>WBZN01000011.1_pt1 | contig 301286 bp, 249 predicted proteins | sample 5204281 | NCBI WGS metagenome assembly WBZN01 (sample SAMN12344347, study PRJNA552823) | activated sludge metagenome | biome: Activated sludge suspended growth; feature: Nitrification reactor; material: Wastewater; isolation source: activated sludge from nitrification reactor of wastewater...
TCGCGAAGATCCATCGAATAGGCCTTGCTCATTCCGACGGCCTCCAGCTTCCGCCAGAACGATGAATCAGATCATCCCCGATTCGGGAATCCCCCCCGATTCACCAAAATCCCATCCCGCTCTAGAGAATTTTGAAAATACTGATGACATTTACTTAAAGTAGATGGAGCAGCATCGACAGGGCTATGTCCTGAACACTACGAGGGAAATCTATAGTGGTCGCGCAGCACGCCGCCACGGACGCGGGACGCGACTCCTGTCCGGGCAGAATAACAAAAATTGCTATTTTTAGGCATCGCCTCCATAATATGGTCAGGAGACGTGTCCCATGAACATGAACGTATCGCTCACCGAGGAGCTGGCGAATTTCGTCAAGGCCAAGGTTTCGGGCGGCCGCTACAGTTCTTCCAGCGAGGTGATCCGCGAAGCCCTGCGCCTGATGGAGAAACAGGACCAGCAGGAAGCCGAAAAGCTTCGCCTCCTGCGGCAAGCCTGGCAGGAAGGCGTCGATAGCGGCGACGCCGGCGAGGTGGACTTTTCAGTCCTGAAGCAGGACGCGCGCGCGCGCAAGGACGCGTCCAGCCCGTGAACTCGTGAGCGGCGTCAGGTTTACACGCCAGGCCCGCGAGGACCTCCTGGACATTTGGCTTTACCTCGCTTCGAAGGCGTCCGAGGCCGCCGCCGATCAGGTCTATGACCGAATCGAGCACGCCTGCCGCGTTCTAAAGACTCATCCACAGATTGGTCCGGCCCGTCCGGACATCGCTGAAGGCGCAAGAGCGCTTATCATCGAACGATGGCTGGCCCTCTACCGGCAAGCGGACGGCGGCGTGCAGGCCGTGCGGATCATCGATGGCGCACGCGATCTTGCGAAGATCGACTGGGCGCCCGAATCGGGAGGACGGAAGCCATGAGCCTATGACTGCCCGCGACCACATCCGCCCCAGTTGATTATGGCGGGGTGGAGAAATTGCTCTCCCATGACGCCACGCCATTCAACAGGAAGGCGCCATCTCACGCAAAAACCAGCGGCATCGGCTCGAGGCTTACGCGCTCGATGCCGCGGCGGCGCAGCGCCTCGCGCAGCTTCAATCCGGGCTCGGCGCCGGTGAACACGGCGAGCGCCGGTGTGTTCGACGCGACGCCCGTGGCGCGCAGCCCCAATTGGTCGGACAGCACTTGATCGGTCCGGCGGGCGATCGCCGGCGCCGGGTCAATCCAGGCAACCGGCCAGGGCGCAAGCCGCTCGAACTGCTCGATCAGCAGCGGATAATGGGTGCAGGCGAGCGCGATGCAGTCGGTGCGCTCGCCCCCATCCTCGACGAAAGCCGGAGCGATTTCCCGAAGGATGGCGGCGTCGGACGGAACGCCGCCCTGCATATAGTCCTCGGCGAGACTGGCAAGGCTCTTCGATCCGACCAGCGTCACCTGGCAGTCGGCGGCGTAGCTCTCGATGAGGCCGCGCGTGTAATCCCGCGCGACGGTGCCGGGCGTCGCCAGCACCGAAATCATCTTGGAACGCGATTGCAGCGCGGCCGGCTTGATGGCCGGAACAGTGCCGACGAAAGGAAGCTCCGGGAAAGCCGCGCGAAGATGCGGCAGCACCAAGGTCGAGGCCGTATTGCAGGCGATGACGGCGACGTCCGGCGCATGCGCCGCGATCAGCCGCTGAATGACGCTTTGCACGCGCGGGGCGAGCTCGGATTCGGGCAAGGCGCCATAAGGAAAGCCCGCTTCGTCCGCCGCATAGACGAATTCGGCGTCCGGGCGCAGCCGAGCGATCTCGACGAAGACGGTCAGGCCGCCGAGCCCCGAATCGAAGACGAGAATCTTTGGCGCTTGCGCCGAGGGAACCATAGCGATGTTTATGGCCTTTCCAAACCTTGAAGGCAGCCTCAAGGCCGCGAGATTATGCAAGCGCGCGAAGGTTAAGACATCCTTGATCGATGGGAAACAAGACGCAAAGATGACGCGGGTGAAGACGGCGGCAGTTATCGAGACCCTTGTCCCCGCCCGGCTCGACCGCCTGCGCTGGAGCAAGTTCCACACGCTCGTCGTCGTCGCGCTCGGCGTCACCTGGATTCTCGACGGGCTCGAAGTCACGCTCGCGGGTTCCGTCTCCGGCGCGCTCAAGGCGAGCCCGCGGCTCCAGTTTTCCGACGCCGACATCGGCCTCGCCTCGAGCTTCTATCTCGGCGGCGCCGTTACTGGCGCGCTGTTCTTCGGCTGGCTGACCGACCGCCTCGGCCGGCGGCTCTTGTTTTTCGTGACGCTCGGCCTCTATCTGGCCTCGGCGGCGGCGACGGGGCTCTCCTGGGATCTCGCCAGCTTCTGCTTTTTCCGGCTTCTTACCGGCGCCGGCATCGGCGGCGAATATAGCGCGGTCAATTCGACGATTCAGGAGATGATCCCGGCGCGCTTTCGCGGGCGCACCGATCTTGCGATCAACGGCTCGTTCTGGATCGGCGGCGCGATTGGCGCGGCGGCTTCGATCGTCCTGCTCGACCCGGCGGTGATCGACCCGGAGATCGGCTGGCGTCTCGCCTTTCTCATCGGCGCGGTCCTTGGCTTTATCGTCTTGTTTTTGCGCCGCTTCCTCCCTGAAAGCCCGCGCTGGCTCGTCATCCATGGCCGCGCGGAAGAGGCCGAGCCGATCGTCGCCGCAATTGAGGCGCAGGCCGGCGTCGCGAGCAACGCGCCCCTGAAGCATATGCGAATCCATCCCCGCACGTCGACTTCGCTTGCAGAGGCGTTCCTGACCCTGTTCGTGACCTACCGTCGGCGCGCGCTGGTCGGCTTCACGCTGATGGCGACGCAGGCCTTCTTCTACAACGCGATCTTCTTCACCTATGCGCTTGTGTTGACGCGGTTTTACGGCGTCGCCGCGCATCACGTCGGCTGGTCTCTGCTGCCCTTCGCGCTCGGCAATGTCGCGGGGCCGATCATTCTCGGCCCGCTGTTCGACTCGATCGGCCGCAAGCCGATGATCGCCTTCACCTACGCCGCCTCGGGGCTATTGCTTGCCGCGAGCGGCTGGCTTTTCGCCCAGGGGCTGCTCACCGCTGCGCAGCAGACGATCGCCTGGGTTGTCATCTTCTTCTTCGCCTCGGCCGCCGCGGGCGCCGCCTATCTCACGGTCAGCGAGACTTTTCCCGTCGAAATCCGGGCGCTCGCCATCGCCGTCTTCTACGCCGCCGGAACGGCGGTCGGCGGGGTCGGCGCGCCCTATTTTCTTGGGCGGCTCATCGAAACGGGGTCACGGCAAAGCGTCTTTGTCGGCTATCTGATCGGCGCCGCCCTGATGCTGATCGCGGCGATCGTCGAATGGCGCTTTGGCGTTGCGGCGGAAGGCAAAGGGCTCGAAGAGGTCGCTCAACCCCTGTCGTCCTCCGATTGATCGTCCCCGGCGCGCGCCTTGGCTTCAGCCCGCGGCCCTTCGACGAGCCGCACGAACATGCCGCGCAGCGTTCGCACATCCTGCTCGCTGAGGCTCAGGCGATGAAAAATGTTGCGCAAATTGCGCCGCATGACGGGCGCCTTGCCGATCGGTCTGAAGAACCCCGCCCGCTCCAGTTCGCCCTCGAGATAGTCGAAGAAAGACAAAACCATTTCGCGCGGCGCGGGAGGCGAGCGCGGATCGGCGGCGAAGGGCGCCCTGGCCTCGGTCGCCGCCCGCATCCACTCATATCCGACGAGCAGCACGGCCTGGGCGAGGTTTAGGGAGGCATAGGCCGGATTGACGGGAAAAGTGATGACGACGTCCGCCAGCGCCACCTCGTCGTTGGAAAGCCCGGTGCGCTCCGGCCCGAAGAGGACGCCGCGCTTCTCGCCAAGGGCGACGCCGCGCGCGGCTTCCGGCATGGCTTCGGCTGGGGTGAGGATGGGCTTGTGCTGGCCGCGCTCGCGCGCCGTCGTCGCATAGACGAAATTGAGATCGGCGATGGCCTCTTCCACCGTGTCATAAAGCTTTGCGGCTTCGAGGAGATGCACGGCCCCGGCGGCGGCGGCGTTCGCGCCCTTCTTCAAGGCGCCCGTGCGCGGCCAGCCCTCACGCGGCGAGACGAGGCGGAGATCCGAAAGGCCGAAATTAGCCATCGCCCGTGCGCACATGCCGATATTCACGGCCAGCTGCGGGCGGACCAGAATAATCGCCGGGCCGCCTTCGAGGCTTTTCTTGGTGTGGTCCGTTCCCGCGCCGATCATGCGGGCGCTTGTCGCCCGAAGGGCGCGCCAAAGCAATCGCCCGAGTCAAAGCGGCGGGATTTTCGGCGCAAGGCCGGCAAAATCGGAAGGTGATATGCTGAGCTCATAGGCGCCGTCGGCGAGCGTTTTTTGTAGAACAGCGGATACGCCGGCGACGGCGGCTTCCGCCGCGGCGAACAGGCTCGCCCCAAGCACAAGATGAGCGGCGAGCAGCGCCGCGAACAGGTCGCCGGCGCCGTTCGGGCGGATCGGCAGCCGCTTTGCCGCGATGCGGTGCGGCGAGCCCGTGCCGCAGACGATAGTCTCGATGACATCGGCCGGCGCGTCGTCGAGCGCACAGCCGGTGACGACGACGCGCTGCGCGCGCAGCATGAGCGCGTCCGCCGCTGTCCGCAGCGTTTCCATAGTTCTCACAGGACGGCCTGCGAGGGTTTCGAGCTCAAACTGATTCGGCGTGACCACCGACGCCGCGGGGACGAGAGAATCGCGAAAGACCTGGATCAATCCTTCGGCGACGAATAGGCGGCCCTCGTCCCCTATGACCGGGTCGCAGACACAGACGAGGCTCGGGTTTCGCGCCTTCGCCCGGACGATGAAGTCGGCGACGGCGGCGCCCGTTTCGGGCGAGCCGAGATAGCCGGTAAGAATCGCCTGAGAGGCCTCGACGAGGCCGCGCTCCTCGACCCCCCTGAGCAGATCGGCGACGAGAGCCGCGTCGAGAATTCGGCCGCGCGTCGTCGGATAAAGCGGGTGGTTCGACAATAAGGTCGTCGGAACCGCGACGACCTCGATGCCCAAGGCCTGCATCGGCAGGACGGCCGCGCCATTGCCGACATGGCCATGCACGACCTGGCTCTGGATCGAGATGATTCGCGGCCTGATCCCGGCGAGCGGCGGCTCGGGCCTTGATCCGGATCCTGTTCTGCTTGGCACGTTGCGCGGCCCCTATCAGCCGCCGAGCCTGAGCGGCGGCTTTTGTTCCGGCCTCCGAAGCTATAGGAAAGCACGGATCGGCTAAAGCGATCCGCTCGCCGTACAAGGATTCACTCGAGGCAATCATGGACGTCACAATCGCGCTTGGTCTCCACGTGATGGCGATCGTGCTATGGATCGGCGGCGTCGCGATGGTGACGACCGTGCTCTTGCCGACGATCAAGAAGTTCAAGAGTGCGCAAGAGCGGGTCGCGTTTTTCGAACTGGTCGAGCGCCGTTTTGCGTGGCAGGCGCGGGGGACGACGCTGCTTGCCGGGGCGAGCGGCCTGTACATGGTTCATCGGCTGGACCTATGGGCGGCCTTTTCGTCCCTGGAATATTGGTGGCTCGACGCCATGGTCCTGGTCTGGACGCTGTTCACGCTGATGCTGTTTGTCGCCGAGCCATTGTTTCTTGATCGCTGGCTCGAGAACCGCGCGCAGAGCGCGCCTGAGAGCACTTTCGCCCTCATCCAGCGCCTTCACTGGGGGTTGCTGCTGGCGAGCCTCATTACCGTTTTCGGCGCCGTCGCCGGCAGCCACGGCCTATCCTTCTTCCGCTGATCCGGGTTTGAATTTGGCCTCTCCGGCAGGCCGGCGCTCGGCCAAGCGCCCTCGGGCGCGTTGGACGATCGCGGACGGTGGCGCGACCGGAGCCGCGCCACCACAACCTCAATTCGAAGACGCTCTGACCAGCCTTGCCGCTTCAACAAGATTGGCAAGCGCCGGCTTCACTTCCTCCCATTTGCGTGTCTTCAAGCCGCAGTCCGGATTGACCCAGATCTGATCGGGCGTCAGCCGCTGTTTTGCCTTTTCGAGAAGATCGACCATTTCCGAGACGGGCGGCACGCGGGGCGAATGAATATCGTAAACGCCCGGTCCGATCTCGTTCGGGTATTTGTAGCTGATGAAGGCGTCGAGCAGCTCCATCTTCGATCGAGAAGTCTCGATCGAGATCACGTCAGCGTCCATATCGCCGGTGGATTCGATGATGTCGTTGAACTCAGAGTAGCACATGTGAGTGTGAATCTGGGTCCCGTCCTCCACACCCGACGAGCACAGCCGAAAGCTCTCGACGGCCCAAGCGAGATAATGATCCCAGTGTCGTTGGCGCAGGGGTAACCCCTCACGGAATGCCGGCTCATCGATCTGGATAACCCGTATGCCCGCCTTCTCCAGATCGACAACCTCATCTCGAATAGCGAGAGCAATCTGGCGGCAGACTTGATCCCGGGGCAGGTCATCGCGCACGAAGGACCAGAACAACATCGTCGCCGGTCCGGTCAGCATGCCCTTCATGGGCTTCTCGGTAAGCGACTGGGCGTAACTCGACCATTCGACCGACATGGCCTTTGGCCGCGAAACGTCGCCAAAAATGATTGGCGGCCGCACGTAACGCGACCCGTAGCTTTGCACCCAGCCATGCTGCGTGAAAGCATAGCCGGAGAGCTGCTCGCCGAAATATTGCACCATGTCGTTGCGCTCGAATTCGCCATGGACAAGCACGTCGATGCCGATCTTCTCCTGCCAGCGCACGGCTTCCTCAACCTCCTTCTTCAGGAAGGCGTCATAGTTTGCTTCACTCATCTCACCCTTGGCGAAGGCGGCGCGGGCTTTCCGCACCTCAACGGTTTGAGGGAAGGAGCCGATGGTGGTTATCGGGAAGCTCGGTAGGCCAAGGCGCACGCGCTGCACGCGGCGCCTGTCAGGAAAGGCGCTCTTGCGCCGCGTCATGTCAGCAGTGACCCCGGCCAGCCGGCCCTGCACCTGGAGATCATGGATCTTCGGCGAGGTCTTGCGCGAGGCGGCCGCGGCAGTGGAGGCGTCGAGTTCAGCTTTGACAGTATCACGGCCTTCGTTCAGCGCATGTCCCAGAATGGACAGTTCGTCGAGTTTCTGGGCGGCGAAGGCGAGCCAGGTCTTCAGATCCGGATCAAGCCCTGTTTCCAAATTGAGGTCGATCGGCGTGTGCAGGAGCGAGCACGAGGGGGCGATGATGATCTTGTCCGCGCCGCGGGCCGCGACCAGGGGCTCGAGACGATCGAGAATGGCCGGAAGGTTCGAGCGCCATATGTTGCGCCCGTCGATGACACCGAGCGACAGGACCAGATCGGCAGGCGCCTTGGCGACAACATCATCGAGCTGTTCCTGCGCGCGGATGAGGTCGAGATGCAGTCCGGCAACCGGAAGGGACAGCGCCAGGTCGAGATTGTCTTCATACCCGCCGAAATAACTGGTCAGGAGCAGCTTCAGGCCGGGCACGCCAGCCGCGATCGTCTGATAGGCAGCCCTGAATGCATCATGAGCCGCCTCATCGAGATCGAGCGACAGAGCCGGCTCATCGATCTGCACCCATTCCGCGCCATGTGACTGCAGGCGGCGCAGCACTTCGACATACACAGGCACGAGGCGACCGATCAGGGACAGGGCGTCGAGGGTCTCGTCCTTGCTCTTGGAGAGCTTGAGATAGGTTACCGGTCCGACCAACACGGGCCGCGTCTCGAAGCCGAGAGCCTTGGCTTCAAGATATTCGTCAATCGGCTTGGTTGAGGCAAGCTGGAAGGTTTGATCCTTCACGAGTTCCGGCACCATGAAATGATAATTCGTGTCGAACCACTTCGTCATCTCGAGCGCAGGCACGCCATCGCTCGGCGCGACATCGCCGGCGTGATGAGCGTCGACGACAGCGTTGGGATCGAATCTTTCGCTGCCACGCGCCATGGCGAAATAAACATCGAGCGAGGGTTTGCCGCCCTTCCACCCATAGGCCGCCGGAATGGCGCCCACCATGACGCTGGTGTCGAGCACGTGATCGTAGAGCGAAAAATCGTTGCTCGGGACATGGGTAATACCAGCCGCTTTCTGGCGCGCCCAGTTCGCCTTGCGCAGGTCGCCTGCGACATCGAGAAGCGAAAGCCCGGCCGATTTGCCGGACCAGTAGCTCTCCAAAGCGAACTTAAGTTCCCGCTTGGGGCCGATCCTCGGAAAACCGAGACTGCTGACGATAACAGACATAACTATTCCTTTCCCGGCATATGCGATGCCGTGATCTTGCTGGGGGTGGGACGTGCAGAAGGGCGACCGCCGGCCGACGGTCAGGCGCCAGTCGCGGGGGGCGACAGGGCGCTATGGAGCCAACGTAGGCGACGTATCGTGGTGTTGCTGGTCATTGCGCGCCTTACTGTTCAAATCGGGGGCGGCGCACGTGGGCTGGAACGGACCGAAGAACGATCCGCACAAGCGACACACCGGGACACCCCGCCCGTGGACGATATCTGGTCGCGGCAGGTCTCCTGGCTCGCGGGTCTTGACCCCTGTCCCGTCTTCCCGAGGCTAACCTCAGTGACATTCTTGGACAGCGGCTCGCCGCTTACAGTTGCGGGGGCAGCTTCGGCATGGGCTGACGATCAGCCGCACCGGATTCCCTCTTAGCCCCGAGCCGATGAAGGTCGGCCCAGGGAACCGTGACGCTATAATGTTGCGTCGATAAGGCCGCGTCGTCAAGAGGCGCATAAAGATATATTTATATCCTTATTGGCGGCGGCGGAGATGCTGAGCATTTGCGCGAGCTCAGATGGCCTCGGACAACCGTGAGGAATGGCGTCCCGTGATCAACCAGCGTCCGTTGATCCCTTCGAATGTGAACAGAAAGCGAGCCGGGACCGTCACCTCGCGACCATGGCGCTGGAAATGGAACGCATAGAGTCCGCCGATGACGACAGTGCCCGGTTTGTGCTCACGCGCTTCTTTTGAACGGTGATCGTGCAGCGCAGATTCTCATTCGAGAGGAAACTCTCGAAGTTGCCTTAGACCGTCTTCTTGCGGAAGAAGGCTGCGGGGCCGGATCGAGTCCATGAACAGAGACCAACTACTAAAGCTGGGTCGGATTGGGCGCGTCGCCGTAGACGAGCTTCGGATCGAACACCTTCTGCGACTCCGTGAAAGTGAGTTCGATCGGATGCTCTGTCGGCTTCATGGGAACAGCGCGATAAAAGCAAGACCGATAGCCGACGTGGCAACTGGCGCCGCCAGCAATCTCCACCCGAAGCCAGATAGCATCCTGATCATCGTCAACCCTGATCTCGACAACCTTCTGAACGAGACCGCTTGTCGCGCCCTTGTGCCAAAGGCGCTTGCGGCTCCGACTCCAGTAATGGGCCTCGCCAGTCCTGATCGTGCGAAGCAGCGCCTCCTCGTTCATGACGCCCATCATGAGGACCTCGCCGGACCGCGCGTCGGTGGTAACGACGGGCAGCAGGCCGTCCGATCCGAATTTGGGGGCGAGAAGCGAACCTTCCTCGACTTGCTCGACAGAGAGGCGCGCGGCAAAGGCTTGTGAAGCGCTCATCCTCCGAATGTCTCGCTTGGCGTGGAAATCGAAGACAGGAATTCCCGGCGCAGATCCGCATTAGTCTTGAACTCACCGAGAAGGCGTCGCGTCGTCATGCTGACTCCGGGTTTGCGGATGCCCCGCGTGGTCATGCACATATGGGCTGCTTCGATGACGACAGCGACGCCGCGCGGCTGAAGCGCTTCCTGGATTGTGTCGGCGATCTGCGAGGTCAGGGTCTCCTGGATCTGAAGGCGCTTGGCATAGACCTCGACAACGCGTGCGAGCTTGCTGATGCCGACGACGCGGCCGGCCGGCAGGTAGGCGACATGCGCCTTGCCGATGATCGGCACGATGTGGTGCTCGCAATGCGATTCCAACCGCATATTGCGCAACACGATCATGTCGTCATAGGCGTTGGTTTCCTCGAACGTGCAGGCAAGCAGTTCGGCAGGGTCGGTTCTGTAGCCCTCGAAAAACTCCTCATAGGCGCGAACGACTCGCGCCGGTGTCCCTGCCAGGCCCTCACGGTCCGGGTCATCGCCCGTCCATTCAATCAACAGGCGGACGGCGGCCTCGACATCCGCGCGCGTGGGACGAGGCCGCGCGCGTTCCCCCGGGGGCCGCCCGCCGATATCACTCACAATGACATTCATTGATTGCAACTCCTTGTCTGCGCATGTGGCTCATCTTGCCTCTGATCATGCAATGTTATAACATTGCGCACAAGTCACAAGTCCCCCTTTGCGTGAAGCTGAAGCGAGGCCTGTCCATGAACGAGCGCCGCCCGCCCATCCGAAGCCCCGAACTTGTCAAAGCGGCTCTTCGCGCGGCCGAACGAGCCTGCGAAGGGCGCGGGCTCCAGTTCACGCACATCCGTCGCGCCGTGCTCGAGGCGCTGTGGCAGTCGGAACAACCGATCGGGGCCTACGAGCTCATCCGCGCGCTCGAGGCGAAACTCGATCGCCGACTTTCACCGCCGACGGTATACCGGGTGCTGGAGTTCCTGCAGGAGCAGAGACTCATCGCCCGCATCGCAACAAAGAACGCATTCGTTCCGTGCGCCCATCCTGACCACGACCACGCCTGCGTGTTTTTCATTTGCGAGAACTGCGGCGCCTCGGCCGAGGTCGAGAACCCCAAGATCGAGGCGCTGTTCGAAAGCGATGCTGCGGCGCTCGGCTTCCGGATCGGAAAACACGTGGTCGAGCTGCAAGGGATCTGCGCCAGTTGCCTCTCTGGCGCACATGCCGCCTAACATTCGCGAGCCCGGTATTCCGCATGAAGGAGTCCATCAGACTGAAAGCGGCGCAGGCGTCCATCGCGAGTCCTGTTGATCGCAAAATCGTCAATCTCGCAGAACATCGCGCCATGGCGCGCTGTCGGCGGTGTCTGCGGGCCATGCGGGAACCAGATGAGAACTACGTCTACGCTATACCCCTCCATAACTCCCGACGGCCTCGGTTGGCGGCAAACGTCGGAAATGAAGATACCCCAGATATTGACGGGACGGCCAGCATCAATCACTATATCTGGTAGTTACGGTCTCTCGATTCGCAAGATCGAGAGCTAAGAGGGAATCCGGTGAGGCGTCGTGCGCTGAAGCCGGAGCTGCCCCCGCAACTGTGAGCGGCAAGCCAGCGTCCATCTCATGTCACTGAGGCAAGAAGCCTTGGGAAGACCGGACGGAGGCGATGACCCGCGAGCCAGGAGACCTGCCGTGACTGGAAATGAAACGTCCTCGGGCGGGGTGCCCCGGTGGATCGCCTGGTCTGTCGTCGGCGTGCCCCGCTACGATTTTCTCCACGCGTCCGCTCGGCCTTTGCCCCCAACAATTGGGGTTTGAAGCCGATGTCTTTAACCAGCGCAACCGGACGTCCGGTGGGCCGGATACCTGCAACGCCGCCCGTCGCGGGGGCCAAATCGACCATCGAGCCGAGTTATCAGGTGATCCGCCGCAACGGCGCGGTCACACCCTTCGACGCCTCCAAGATCACTGTGGCGCTCACGAAAGCGTTCCTCGCGGTCAAGGGCAACGGCGCCGCCGCCTCGCGCCGTGTCCACGACATTGTGGCAGGGCTGACCGAGCAGATTGTGGACACCCTGACGCGGCGAGCTGATACCGGGCGCACTTTCCACATCGAGGACGTCCAGGATCAGGTCGAACTCGCTTTGATGCGCGGCGAGCACCACAAGGTCGCGCGCGCCTATGTGTTGTACCGCGAGGAGCGCGCGAGGGAACGTGCGGCGGCGAAGGCTGTATCTGCCGCGACGCCCGCATTGCGTATGAAAGCGTCCGACGGAGCGCTGCTGCCGCTCGACGAGGCGCGGCTCGAAGCCGTGGTGCGGGAAGCAGTCGAAGGACTGGACGACGCTTCCGCCGATGCGATCCTCGCCGAGACCCGCCGCAACCTCTATGACGGCATCAGCGAAGACGAGCTGGCGCTTGCGCCGATCCTCGCCGCGCGCACCCTTATCGAGACCGAGCCGAACTATGCCAAGGTGTCGGCGCGGCTCTTGCTCGACAAGCTGCGCCGTGAAGCGCTCACCTTCCTGGCCGGGCGCCTGGAGCAGGCGACACAGGCGGAGATGGCCGGACGCTATTCGGACTATTTCCGCGCTTATGTGAAGGCCGGCATCGCCGAGGAGCTGATCGACCCGGAACTCGGCCGCTTCGATCTCGACCGGCTTGCTGCCACGCTTGAGCCCGCGCGCGATCTCCAATTCGACTATCTGGGCCTGCAGACCCTCTACGACCGCTATTTCCTGCAGGCGCGCGGCACGCGCTTCGAGCTCCCGCAGGCCTTCTTCATGCGCGTCGCCATGGGCCTCGCCCTGCGCGAGGTCGATCGCGAGGCGCAGGCCATCGAGTTCTACCGGCTGCTGTCGTCCTTCGACTTCATGGCCTCGACGCCGACGCTGTTCAACGCCGGCACGTTGCGCCCCCAGCTTTCCTCCTGCTTCCTTACCACCGTGCCTGACGATCTCGACGGCATCTTCAAGTCGATCAAGGACAACGCGCTGCTCGCCAAATATTCTGGTGGGTTGGGCAATGACTGGACGCGGGTTCGCGGCCTCGGCGCGCACATCAAGGGCACCAATGGCGAGAGCCAGGGCGTGGTGCCGTTCCTGAAGGTAGCGAACGACACGGCGATCGCCGTCAATCAGGGCGGCAAACGCAAGGGCGCGGTCTGCGCCTATCTCGAGACCTGGCACATCGACATCGAGGAGTTCCTCGATCTCAGGAAGAACACGGGCGACGACCGCCGCCGCACGCACGACATGAACACTGCCAACTGGGCGCCGGACCTTTTCATGGAGAGAGTCGAGGCCGACGGGCCGTGGACGCTATTCTCCCCTGACGAGACGACGGAGCTGCACGACCTTTACGGCCCTGCCTTCAAAGCTGCCTACGAGGCCTATGAAGCGAAGGCCGCGCGTGGCGAGGTCAAAGTGTTCAGGCAGGTCCGCGCGGTCGATCTATGGCGACGCATGCTCACCATGCTGTTCGAAACCGGTCATCCCTGGATCACCTTCAAGGATCCCTGCAACATCCGCTCGCCGCAGGGCCATGTCGGCGTTGTGCATTCCTCGAATCTCTGCACCGAAATCACTCTGAATACCTCGAACGATGAAGTGGCGGTGTGCAACCTCGGTTCGGTGAATCTCGCCGTCCATGTGACGGCGGATGGGCTCGACCATGCGCACCTCGCGCGCACCGTCGCGACGGCGATGCGCATGCTCGACAACGTCATCGACATCAATTTCTACACCATCCCCGAGGCGCGCCGCTCGAACCTCAAGCATCGCCCGGTAGGCTTGGGCATCATGGGCTTCCAAGACGCGCTCCATGCGCTGCGCATCCCCTATGCCTCGAAGGCGGCCGTTCGCTTCGCCGACGAGAGCATGGAGGCGGTGAGCTTCCACGCTATCTCGGCCTCGGTCGACCTCGCCGCGGAGCGCGGGCGCTATCCGAGCTTCGAGGGCTCGCTGTGGTCGAAGGGCATCCTGCCAATCGACTCCCTCGGCCTTCTCGCCGACGCCCGGCCGAGCGTCGAATTGGATCGCTCCTCAACCCTCGACTGGGATGCCTTGCGCGAGCGGGTGAGGACCGTCGGCATGCGGAACTCCAACTGCATGGCGATCGCGCCGACAGCGACGATCTCCAACATCTGCAGTGTGTCGCAGTCGATCGAGCCGGCCTATCAAAACCTCTTCGTCAAATCGAACATGTCCGGCGACTTCACCGTGGTGAATGCTTTCCTCGTCCGCGACCTCAAGGCGCGCGGCCTGTGGGACGAGGTCATGGTGTCGGACCTCAAATATTACGACGGCGGCGTCGGGCAGATCGACCGCATCCCGGACGACCTGAAGGCGCTCTACGCCACGGCCTTCGAGATCGACGCGTCCTGGCTGATCGAAGCGGCAGCGCGCCGGCAGAAATGGATCGACCAGTCGCAGTCGCTCAACCTCTATGTGGCCAATCCGTCCGGCAGGAAGCTCGACGAGACCTACCGGCTGGCATGGAAACGAGGGCTGAAAACCACCTACTATCTGCGCTCGCGCTCCGCCACCCACGTCGAGAAATCCACGCTGAAGGGCGCCGACGGCAAGCTCAACGCCGTCTCGGCCGCGGTTCCGACCGCTGCCGCTCCGATCACCGTTCCCGCAATCGAAGGATGGGGTCAGACCTGCCCCATCGACGACCCCGCCTGCGAAGCCTGCCAGTGAGCAGAGAACAAGGAAAACCCATTATGCTCGACTGGTCAGATACCAAGCCCGATCCGATACACTCCGTTCAACAGGCTTTCCGTAGCGAAGGCACGCCGGTGGGCGACGCTACAGGACTCGGAACCATCGAACGCGGCGCCGCCCGCGTCACGGTCGACGAGAAACGCATGATCAATGCACGGGCCGACGTGAACCAGCTCCTGCCGCTCAAGTATCGCTGGGCCTGGGAGAAGTACCTCTCCGGCTGCAACAATCACTGGATGCCGACCGAGGTTTCCATGCAGGCGGATATCGCGCTATGGAAGTCGCGCGATGGCTTGACCGAGGACGAGCGGCGCATGGTGAAGCGCAATCTCGGCTTCTTCGCCGCCTCCGAGAGCCTCGTCGCCAACAACATCGTGCTGGCGATCTACCGCCATCTTACCAACCCCGAATGCCGGCAGTACCTGCTGCGCCAGGCCTTCGAGGAGGCGGTGCATACCCACACCTTCCAGTACATCGTCGAAAGCCTCGGTCTCGACGAGGGCGAACTGTTCAACATGTACCGCGAGGCGCCCTCGATCACTGACAAGGCGGCCTGGGCGCTGAAACACACGAGGAATCTCGACGACGCCAACTTCAGGACCGGCACGCCGGAGGCCGAACAGGACTTCCTGCGCGACCTCGTCGCCTTCTACGTCGTGTTCGAGGGGATGTGGTTCTACACCGGCTTCGCGCAGATCCTCTCGCTCGGCCGGCGCAACAAGATGGTCGGCATCGCCGAACAGTACCAGTACATATTGCGAGATGAGAGCATTCACCTGAACTTCGGCATCGACGTGATCAACCAGATCAAAGCCGAGAACCCTCATCTCTGGACCAAGGCATTCCAGGACGAAGTGCGCGGCATGCTGAAGGACGCGGCAGAGCTGGAGGCTGCTTACGGCAGGGACACCATGCCGCGCGGCTTCCTGGGGCTGAACGCGGCGCTGTGCGAGGAGTACATGCGCTTCATCGCCAACCGTCGCTGCGCGCAGCTCGGTCTTGCGCCGGCGTTCGCGGAAGCGGAAAATCCATTCCCCTGGATGAGCGAGGCGATGGACCTGAAGAAGGAGAAGAACTTTTTCGAAACCCGCGTCATCGAATACCAGAACGGCGGAGCGCTGAGCTGGGACTAAAGGAGCGGGCATGAAGGTGTTTCCGCCGCAACGGATCGTCTGCCTGACGGAGGAGACGGGTGGAAACGCTCTATCTGCTCGGCGAGCAGGACCGTGCTTGGGGCTTCATTGGTTCGGAGCGCCTGTGGCGTCGCTTGCCGCGCTTGAAGGGTTCGCCGAGGGCTTGCCCGCAAAACAGCCAACGGCAGAAAGCAATTTGAGATGATACCGCGTGGTTCGGAGGGGCAGCGCCAGGAGGAGATGGTGCGGGCGGTCGGACTCGAACCGACATATCCGTAAGGACGGCGGATTTTGAGTCCGCTGCGTCTACCAATTCCGCCACGCCCGCACTTTGCCGCCGATTCTAGCCCCCGCGCTCTGCACCTATTCTGCACCTAGCGCTTTTCGGCCGATTTCTCGACAGCGTTCCTCGTATCTCCGCAACCCCTTGCAACACAACAACTTTTTAAGTTATTGCGACATTCTGCCGCATGGTAGACAAACCCCTTTTTGAGTCCGGCGCGTCTACCAGCTCCGCCACGCCCGCATCGCGCCGCCCGGAAGCCTGCGGCGCGCCACTTGGATGCCACAAGTCCGAGGCGCCCGTCCAGCCCCTTCCGCCGAAGGGCCGCGGCCCTGTTTAGCCCATTTGGATGATCGAGGTGTCGCCCCGCACAGATTGCGCGGGCGATCGGCGGCAGGGTTTGCACATAGCGCAGCCATGCCGCGAAAGGATAAGAGCCATGAAAAACGTCACGGTCGTGATTGCAACGACATTCGCGCTGGTCTCGACGGCCATGGCTGTCGAAATGGTGCGCCGCCATTCGTCGTCCGACGTCGTCGCGCAAAACCCGCCGGCCGCGGAAGCCGACCCCACGACCTCGGCGGCTCCCGTGAAGCTGGACCGCCTGCCGCCGGATCCCCGGTTGCTCACCGGCGACGCCGCTTCCTCGGAAACGCCCGCTGCGGCCTTGGCGCAGGACACGACGGCGGCGCAGGCGCAGCCCGTGATCGAACCCACGGCGCCCGAATCGCCCCCGATGCGCGACGCCTCCCCCCTGATTCCGCCTGCGTCGCCGGACGCCGATAAAACCCCGGCGGAGGCAAAAGCGCCCGAGGCGAAGCCCGCGCCCTTGGCCATTCCCCAGGCTGCCGAGGCGGCTGCGCCTGCGCCGAAGGCCGAGACGGCGGCCGTCAAGCCCGTCATCCCCACCCCCCCGGCCAAATCCTCGACGAAGCCGGCGTCCCGGAAATCCGAGACCGAAAATGCGCGAGCCGAGAAGCCGGCCGAGCCGAAGCCGAGCGCTGGCTCAAACGACAAGCCGCGCCGTCTGGCGAAGGCGCACGAGCCTGCGCAGGACGAGGAGCATCCGCATGCGGAACGCCGTCTTCAGCGTCCTGCCCATTATGCGAGATGGCAGGGCGGATCCCCCGTCGAGGCCGGCGCCTATGCCTTTTCCGGATCGTTCGGCGGCTGCGTCTATCGTGGCGTCGTCAGCATCTCCGGCTATCGTATCGACAGGTCCTGCTGAGCAGGGCCTCGCTGCGGCTTCCCGACGTCAGCGCCAGTTGCGGATGTCGACGAAATGGCCGGCGATCGCCGCCGCGGCGGCCATCGCCGGCGAGACCAGATGAGTGCGACCGCGAAAACCCTGCCGCCCCTCGAAATTGCGATTCGAGGTCGAGGCGCAGCGCTCGCCCGGCGCGAGCCGGTCGGGGTTCATGGCGAGACACATGGAGCAGCCGGGCTCTCGCCATTCGAAACCCGCCTCCTTGAAAACGACGTCGAGCCCTTCCGCCTCCGCCTGTTGCTTGACGAGGCCTGAGCCCGGCACGACGAGCGCATTGACCCTCGGAGAAATCTGCTTGCCTGCGACCATCTTGGCGGCGGCGCGCAGATCCTCGAGCCGGCCGTTGGTGCAGGAGCCGATGAACACGCGGTCGATCGCAATGTCCTTGATCTTCTCGCCGCCCTTCAGCCCCATATAACCGAGAGCGCGCGCGATCTGCGCCCGCTTGCTCTCGCTCGCCGCCGCCTCGGCGCGGGGCACTTCCCCGTCGATGGTTGCGACGTCCTCCGGGCTCGTTCCCCAGGTGACGATCGGCGGCAGGCGCGTCGCGTCGAGCCGCACCTCCTTGTCGAAATGCGCGCCTTCGTCGGAATGCAGCGTCCGCCAATGGGCGAGGGCCGCTTCCCAGGCCTCGCCCTGCGGCGCTTTCGGCCGGCCCTTCAGATAGGCGAAGGTCTTCTCGTCCGGGGCGATCAGCCCGGCGCGCGCGCCGCCCTCGATGCTCATGTTGCAGACCGTCATGCGGCCTTCCATCGAAAGCGCGCGGATGGCTTCGCCGGCATATTCGATGACATGCCCCGTGCCGCCCGCCGTGCCGATCTCGCCGATGATCGCGAGCACGATGTCCTTGGCGCCGACTCCCTCGGGCGTGACGCCGTCGACCGTGACGCGCATGTTCTTGGCCTTGTGCTGGATCAGCGTCTGCGTCGCCAGCACATGCTCGACCTCGGACGTACCAATGCCATGCGCGAGCGCCCCGAAGGCGCCATGCGTCGAGGTGTGGCTGTCGCCGCAGACGATCGTCGCGCCCGGCAGGGTGAAGCCCTGCTCCGGGCCGATGATATGCACGATGCCCTGGCGCAAATCGAGTTCGTTGAAATATTCGATGCCGAACTCCCGGGCGTTGAGCGCAAGCTGTTCGACCTGCTGCCGGCTTTCCGGGTCGTCGATGCCCTTCGAGCGATCGGTCGTCGGGACATTGTGGTCGACGACGGCGAGCGTCTTATGCGGCGCGCGCACCCGCCTCCCGCTCGAGCGCAGCCCCTCGAACGCCTGGGGGCTCGTCACCTCATGAACGAGGTGCCGGTCGACATAAATGAGGCACGAGCCGTCCGGCGCCTGATGGACCAGATGATCGTCCCAGATCTTGTCGTAGAGCGTGCGCGGCTGCGTCTTTTGCGGATGCGGCATTTGAAAACCCTTGATGCGCCGAACGCGCATTTTACAGAAAAAAGCCCCGGAAGCGGCAGTTCTTACTCGCAAGATCGGCTGCGGGGAAGTACCGTGCCCGCCACTGAGCCACAGAGGAGCGGAGATTCAAATGCGCCCGCCGGTCGCGCCCTATTTAACCGTTTCCCCCGCCCTCGCGGCCATCGCCTATTACACATCCGTTTTCGGCGCCCAACAAAAAGCGCTCATGCCGGCCTTCGACGGGCTGCGCATCATGCACTGCGAGCTATCGATCAATGGCGGCTCGGTCATGCTTGCCGACGCCTTTCCTGAGCTCGGCCACACGCGGATGCCGGTTCCGGGCGAGCTTTCGACCATTTCCGTCAGCCTCGAATATAAGACCGCCAAGGAAGTCGATGAGGTGTTCGCCAAGGCGACGAGCCTCGGCGGCAAGGGCGAGACCAGTCCGACCAAATCGTTCTGGGGAACGAGATTTGCGACCTTCCGCGATCCCTTCGGCCATCGTTGGATCCTGAACGGCCCGTTGTCCTGACGGGGCTTCGGGAACCCCGAACCCCCTCATGCTGGAGAGGCCCGCAGGGCCGTCTCGAAGCATGAGCTCGCGCGTCGCGGCGAGCATCGGGGCGTCCTTCGAGACGGGCGCTGCGCGCCTTCCACAGATGGGGCGCGCGCTTTCCAGAAGAACCGCCTACTCGGCCGGAGCTTCCTTCTTGGCCTTGGCGGCTTTTGTTTCCTTCTTCGCGGATTCGCGCGCGGCCTTCGCTGCGGGAGACTCCATCTTTTCGGCGATGCGGGCGGATTTGCCGCGGCGGTCGCGCAGATAATAGAGCTTGGCGCGGCGGACCTTGCCACGGCGGACGACCTTGATCGAATCAATGTTCGGCGAATAGATCGGGAAGACGCGCTCGACGCCCTCGCCATAGGAGATCTTGCGAACGGTGAAGCTCTCGTTGAGGCCGCCGCCGTTGCGGGCGATGCAGACGCCTTCATAGGCCTGCACGCGCGTGCGGTCGCCTTCCTTGACTTTCACATTGACGACGACGGTGTCGCCCGGCTGGAAGGGCGGGATTGTCTTGGCGAGCTTCTCGACCTGTTCGGCCTCGAGTTCCGCGATGATGTTCATGTGATACAGACCTTGCCGTTTCGCCGTGGAGAGCCGGCGAGCGTTTTGCCACGCTGTTTTCAGTTGAAGGCAGGTGCATACACAAGGGAGGCGGGTTTGTCGAGCGCGCGACCGATTTAGCCACGATTTAGCCGGTCTTATTCATGAGGGGCGGCTTTGCGGCTCACGGGCGTGGCCTAAAGCGCTGATGAAGCGTAGGAGTTGGTTGCTGACGCCAACCCTTCGCGCATCGTCGCCAACGCCCTGCCCGCCATGACCGACGATAATCTCCTGCCGTTTTCGTTTCCAGCCGTTTGCAGCATCACGCGCAGGCTGCGTAACCAGATGAGCCAGAGCCTCTGTTCTTGCAAAGCTCCAGCTGTCCAATTTCATCTGACGACGGACAACGTCAAGCCTGACGGCGGCGTCGCAGGTTCACCGCACCCGTGACCAGGAACAGGCTGAGCGCTGCGCCGGCCGCGCCGAGCGCAGGCGTCTTGACGCGGCTGAAGCACTTTTGACAGTCATTTGAGACATCGCCGGCCCCCAAAGCGCGCATTCATTGGTCATTCGACCTGAGATCCGGCTGAGCCCGCTCCAAGAATGCAAACAAGGTCGGTTTCGACATGGGGCGGGAACGCCAGCGCTTTGAACTTCTCGACGATCGCGTGAGATTAGAGACGGACGAGAACAACACCCAGGATGAGGAAAGCCGCACCCGCAAGCCGGATGGGATTCGCTGCATGTTGCGTGACCCCAAGCAAAGCGAAATGATCCACGACGAGCGAGCAGAGCATCTGCCCGACGACGATCAGGGCGAGGACTGTCGCAGCGCCGAAGCGCGGAATCATGAGAATCGCGATGCTGATGAAAATGGCGCCCAACAGTCCCCCGGACCATGACAGCCAGTTTGTATTTCCGATCGATGCAAGGGACAGCCGAGGCCCGGGAACCAACAGCGCGACCAGCAACATCACCAGCATGCCGCCCAGGTAGCTGGCAAAGCCAGCCCACCAGGGCGATCCGAGTTCGGCGCGCAGATTGGCGTTGAGAACCTGCTGGAGGGCAACGCTCACACCGGCCCCGACCACCAACAAGTATGAAAATATCCACAAGGCGAGCATCACGCTGCGTTCCCGAGTAAAGCACGGCGCGTCGGAATTTGATTGCGCTCGCATCGCTGCCGATCGCGTTGATCAATCCACGAGCCCGATAGGTTGCGGCCAAGGAGGCCACACTGAACAAGGCGGCGTCTCGCGACCGGACCGGTGGTTAGCATGGCCCGCCTGCAGCGCTATAGAATGTATGTGACCAGCCGGTCGCAAAGCTGAGACTCAAAGAGCAACGCAGAGCAGGCAAGCACTCCGATTGCCATCGCCGCGAGCGACAGCAGCGCCGGCATCTCCTGATCGCTACGTAGAGCATCCTTGCTCTCGGACGAAGCGCCGGCCGATATGGCGCACGCCATCGTGCTCAGCGCACCCGAACGAAATCGGCCCGCAGTCGGATAACAGGAATAGGTAACGGCGCTGCGTTCGGGTATGACCTATCCAACCGATCCATTCCGGTATCGGCCTGGCGTGACGCCGAAAAAGCGGCGGAAACACCGGCCGAGGTGGCTTTGGTCGGAGAAGCCAGTCTGTGCGGCCACTGCAGCGATCGGTTCACCGGCTCGGAGCAGCCGTCGTGCATCGTTCAGCCTGTGAAGCAGCCGAAACTCTTGCGGTGGCAGACCTTGAAGCCTTTTGAATCGGCGGGAAAAGCCTTCGCGACTCATGCCAGCCCGATGTGCTGCCTGACACACCGTTTCCCACTGGTCGATACAGATCCCCTCTCGGCCGTCGGGACGAGCGCATGTCTCCGCGAGAGAACGTGGTTCTTGGAAGGCAAGGATATGGTCAGTTTGACCTATTCGAAGACTCGATCTCCAAAGCCGATGCAGATCAGACATCAGGCCGCTTGCTTCATATGTCCTCGGCGAGACATACACATTGATGCAGAAGACGTCTGTCGAATCGGACAGCGAGCGATGGGGCGTGCCCGCAGGGATATTCACGCTTTCACCGGCCACGATTTCTACGATCTCATCACCAATGACAAATCTCCGCTTCCCCGACATCACAAATGTGATCTGATCTTCGTCATGAAAATGAGCGGGCAGAGCCACGTCCTGGCCGCGCACCAATCCTAATTCCACGACATTGCCAGCAGGCTCACGCCAGTATTGCCATGTCTCTCTCAGGAGACGGTCCCCATCTGCACCAAGCGGGAGCGCAGTTGATTTCATGGTTCTGTCACCCTCCCAGGACTTGGATCATAAGCCACGCAAGCGCCCCGGGAAAACGTCAAATCTGCCCCTGCCGAACATCCAGGTTGATGAAATGCCGACCGCTCGCGCTGCAACGGCCAACTTATGTCGGGATTTGCCAGATGGGCGCTCTGGACCGTCTCCGGGAGCAAGGACCATGCGGGCAAAACCGGCCCCGCCGTCATCGTGCAGGACGACAGCTTCGACGCCACCGACTCCATCACCATTTGCGCCTTCACCACCGACCCGACCGACGCGCCGCTGTTCCGTCTCGTGGTGGAGCCGAACGAGCGCAACGGCCTGCGCTCCGCCTGCCGCCTGATGGCGGACAAGATCCCTACCGTTCCAAAGGCCAAGTTGCGCGCGCAGGTCGGGCGGCTCGATGACGAGGACATGGTGCGGCTCAATCAGGCCATGACCGTGTTCCTTGGCATGGCGGTGACGCCGAGAGCCGGAAGGGGGAAGCAACCATGATGTTCGAGGTTGCACTCCGACTGAGCGGCAAAAGACCGCCATCGACGGCGAATAGGAAATCGGAGTGCCCAGTTCTATACCGAGATGGCGGAGGGAGCGGGATTCGAACCCGCGATACGGTTTCCCGTATACACACTTTCCAGGCGTGCGCCTTCAACCACTCGGCCACCCCTCCGCATGTCGCTGAAAAAGATGGGACGGATGTCCCCTTTCGCCCGCTGACCCGATCCGCGCAGACCGGCGAGCGGCAGCAATCGCGGGCACTATAATGTGCCGCGCGCCGAGCGCAACCCACCGCCAACGCTCCGGCCGCGCTGACGCTCGCTTCCGCCAAAGCCGAGAGCGGCGGAAGCCGCGCCGGCCTACGAGGGCCCGCGTTGGGCCCGCGGGCGCTCGGGTTGGATTTGGCTTCGGCCTGGCCTAAGGTCCGAGCCCCGAATCGATTGAGGACCGCATGAGCGCCGACCGCATTCTGAACGCCATCGCCGCCGAAATCTCCGCGAGGCCCGACCAGGTGAAGGTCGCGGTCGATCTCCTCGACGAGGGCGCGACCGTGCCGTTCATCGCGCGCTACCGCAAGGAGGCGACGAAGGGGCTCGACGACACGCAATTGCGCACGCTCGAGGAGCGGCTCGCCTATCTGCGCGAGCTCGAGGCGCGCCGCGCCGCCATTCTCGACTCGATCCGCTCGCAGGACAAACTGGACGAGGCGCTGGAGGGCAAAATCGCCGCGGCGGCGACCAAAGCCGAGCTCGAAGACATCTATCTTCCCTTCAAGCCGAAGCGGCGAACCAAAGCGCAGATCGCCCGTGAGCGCGGCCTTCAGCCGCTCGCGGACCAAATTCTCGCCGACCGTAGCTGCGACCCCACGGCGCTCGCGCAGAGCTTCGTCACCGCCGATGTGCCCGACGCGAAGAGCGCTCTCGAGGGCGCAAGGGACATTCTGGTCGAAACCTTCGCCGAGAACGCCGAGCTCGTCGGAGCGCTACGCGCCTATTTCAAGGAAAAGGCGATGCTGCGCGCACGCGTCGTCGAGGGCAAGGAAGAAGCGGGCGCCAAATTCTCCGACTATTTCGACCATCGCGAGCGCTGGGCGGCGACGGCCGGCCATCGCGCGCTCGCCATGCTGCGCGGCCGCAATGAAGAGATCCTGTCTCTCGACATCGAAGTCGACGCCGACAGCCTCGCGCCGGTGAAGCCGGTCGAAGAGATCATCGCGCGTCATTATCGAATCGCGCTGAGCGGCGGCGCGGCCGACGCTTGGCTGCTCGACGTCGCGCGCTTCGCCGCGCGGGTCAAGCTCTTCCTCCATCTCTCGCTCGATCTGATGACCGAATTGCGCGAACGCGCCGAGGCGGAGGCGATCGAGGTGTTCGCACGCAATGTCAAAGACCTGCTGCTTGCCGCCCCGGCCGGCCCACGACCGACGATGGGGCTCGATCCGGGCGTGCGCACGGGCGTCAAAGTCGCGGTCGTCGACGCCACCGGCAAGCTCCTCGAGACCTCGACGGTCTATCCCTTCCAGCCGCGCAACGACGTCAGAGGCGCCGAGGCCGAGCTCGCCCGCCTCATCCGCGCCCATGGCGTCGAGCTGATCGCGATCGGCAATGGCACGGCGAGCCGCGAGACCGACAAGCTCGCCGGCGAGGTCATCAAGGCGCTGCCCGGCGCCAAGCCGGTCAAGGTCGTCGTCAGCGAGGCCGGCGCCTCGGTCTATTCGGCTTCGGCCCGGGCCGCCTCCGAGATGCCTGATCTCGACGTATCGCTGCGCGGCGCCGTCTCGATCGCGCGGCGCCTGCAGGACCCGCTGGCCGAACTCGTCAAGATCGATCCCAAGGCGATCGGCGTCGGACAATATCAGCATGACGTCAATCAGACGAAGCTCGCCCGCGCGCTCGACGCCGTCGTCGAGGACGCCGTGAACGCCGTCGGCGTCGATCTCAATATGGCCTCCGCTCCCCTGCTCTCGCGCGTGTCCGGCCTCAGCGCCTCGCTCGCCGAGGCGATCGTGCTGCATCGCGATCGCAACGGCGCCTTCACGTCGCGGCGCGCGCTTCTCGACGTGCCTCGGTTGGGGTCCCGCGCATTCGAGCTCAGCGCCGGCTTCTTGCGTATTGCGGGCGGCGCGGAGCCGCTCGACGCCTCCGCCGTCCATCCGGAAGCTTATGGCGTCGCGCGCAAGATCGTCGCCGCCTGCGGGCGCGACCTGCGTGCGTTGATGGGCGACTCGGCTCTGTTGAAGTCGCTCGATCCCGCGCGTTTCATCGATGAGCGCTTCGGACTGCCGACGGTGCGCGACATTCTGCTGGAGCTCGAAAAGCCCGGACGCGATCCGCGTCCCGCCTTCCGGACCGCGGCCTTTGCCGAAGGCGTCGACGACATCGCCGCGCTGAAGCCGGGAATGACGCTCGAAGGCACGGTGACCAATGTCGCGAATTTCGGCGCCTTCGTCGATATCGGCGTGCATCAGGACGGTCTCGTCCATGTGTCGCAACTCGCCGATCGCTTCGTCAAGGACCCGGCCATGATCGTCAAGGCGGGCGACGTTGTGAAGGTTCGCGTGGTCGAGATCGATCTGAAGCGCAAGCGCATCGCTCTTTCCATGCGCAAGGATGGCGGAGCCGAGGCTTCGGCGGGCAAAGGTCTTGCGGGCGCCGGCAGGAGCTTTGCCGGGAAGGAGCCGTCGCCGAAAGCGGCGCGCGGGGAAAGGCCCGCCGCTCAAGGCGCGCTCGGCGCCGCCTTGAGCGAGGCGCTGCGCCGCAGATAGACTGCGCTCGAGCGAGCGCCCGATCCGCTCGGAATTCTCCTAATCTGTGAGCGCTCGCGAAAAATTCTTGGCCGGCGCGAGGAATTGTTGCTGCGCGGGGTCGATGCGCGCCGAGCCAACGTCCGTCTCGGTGAGATCGGTGCCGGCGAGAGCCGCTCCGCGAAAATCCGCGCCGCTGGCGTCAGCTCGCGTCAGTGAGGCGCCGGTGAGGTCGGCGTTGCGAAAATCGGCGAATTGCAGATCGTCCCGCGCCAAATTGGCGCCCCTGAAATTCGCTCCCGAAACATCGGCCGATCGCAGGACGGCGCGCATCAGCCCCATCGACTGATTTTTCATGTCGGCCGAAAGATCGGCGCCTTCGAATTTCGCGCCCCGCATCCGGGCGCCGGTCAGGTCCGCCGTGACGCGCGCGCCGGAAAGATCGGCGCCTTCGAATTTGGCGTTGCGCATCTGGCTAGCGAAAAGATGCGCGCCGCGAAGGCTCGCGCCCGAAAAATCCGCGCCGAGCGCAAAGACCTGATCGAGCGCCGCGCCGTCGAGGCTGCTGTGCGACAAATTGGCCTTGTTCAGGCGTGCCGCTCGGAAGTTCGCGCCCGAAAGGTCGAGTTTGGAGAGATCGAGCCCGTTAAGGCTCCGCCCGGAAAGATCGACCGGACGCCCGCCCGCGGCTTTGAGCGTGGCCTCGACGTCGGCTCGCGTCATTTCGGCCGTCGTGAACATCGGGCTCGCAAGATCGACATGGCTCATCATGTCCTGCGCCCGAGCGATCTGAAAATGCATGAAGGCGAGCACGGCAAGGCTCGCGCAAGTTCGACGCATCAGCATGGGGGCCTCCCCTGTCGCGGGTCATTCGCCGCGGTTTCGAAGCTCATCCTCCGAAAAATTTCGTTGTCGAATCGTCGTTTCATCAAAACCAGCGCCGCCGCGATCAAATTTTGCGCGAGAGCCAAGCATTATGCAGATCGAGATGTGCCGAACGGCGCCCCAGCCGCGGGCGGAAAATCATATCGAGAGACCCCATATAAAGCTCAAATCTTCATCGCCCGGAACCCGACAAGGGCGAACAGTTTGAGGTTCGACAGGCGAATCGTTCCTCAGGCCCAGCGGAGTGAAGCCATGACCGAGGGTTATCTCGATCAGCCCTTTGAGGCGGCGGTGCAGCCGCCTGCGGCGGCGCTTGCGCCCCGCGGCCGCTCCATCGAACTTGCCGCCGCGCCGACGCGACGCGAGCACGATCTGCTCGGCGAGGCCGACATTCCCGCCCATGTCTATTGGGGCATCCATACGTTGCGGGCGGTCGAGAATTTTCCCATCACCGGCGTGCCGGTCGGCCATTTTCCCGAACTCGTGCGCGCTCTGGCGCTCGTCAAGCGGGCGGCGGCGCGGGCCAACAGGCGCCTCGGCCATCTTCCCGCCGCCAAGGCGGAAGCGATCGACCGCGCTTGCGCGATGATCGCCGACGGGCGTTTCACGGATCAGTTCGTCGTCGACGCCGTGCAGGGCGGCGCCGGCACCTCGACCAACATGAACGCCAATGAAGTCATCGCCAATGTGGCGCTGGAGCTAGCGGGCCGCGTGCGCGGCGACTATTCCGCCCTGAATCCGATCGACGACGTCAATATGGCTCAGTCGACGAACGACGCCTATCCGACCGCCCTGCGCCTCGCCGTAATCTTCGCCTCGGAATCGCTCGTCCGTGCGCTGCAGGATCTCGCCTTCGCCTTCAAGGCCAAGGCCGTCGAATTCGCAGACGTCTTGAAGATCGGGCGCACGCAGTTGCAGGACGCCGTGCCAATGACGCTCGGGCAGGAGTTCGACGCTTATCAGGTCACGATCAGGGAGGACGTCGACCGGCTGCAGGAGGCCGCGTCGCTGTTCGCCGAGGTCAATCTCGGCGCGACGGCGATCGGCACCGGCATCAATACCGATCCGCGCTACGCCTCCCTCGCCGTCGCCGAACTCGCGCGGCTGTCGGGGCGGCGGCTGACGCTCGCCGCCAATCTGATCGAGGCGACCTCGGATATGGGAGCTTTCGTGCTCTTCTCGGGGGTCCTGAAGCGAACCGCAGTCAAGCTGTCGAAGATCTGCAACGATTTGCGATTGTTGTCCTCCGGTCCCCGCGCCGGCTTCGGCGAGATCCGCCTGCCCGCCATGCAGGCCGGCTCCTCGATCATGCCAGGCAAGGTCAATCCGGTCATTCCGGAAGTGGTGAGCCAGGTCGCCTATCTCGTCATCGGCCATGATCTGACCGTGACCATGTGCGCGGAAGCCGGCCAGCTCCAGCTCAACGCTTTCGAGCCGACGATCGGCTATTCGATCCTGACCTCGCTGCGCATGCTGACGGCCGCCGTCGACGCCTTGAACCAGCGCTGCGTCGCCGGCGTCGAAGCCGACCGCAAGCGCTGCTTGGAGCTGGCCGAGAATTCGATCGGCCTCGTCACCGCGCTCGGGCCCATGCTCGGCTATGAGACCTGCTCGCACATCGCGCGCCGCGCGCTCGACGAAGGGCGCAAGGTCTCGGATATCGTGCTCGAAGAAGGGCTTATGACGGAAGCGCAGCTCGCGGATCTGCTCGGCATCGAGAACATGACGCGGCCGACCCGCATGGCCTCGCCGGCGTTCGAACCGAAGCACTGACGCTGCGTCGGCCGGGAGTTTGGAGGCGCAAAGCAAACGCTGCCGGCCCTGGTCCAGGGCGATTTCTTGTCGACCGGATGGTCCATCCGGTCGACAAGCACGCTAGGCGGCGGCCTCCTGGGCGGCCGTGTCGCAGGCGTGCTTGTAGCCCTCGATCACCTCTTGCGAAGAGCCGAGCTCGCGCACCGCGCCGTCGTCGATCCAGATGACGCGGTCGCAAAGCGTCGACAGCATGTCGAGATCATGCGACACGACGAGGATCGTGCCATGTTTGGCGAAGTTATGAATGAAAGCGTCGCATTTCGCCTGGAAATCGGCGTCGCCGACGGATAAAGCCTCATCGACAATGAGGATGTCGGCGTCGGCATGGGCGCAGACGGCGAAGGCGAGTCGCGCGGCCATGCCGGTCGAATACATTTTCAGCGGCTGGTAGAAGAACTCGCCGATGTCGGCGAAGGCCGCGACCTGATCGAGCCGCTCTTCGATGACCGAGCGTTTGACGCCGAGGATCGCGCCGCCGATCAGCGCATTCTCGCGGCCGGTCAGTTCATGATCGAAGCCGGAGCCGAGCGCAAGAATAGGAGCGATGCGGCCGACGACCTTAACGTCCCCCTGGGTCGGCAGAGTAATGCCGCAGATGATCTGCAACAGCGTGGTCTTACCAGCGCCGTTGCGCCCGATAATGCCGACCGTCTCGCCACGGCGGACTTTGAAGCTGACGTCTTTCAGCACCCAATGCTTGTGGTAGAACTGCCTCCAGCGTCCGAACAACGCCTGCTTCAGCTGATCATTGCGGCGCAAATAGAGCTGAAACGCTTTGCCTACATTCTCGCAATTGATGGCGACTTCAGATGACATCGACGAAAACAGCCTTGTACTGCATGAAGAAACGATAACCGAAATAAAAAACGACGAGCGACCCTCCGACCGTGCCGAGATAAAGGAGTGCGTCCGGCAGCCGACCGAAAAGGAGAAGATCGCGCGTCATTTCCACATAATTTCCGATGGGGTTTAAATGGACGTAAAGGCGCAAATGGGGCGGAACATCATCGATCGAATAGAAAATCGGCGTCGCGAACATGAACACCGGCACAATCGAAATCATGAGATGGGCCACGTCGCGAGTGAACGAGCCGAGCGCCATCAGGAACCATGACACTCCGAGCAGGGCCAGAAAAAAGGGAACTGCGACAAAAGGCGTCAGCAGAGCCGTCACGGGCAAGCCATGCGTGGCCACGAGCTTGAAGACGATCAGCACGGCGAGACTGATGAGGGCGTAGACGGAGGCGCGGATCGTCGCCGTCCAGGCAAGGGTCTCGCTCGGAAAGATGGATTTCTTGATGACCGAGGCTTGCTCGTGCAGCATGCCGGGCGAGCGATAGGCGAGCTCGCTGAACAAATTGAAGATGATCAATCCAGCGAAGATCGACAAGGCGTAGCCGCCGACGCCCATGCCCTTGGCCGAGGCCGGAACCCCGACCGCGCTCGAAAAGACGATCGTATAGGCCGACAGCATGATGAGCGGCCCGAAAATCGCCCAGAGCCAGCCGAGAATCGAGCCGCGAAAGCGGACCGCCAGTTCCCGGCGCACCACCGCGCGGATCATTTCCTGATAGCGCCAGGCGTTCTCGAAAGGCGTCGCGAGATTCATTCTTCAAACCGGCTTACTGGAGCAGAGCGGCGGATGTAGACCAGCTTGAGGCGCGCTCGTCAACGCGGCCGGGGGGAATCTACCGTCGCCCAGGGCGTTCCGGCCCGACAATCGAAACGGATATCCATGAAGGTTGACAAGGAACACCTCGAAGGCGCCGCTGAAAAAGCCAAGGGGCGCGATCAAGGAGTCCGCCGGCAAGGTGACTGAAAACGACCGTCTCGTCGCCGAAGGCAAGGCCGACAAGGCCGACAAGGCCGCGGGCGCGATGCGTCAGTCGGTCGGCGACGTCAAGGACGCTGGACGCAAGGTCGCCGACAGCCTGAAGCGCTAGCCAAGCGCCGCAGTCGAGCGGGCGCGGCCTCATAGAGGGCCGCGTCCGCAACGAGCTTGTCGGCTTATTCTTCGAAACGATTTACGAGGTAGGAGGAGTAATCGAGCCCTGCGTATTGGCGTCGTTCGGGCAATGCGGATGACCGTTCGTCTGGGTTTTGTCGGTTGCGAACGTCAGCTGATCCGCAGGATTTGGCTGCTGCAGCACGAGATTGATGCGCGTGCGCCAGGCGACGGAGTGGTCGGCGCAGGCCGTGTCGCCGGAGAGGCCGATGCCGCCGACGAGGGTCTTGCCATTATAGAGTGCAAGCCCGCCGCCGAAAGTGATCGTCCCGCCGATGCGCTGGCCGATCATCGGGTCTTTGTCCGTCCCGAATCGATCGTAATCGCCTTGATAGGCCAGTGGCGAGTTCAAGACGTTGCCGCCCTCAAGCCCGAACAGAGGGTTCACGATGTCTTTGTTGCTTGGTTGGACAAACTGGTAAAGCTGTGCCGTGGAGAGAGCGCCCGTGCCTGTCGAGCTGCCGAGATTGAGACTGAGGCCGTTGGCGGTGAACGCCTTGGCCGCGGCGATTTGCCGGCTGGAGAGCCATTGAGATCCGGTGTTCTCGCCGGAAAAGGCTACGGCGCAGACGACGCCTTCCACATTGACCACGACGGCCCAGAAATGATTGTTGAAGCCTGACGTATCGGCCTGATCAGCCAACACGAGCGCCTTTTTCAGACTCGCATGATTGACCGGGCAAAACGACGACCACGCTTGCGCCGGCCCAGCCATCGTCAAGACGGTCAGTGCAGCGCCTGTGTAAAGGATCGAGCGCAATAAGTTCGGTTTGTATGTCATCTTGTCCCCTCCCAGTGTGCGGATCACCGCGTTCATTTGGGGCAAAAGTCCCGGCCTGTGGCCGATGCGGCGCAGTCTATGCCATGCGCCAATCTTCAACTTACCACTATCCAGGTTGACCGGCACGAGGAATTCTTAAGATGCTGCTGTCGCAATGAGGAAAAGGGCGCAGCCAGAGAATGACTTTGATCAACATCTTTCATTTGATATTTTGCTTTTCTGCAGCGGTGGCGGAAATGAAGCCGGCTACCATATGCTTTACTGTTCAGGCTTGAGTTTTCGCGGCGCCGTTCCCTTAACTAGCGTCCAAGCTCGGCGCAAAGATCTCACGGCGCGCGCGCCCAAGGCAAAAACAGGTTTCAGGCGGCGAGCCTCTCCCTTCCTGTCGGGGAGGTCCGGCGTTTGATCACAAACAAGAGAGGAGCATTTGCCTGCGCTTTACTCTAGGAATGATGCGCTGGAGGCGCCAATGGCCCGCTCAGATACGCCAGAACATCGCTATGACAACCGTGGCGAAAGGCCGGACCTTCCCGGCTTGACGCGCCCTTCGCCTCTTTCCCGCCGGGCCTTTATGACGTCTTCGGCGGCAGCCGCCGCGGGCTATACGCTGGCCGCAGGCCCGGTTCGCGCCGCGCCGATCCAGACGGGCGCGGAGGGTCTAATGGCCGGCATGGTCGCGATCAAGCTCGCGGATGGAGAAATGCCGGCCTATTTCGCAAGGCCCGAAGGCGTCGCCCATCCGCCGGTCATTCTGGTCGCAATGGAGGTTTTTGGCCTTCACGGACATATCAAGGACGTCGTGCGACGCCTTGGCAAACTCGGCGCTTTCGCCATCGCGCCCGATTATTATTTCCGCAAGGGCGATCTGACGAAGATCTCCAGCGCGGCGGACTTGGCCCCGCTCGTGAACGCCAAGCCGGACGCGGAGCTTTTCTCCGATCTCGACGCCACGGTCGCTTTCGCCAAGGCGCAAGGCGGCGACGTCGATCGTCTCGGCATCGTCGGCTTTTGCCGCGGCGGACGCACGGTCTGGCTCTATGCGACCCATAATACGACCCTCAAGGCTGGCGTCGCCTTCTACGGCAGCCTGATGGACAAGCCGAACCCGGCCATGCCCAAGAACGCTTTCGATCTCGCTGGCGAGATCAAGGCGCCTGTGCTCGGTCTCTACGGCGCCGAAGACCAGGGCATTCCGCCGGATCAGGTCCGCCGCATGGAAGAGAAGGTTCACGCGGCGGGCAAAACCGCCGAATTCAAGATCTATCCTGAGGCGGGCCACGGCTTCTTCGCCGACTACCGCCAAAGCTATCGGCCGGAGGCCGCGGCCGACGCCTGGAACCGAGCGGTCAGCTGGTTTCACGCCTATGGCGTGCTCCCTTAAAATCCCAGCCATCGTCCTTACGTCGGCTGACGATTGGTGGACATCATTAAGATTTATTACTACGATTAACAGGCAGCAAAAAAACCGAGCCGTAAAGAACGCAGTTGCCTTGGTTGCCTATCCGGGTTCCAATCCGCGGCCGGTCGTGTGTACCGGCGGGTTCGGATCCGCCATGATTTTGTCTCAGAAACATTGCAAACAAAACGGCATTTCTTAGCGCCTCTGGGGGGCCGCGGACGGCGCAGCCGCAATGATAGTCTTGTATCGTTTTCACTCAGGCTCATCGGTCGACCCTTGAAACGCAGCATCGCTTTCGTCCTCGTTCTTCTGATTCTCGCCGGCCTCAGCGCTGGACTTGCTTATTTCCAATTCATCGCCAAGCCGCAGATGATCAGACAATTCATCGCTCAGGCGCCGCGTCCGCCGGCGACGGTGGCCGTCACCGAGGCGAAGGGGGAGGTCTGGACGCCTCTCCTGCCGGCCATCGGCAGCTTCCGCGCCGTGCAAGGCATTGACGTCGCGCCGCAGATCGGCGGCGCGCTCGTCGCGGTGAAAGTCGAATCCGGCCAGGATGTCGAAAAAGGCACTCCGCTCTTCGAGATCGATAATTTCGTCGAGCAGGCCGATCTAAAGAACAATCTCGCCGTGCTGAAAAACGCCGATCTGGCTCTGGAGCGGCAGCGCCAGCTGAGCACGACCGGAAACACCGCCAAGGCAAGCCTCGACTCGGCCGAGGCTGCCCGCGATTCCGCGGCCGCGGCGGTCGAGCGCGTGCGCGCGGTGATTGCGCAAAAGAAGCTCGCCGCCCCCTTCCCGGGCCGGCTCGGCATCCGCAAGGCCGACCTCGGCCAATATGTTTCGCCGGGCATGAGCCTCATCACCCTGCAGCAGCTCGATCCGATCTATGTCGATTTTCCCGCCCCCGAAAAATGGCTCGACGTCATCAAGGCAGGGCAGCCGATCGAGGTTAGGGTCGACGCCTTTCCCGGCAAGGTTTTCCATGGGCGCGTCGCGACAATCGACGCGCGCGTCTCGGCCGACAGCCGCAACGTGCTGGTCCGCGGCGAATTCGAAAACAGGGACAAGCAGCTGCTGCCCGGCATGTTCGCCGACGTCAGCGTCGCCGCCGGCAAACCCCAGACAGTTGTGACGGCGCCGCGCACGGCGATCACCTATTCGCTTTACGGCGACAGCGTGTTTGTCGTCGTTCCGGCTGAGCCGGCCGGCGGCGCCCAGGCCGCGACAATTGCGGGGGACCTGCCGATGAAGCTCGAGCGCCGCTTCGTGCGCGTCGGCGAGACGCGCGACGACCGCGTCGCCATTGTCGAGGGCGTGCGGCCCGGCGAGAAGGTCGTGAGCGAGGGGCAGGTAAAGCTCGCTCCCGGCGAAGCTGTGCGCATCGACCCCGACGGCGGCCTCACGCCGCCCGCGATCCGGCCGAAGGAATAAAAATGTCATTCACCGATATTTTCATCCGGCGGCCGGTGCTGGCGAGCGTCGTCAGTCTGCTGATCCTGCTCATCGGCCTGCAGGCCGCTTTCCGCCTCCAGGTCCGGCAATATCCGGAGCTCTCCTCGACGACGATCACCATTACGACACAATATCCAGGCGCCAACGCCGACGTCATCAAGGGCTTTATCACGACGCCGATCGCCCAGGCCGTCGCCAGCGCCGAAGGCGTCGACACGCTGGTCTCGAACTCGCAGCAGAACGCCTCGACGATCACCCTCAATCTGCTGCTCAACGCGAACGCGGACCGCGCAGTCGCCGATGTCCTGTCGAAGGTGAGCCAGGTCAAATATCAGCTCCCGCGCGAGGCGCTCGATCCCGTCGTCGTCAAGCAGACCGGCGATTCGACCGCCCTGCTCTACATGTCCTTCAATTCGAAGGTCATGACGGCCTCGCAGATCACGGACTATTTGACCCGCGTCGTGCAGCCGAAGCTGCAGACGATCGACGGCGTCGCCAACGCCCAGATCCTCGGCGGCCAGACCTTCGCCATGCGCGTGTGGCTCAATCCGAACAAGATGGCCGCGCGGGGGGTGACGCCAAGGGATGTCCGCACGGCGCTTGCCGCCAATAATTTCACGGCCGCGGCAGGCCAGATCAAGGGCGATTTCGTCCAGACGAGCATCAATGCGCAGACCTCGCTCGACTCGGCGAGGGCCTTCGGCGAGCTCGTCGTGTCCGCTCACGGCGACGCTCTGACCCGGCTCGGCGCCATCGCTGATATCGAGCTTGGGCCGGAATCGGTCGATTCCTCCTCCGTTTTCGACGGCCTGAAGGCCGTCTTCGTCGGCATCTATCCGACGCCGACCGCCAATCCGCTCGAAGTCATCAATGGCGTGCGGCAGGCCTTTCCGGAGCTCGCGGCGCAGCTTCCTGTCGGCCTTGAAGCGTCCATCGCCTATGACGCCACAACCTTCATCCGCGCCTCGATCCGCGAGGTGGAGAAGACCCTCGCCGAAGCGGCGATGGTCGTCATCCTCGTCATTTTTGTCTTTCTCGGCAGCCTGCGGGCGACGATCATTCCGATCGTCACGATTCCTTTGTCGCTCATCGGCGTGATGATCTTCCTCCTCGCGCTCGGCTATTCGATCAATCTCTTGACCTTGCTCGCCCTTGTGCTGGCGATCGGCCTCGTCGTCGACGACGCGATCGTCGTCGTCGAAAACATCTATCGGCACATGGAGGAAGGCATGGCGCCGAGGGAGGCGGCGCTTCAGGGCGCGCGCGAGATCACCGGCCCGGTGATCTCCATGACGGTCACGCTCGCCTGCGTCTATGCGCCGATTGGCTTCGTCTCCGGCCTGACCGGCGCGCTGTTTCGCGAATTCGCCTTCACCCTTGCCGGCGCCGTCGTCGTATCGGGCGTCATTGCGCTGACGCTCTCGCCGATGATGTGCTCACGGTTGTTGCGGCCGCCGCAGGGCGAGGCGCGCGGACTTCCCGCGGCGCTCGACCGGTTTTTTGAATGGCTGCGGCGAAGCTATCAGCGCCGCCTGCACAAGACCCTCAATTTCCGCGCCATGACCATGCTGATTCTTGCCGGCGTCCTCGCGCTGACCGCCGTCATGTTCCTGTCGACGCCGCAGGAGCTGGCGCCCGAGGAGGATCAGGGGGCGATCTTCACGATGATCAAATCGCCGCAATACGCCAACCTCGACTATCTCGAGAAAGCGACGGCCGAGGTGCAGAAAGCGGCGGACACGATCCCGGAAAAGGATCATGTCTTTCTCCTCAACGGCTCGGCCGGCGTGCATCAGGGGTTCGGCGGCCTGATCCTGCAGCCCTGGGGCGACCGCAAGCGCAATCAGAAGCAAATCCTGACCGAGTTGCAGCCAAAGCTTTCGGCGGTGACGGGCGCGCAGATCATCGCTTTCTCGCCGCCGGCGCTGCCGGGTTCGACCGGGGGGCCGCCGATCCAGTTCGTGGTGCGCTCGATCGGCGACTACAAAGAGATCGCAGACGTCATGGCGAAGATCGAGGCGGCGGCGCGGGATAGCGGCCTCTTCATCTTCACCGACAGCGATCTCAAATTCGACCTGCCGCAGATCGAATTCAAGATCGACGCCGACAAGGCCAATCGTCTCGGCCTTAACATGGAAGAGATCGGCTCTTCGCTGGCGACCCTTCTCGGCGGCAATTATGTCAATAGATTCAGCATGAACGGCCGCAGTTATGAAGTCATCGCGCAGGCGCCGCGGGACTTCCGCCTGACGCCCGACTGGCTGACGCGTTACCAGATGCGCACCGCGGGCGGCGACCTCGTCTCGCTTGAGACGGTCGCGAGCATTTCGAACAGCGTGCAGCCGAACGGCCTGCCGACGTTTCAGCAATTGAACTCGGCGACGCTGCAAGGCGTGCCCTTCCCCGGCCACACGATGGGCGAGGCCATCGCCTTCCTGCAGCAGAAGGCGAAGGAGATTCTGCCGCGAGGCTTCACCGTCGACTATCAGGGCGAGAGCCGGCAATATGTCCAGGAAGGCAACACGCTTCTCGTGACCTTCGCCTTCGCGCTCGTCGTGATCTTTCTGGTCCTTGCCGCGCAATTCGAGAGTTTCCGCGACCCCTTGATCATCCTGATCGCGCTGCCGACTTCGATGTTCGGCGCGCTCCTGCCGTTGAACCTTCTCGGCGTCGTGGGCGCTGCGAGCATGAACATCTATTCGCAGATCGGCCTCGTCACGCTCATCGGGCTGATCGCCAAGCACGGCATCCTGATGGTCGAATTCGCCAACCGCATGCAGGAAGAAGAAGACATGAGCCGGAGGGAGGCGATCGAGCACGCCGCCGCCGTGCGCCTGCGTCCGATTCTGATGACGACCGCAGCCATGGTCGTCGGCATGATTCCGCTGATCCTGGCGGAAGGCGCCGGGGCGCGCAGCCGGTTTGCGATCGGCGTCGTCATCGCCTGCGGCATGAGCGTCGGAACGCTTTTCACGCTCTTCGTCACGCCCGCCATGTATACGCTGATCGCGCGCGACCACCAGAAAACGAGAAAGCGTCGCGCCAACGATTTCACGCTGTTCACGCCGCAAGAACCCTCGGCCGCCGCCGAATAGGGTCAGGCGGCCGCCGCCGGCAGCCGTCGCTTCATCCAGCCCGCAAGGAGCGCGAGACAGGCGCCGGCGCCGGCCAGCGCCGCCATGACGAGATAGGTCCTTTCCCCGAAGCTGACGGTCAGGCGGCCGCAAGCGAAAGTCGCCGCCGCGAGACTGAGCGAGGAAGCTGAGGCGAGCCAGCCCTGCATGCGCGCGCGATGCGTCGGCGAAGCGAGCGAGCCCAACAGGAGCACGCTGCCGCAGGTCGTCGCGCCGAAGCTCAGCCCATGCATCGCCTGCAGCGCGACGACCAGGAGAGGCGCCGGATCGAAGCTCATCGCGATCCAACGCAGCATCGCGCCTGCGGCGCCCGCAAGGAAAAAGGCGATCGCGCCAGCGTCCGTCCTGAGATAGCGGGCGGTCACGACGAAGAGCAGGCTCTCGCAGGCGACGCCAATGGCCCAGGCCGCGCTGATGACGTCAGGCGACAGGCCTTTCGCTCGCCAATGAATCGTCGCCAAGGAATAGATTTCGGCATGGCTCGACTGGATCAGCGCCGCCGCGGCGATAGCGACGACGGCGAGCCGCAGCCGCGCCGCATCGGGCGTCAGGCGCCCGCCCGCGACGCACGCATGGAGCTGCGTTCGGTTCATCCGGAAGGCGGCGAAGACGGCGACCGCTAGAGGAAAGAGCGAAAGCCCGGCAAGCGCCACGACGATGCGCTCGCCCGGAAAGGCCTCGACGATGCGCCCCGACAGCAGCATCATCGCGAGCACGCCGAGCGAGGTCCAGACGCGGATATGCCCGTAGGCGATGCGTGGACGCCCTGCCGCCTCGGCGCGGCGGATCTCCGTCAGGGTGAGCGCGTCGGCGAGCGCCGGCATCGAGCCCATGGCGACCGCAGCGAGAACGGCGCCGGTGAAAATCGCCGTGAAGCCGGCGGCGAAACGCAGGCTGCAATAGGCGGCGAGCAGCGCCGCGGCGCAGGCGACGAGCGCGACGCCAATGCCACGCCGATCGGCGAAGGCGGAAATCGCCGGAGTGACGATGACGCGCACGACCATCGGCGTCGCCAGCGCCGCGGAAATCTCCGCGTCGCCGAGCCCCCGCGCGGAGAGCCAGACCGAAAAATAAGGCAGATGCAGGCCAAGCGGCAGAAACAAAAAGCCGGCGACGAGCGCGAGATCGAACGCGCCGCTCTCGCGCACGCCGCCCGTAAGGTCCCGATCTTCGGCTAAAGTCAAAGGCCGCCCCGCCCCTCTCGCCTCAGCGCTTCGGCCCGAGCCTTATTCCATCGCCGCGGCCTTGAGGATGCAGACCATCATCGCGCTCGCCGGTCTGTCCGACCGGTTGCGGATGACATGCGGACGATCGCAGCGGTAGCGCAGCGTTTCGCCAGCCCTCGCGTGCTCGATCGCGCCTGCGACCTCGACTTCGAGCTCCCCCTCGCTGACCGAGAGATTCTCGATGGAGCCGCGCTGATGCGCGTCCGATTCGAGCACGCCGCCGGGATCGGCCGAGAACTCATACCATTGCAGCCACTCGACCGTCTTGATCCAGCCGATGATCGAGAGCCTGCATCGGCCGTCGTCGGAAACAAGAATCGGCGTGTCGCCGCGCGAGCTCTTCTCGAGAAAAGGCTCGTCGTCGGCTGCCTGCAGGACGCGCTCGATCGAGACGTCGAGCGCCTGCGACAGACGCCAGATCGTCGCGAGCGTCGGATTGGTCTCGTTGCGCTCGATCTGGCTGATGATCGATTTGGCGACGCCGGACTGTTCCGACAATTCGGAGAGCGAAAGATTATAGGCCTTGCGCAGCCGCTGGACGGTTTTGCCGAGTTGCCCTGACAAAGCCATGGCGCCGGCCTCCAAGGCCTTGACCTTGTCCCGCCCTTCAATTCCCATGTTCTGCCCGATCCCGATCATTGGCTGATCGCGAAATCCGCGTTGAAGCGGCCCATCCGCAGACGCCCAGTCTCGTAGGGCAAACTAGCCGCTTTTGTTTGGAATATCGAACGATTTCTGAGAGCGCCGCGACTGCCGCCTGTGAACGCGGCTTGGGCATATCCACAGGCGTCATTGAAACGCCACGAGAATCTGCTTTCTGATCAAGGGACGCCAATCGCTAGATCGAGGTTGAGACGCTCCCCGTGGCGCATGAAAGAGAACCGAGCCGTTATCGCACGCTGTTCCTGTCCGATATTCATCTTGGGACGAAAGGATGTCAGGCCGACCTTCTGCTCGATTTCCTGAAGCACAATGAAGCGGACACGGTTTTCCTCGTTGGCGACATCATCGACGGCTGGCGCCTGAAAAGCGGCTGGTATTGGCCGCAGTCGCACAATGACCTCGTTCAGAAGCTTTTGCGACAGGTGCGCAAGGGCGTCAAAATGGTCTACGTGCCGGGAAATCACGACGAATTCGCGCGCGACTTCACCGGGATCTTCTTCGGCGGCGTCGAGGTCGTCGACCACGCCTTCCACGAGACCGCGGACGGCAAGCGTCTGCTCGTCATTCACGGCGACCAGTTCGACGTCGTGGTGAAGCATGCGCGCTGGCTGGCGTTTCTCGGCGATTGGGCCTATGACTTCGCTCTGTGGGCCAATCGCTGGCTGAATAAGTTTCGGCGCTCGCTCGGCTTTTCATATTGGTCGCTGTCCGCCTGGGCCAAGCTCAAGGTCAAGAATGCAGTGAATTTCATCGGCGACTTCGAACGGACCCTGTCGGATGCCGCAAGGCGCCATCACGCCGACGGCGTCGTCTGCGGACATATCCATCATGCCGCCATCCGCGACATGGACGGCGTGCTTTACGTGAACACCGGCGATTTTGTCGAATCCTGCACGGCGGTCGTCGAGCATCATGACGGACGCCTCGAAATCCTGCGCTGGCAATCGACGGCCGCCGAGCGCAAGGCGGCGGCCTCCGCCGGGCTGCGCGCGGCGCCGAAGGCGGTCGCCTGATGCGCATTCTGATCGCCACCGACGCCTGGAAGCCGCAGGTCAACGGGGTCGTCCGCTCGCTCGAGTCGGTCGCCAAGGCCTTGCGTGAGTTCGGGGCCGAAATCGAGTTCCTGACGCCGCAGGGCTTCGCCTCGGCGCCGATGCCGACCTACCCCGAGATCAGGCTTGCGCTGGCGAGCGCCCGGATGGTGCGCAAACGGCTCGACGGCGCGGCGATCGACCACATCCACATCGCGACCGAAGGACCCGTCGGCTACGCCGCGCGCCGCTATTGCCTGCGCGCCAAGCGGCCTTTCACGACGAGCTATCACACACGCTTCCCGGAATATATAGCCGCCCGCACACGCCTTCCCGTGTCCCTGACCTACGCCGTCCTGCGCCGTTTCCACAATGCCGGTTCGGGCGTCATGGTGTCGACCGCCTCGATCGCGCATGATCTGCATAAGCGCGGCTTCGAGCGTCTCATGCATTGGTCGCGCGGCGTTGATCACAATCAGTTCACGCCGGCCAAGGCCGCCCCCTTGAACCTGCCGCGGCCGATCTTCCTCTACGCCGGCCGCCTCGCGCCGGAAAAGAACATTGAAAGCTTTCTTTCTCTCGACCTGCCGGGATCGAAGGTGATCGTCGGCGACGGTCCGTCACGTCGCGCGCTCGAAACCGCCTATCCGAACGCCCATTTTGTCGGCACGAAGACGAGCGACGAGCTCGCCGTCCACTACGCTTCCTCCGACGTCTTCGTGTTTCCAAGCCGGACCGACACTTTCGGCATGGTTCTGCTCGAGGCGCTTTCCTGCGGATTGCCGGTCGCCGCGCTTCCCGTTGCGGGGCCGCTCGACGTCATCGGCGCCAGCGGCGCAGGCGTGCTCGACGAGGATTTGCGCGCCGCCTGCCTCAGAGCCTTGGATATCCCACGCGAAAAAGCCCGCGCCCACGCGCTGACCTTCACCTGGGCCAATAGCGCGCGGCAGTTTCTCGACAATATCCTGCTCGCCAAATCGACGACCCCGGCCTGGAAGCTCGCCGGCGGCTTTTGAGCCGCGCCGCTTGCTCTTTAAGACTTGAAGATCGCGCCCATATTTCTCGGAAATCTTCCGAGGTTTGCGACTATGGAGTCTTATCCTTCTTTCATTCTCGATGAATCTGAGTCCGCCCTGCCCCGCGGCCCGCTGGGCGCCGATGCTCTTCTCAGCACGGCGGCGCATGAGGCGAACGAGCCGAACGACGGCGATCTTCTCGACGCCTACTCAAAGAGCGTCACGCGGGTGGTCGACCGGGTTGGCCCGAGCGTCGTGCGTCTCGACATTCGCCGCGGCGACGGCCGCAAAGGCGGCTCCGGCTCCGGCGTGATCGTCTCGCCCGACGGGCTCATTCTGACGAATAGCCATGTGGTTCAGGGCGCGCGTCGCGCCGACGTCACTCTTCTCGACGGGCGCGTGCTGTCCGGCCGCGTTCTCGGCGACGATCCCGACACCGATCTCGCCCTCGTCAGGGTCGACGAGGACGCGACGCTGCCTGCCGCCCGCCTTGGCGATTCAAAGCGTCTGCGTCCGGGCGAGATCGCGATCGCGATCGGCAATCCGCTTGGCTTTGACTCGACTGTGACGGCCGGCGTCGTTTCGGCGCTCGGGCGCTCGCTGCGCTCGACCAATGGCCGCCTCATCGACGACGTGATCCAGACCGACGCCGCGCTCAACCCGGGCAATTCCGGCGGTCCCCTGGTCGCCTCGAATGGCGAGGTGGTCGGGATCAACACGGCGATCATCGCCGGCGCGCAAGGCATCTGCTTTGCGGTGGCGGCCAACACGGCGCGCTTCGTCCTAGGCGAACTCGTCGCGCATGGGCGCGTGCGCCGCGCCTATCTCGGCGTCGGCGCCGGGACCATCGCCCTGCCGCGTCGCATCGCGCTCCGGCTCGGGCTCGAGCAGACGCGCGGCGTGGTCGTTAGCTCCGTCGAGGCCGGGAGTCCGGCCGATCACGCCGGGCTGCTTTCCGGCGACATTCTGCTCGCCGTCGACGGCGCGCCGGTCACGAGCGCGGGCGATCTCGTGCGCTTGCTCGGAGCCGGCATGATCGATCGCGTGGTTCCGCTCGATATCCTGCGCCGCTCGGACAAGCGCCGCTTCTGGGTTGCCCTACGCGAACGCGACGGCGGCGCAAAGCCGAAGGTCCAGCCGAAATAGAGGCCCGCGCTGCTCGTTGACGTGATCCCGGCGTGATCAGCCTCGCGGCCGGGTGTGGCCGTGTGGTTGTCGCCGTGACGCGGCTGCGACAACCGGGCGCGGAAAATGCGAAATTCAGCGACATGCGCGCTGCCCGCGCAAATTCATTGCTTCAACCAAAGATTTCAGGCAAAAGTGATCCTAAGACTTTGCCTGAATTCTTGCCGGCGCGCGGCAGCGTCAGCAGGACGCCGGCGCCGGGCAGCTCGCGCATGGCGCAAATCGGCGCGCTTCAGTCCATAAGTCTCGCCGGGCAGCACAAATCCGTCGCCTGACAAGCCAAGGCCCCGTCTCGCTGGCGGCGTTCGGCCGCAAGTTATTTCGCCAGCGTCAACTCTATCAGGAACCGAATGACATTCAGCGAACTCGGCCTCAGCGAGAAGGTGCTGCAAGCGGTCGAAGCTTCCGGCTATTCGACGCCGACGCCGATTCAAGCCCAGGCCATTCCCCACGCCCTCTCCGGCCGCGACATTTTGGGAATCGCCCAGACGGGAACCGGCAAGACCGCCGCTTTTACGCTGCCGATGCTGTCGCGGCTCGAACAGGGACGCGCCAGGGCGCGGATGCCGCGCACTTTGATCCTCGAGCCGACGCGCGAGCTCGCCGCCCAGGTCGAGGAAAGCTTCGCCCGCTACGGCGTCAACCACAAGCTCAACGTCGCCCTGCTCATCGGCGGCGTCTCCTTCGGCGAACAGGAAAGCGCGATCATGCGCGGCGCCGATGTCCTGATTGCAACGCCGGGGCGCCTGCTCGACTTCGCCGAGCGCGGCAAGCTTCTGCTCACGGCTATCGAGATCCTCGTCATCGACGAAGCCGACCGCATGCTCGACATGGGCTTCATCCCCGACATCGAGCGCATCTGCAAGCTCGTGCCCTTCACGCGGCAGACGCTGTTCTTCTCCGCCACCATGCCGCCGGAAATCACGCGGCTCACCGAGACGTTTCTGCATAATCCGGTGCGCATCGAGGTCGCTCGGCCCGCCTCGACCGCCGCGACCATAACGCAAGCGCTGGCGGCCTCGGCGTCGGGGCCGGCCAAGCGCGAGACGCTGCGCCGCCTGATCCGCGACGCCTCCGACTTCAAGAACGCGATCATCTTTTGCAATCGCAAGCGCGACGTCGCTCTCCTCCATAAATCGCTGCAGAAGCACGGATTCAACGCCGGCGCGCTGCACGGCGACATGGACCAGCGCGCGCGCATGGCGTCGCTCGACGCCTTCAAATCGGGCGAAGTGACGCTGATTGTCTGCTCCGACGTCGCCGCGCGCGGCCTCGACATTCCCGACGTCAGCCATGTCTTCAATTTCGACGTTCCGACCCATGCCGAGGATTATGTTCACCGGATCGGCCGCACCGGCCGCGCGGGGAAAAGCGGCGTCGCCATTTCAATCGTGACGAAGGCTGATCAGAAGCATCTCGACGACATCGAAAAGCTGATCGGACGCAATATTGATTGGGCTGGCGGCCAGACCGCAGATGATCTGCCTGACGATGAGGGCGGGGCCCATCACCGTCGCGGGGTTGGGTCGCGCCGGGACGAAGGACGTCGGGACCGATCACATCAGGACAAGGCGCGCGATCAAAGGGATGAAGCCGCAGGCGAGCCTAGGCCGCAACGCGAGTCGCCGCGCCGACCCGCCGACGATCGCCCGGCGCGGGCGGGATACGGGGCGCAGCCGCGGGCCTCCGAGCGCAGGTCTCGCCGCGGCGATGACGATGACGCGCCCGTCATCGGCATGGGCGACCATGTTCCCATGTTCATGCTTCGGCCGGTCAAGCTTAGGCCCGCAAAGGCCGAGGCGGGGGCCGAGGAAGACGAAACGACAAGGGTCGGCTGAGGCAAGGGTTGCGGCCGAGCTCTATGGCGAGAGGCCGCAAACATCGGCTATGCCGCTAAGGCCGGCGACGCCTCGATTGCCTTTTGCCCAGGGCCTCACGCGATTTCCCGCCCAGCCATGGTTTTTGCCCCCTATATTTATGGATTTATTCACTTTCAAAGATGATTTTTCCTGTATCAAGTCGCGAGTGAATTAATTTCGCAACAGGTCTAGTAATTCTCTGCGCGCCGCACCGCGATTGCTTGCCCCTCCCCAACGCTAACTCTAGTTTCCCGGAAGCATCGTCGATGGGCTTATTTTGACGCCCCGGGATCGACGTCGAGGAGGAACGATGGCGCGGCGGAAATTCAAATTTGGCAAAAGACTGGCCCTCGCCGCGGGCCTTGCCCCTTTGAGCGTGGCCGTCCTGGCGCAAACCGCCGCGCCGCCTCCACCCGCTTCCGCCCCTACCGACAGCAATGTGATCGCGCTTCCGGAAGTTGAAGTCATCTCGACCTCGCCGCTGCCCGGCGTTGCGGGCGAAGAGCGCTACAGCTTTCCGAGCCAGGTGCAGACGGTCGACGCGCCCGAATTCGCGCGCACGCGCTCGCCCAATATTACGGACACGCTGCAGCAACGCGTTCCCGGAGTCACGGTGAGCGACGTCAACGGCAACCCCTTCTCCCAAGATCTTCTCTATCGCGGCTTTGAGGCCTCGCCGCGGCAAGGCACTCCTCAGGGCCTCGCCGTCTATCAAAACGGCATTCGCGTCAATGAAGCCTTCGGCGACACCGTCAACTGGGACCTGATCCCGCCGCAGGCGATCGCGCGCACCGACATTTTCACCGCCAATCCGATCTTCGGCCTCAACGCTCTTGGGGGCGCCGTCAGCATCGAGATGAAGAACGGCTTCAACTGGCAGGGCTTCGAAGCGCAGATTCTCGGCGGCTCCTTCGGCCGCGTCGCCGGCTATTTCCAATACGGCAAGCAGGTCGATAATTTCAGCATCTATGTCACCGCCGACGCAGCGCATGACGGCGGCTGGCGCTGGTTCTCGCCTTCGACGGTGGTGCGCGCCTACGGCGACCTCGGCTACCGGTCTCAGGATGCGGAGCTGCACTTCATCGCCGCCGGCGCGACCTCGAACCTTGGCGTCATTGGCCCCACGCCGTTCAATCTGCTGAGCCAAAACCTCAGCAGCGTCTTCACCTTCCCGCAATCGACCATCAATGACGCAGGCTCGGTCGCCTTCACGGGCAAGTTCGACGTCAGCAAGACGTGGCAGATCGCCAGCAATTTCTATCTGCGGACGTTCCGGCAGAAGCATACGGACGGCAATGATTCCGATCTCGAAGAATGCGACGATCCGAACGCCGGCCTCACCTGCCTCGACCAGGCCAATTTTCCTTCGGTGACCGATCCGAACGCCTTCGTCCTTTTGAACAATGGCAACGGACAGGCGATCCCTTTCTCGGGATCGACCGTCTACGGCACGATCGACCGCGCCTTCACCCACTCGACGACGGCCGGAGTGACGCTACAGGCAACGAACAAGGACAAGCTGTTCGATCACGACAATTATTTCACATTCGGCGGCAGCGTTGATCGCAGCTTCTTCAACTTCGGCTCCAACAGCACGCTCGGCGTGATCCAGGCCAACCTCGACGTCGTTCCGAACGGCTCGTTTCCCGGCTCCGGCGCGATCATCCAGACCGCCGGAAATATTGGCTATGTGCCGACCTATCTTACCGGCACGACGACCTATTACGGCATTTATGCGCTCGACACGTTCAACATCACGCCGGAATTCGCCGCGACCGCAGGCGCGCGGCTCAATATCGCAAACATCAACACGCAGGACGCAACCGGCGCCAATCCGGAGCTGACCAGCGCCAATAATTTCGACCGGATCAACCCGGTCGTCGGCCTCACCTACAAGATCCTGCCCTGGATGTCGGCCTACGGCGGCTATTCCGAGGCGAACCGCGCCCCGACGCCGCTCGAGCTCGATTGCGCCAATCCGCTGCGGCCATGCCTCCTGGAAAACTCCCTGGTCTCGGATCCGCCTCTTCAGCAAGTCGTCTCGCACACGATCGAGGCAGGCTTGCGCGGAACCGCGAACAATGTCTGGGGCGGCCAGATCAACTGGAAGGCCGGCTATTTCCACACCGAGAACACCAATGACATCGTGTCATTGGCGAGCACCATCACCGGGCGCGGCTTTTTCTCCAATGTGCCCGGCACGCTGCGGCAAGGCGTCGAAGCGAGCTTGGAATATCATAGCGGCGACCTTATGGCCTATGTGAACTACGCCTTCGTCGACGCCACCTACCGCTTCACGGGAGAACTCGCCTCGCCGAACAATCCTTTCGCGGACGCCAATGGCAACGTCCTTGTGACGCCCGGCGATCATATTCCGGGCATTCCGCGGCAGACGGCGAAACTCGGCCTGGAATATTCCTTCACCCCCAAATTCAAGGCTGGGGCCGACGTCCTGATCGTCGGCAGCCAGTACTTCATCGGTGACAATTCCAATGTGAACCCGCAGCTGCCGCTCTATTGGACGGCCAATATTCACGCGTCCTATCAGGTGACCGAAAACATCCAGATCTTCGGACTGGTCAACAATCTCTTCAACAACCGCAACGCTACCTTCGGGGCCTTTTTCGACACCGGCACGAATGCGCAGATCGCCAATGGCTTGCCTTTGACCGATCCGCGCACGCTGACGCCGCTGCAGCCGGTCTCGCTCTATGGCGGCGTCAAGGTGACTTTCTGAAATGATGGGAAGGCCGCAGAGTTTCAGAAGAACTCTGCGGCAGACGCGGAAGTGGCGAAGCAATGCGGCCTCGGCCCGTTGGTCGCCTACCAATGCCCGCTAGCGCGACACATAATCAGGCGCGGGCGTCGGATCGCCGAGTTGCAGCCAGACATTCTGATCAAATTGAGACTGCCGCTTGACGAAGCGGTAGGTCGTGCGATCCCAAATCTTCATGTCGTTCGACAGATTGTCGAGCACGAAATCGCCGCCGCTCGTTTTCACGGTCAAGATCGCGTGCCCCTCATTGCCCGCGTCCTTGACGACGGTCATCAACAAGGCTTGACGCGGGAATCCTTCTTCCATCAGGATCTTGCGCTTCATCAGCGCGAAATCCTCGCAATCGCCGCGGCCGTCGGTCGGATAATCCCATTGGTCGACGACGCCCCAGTGCTCCTTGTCGGTGACCGGCGTCACGCGCGCGTTGACCCATTTGTTGACGCGCTCGATCTCTTTCATCGTTTTCCGCGTCGCGACGATGTCGACCGGCTGCAACGGGCCGCCCTCACATTCGCCCTGATAGCGACGGCAGAAATCGGCCCAGCCGAAAGGAGTGGTCGTGAGCTCGCCGACAGGCGTGAAGGAGGGCGCATCAGCCGCGCGCGCCGACGAAACTGGGGCGGCGAGGCAGACCGCAATCACGGCGGATGAAGCGAGGCCCGCCGCTTGCCTGCACCTTGACCTCCAATCGTCCATATTCGAGCCTCCAACATCGCGTGTCGGCAGTCTTCGCAGCGCGCCTTTGTCACGCGATTAAATACATCGCTCGGATTTTATCGCGCGAGGTCAGACTCGTGGACGAGGCGGATCGTTGCCTAATCTATTCTTCCCGACGACAAGCGAAATCTTGAAGTTTTTGCGTGGACGCAGAGAACCCCCTGCCCTTGAACAATCGAGCCGCGACAATCAATTACGTAATGCGGGCGGGGCCCAATTACGTGATGCGGAAGACGCCTCGAACAGCCTTGCGTGAACCCGGGCTTGCCCAAATCGTTTCTAAATCGTTAATCCGGCCACGACGCAGGGTCAACCTCAAGCTCCCGCCGCGGCGGCGGCGAATTAAAACATTATTAACGAGGCTGGCAGCGAGGTCGCGCTTTGAACTCTTCGACAAATACAAACATTGAGCCGCATGGCGGCCGGGCTCTCGTCCCGGCGGTCGCGATCGCGCTATCGGCGGAGGACGAGGCCGCCTTGCGGCGCGCCGTCGGCGAGCTGAGGCGTTCGAGCCTCGCCATGCGTCTGACCTCGCTGATCGGGCGTCAGATCGGCGTCGTCGGCATGGTCGTCCCGGCGCCGGTCGCGCAAATCGTCACGACATCGGCCGAAACCGCGATCCGAAGCGCTATGGGCGTCGCTCTGCGCAGCCTTTCCAGCTCTTCGGCGCGGGATCGTCGGGTGATGCATCGATCGATTGCGACGATCGCCGGCGCCGCGGGCGGCGCGCTCGGCCTCGCGGGATTGCCGATCGAACTTCCTTTCACCACCATCGTCATGCTTCGCTCGATCGCCGACATCGCCCAGAGCGAGGGCGAGGATCTGAGCGACCCCGCCGTCGGCCTCGCCTGCCTCGAGGTTTTCGCCCTGGGCGGCGACGGGGGCGAGGCGCTCGAAACCGGCTATTTCGCTCTTCGCGTGCTGCTCGCAAGGACGGTCACCGACTCTGCCCGGCATCTTCTGGAGCGGGGCTTGAGCGAACAGGCGGCGCCGCTGCTCGTTCGGCTCATCGCCCAGATCAGCGCGCGATTCGGCGTCGTGGTGTCGCAGAAGCTCGCGGCGCAAAGCGTGCCGATCATCGGCGCGGCCAGCGGGGCCACGATCAACTATGCCTTTGTGGATCATTTCCAATCGCTGGCCCGCGGGCATTTCACGATTCGCAGGCTCGAGCGCGTCTATGGCGCAGCCGTCGTGCAGGCCGAGTATGCACGGATGTCGGCCTGAAAGGCGCATTCTTGTGCCAGGGCTCCGTTGCCATATCAGGCGATTCCATGTTAGCCCTGCGACGTTTTCAAGGCGCCTGAGCTGGGGCGCAAGAGTTTTGGCGTGAAAGAGCGCAACCCCGCCGGGGCGCAAGAGTTTTGGCGCCAAAGAGCGCAACCCCGTACCGGAGCCTGTCATGACATTGCCGACGTCTTCGCTCGGGAAACGCGTGCGCTGCGCCGCGGCCGCCGCGTGCTGCGCCTGCGCAATACCCGTTCCGGCCAACGCCGGCTTTTTCGACTTTCTATTTCCCCCCCAGCCTCAGGTCGTCACGCCCTATTATGCGCCGAGCTACGAGCGCCAGCCGCACAAGAAAGTCGTGAAGATTCATCCGAAGATCGTGGTCGGCAAGACCCATCCGACGCTGCAGCATGTGGTCTCGAGCGTCATGGAGGATGAAAGCCTGAAGAACGGCGACGCTGTGATGACCGAAGACGGGCTGCGGATCTTCACAGGCTCCCGTGGATCCCGGCATAGTTCGGAGGATTTCGCCAGGCTGTCGGATATTAAGAAAGGCTTGTCGAAAGCTCAACGAAGCGCCCTCCTCGCGATCGACGCCAAAGGCCGGGCCCCGGCCCCTGCTCTCCTCGACGGCCGTTCCATCGCAGACCCGGCCCCTGCGCGAGGCGAATCCATCACCGACCCCAAGGGCGTCAAGATCCGCTACGTCGGACCCTGATCCGCTTGCTCGGTCCGATCGGCGCCGGGCAAGGTCTCCGCGCCGGTGGTGCGCAAAACCTCGGCCGCAATCTGGCGCGTGATCCGGCTCTTGCGCGACAGCGCCTCGCGATCCAGCGCCTCGACGAACCGGCGCGCAGCGCCGAGCGAGCGTTCGAGCCGCAAGGCCGCGTAGTCGACGACGCGAATGTCGACGACGAGCTGACGGTCGATCAACAGCTTCACCAAAACCGCGCGCATCAGAGCGTCGTCAGGCGCCCCGATCTCGACATAGGGCGCAAGGCGCAGCCGCGACAGAAGATCGGCGAGATCGAACCCCAGCGCATCCGTCGAGCGCTTCGCCGTCAAGACCAGCGCGGTCCCGTGCTCCCGCGCGAGATTCAAAAGGTGAAAAAGCTGTGTCTGCGCGCCGCCGAGCGTCTCGAGATCTTCGATAAGCAGCGGCCCTGAGGCGGCGAGCGCCTCGATGTCCTCCGCAGCCAGCATGGCCGCCGGAAGAGTCCGCGCCCCGGCCCTCGCAGCCCAGATCGCGCCAAGATGACTTTTGCCAGCCCCGTCGGGCCCCAGAATGAGCAGCACCGGGTCGGGCCAGGCGGGCCAGCGCTCTATGACGCCGAGCGCCTTTTCGTTCGAGCCCGAAACGAAGAAATCTTCAACGCCGAAGCCCGGAGGACCGGCGAGCTCCAGGATGAGCTGGCGCGACGCGCCTTCAGATCGGGCTTCCGCCGCAGATAGGCCGGGGGGTGTCTGCAACTCAGCCGCGCTCCTTCGCCGCCTCGACCGGCGCCGCCTGGGCACGCGCCGATTGGGCCTCGATCAGAATCTTCGAGCCCGGCGCGTCGATTTCCGCATAGAGCTCGCTTTCGCGGTAGCGCCTGACGGCAAAGCGCAGGATGACGCCGAAAGCCGCGGCAAACGGAACGGCGGTGATGAGGCCGGTAAAGCCGAACAGGCTGCCGAAGGCGAGAAGGGCGAAAATCAGCCAGACGGGGTGCACGCCGACCGATTCGCCGACGAGCTTCGGCGTCAGAATATTGCCTTCGAGGAATTGCCCGGCGAGCACCACGCCGAGCGCCATGATGAGCAGCCGCCACTCCGGCCAGCCCTGAACGATCGCGACCACGGCCGAAAGAATCAGCGCGGTGAGCGAGCCGACGAAGGGAATGAAACTCAAGAGCCCCGCCGAAATGCCAATGAGAAGGCCGAAATTGAGGCCGATGAGCGAAAGGCCGATCCCATACCAGCCGCCAAGAAAAAGGCAGACGAGTGACTGGCCGCGGAGAAAGCCGGACAAAGCGGCGTCGATCTCCCGGGTGAGTTCGCGCACCGTCTGGCGATGACGCAACGGCACGAGACCGTCCAGGGTCGCGATGATCTTGTCCCAGTCGAGCAGCATGTAGAAGGCGACGACCGGCGTCAGCACCAGCAGGGACAGAAGATTGATCAGCGCGGCCCCGCTGCTCCACAAGGATTTGACGAAGGTTCCGGCCCATTGCGCCGCCTGATTGACGAGGTCGCTCGTCGAACTCCGCAGATCCGCCGAGGCGTCCTTGCCGAGGCCGAGCTTTTCAAAGAGGACCGCCCAATGATCCTGAACGAGGCGCGCGCCGAAATCCGCGATAAGCTCCTCCAGCTTGGCGACATAGGACGGGAGCGCCTGGAGAAAGCTCGAAAGCTGGCGCCAGAACGCCGGCATGATCAGAATGGCGATGAGGCTGACGACGAGGACCAATCCGGCCATGATCAGGAGCGTCGCGCCGAGCCGGCTCAGCCCAAGGCGTTCGAGCCGGTCGGCGACGGGATTCAACAGATAACCAAGCGCCAGAGCGGCGGCAAAAGGCAAAAGCACGCCGCTGAACAGCCATAGCAGCGCGCCGAGGAGCGCCAGCGCGCCGAGCCAGAAGCCGATCTGCCATTCGAGCCGCATCGCGAGAATTTTTCCTTTGTCCCGGCCAGCTCCGCGGCCGGGGGCCACAAGGCTTGTGCCATAAAGCGCATCACGCGCCCATATGGCGAATCCATTGCAGGAAATAGGCGCCGAGAGAAGCCAGCGCGAGGGCCGCAACCGCATAGAGAGAGAGGTCGAACCAGAGGCCCTTCTCGACGCCGAAAGCCTCGACGCTGAGCACGAGGGCGGCGAAGAGAATCTGCACCAGAGTGTTGAGCTTCGAAATGAGAAGCGGCTTCACTTCGAACGGATTGTCGAGCATCCGCGCAACGACGAAGGCGCCGACGATCATCACGTCGCGGGCGATCACGATGATGGCGATCGTCGCCGGAATGACCCCGATGATGGCGAGCGCCGCATAGATGGAGACGAGGAGCGCCTTGTCCGCCAGCGGGTCGAGATAGGCGCCGAGTTGGGAGCGCAGGTTGAAAGTTCTGGCGATCCAGCCGTCGAGCGCGTCGGAGGCCCCGGCAATGATGAAAAAGACCCAAGCCTCCTTCCAGCGATGCGCGGTGATCAGAGAAATAATGGCCGGGACGAGAATGAGACGTCCCAGCGAAATCAGATTGGGAAGACTGCCGTATTTGGAGAAATTCATTCTCTTTTGAGAGATTCGGTTCTTGAGGCTAGCGGCGGAAGCCCGCGATCGTCAGCCGAGGCTATCACGCCGTCCTGTTAAATCCTAAGCGAGGAGCCGTCTTCGAGCCAGCGCGTTTTCAGAGCCGCCGAATTCTGGAAAGCTATTGATTTTGTGTGTCTTAACGATTCTTCTTGATGCGAGGCGACATGCGCCTCGCTCGGAAATGCCTCAATTCAGCAGCGGGCTCCAGGTGGGATCGGAAGCAAAGCTCGGGGTGGGCACGAGAAATTCGCCGCGGCCAAAGACGTCGATCATATAGATCTTCGCGCCGCTCGTTCCGCCAGGATCGCGGAAAAACATCAGATAGAGGCCGTTCGGCGCCCAGGTCGGCCCTTCATTATGGAAGCCTTCCGTCAGGATCCGCTCGCCCGATCCGTCCGGCCGCATGACGCCGATCGCAAAGGAGCCGGCTTTCTGACGGGTGAAGGCGATGAGATCGCCTTTCGGCGACCACACCGGCGTCGAATAGCGGCCCTCGCCGAAGGAGATGCGCCGCGGCGCGCCGCCTCCGGCCGGCATGATGTAAAGTTGCTGGCTGCCGCCGCGGTCGGATTCGAAAACGATCTGACTGCCGTCCGGCGAATAGGAGGGCGAGGTGTCGATGGCGCTGGCGTCGGTGAGCCGTGTCGTCGTGCGCGAACGGATGTCCATCGAAAAAAGGTTCGAGGCGGCCCCTTGCGCGAGCGACATGACGATCTTCTGTCCGTCCGGCGAGAAGCGCGGGGCGAAGGTCATGCCGGGGAAATTGCCGACAACCTCGCGCTGGCCGGTCTCGATATTGAGCAGCAGCACCTTCGGGTCCGTCGGGCCGAAGGACATATAGGTCACGTCCTGCGAGGACGGCGAGAAGCGCGGCGTCACCACGAGATCGTCGCCGCGGGAGAGGTAGCGCACGTTGGCGCCGTCCTGATCCATGATGGCGAGCCGCTTGCGGCGGCGCTCCGCTGGCCCGGTCTCGTCGACGTAGGCGACGCGCGTGTCGAAGAACCCGCCCTCCCCGGTGATGCGCGAAAAGATCGCGTCGGAGATGATATGGGCGACGCGGCGCGAATTATTCGGGTCGGTCACATATTGCTGGCCGGCGACCTGCTGGCCGGTCGCGACGTCCCAGAGGCGAAACTCGGTCTGAAGCCGCCCGTCCGGCGCGCGGCCGCTGCGGCCCGTCACCACGAATTGCGCATTGACAGCGCGCCAGGCGTCCATGTTCGGGGTCTGGTCGGGACTGGCGCCGGGGTCTACGAAGGTTTTGGGATCGAGCGGCGCAAGAAAGACCGAGCGCTTGAAGTTGTTGGTGATGATGCTCGTGACCTGACCCGCCGCGGCGGGATCGCCGGCGAACGAGGTCACCGCAATGGTCACCGGCTTGAATTCGCCGCGGCGCACGTCGAGGTAACGGTCCTGCGCCCGTGCGGGCGCCGTCCCCATTCCGGCGAAGGCGGCGAAGGAACCTGCGGCGAAAACGGCCGACAGCACGAGCAAGCCTGCCAAAAGCGCGGCGATTCGGGTCATAAAACAAACGCGCCTCAAAGCATGTCCTCCGGATCGAATCGGACGATCCGACCCTTCCATTGATCGTAATAGGGCTGGTATTGGGCTGGGATGCGCAGAGGATTGCAGCGGCGCACGGCCCTGACGGCGCTTTCGGCGAGAGAGCGCAGATTGGAGTCTGACGGCGGGTTCAAGAGCTCCGGCTGGCCGATCAGGGTCCCGTCCTGTGCATACTGCACATGGATTTCGGGCACATATTTCTTCTCCCCGACCACGCCGACATAGTTCCAACAGGCGCGATACTGATCCTGCAACAGGCCGTCGAGCGCTCCCCAGAGCGAGGGCGACATTTTCGCCGCGCTCGCGGTCGGCGCGCCGAGCGAAGCCGTTTGCTGCAGCTCGCGGCCGGTCGCGGGCTTTCTCTGCGGCGCCTCCTTGCTGAGGAATCGGCTGATGTCGCTGGCGTCGAATTTATCGGCCGGATCGATCCTTTCATCGCCCGACTTCGGCTTCGATGCAGGTTTTGGCGGGTCCTTTGGCTTTTCTTGCGGCTTGTCCTGATTGAGGAGTCTCGCGACCTCCTCGGGCCGGAATTTCGGCTCCTGCTTCTTCGGCGGCTCGGCGGGCTTCGCCTCGGCGGCGGCCTTCTTCGGCTCGGGCTTCGGCCGCGGCGGGGGTTTCGGCTCGCCATCGGGCGGTTCGGGCGCGGGCGGTTGAACCGAGGCGGCTTTCACCGGCTCAGGCCTCGGCTCCGACCTGGGAAATTCCTTGGCGGGCTCCGGCTTTGGCTGTTCCTTGGCCGCGTCGAGGCGCGGCCGCTCCGGCGGCGCGGGCGGCGTTTTTGCCTCGTCGCGGCCGGCGTCGTCCTCCCGCTTGGCGCTGGGCGGCGGCGCGGGAACGTCGGTCTTCGCCGCGGGCAGCGTCGAAGGCGGCTTTGCTTCCGCGGCTTCGGCGATCTTCTGCACGCGCTGCTGCGGCTTGTCCTGCTTCGGCGCGGTCTTTTCGCCCTTCATGATCTCATTAAACTGCTGGTCGCTCACGACATCGACAGGCACGCTCTCCTGCGCGTCGTCAAATTTCGACGCATGCGAAAACGACAACAGCACGGCCGCGAGCAGCAAAGCGTGCATGCCGCCCGAGACGGCGGCGCCGGGATTTTCGCGCAGCGACATCGTCAGTTCTTGTTCGGATCCGTGACGAGAGCGACCTTCTTGTATCCAGCGGTCGTAATGATCGACATGACCTCGGCGATCTTGCCGTAATTGACCTGATTGGCGCCGCGCACATAGATGCGCTCGTCGAAGCCCGATTTGGCGAGCTCCTTCAATTTGTCGGCGAGATGGGCCATCTCGACTGGCTGGTCCATGATGAAGACAGCGCCCTTGTCGTCGATCGCGACGGAAAGCGGCTTCTGCTCGACATTGAGCGCCGCCGATTTCGTCTGCGGCAGATCGATCGGCACGCCCGTCGCGAGCAGCGGCGCCGCCACCATGAAGATGATGAGCAGCACCAGCATGACGTCGATGAAGGGCGTCATATTGATGTCGGCCATCGGCCGGTAGCGCGCCATGCCGCGCCGTCCGCGGCCGCCGCTACGCGCTGCAATTCCAGATACCGCCATTTGTCTCAACTCTCCTGCGAGGCGCCGGTCCGATATCGGTCGCGCCGGCCCATCCACCCGCTCTTGCGCTGATCAAGCCGCCTGATCTTGCGCCGTCCGCTGGTCGATCTGACGCGACAAGATCGACGAGAATTCATCGGCGAAGCCTTCGAGCTGTGCCTGCTTCTTGGCGACGTCGCCTTGCAGCTTGTTGTAGGCGATCAGCGCCGGAATGGCCGCGAAAAGGCCGATGGCGGTCGCAAAGAGCGCTTCGGCGATGCCCGGCGCGACGACGGCGAGCGAAGTGTTGCGCGAGGCCGCGATCGACTGGAACGAGGACATAATGCCCCAGACCGTGCCGAAGAGGCCGATGAAAGGGCTCGCGGAAGCGACCGTCGCCAGCACCAAAAGATTCGATTCGAGCTTTTCGACCTCGCGCGCGATCGACACGTCGAGCACTTTTTCGATGCGCGCCTGCAGCCCCACGAAAGACGAGACGCCGCCCTGCACCGATCTCCGCCATTCGCGCATCGCTGCGACAAACAGGCTCGCCATTCCGGTCGTCGGCCGCGCTGAGAGCGTCTGGTAGAGTTCGTCGAGCGAGGCGCCGGACCAGAAGACCTCCTCGAATTGCGCCACGGCGCGCTGCGTCCGGCGGAGCAGAATCGCCTTGTCGACGACGATCGCCCAGCACCAGACGGACGCGCCAAGCAGGCCCACCATGACGAGCTTGACGACGATATGGGCCGAGAGAAACATCGATAAAAGAGAAACTTGGGCCCCTTGGGCAAATCCAGCGGCCGCCGTCCCCGTGGCCGCAATATCGGCAGGATTCATTTACAATGTCCTCATCGGCTGGCCTGGCGAGGAAAGTCCGCCTGTCCGCCGCGCGCGCTCATTGCGCTCCGCGAAGCAAATTCTCTTGACGCCAAAATCCGTCATTTCTGCGGCTTTATCTGGCGGGGAGTTTAGGCTTCATTGAGGTTAAGATCGGGTTACGCGACGGTTGCGGGCGGGCGGAAATGCAACTCGTTAGCCCGCGCTCCTAAGCTTTGCGGCGATCATGGCCGGCAGCCGGATCGCCCTGCGGCCCGCGACCACGGCGACTTTGACCTTGGCCGTCACGAGCGTTTCATCCCCTCGCAAAACCGCTTGCGCCATTTCGACAGAGGCGCCGCCAAGCGCCGCGATGCGGGTTTCGATCGAGAGCAGATCATCCATCTGCGCGGGTTTGCGAAAATCGAGCGTCATCGCGCGCACCGCGAAATGGAAGCTGGCGGCGCCGCTTTCGAACGCGGTCCTCTGGTCGACGCCGAGCGCACGCAGGAATTCGGTGCGCCCGCGTTCGAGAAAGCGCAGGTAGGATGCGTGATATACAACGCCGGAAAAATCCGTGTCTTCATAATAGACCCGGACATCGAGCCGGTGCGGCTCCGGTGCGAATTCGCTCTCGCTTTGCATGTGCCTCCAAGGCGCGATCCGGCTCGCTCTTTGAACACGAAAAAGCTTAGCTTTTTTGCGAGCGGTCGCTCAAGCGTGCGGCGGGACTTGCCGCGCACGCGAGAATCGGGCGCCTTAGAGCATGGCGCCGAAAAATGGAATCGGTTGTCGGGCGACATCATGCTCTAACTTATTGATGAGAGACGGATTGAGACTCCAGATGGAAGCGCGATTCCATCTGGAGTCGTCCGGCTCAAGCCCAACAGGCGATCTTTGATGAGCAGGGCGGCGGACGGGGGCAAGACATGGCCGAGGAGCGCAGCCGTAGGATCGCGGTTTTGGGCGCTGGCGCCTGGGGGACGGCGCTCGCCAATCTCGCCGCCCGCGGCGGGCGCGAGCTGAAGGCGCCTGCCGAGGTGACGCTTTACGCGCGCGATAGCGCTCATGTCGCTGAAATGGCGGCGACCGGGGTCAACGCCCGCCGCCTGCCGGGCGTGCCGCTGCCGTCGAACGTCCGCCCCACCGCCGACCTCTCGGAGACGGCCGAGGCCGACGTCATTCTCGCCGCGGCGCCGGCGCAGGCGCTGCGCGGCTTGCTCGAGCTGCTCGCGCCGATTCTGAAGGGGAGCGGCGCGCCGGTCGTCGTTTGCGCCAAGGGTATCGAGCGCGGCACGGGACGTTTTCTCAGCGAGGTCGTCGCCGAAGTGCTGCCGAACCATCGGCCAGCCATTCTCTCCGGCCCGAGCTTCGCCCAAGACGTCGCCCGCGGCCTGCCGACGGCAGTGACGCTCGCGGCCGAAGACGCCGTCGTGGCGGCAGCCCTCGCGGCGCAGCTCGCCGGACCCGCCTTTCGCGTCTACTCCTCGACCGACATGCGCGGCGTCGAGATCGGCGGCGCTGCGAAAAATGTCCTCGCCATCGCGAATGGGATCGCTGTGGGCCGCGAGCTCGGCGCGAGCGCGGGAGCGGCGCTGATCGCGCGGGGGTTCGCCGAGCTGTCCCGCTTCGGGCGCGCCTATGGCGCCGAGCCCGCAACGCTGATGGGGCTCTCTGGTCTCGGCGATCTTGTGCTCACTTGCACCTCGCCGCTGTCACGCAATTTTTCGCTCGGCGCGGCGCTCGGGCGCGGCCAGACGATCGCCGACGCCGCGCGCGCGACCGGCCTCGCCGAAGGCGTCTTCACCTGCGGCATCCTCGTCGATCTCGCCAACCGGGCGGAAGTCGACATGCCGATCGCAAGCGCCGTCGACGCCGTGCTGGCCGAGCGCATCACAATCGACGAGGCGATCGCCGAACTGCTCGCGCGGCCCTCGAAACCGGAGGGCTGATGCGCCATAGTGCCCGCGGGGCGCGGCCTCGATAACGGCTTGGCGCGGGAGACGATTGAGCATGGCGCATTGGCTGATCAAGAGCGAGCCAGATTCCTGGTCCTGGCACGATCAGGTCGCGGCGGGCGAGAAGGGAACCAGCTGGAACGGCGTGCGCAACCATCAGGCCAAGCTCAATCTGATGGCGATGAAGCTCGGCGAGCAGGCGTTTTTCTACCATTCGAACCAGGGCAAGGAGATCGTCGGGATCGTCGAGATCATCAAGTCCTATTATCCCGACCCCAGCGACAAGACGGGCAAATTCGGCATGGTCGACGTGCGCGCGGTCAAGCCGCTGAAGACGCCGCTATCGCTCGCCGCGATCAAGGCCGATCCGCGTCTCGAGGACATGGTCCTCGTCAATAATTCACGGCTTTCGGTCCAGCCGGTTAGCGCTGAGGAATGGAAGATCATCTGCAAGGAAGGCGGCGTTTGAGATCCGTGTCGAAGCGGAGGTTTTCTCCTCGGGAAATTACGTAGAACGCACCTCTGGCGCAGCCGGTCCCGTTCCTTTATCCTGCGGCCCGGCATTGCCTCAATCTGGAGGTCCGACAGACCGCGCATGACGACGCAGTCAATTTCGAGGGCGCTCGACCTGCGCGGCCTTTCTTGTCCATTGCCTGCGCTGCACACCCGCAAGGCGTTGCGCCAGTTGAACGCCGGCGACCTTCTCGTCGTCGAATGCACGGACCCGCTCGCCGCGATCGACATTCCGCATCTCGTGCGTGAGACCGGCGACGTGCTGGAGCGCGAAGCGCGCGTCGACGGCGCCCTCATCTTTCATATCCGGCGCGCCGGGCCATGAGCGGCAGCGCGTTCTTCGAGATCAAGAGGCTGGCCGCACTCGTTTTCGAGGATAGCGACGCGGCGAACCTCATCGTCGAGGATTTCGCCCGCGAGCTGGCGCGGGGCGGCCGCCGCATCGCGGGCATGATCCAGATCGCCGAGGCGACGCAATCCTGCGACTGCCGCGACACATTGCTCCATGACGTCGAGACCGGGCAGACTCTTTCGATTCTGCAGGATCTCGGCCGCCATTCGCTGTCCTGCAGGGTCGATGCGGGGGCGCTCGCCCATGCCGCCCAACGCATTAGCGCGGCGATCGAGCGGTCGCCCGAGCTTTTGTTCATCAACCGCTTCGGCAAGCTCGAAATCGAAGGCATGGGCCTTTATGCCGAAATCGGCGCGGCTGTCGCCGCGGAGGTTCCGACCCTCGTGTGCGTCGCCGCCCGCTACGCCGAACATTGGCGCCAGTTCGCCATGGGCCTCGACGAGGAATTGCCCTGCTCCGCCGAAGCCTTGCGGCGCTGGTGGCGCTGCGTTGCGGAAAGCGACGCCGGGGCGATCCCCGCCGCCGGTTGAGAATGCCGCAAGACTCTGCGCAAATCGAAGCGATCGACGACCTCAACTTCAGAATCGAGGCGCGCGACTGGCCTTTTGCTCGACAGGAAGCCGCGGCGATCGACCGCCATTGGGAGAAGCTCCGCGCTGACAAGCCCGGCCTCTTCAATGGTCGCGTGTTCTTGAATTTCGAGCGGCGGATCGAGACGGAAGGCGGGCGGCGCATCCTGCGCGGCAACGCCTCCGAGGTCGATTTCAAAGCGTTTCTGGCCTGGCGTGATTTCGGCTTTCCCGATCCTCAGGCGCGCAACTGTTTCGCCATGGCGGCGCTCGTCTCGGCCGATGGCGCTTTCATGCTCGGACGCATGAACGAGGGCACGGCCAATGCCGGGCAGATCTATTTTCCGGCGGGAACGCCCGACCCCGGCGACATTAAGGGCGCCGCACTCGATCTGGAAGGCAGCGTCGCGCGGGAGCTGCTCGAGGAAACGGGATTTCAGTCTGGCGAGGCCGACTTCGCCCCGGACTGGACCGTCGTGTTCGATGGACCGCGCATCGCCTGCATGAAGACAACGCGCCTCGCCCAATCCGCGGCGGAGATCGAAGCGCGTTTCCAGAATTTTATCGCCGGGCAAACGCGGCCGGAGCTTGTCGCGCTGCACGCGGTCTTTTCGGTCGAGGACCTCGATCCGGTCCGCATGCCGGGCTTTACGCTGACCTATTTGCGCCACGCGCTCACGCGCCCTGCGGTGTGGCGCAGGAACATGTAGAGTTTCAGCGGCCGTCAAACTATGCTTATCCGCGAACTGGGTTTCGAGGCGACCGCCATGCGGCGCATGACAGGCAAATCAGGCGGCGGCGCGCTCAAACCGCGGCCTCGATTGATGGCGCATGGAGGCGTCGCCGCTTGTCTCTTTGTCCTGGGGCCTCCGGCGGGGCAAACGCTCGCCCAGTTCGCTCCGGCCTTCCCGGCGCCTTCTCCCTTCTGCATCGATTACGGCGTTATCAACAAGACTCATTACGACGTGTCGATCCGCTTCGATAACGAGGACGGCGAATCCTATGACTTGGGGCCTGGACAAAGCGTCACTTACCACAAGGTCAAATATTGCTCTTCGCCCGCCTATGTCGTGGCGAGCTATAGCGGGCCTGATCGGTCCGGCATGATCGGCAGGAATATCGCCCTCGACCTCAAGACCCCGAATTTTGAGGTCGTCGAAGCTGGCCGCTACGTGTTCCTTAAGCCCGTCGGCCAGCCCGTTCCTCCTGAGTTTCGGTAACGGCTTGACGCTGGACCGGCCGCGCGCGGCTGGGCCTCACGCCCGATCGGTTGCCCGCGCTCTCACGCGTGGTAGCCGTGCTTGATCCTGGTGGCGCGGATGATGCCCGCCGCCTCGCCATCCTTGCCGGCCGCGCAGGCGTTCGCCGCGCGCATCAGATCGACCTCGATCTGATCATAGACGGAGTGAGCCAGATTGCCGGTCGTGACGTCCGCCGTCAGAACTTTTTGATAGCTGTTGAGGCTTTCCGTGCAGGCGGCGTTCTCGGGCAGCGGCGGCCAAGCCGGCGCCCCTGTGCCCGGCGCCGGAGCCGCCGCGACCGGTGGCGGAGCGCCTGCGGTCTGGTTGCAGCCGCCGAGACTGACGGCGGCGGCGAGCGCGGCGGCGACGGCCGCAATCGGAGAGAAAATCCGGCGCATTCCGACCTCCGCAAAAGAGCTTGAAGCAGGCGTTGAAGCCGAGCGGGGGCGCCGATTCCGTCCGAAGCCGGCGCGCAAGCCTCAATTTCATCAGCACCCTCTCCTGTCAAGCCGGCGGCTATCGGGAGTCGACGCGGGATGACTTCCTCGTGGCATAAAGCCAGTCGTAGCGCGCGAGCATGCGGTCGCCGCCGAGCGCGCGCATCGCCATGTCGCGGGCCAAGGCCGCAGGGCCGCCGAGATGGTAGATCTTGCCCTGAACGCGGGACTGGGCCTGCACCCGGCTCGCCCGGCCGATGCGCGCGGCCGAATAGGCCGCAAGACCGCGGGGGACATCGGCCGCTCCCTGAAGGGCTTGCCCGAGCGCGGCCGCATCCTCGATCGCCTGCGCCGCGCCTTGCGCCAGAAAGGGGAGCATCGGATGGGCTGCGTCGCCGAGCAGCGCCACCTGCCCCGACGCCAAGCCGGAGAGAGGCGCGCGCTGATAGAGAGGCCATTTGCGCCATTCGTCGGCGGCCTCGATCAACGCCCGCGCGGATTTGTGCCAGCCGGCGAAGCGCCCCGCAAGAACCGCCGCCTCGCCCGCCTCCGACCAGCCCTGCCCCGCCGGTTCAGTCTTTTCCTCAACGATGGCGACAACATTGACGACCGATCCGCCGCGCAGCGGATAATGGACGAGATGAGCCTTGCGCCCGAGCCAGAGGCAGGATTGCGGGACGAGCGCTTCCCGCGGCGCGCGGTCCGCTTCGACCAGCGTGCGCCAGGCGGTGCGGCCCGAATATTCGAGCAAATCCGGCGCGCCGCCGGAGAGCCTTTGCCGGATCGTCGAGCGATATCCGTCGGCGCCGATCAGGCAATCGCCCGTCGCCTCGACCTGCAGCGGTCCCTGGCGCAGCGCCGCCGTGACATTTTTTGCGCTCGATCCGAAACCTGCGACCGCGACCCCCGTCTGCAGCTTGATCGCGCTCTCCTGTGCGACGGCATCGACGAGCGCCCGCAGCAGATCGGCGCGATGCGCCAGCAGATAAGGCGCGCCCCAGCGGGTTTCCGCGGCGCCGAGCGGCATTAAGGCGAGCGTCGCCCCGTCGGCGGCGCGGCGCACGCGAATGGACTGAGGCGCGAGGCTTGCCGGGATCAGCCTGTCGAGGACGCCGAGCCGGCGAAGGATGGCGGTGGCGTTCGGCGACAATTGCAGCCCGGCGCCAACTTCCTCGAGCGCCGGCGCCGCCTCAAAGACGCTAGCCTGCCAGCCGGACTTGGCGAGGCAGAGCGCGGCCGCGAGGCCGCCGACGCCCGCTCCGGCGATCAGCGCGTGAGGTCGATCCATCAGAGGCGGGCGGAAGGTTTACGCGGCGGCTGAGGCGGGACCCGGATCGAAGGCGCATTCGGGCGGGACGCAGCCGCCATGCAGCGTCGCGTCATACACATAGAGCGTCGAGCAATAGGGGCAGATGGCCTCATTGGCGTCGCCCATGTCGATGAAAATATGCGGATGATCGAAAGGCGGCAGCGCGCCGACGCACATGAATTCCTTGGCGCCGATGCGGATGCGGGGAACCCCTGGCTGGTTGTGGAAATGCGGCGTCGCGTGGTCGGCCATGATCTCGTTCCTGCTGGTGACGGCGCGCCGAGCATAGGGCCCGGCGCGGCGCTTGGGTAGCCCCGGCGGACTGTGTTCCGGCGGTTGGTATTTTCCGCGGTCAGGAGGCCGCGACGAGCGGCGCGCCCGTCGCGCGGGCGTCTCCCTTCAGCGCCGCGTCGACGATCCGCATCACGAGCTTTTCATTGAAATCGCCGTCTTCATGCACGCGGCGCAATCCGGCGGCGGCGATTTTCTTGATGCGTTCCGGCTCGGCAAGAAGCTTCAGGCAGAGATCGGCGCATTCGTCGGCGCTGTCGAAGAAGACGGCCTCCTCGCCATCCTCGTACATTTCGAGATGGTCGCTGGTGCGCTCGGCGCAGAAGAGCGTGCCGATCGCCGGGATTTCGAAGCTTCTCGTCGTGTGGAGATCCTCGTTGCCCTTGGAGAGAAGCCCGATGGCGATCGATGCGCCGCGGATCGCCTTGACATAGTCGTCGCCTTCGAGATTGCCGAGGATGATATGCTTTTTCAGCTTTTCATATTCGGGCGCCTTGTTCCATCGCGGGCCATAGATGCGCAGCGGCACGCCGCGCTCGATGAGGCGCGCGAGGAAGGGACCGCGCTCGGGCATCCAGGTTCCGACAAACGCCACATCGGCGGAAAAACGGGCGAGATCTTCGGCGCTCATGTCGATCGGCCGATGAACCGCCTCGTCTGCGGCGAAGCGCGTGAGCAGCACGCGCTTCGCCCCCGCCCGGGCGGCGTCGTCGGCGCTCGACTTCCGGGGCGTGGCGACGAGATCGTAAAGCGGCAGCGCTTTGAGAAACATGCGCCACCGCTGTCCGTCCCGCGGCACATAGGGATTGTCCTGATTGTAATTGACCACCACCGTCGCGATCGTCTTGAAGCGGGCGATGGTCGAGGCGTTGAGATGCTCGCCATGGTCGACGAAGACGGCGTCGAAGGTCGCGCCTTTGATCTGGCTGAAGACATAGCGCTCGATGATCCAGCCGAAGCCGAAGGCGCCCGTCTTGTAGAGCCAGAACTGAGTGATTCTTTCGGGAAGAAACGGCATCGTCATGCCGGCGCGCGGGGCGACCACCTTGACCTCATGGCCGAGCCGGCGAAAGGCGTTGATTCGCTGAATCGCCGTTCCATCCTCCGGACCCATGTACAAAATCTTCATGCCTGTTCACTTTCCGGCGATTGCTTGCAAAGAATTACGAAGGCTGCACACTGCGGCTCAGGCATTGTCGAGAGCGAGGTGGCGGGCGACTTCGAGGCTCGCCTCGACGAGATCGCGGCAGACGGCGACGCCCTGGCGTCGCGCATAGTCGGCGTCGAGGTGGCCATGTCCCGTAACGACAAGAATGCCGACGGCGCCGACGGCGCCGGCGAGCTCGACGTCCGACCATTTGTCGCCGATCACGAAGGAGCGGGCCGGATCGAGGTCAAGATCGCGCGCGGCCGCTTCGATCATGCCGGGCAGCGGCTTGCGGCAAGAGCAGGTCTCGCCGGGCGCGTGCGGGCAACGGTACCATCCGGCGATCTCGACGCCTTCGCGCGCGAGAAGCTCGCGGACGCGCCCCTCGACGGCGTCGGCCTGCTCGACTGAAAAATAGCCGCGTCCGATCCCGGACTGGTTGGACACGACGACCAAAGGAAAGCCCTGCGCCGCCATGGTTCTTAGACCCTCGACCGCGCCGTCCAGAAGGGCGACCTGGTCGGGATGCGACGGGTAGTTGCGTTCGACGATGATGGTGCCGTCCCGGTCGAGAAAAATGGCTGGCGACGACATTCGCGTTCCTCAGGTCCCAACGGCTGACTGGAGAGGCATCCGCCTCCTCGCCCAAGCGCGGCGACGGCAACGTGTCATCGGACGCAGCGCAGCTAGAACGCTCACGCCTTGGCGTCCGGCACCGCCGCCTCCACCCGGTCCGGCTCGACGTTGCGCCCCAGAACGCCGAGCACATGCGCGGCCATTTCCTCGACACGGACGTTGGTCACCCCGTCCTGGCGGTGGATGACACGGTGGCCGCGGCCATAAGGGTACCACTTGCGGGGCTTATTGAGGCTGCCGAACGGCGTCACGCAGGTGACTCCCACAGCGGCGGCCAAATGCATGGGTCCGGAATCGTGGCCGACGAAGACGGCGGCCCTGCGCAACGCCGCCGCGCTCTCGCGCGGCGCGAGCGTTCCGCAAGCGTTGACGACAAGACTCGGCCAGCCTCCCGCGACTTTATCGACGGCCTCGGCCTCATCGGCGGCGCCGAGAAAAAGCAGCCCATGGTCGCCTAGACGATCGGAAAGACTGTGCAAAAGCCGGCGCCAGTTCTCTTCGCCCCAAAGCTTCTCTACGACCTTGCCGCCCATATTGACGGCGATGAAGGGGCCGCCCTTGAATAGCGCGACGGCGCGATCGCCCGCCGTCCGCTCCGCCTCGGTCAGCCGGAGATCCCAGTTTTTCCGATCGTCGAGGTTGATCGCGCCTAATTCGGCGAGGGAGCGCGCAAGCCGGCTGCACTCATGTTCGACAAGGCCCGTCCGTTTGTCGACCCTGTCGAGCTGCAGGTGGTTCGCGAGCGGCGTCCCAATGATGCGGTTAATCCCGCTGAGACGAAAGAAGAGGAGATCCCGTATAATGGACAGGCGTTTGCGACGAGGGGTCAGATAGACGAGGGTGGTCGCCCGTAGCGCCCTGAGCTGTCTCGACAACCGCCGCGCTTGGGTAATCGACCGCAGCTTGATCGGATAGTCGATGAAGCTGTGGACGAGTCCGGAATTGCCCAGAATGAGCTCAAGCGCCGCCGCCTTGGAGGAGACGGGGATATTGGTCAGAACGTAACGTTCCGCATTGGGAAAAGCTTCAGCCAGCTTATGGAAACAGGGCAGAGCAACGATCGTGTCGCCAAGGCTTCCCAGCCGATAAATCAAAATGCGTTCGACCGGCTTTTCGGCGCTTTTGATTGAGGAACGGGCAGTCCTCACGCCGCCTTCGCTTGAATCTCTCCGATGGACCCCCGGCAGGGCGGCTTCATCAACGTTTGCTGGAGCGGCCTCGACTCGCTGCGACATGACTCACGACGACCCTTTGTTGTTCCGTAGAGCTCTCACCACCTTTTCCTCGTACCTCATGTTCTACCCTGTCGCCCATTGCGCACGCGGCGGTGGAGGCGTGAACTCGACATGTTCGCGCCCATGAAAGGGGCAAGCAATAATCGCTCCCGAGCAGCCCATTACTCGCAGGCGATTCTCAGAAGACCGGAGCCTGGCCGCCAAAGGTCTTGCAAAGGGTCGTATTTTTCTTAGCGAGGACAATGCGTCGATCGAATTATCGATCATGCCGCAATGGGATGCGCCGCCTGAGCGACTGCAATGACGGATATTGCGCAACGCTCGCTTCAGTATCACAGAAGCTCCTCGAACAAAAGCGCGGCAGGACCGCGTTGTTTACGGGCGCCTCTTACCGCGCCGAACTGAGGCAAGTCATTGTTCATTTGAGTTTTCAGCGATAGGGGTCGGGCTTCGTCAGATAGGATAGGACATAGTCCGCGACGCCGGCCTCGAGCGTGTGAAAGGGGACATCGCAGCCGGCCTGCTGCAATTTGCTCATCTTGGCCTGGGTAAAATACTGGTAGCGGTCGCGGATGCTGAGCGGCATGTCCACATATTTGACGTCGACATTCCTGTTCAGAGCCGTTCCGATCGCCAAGGTGAGGTCAAGGAAGGAGCGCGCCTTCCCGGTTCCGAGATTGAACACCCCCGAGACCTGCGGGTGATCCAAGAGCCACATCATCACGGCGACGCAATCGGCGACATAGACGAAGTCGCGCAGCTGCTGACCGTCGTTGTAGTCGTCGCGATGCGACTTGAACAGGGAAATGGTCTCGCCGGCCGCAATGGCGGCCGTATTCTTGGCGACAAGGCTCTGCATGTCGCCCTTGTGGGATTCGTTCGGACCATAGACGTTGAAGAACTTCAGACCCGCCCATTGCGGCGGGGCGAGCCCTTCGGCCGCGCGTTCGAGCGCCCATCGGTCGAAGGCGTGCTTCGACCAGCCATAAAGGTTGAGCGGCCGAAGCCTGTCCAGCGCGGCGGCTGATTCATCGTCGTCGAAGCCGTTCGAACCATCGCCATAGGTCGCCGCCGAGGAGGCGTAGATGAGCGGCGTGCGCTGTCTGGAGCACCAGTTCCAAAGCTTCGCCGACAGCTGGAAATTCGTCCTCAGGATCTCATCGCCGTCCGACGCGGTGGTCGAGGAGATGGCGCCCATGTGGAACACGGCTTCGGCGCGCGGCGCCGTTTCCAGAAAGCCGTCGACCTTTTCCGGCGTCACAATGTCATAGAAGCGGCACTTGGCGATGTTCTTCCATTTGGATTCGTGGCCGAGCCAATCGATGATGACGATGTCGGAAGCGCCGCGGCCGTTCAACGCCGCGACAATATTCGATCCGATAAACCCGGTCCCGCCGGTGACAAAAATCATGGAGCGCTTTCCTGATCCAAAGATCCGCAAGGCCGCGCCGGGCCCTCGCAGACGAAGGGGCGCCAAACAGCGTCCCGTCTAATGCTAGCATCGTTTTTCAGATCGAACAGCCGCTTTTTCAAGGAAACGCGAGCGGGCGGCCGGAGGCGAAAAGCCGAATCAACAATTGATTGGATCCGGCCGAGAAAGAACTGCCGATCGTTTCGAAATAAGCTTCGCGAAAATCCCGTTTTTGTTGGTCGGCGAGCTCAGCTTGGCAAAGGTAACCCGCTTCTCCTGCGGCGCCTTCGCGCAATGCTCCATAATTCTGCTCATGGGGGCGCGACAAGATGAAGCGCCGCAAGATAGTTGGAAGCTGCGCCCGATTCAGCCCCGCTCAGGGCTCCTGCATGAGCCTCTCCACAAACGCCCCGATTCCGTCCTTCGACCGGAAAGCCCGGCGCCGCTCGGCGGTCAGGATCGCGTGCAGATCGCTGAAGGCGCTTTGCAGGTCGCCGTTGACCAGAACGTAGTCATATTGGGTCCAGCGCAGGATTTCGTTGCGCGCATTGTCGAGCCGCTTCGCGATGACCTCGGGCGGGTCCTCGGCGCGGCGTTCGAGGCGGGCGCGGAGTTCCTTCATCGACGGCGGCAGGATGAAGATCGTGACGACGTCGGCGCCGATCTTCTGCTTGACCTGCTGGGTGCCTTGATAATCGATGTCGAAGAGAACGTCGCGCCCCTCCGCCAGCACCTTCTCGACGGGGTCGCGCGGGGTGCCGTACCAATTGCCGTGCACCTCCGCCCATTCGAGCAGATCGCCGCCTTCGCGCAGGACCTCGAATTGCTTGTGCGTGATGAAATGATAGTGAATGCCGTCCACCTCGCTCGAGCGGCGCGGGCGTGTCGTGACCGAGATCGACAGAGTGAGGTCGAGTTCCTTGGTCTGCAGCAGCATGCGCGTCAGCGTGGTCTTGCCCGCGCCGGATGGCGAAGACAGGATCAGCATGAAGCCGCGCCGCGAGGCGCCCGCACGGCGCGCCCCAGCCTCCGGCCGGACCGCCCCGGCCGCAGCCTGTCTCGTGCTGGCATGTCGCGCGCTGGCGTCTCCCGCGCCATCCTGGTCTTCCTGCATCTGTCTTACTCGATATTCTGAATCTGCTCGCGAAGCTGCTCGATTTCGACCTTGAGTTCGAGGCCGATTGCGGTCAGCGCGTGATCGTTCGATTTAGCGCAAAGCGTATTCGCCTCGCGCGCCAGCTCCTGCGACAGAAAATCGAGCTTGCGGCCGACGGGACCGCCGCGCGCGAGAAGGTCCTGCGCGGCCGCGCTATGGGTGACGAGCCGGTCGAGTTCTTCCTTGATGTCGGAGCGAGCGGCGAGAATCATCGCTTCCTGATGCAGCCTGTTCGTATCGAAATCTGTCTTATCGCAAAGAGTTGTGACCGCTTGTTCAAGTCTTTTACGAATGGCTTCGGGCTGCCGGCCGGGATTTTGTCGCGCGGCCTGCGTCAGCTCCGCGATTCGCGCAAGCCTCTCGCCGAGCACGCAAGCGAGCGCCGCGCCCTCGGCTCTGCGCATGCCGATCAAGGCGTCGAGCGCCTGATCGAGACCGTCGAGCGCGACCGCCCTCGCCGCTTCCATTGCGGTTTCCGTCTCGGTCGCGTCTATCGTCTCGACAACGCCTTGGATGGCGAGGAGCCCGTCGAGCCGCGCTGGCGCGAGATTGGCCGAAAGCTCGACGGCGCCGACCGCCGCCGCGAGCTTCGCCAGCAGGTCGTGATTGATGCGCACGGCAGGGCTCGCGGCAGCGCGCTGCGCCGTCATAGTCGCATGGACGGTCCCTCGCGCGAGCCTGTGGGTCAGGCGCCGGCGCGCCTCCGGCTCGATCGAATCAAATCCCGGCGGCAGCCGCAGCCGCGCGTCGAATCCCTTGGCGTTGACGGATTTGAGCTCCCAGGCCCAGCCATAGGCGCCGTCTCCTCCAACGGTCCGGGCGAAACCGGTCATGCTGGCGATTGTCATTTCGTCGAACTTGGGGCTGGAGCTGAATGCATGGACGCGAAAGGCGTGGGCGCAACATAGGGATGTGCGCCCACCCGCTCAAGCGCGCCGTTTCGAGGGGCCGAGCGACCGCTACTTCGGGAAATCCAGCCCCATTTCGCGGTAGCGCTCGGGATCGTCCGGCCAATTCTCGCGCACCTTGACGAAAAGAAACAGATGCACGGTCTGCTCCGTCGCCTCCGCAATGTCCCTGCGCGCGGCGCTGCCGATCGCCTTGATGGTGCGCCCGCCCTCGCCGATGACGATTTTCTTGTGGCTCTCGCGCATGACATAGATCGTCTGTTCGATCCGGACCGAGCCATCGGGCATGTCCTTCCACAATTCGGTCTCGACGGTCGATTGGTAAGGCAATTCGTCATGCAGGCGCTCGAAGATTTTTTCGCGCGTCATTTCGGCTGCGAGCGCGCGCAGCGGCGCATCCGAAATCTGGTCTTCCGGATAAAGCCAGGGGCCGGGCCGCATCAATTCGCCAAGCCTCTGGCGCAGCTTGGGCACGCCGTGGCCGCGCAGCGCGGAAATCATGAAGGTCTCGGCGAATGCGAGCTCCGCGTTGAGCTTGCCCGCCAGTTCGAGAAGTTTTGGCGCTTCGACCGTGTCAATCTTGTTCAGAACGAGGATTTTCGCGCCGCCGATCTGGGGCAGGCGCGCCAGAATTGACGAGACTTCGTCGTCGAAGCCTTTGCGCGCGTCGACGAGCAATGCGACGACGTCGGCGTCGCCCGCGCCGCCCCAGGCCGAGGTTACCATCGCCCGGTCGAGTCTGCGTTTCGGCGCGAAAATGCCGGGCGTATCGACGAAAATGATCTGCGCCGGCCCCTCGATCGTGATGCCGCGCACGAGGCTGCGCGTCGTCTGCGCCTTGCGCGACACGATCGAGACCTTCGCCCCGACGAGATGATTGACCAGGGTCGACTTGCCGGCGTTGGGCGCGCCGATCAGGGCGACAAAGCCGCAGCGCGTCGCCTCGGGCCCGGCCGCCCCTGCCCCGACAGCGCTCACGCCGCGCCTTTCCGGCCGCCGGGCTCGGCAATCCCTTCCCGCGCCATGAAAGCCGCAGCCGCGGCCTGCTCGGCGAGCCGCTTGGCGAAGCCCTTCGCCTCGGCTTTCGCAAAGCCTGGCACCTCCACCGAAACGGTGAACTCCGGCGCGTGGTCGGGGCCGGAGCGCGCCGTCTCCCGGTAACAGGGCGGCGGCAGGCCGCGCGCCTGCGCCCATTCCTGCAAAGCGGTCTTCGGATCGCGCAACGGCCGTCGCGGCGACCGCATCCGCGGCTCGAAAGCGCGGATCACGACGGCCTTTGCGGCCTCATAGCCGCCATCGAGAAAAACCGCGCCGATGATCGATTCGCAAATGTCGCCGAGGATGGTCGTATTGACGGCGACCGTCTGCAGCCGCAAAAAAGATTGCGCGCCCCATTCGAGCGCGACCTCGGCGCAGCTTTCCTTGCGCACCAGATCGGCGAGGCGGCGTGACAATTCGCCCTCCTCGGCGTCTGGAAACGCCTCATAGAGCATTTGCGAGACGACAAGGCCCAGGACGCGGTCGCCCAGAAACTCGAGCCTTTGATAAGATTGGAGCTTGGCTCCCGGCGCGGCGCTGACATGGGTGAGCGCCGCTGCGATCAGCCCCCCGGTCGTGAAGCGATGTCCGATGCGCGCCTCGAGCGTTCCAATGTCAGGCTCAGCCGACATCAGTGCACGGACTTCAGGATCCGGTCCCAGCGGACTGTCCACGGCCATTCCCAGAACGCCCAGGCCGGTTCGCCCTTGCCGACCGAGAAGAAGATCAGTTCGGCCCTGCCGACGAGATTGTCGAAAGGCACGTAGCCGACCCCGCCCTGATCCGGCGAAACCCGGCTGTCGGTCGAATTGTCGCGATTGTCGCCCATCATGAAATAATGGCCCGGGGGCACCTCGAACACCTGCGTATTGTCGTTGAAGCCGCTGTCGCCCTGAATCTCGATGATGGTGTGCCTCACGCCGCCGGGCAAGGTCTCCTCATAAGTCGGAACGTCGGTCTCGCGCCCATAGAAATCCTCCGTATGGGCCTTGGCGATCGGCGTGCGGGGCACGAGCTCGCCATTGATGTAGAGCCTTCCTTCCTTCATCTGGACTCTGTCGCCCGGCAGGCCGATGACGCGTTTGATATAATCGGTCTGGCCATCGCGCGGCAGCTTGAACACGACGACGTCGCCGCGCTTCGGCGGGGAGCCGAGAACGCGGCCCCTGAAAAGATCGGGGCTCAAGGGAAGGGAATGCCGCGAATAGCCATAGGCATATTTCGAGACGAAGAGATAATCGCCGATCAGAAGAGTCGGAATCATCGAGCCGGACGGAATGTTGAACGGCTGGAAAAGGAAGGTGCGGACGACGAGCGCGATCAGCAGCGCCTGGAAAATGACCTTCACAGTCTCGCCGACGCCGCCTTCCTTGGCGCGAGGCTTGATGTCGGCCCCTTTTCCGTCCAACCGCGCTGGCTCTGTCATATGTATTCTTCTCTTCGAGGGATTTTACGTAAGCCGCCGCGCTTGCCTGAAATGACGGCGCCTCAATATCGAACAGCCGCTTTCGCCGGACGGCGGGGCGGCTCGAAACTCGCTCCTTATCATGCAGCGCCGCGACGGTACAAGGCGCGCCCGGACCAATCCCGAAAAGTTGCGGCCGCGCGGGCCTCTTGCGGCGATGCCCTTCTCACGCCTCGGAGGCCACGGGAGGTGCGAGAACCGCGTCCTCGTCGGCCACCGCCTCGATGATGACCTGCGCTTGCGCCCACGGATATTCGTCCGTCAGGGTCAGATGCAGCACGGCCCTGTGCAGAGGCGGCGTCAGCGCCGCCAGTCGCCTGGCCGCGCCGCCAGTCAGGCTCAAGGTCGGCTGCCCGCTCGGAAGATTGACGACTCCCATCTCCTTCCAGGCGACGCCGAAGCGCAGGCCCGTCCCGAGCGCCTTGGAGCAGGCCTCCTTGGCGGCGAAGCGCTTGGCGTAGGAGCCGGCGCGCGCCGCCCTAGCATCCGATTTGCGCCGTTCGACCTCGGTGAAGCAACGATGAGTGAACCGCTCGCCGAACCGCGCCAGCATATCCTCAATGCGGCGGATGTCGCAAAGATCATTGCCGAATCCGATGATCATGCGATGAGCCGCTTCGTCTTCGCCGCCGTCACGCCGCCGCCTTCGCGCGTCCGGCGTTCATCGCCGCGCGCATTCGCACGATTGCGGGACCAAGGCCGATGAAGATCGCCTCGGAGACGAGATAATGGCCGATGTTCAGCTCGACAATCTGCGGCAAGGCCGAAATAGTCTCGGCGGTTGCGAAATCGAGCCCATGACCGGCGTGGCATTCGAGGCCAAGCTCCTCGGAGAGCCGCGCCGCCGCCTTGATCCGCTCGAATTCATGGGCGGCCCGCTCAGCCTCGCCATGGGCGATCGCGTCGCACCAGGAGCCGGTATGCAGCTCGACGACAGGGGCGCCGATCGAATCCGCCGCCTCGACGGCGAGACGCCCCGGCTCGATGAAGAGCGACACGCGCACGCCGGCGTGCCTCAACTCGGCCGTGACAAGCTTCAGATGGTCATGGCCGCCTGCGACGTCGAGGCCACCCTCGGTTGTTCGCTCGCTTCTGTGCTCCGGCACGAGGCAACAGGCGTGCGGGCGCGTGTCGATCGCGATTGCGACCATTTCGTCTGTCGCCGCCATTTCGAAATTGAGCGGCGTCGTGATCTCGCGCTTCAGGCGCGCCATGTCCTCGTCGCGGATATGGCGGCGATCCTCGCGCAGATGCGCGGTGATGCCGTCCGCCCCGGCCGCGATGGCGACGAGCGCGGCGCGCACAGGATCGGGAAAGCTCCCGCCGCGCGAATTGCGCAAGGTCGCGACATGATCGACGTTGACGCCAAGGCGGGGACGGCTGGGATGGTGCGGCATGGGAAGGCGCGTTCTGTGATGATTGCGCGATTGGCCGCGCCCTCGCCCTTAGCGCAAAACTCGTTCCGACGGAATGGCGTTCTGGCCCTGGCGTAGTGCTTAATCACATGAACTTGTTGTCCGCCGTCCGCTTTTCCAGATCGGGAGGAAGCGGACCCGGCCCTTGAAGGTGGCCGGCGGCAAGTAGCGTTCGAGGAGGCCACTCCATATCTACTTGCGCGCCGGCCGACCCTACGGACCCAGGAGATGCGGCGGACCTGAGCACTCCGCAGGGTAAGTTCTATCAAGTTGCCGAATGCGCGTCAGAGCGCAGGGGCGCGGGTGGACATTTTCTTGCAGGAACCCCTCCCGCGCCGCGCCGGATCGTCTCGGGCTCGGCAACACAACGTTAGCGCGCGCCGACTGCTAAATGCAATGGCTTGTTTGGAGGGATGTCGTTCTTTCGTTAACACTGCTCCTCTGGCGCTGGACGTCGAGGCGCTAACCGCAAAACCCTTCGGCGGGCTTCAGCCCGAGCGCACCACGCGCAGGCTGGCCGCCTTGTGCGGGCGCACCGGCGCCGCATCGACGAAAACACGGTTGCGGCCGCCCTGTTTCGACCGGTAGAGCGCCTTGTCGGCCCGCCGCAGCAAATCGGCGCCGTCCTGCGCGCTTTCGGCAAGGCCGATCGAAATGGTGATCGGCAGCTGGCCGACCTTGGCGGCCAGCGTAAATCCGCTGCTCTCCACCCCTGCCCTTACACGCTCGGCGACCTTGGCCGCGACGTCGAGACGGGTGTCCGGCATCAGAATAACGAATTCGTCGCCGCTGACCCGGCAGAAAAGATCGGTGCTGCGAACGAGGCGCCTGATCCGCTGCGCGAGGCTCTGCAAGAGCTGATCGCCGGCCTCATGGCCGTAGAGGTCGTTCACGCCCTTGAAGTGATCGATGTCGAACATCATCGCGGCGAAGGGCCGCGCCTTGCGTCTTGCGTCTTCGAGGAGGCCGGTCAACGCGCTTTCGAGAAAGCGGCGGTTGTGCAGGCCGGTCAGCGCGTCGACCACCGCCATTTCGATCGAGGCTTCGACATTCTGGCGCAGCCCGTCGGCGTAGCGCTTGCGGCGGATTTGCGTCCGCACGCGCGCGATGAGTTCGTTGCGGTCGATCGGACGCAGAAGATAATCGTTCACGCCGAGGTCGAGGCAGCGCAGGACCTTCTGCCGGTCTTCCGGCTCGGCGATCGCCAGGATCGGGACCTGCCGGGTCGCCTCGACGGAACGGATTTGGCTGCAGAGGCGCAGCCCGTCATAGGCGTGAAGGCTGAGGCTCACGATGAACAAGTCGTAGTCGGCGGCGGCGCCTTCGATCAAGGCTTCGAGTGGGTCCGGTTCGAGCTCGACCTCGTGCAGCGGGCCCAGCGCGTTGACGATGGTCTCGCTCGACGAGCGGCGGTCGTCGACGACGAGAATGCGGCCGCAGGCCGCGGTTTCCTCCATGCCCGGGCCAAGCGGATTGTTGATCCCGAGCTTCGCCGCGCGCATCGCCCGCGTGCGCAATTCGTCGAGCGCGAGCCGCAGCCGCGCCAGTGAGCGCACCCGGGCAAGAAGCGCGATTTCGTCGATCGGCTTCGTCAGAAAATCGTCGGCCCCCGCCTCGAGGCCGGTCAGGCGGTCCGACGCCTGATCGAGCGCCGTCACCATCACGACCGGAATATGCGCCGTCGCCGGATCGGCCTTGAGCCGCCGGCAGACCTCGAAGCCGTTCATTCCCGGCATCATGACATCGAGGAGAACGATGTCGCAATCGCCCTTGGCGGAGATTTCGAGCGCGTCCAGCCCATTGGTGCATGTCACGACGTCGAAATATTCGGCTGAGAGGCGCGCCTCGAGCAACTTGAGGTTGGGGAGGATGTCGTCGACAACCAATATGCGAGCAGTCATTTGGCTCCCCTCCCCTGTCCTTCCGGCGCCCGGCCGCGCTTCGGCTCCGCCGCGGTCCAGGGCGGCGCGAAACGCTTTGCTCGCGCAGGCGTCAGTGCTCGTGCAGGTAATTGCGCACGGTCTCGAGAAATTTGACGATCGAGATCGGCTTCGACAGATAGGCCTCGCAGCCGCCCTGCCGGATCTTCTCTTCGTCGCCCTTCATCGCAAAGGCGGTGATCGCGATCACCGGAATGTGGCGCAGCGCTTCGTCCGCCTTCAGCCATTGCGTGACCTCGAGCCCCGATACTTCGGGAAGCTGGATGTCCATCAGGATCAGGTCCGGGCTGTGCTGGCGCGCCAGTCCAACCGCCTCCATGCCGCTGCGCGTCTGCACCGTGCGGTAGCCGTGCGCCTCGAGGAGGTCGTTGAACAGCTTCATGTTCAGCTCATTGTCCTCTACGATCAGAATCGTTTTCTCCATCGAAGACCCTATTCCCCCTTGCAGAGGGCGGACCGCCCGGCCCCGGCGCCATCGATCATATCTGCAAGGCGTAACGGATAGAAATTGCCGAAAGGGAAACCACAAATATGCAAAGCAGAGGCATCGGGGCTTTTCGTCGCGGCGAGGCTGAGACGCGGCAATCGGCGGATCAGTCTGCGGAAACGCTGGCGATCGAGGTTCTGACCTGGCTCGCCGGCGAGGCCGAGGCGCTATCCCGCTTCATGAGCCTTTCGGGGCTCGAGGCCGCAAACCTTCGCGCCGCTGCGGCGGAGCCTGGCTTTCTCGCGGGCGTGCTCGATTTCCTCGCTTCCGACGAGAGCCTGCTGCTGGATTTCGCCGCCAATGCGGGGCGCGACCCGGCCGGGATCGCAAAGGCGCGGCGGGCTCTCGCCCCGCCGGAGGCAGGCGATTGAGGGCGGGCCGTTGCCAGAACTTCATCCTGAGGAGCCCGCGCGGCGGGCGTCTCGAAGGATGAGCTGACGCGAGCCGCCCTCGCCCTTCGAGACGGGCGCTGCGCGCCCTCCTCAGGGTGAGGGCTTGGGCCGCGGCGCTCTCCGCGCCCGGGCCTATCCGTCTCTACTTAAGGGCGGCCGCGGCGGCGCGCGCGAGATTGAGCGCCAGCAGCTTTTCCAAAGCTTCCTCGGTTGCGATGTCCTCCGGCCAGCCATAGGCGGCGGCGACGGCGCGGTCGAGCGCTTGATGCGCGTCGGCGAGCCATTGCGGGCGCTGGTTGTAAAGATTGGTCAGCGTGCGCTCTTTCAGGGTCTTCGCGGCGTCGGCGTCCTTGGGGAGGATGCGGTCGGGATAGCCGGGGACGACCTCGGGCTCAATTTTGATGAGATCGGGCGGGTTGAGCCACTTGCCGCGAAGCTCGTCGAGCCTTTTCGCGGCCGCGGCGATGCGGATCGCGCGCGGGTCCATGGCGTAATCGGCGGCGGGTATGTCGGGCGTCAGGCCTTCAGGAAAGGGGAAGGTTTCGAAGGTGGTGGTCGGGGTGTAGCGAGGGCGATCTTCGAGCGAGGTGCCGAGCCGCAGCGACCACGCCTCGTGAAGGCGCGAGTGGAGGATGCCGAATGCAGTGTCGTCGTCGCGGGCGATGACGTCGCAAAGATTTGCAACGAGGACTCTCTTGTCCAACCAAACGAAGATTCTGTGCTTGGCCACTACAGGCGTCGCTATAAACCTCGTCAATCTATTTAGGCTCTGGCGAAACGCTGGCCTATCGCGCTCGAAAAGCCACCATTGTTCTCGGGTCCGTTTCGCGCGGTCCTTGGCACGTATTGGCAACACCTTATCTTGGGCATATTCAAACGGAACCTCGTATTTCGTGGCTTCTTCAAGAGTCTTGTCGCTAAAGTCGATGACCCATGTGTCGGAAGCTTGTCTGACCAAATCCATTGCATTGAGCCAGGGCCGTAAAACATCCGAATTCGGCCGGCCGTTTACGTTCAATGGCTGTAGGAGCCAACTGCGCGCCACGACGCCCACCACGTCAAACGGACCATATTTTTTCAATCCTTCGATACAGACTCCCATGTTCTCTGTTAGCCGCACCGCTTTCGTTATATCCATTGCGCCTGTCAGATCCGCGTTGACGCGCGCGACCTGCCGGCCATCGAGCCTCTTGTCTCCGTCCTCGCCAAAACACACCAGCGACACGCGCACGGCGGCGCCCTCGATGATCCACGGCTCGTCGCTCCACGCCTCGAAAATCTTGCCCTCGGCGGCGATCGGATCGAGAACGCGCCGGTTGGCGCCGCCGCGAATGGAGTTGGTGGCGACGAGGCCGACGCGCGATGCGCGGCCGAGGCGCATCGCCTCCCACCCCTTGGCGAACCAGTAGCAGACGAAATCGGCCTCGGCGGGGACGCGGCCCGCATAGACGGAAAACAGCGCATCGACATATTCGTCGCCGAGGCCGGTCGATTGCGTTGCCAAAACCTCATCCTGAGGAGCCCGCGCGGCGGGCGTCTCTAAGGATGAGTTGACGCGAGCCGCCCTCGCCCTTCGGGACGGGCGCTGCGCGCCCTCCTCAGGAGGGCCCGACGCGAGTCGGGATGGGTTTCCGCCTTTCTTCGATCGGCGCCCCTGGCGCATCACTTTGCCGCCCAAAAACGGCGGATTGCCGATAATGAGATCGACCGCAGGCCACGGCGCTTCCACGAAATTTCCGTCCGGCGCCTGCGCGAGAATCGCGTCGCGGCACTCGATCTGATCGAGCTTGCGCAACACCGGCTCAGGGCGGCTGTAGAGCGCGTGGCGCAGGCCCCATTGGATGTCGCCGATCCAGATCGCCGTGCGGGCGATTTCGGCGGCGAGCCGGTTGATCTCGATGCCGAACAAGATCTCGGGCCCGACGCGCGGCGCGCAGGCGGGCAAGCCGAGTTTCTCCGTCTCGTTGACGACGCGAAATTCGAGGTCCTTGACCCGCTGCAAGGCGAGATAAAGAAAATTGCCCGAGCCGCAGGCGGGATCAAGAATGCGCAACGATGCGAGCCGCTCGATGAACTGCGCGCGCAGGGCTTGGGCCTTGGCCCATTCCTTGGCGCGCGGCCCCTTTTGGCGCGCTTCCGCAGCGAGCTTTTCGATGCTGGCAAAAAGCGCCGCCCATTCCGCCTCCAGCGGACGCATGACGACGGGATCGACGATCTGCAGGATCTTCTTGGCGTCGGTATAATGCGCGCCGATCTGCGCGCGCTTGGCGGGATCGAGAAAGCGCTCGAACAGGGTGCCGAAGATCGACGGATCGATCTCGGCCCATTGCATCGAGCCGACTGCGACGAGGAGGCCGAGGTCGCCTTCATCGAGCGGCAAGGCCATTTGGCCGTTGAAGAGGCCGCCGTTGAAATGGGCGACGAATTCATTGCCGACGCGTCCGCCCGCCGCCATCGCCTGGAAAATCTCATCGAGCAGGGCTTTCGCGTGCTTGTAGCGATCGCCGACGTTCAGCTCCTTCAGCGCCTTGCGAAAAAAGCCGTCCGGCAGAAGCCGCACGTCCTCGGCGAAAAAGCAGAAGACGAGCTGCATGACGAAATGGGCGACGGCCTCCGGCGCATGGCCGCGCGACTGGAAGCGCTGCGCGAGGCCCGAGAATTTGTCGGCCGCCTCCTTCGTCAGCATCTCGCGGGTCATGTGCCCGCGCAGCTTTTCGGGATCGTGGAAGACCGCGTGCAGAATGGCGAACTTTTCAGGGTCCGCGAGATCGTCGAGCGTGAGATCGAACGTCCGTGAAGGCGTGTTCGTCCAAGCGGTCACAATTCTGATCGCATTGGTGTCGCAGACGACGTTCAGAGGCGGGTTTTCGAGGTTCCAGGCATATTGCGAAAGCTGCTTCAAAGCTTCGCCGAGGTTCTTCTTTTTCTTCTTATACTCAAAAGCGAAATAGCCTCGTTTCCAGACGTCTGCGAAGCCTGGATTGCCCGAGGACTTTAACGCGCCCTTTTCAAAGCAAAAACGCTCGCCGGACGGATCATCCTCGACCGGGGTCGGATGGTTGACGAGGCGGCAGAGATCAATGAAATGCTCTTGCGCCGTCTGCCGTTCTGTGAGGGCGACGGGTCTCCACTTCCTAATGAACTCTTGCACAGTCATGGCGAAGCGTAGCACGACGCTTCGCCCCTGCGGGAGCCGAAGCCGCCGCCATCCTCGTGCTACTCACAGAAAAGCCCCGCCCTCACATTCCCTCGGGCCGGCCGGCGACCGTGACGAGCAGGCTTGCGTCGCCGAAGAGGCGCCGCGCGACGCGTCTGGCGTCCTGCATGGTGACCGCCGCGATCAGCCGGTTGCGCTCGTCGAGGTACTCGACGCCATAGCCGTCCATCTGCAGATGCAGAAGCTGCGAGGCGATCTTCGTCGAGGTGTCGAAGCGCAGCGCATAGGAGCCGATCAGATATTTCTTGGCCTTTTCGAGCTCCTCCTCGGTCGGCCCGAATTCGGCGAGATTCTTGATCTCGGCCTCGATGACCGCCATCGATTCGGCGGCGCGCTCGTTCTTCGTCGAAGTGCCGCCATAGAGCATCGCGGCATGGTCGTAGGTTAAAAGCTGCGAATAGACCGAATAGGCAAGGCCGCGCTTCTCGCGCACCTCGCGGAAGAGCCGCGCCGAGAAGACGCCGCCGCCGAGCACATGGTTGACGACCATCGCCGGGATGAAGTCCGGATCGGTGCGCAAAAACCCCTGGCGGCCGAAACGGATCGTCGATTGCGGCACGTCGATGTCGAAAATGAAGCGAGCGCCCTGCCCGCCGAAGGCGACGCCCGGGACGGGCGCGATCTGCGAGGCCTGCGGCAGCGCGCCGAAGACATCGTCGAGATGTGCGGCGAGCGCCGCCGCGTCGATCGCGCCGACGGCCGCGATCTTCAGCGTGTCGCGCGCGAAGATCTTGCCGCCGAGATCGGCGAGGCCGGCGCGGTTCAGCCGCGGCAGAGCGGCGAGATCGCCGCGCACCGGCAGGCCGTAAGGATGGCCGGGAAAGGCCTTCTCGCGGAAGGTCCGGCTCGCCACGACGTCCGGCTCATTGGCCTCGCGTTTCAGCGCGGCGGCGACCTGGCCGCGCACGCGCTCGAAAGGCTCCTCGTCGAGCCGCGCCTCATTGACGGCGAGGCGCAGCAGCGAGAAGGCGTTCGCCGCATTGCGCGACAGCGTCTGCAGCCGGCCGGAGAGCATGTCGCGGTCGGCGTGGAAGGATAGCTCGATGGCGTCCTCGTCGAGGGCGCGATGGAAGCCCTCGGCGTCATAGGGGCCGGCTCCCTCGTCGAGGAGGCCGGCAAGGAGATTCGCGGCGCCCGGCTGTCCAGCCGGGTCCTGCGAGGCGCCGCCCCTGAAGGCGAACTCCACAGCGACGAGGGGAACGGCGTAGTCCTCGACGAGCCAGGCCTCGATGCCGCCCTTCGAGACGACTTTCTGCACCAGGGCGGCGCGGGAGCGGATTTCGCCGCCTTTGAGCTCGGCCGGTTCCAAGGTCGTCGCGGGAGCCGTCATATGTTTCGCTTTCGAATGGTTCTTGTGCAATCGCATTTCGGCCGCGCGGCCGCTTTGCGGGATCGCGCGGGCTGAGGCCGTCAGACAGCGGCTTCCGCGCCGATCGGCGAGGGCGCGGTCAGCAGAAAGCCGGTGACGCTGCGCTTCTTGTCGAGCCAGAGCGCAGCCTTGCGCACGTCCTCGAGCGTCACCGCCTCGATGCGCGCCGGCCATTGCTCGACGTCTTCGATGGTGAGGCCGACCGCCAGCGCCGCGCCATACCAGCGCGCCAGCGTCGCCTGATTGTCCTGCGCATAGACGGCGTCGGCGATGAGGCGGGTCTTGGCGCGGCGGAAATCGGCCTCGTCCACACCCTCCGCCGCAACACGGGCGATCACCCTGTCGATGGCGGAGTCAAGGCGCTCGAGCTCGACGCCGGGCGCCGGCACCGCATAGACGTAAAAGCGCGAGTCGTCGACTGCGGTGCCGAGATAATGCGCGCCGGCGGCGACCGCAATCTTCTCGCTCATGACGAGGCTCTTGAAGAGGAGGCTCGTATGGCCGGCGCCGAGCAGATGGCTCAACACCTCCAGCGCCTCGCCGACGCCGGGCGAAGCGGTGCGGTAGGACGGGACGAGATAGACCGCCTGATGCGACGGCTGCTCGACTTTTTCATCAGCGAGGGTGACGAGGCGGTGAGCGCGCTGCTCGGGCTCGCGCGGGCGCAGGCGTCGCGGCGGCTCGCCCCGCGCGGCGATGCCGCCATAGATCTTTTCCGCAAGCGTTATCGCCTCTTGCGGCGCGACGTCGCCGGCGACGACGAGGATAGCGTTCTCCGGCGTGTAGAAGCGGTCGTAATAGGCGAGCGCGTCGGCGCGGTCGAGCCCTTCGATTTCATGGCCCCAGCCGATGATCGGCCGGCCATAGGGATGCTGGGTGAAGAGCGCCGCCTGCACGGCTTCGTTCAGCTGGTCGGCCGGATCGGAATCGGTGCGCATCCGGCGCTCTTCCAGAACGACGTCTCGCTCCGGCGCGACAATCTCGTCGGTCAGGACGAGATTCTTCATGCGGTCCGCCTCATACTCCATGCAGAGGGCGAGCTGATCCCTTGAGACACGCTGGAAGTAGGCCGTGTAATCGTTTGAGGTGAAAGCGTTTTCCTGGCCGCCGGCGTCGGCGACGAGCTCCGAGAATTTCCCCTGCGGATGTTCCTTCGTGCCTTTGAACATCAAATGCTCGAGGAAATGGGCGATGCCGGATTTGCCGAGCGGATCGTCGGCGGAGCCGTTGCGGTACCACATCATGTGGGTAACGACCGGCGCCCGGTGGTCGGGAATGACGACGACATCAAGGCCGTTTGCGAGCCGCGCCTCGGCAATCGCTGGGGCGCCCGGATGGGCCGGCGTTTCGGCGCCGGGCGTGAGGGAGGCGGTGGAAGGCGCGGCGGGTCGGGCAGACGTCATAAGAATCCAATCGCGTTTTTGAGAATCCAACCGCTTTCTTGTCCCCCCGCCATACCGGCTGAAGGAGCATTCGCTGTTTCTTGCGTGTAAACTTAGAAAGCGCGCCGGCTTTTAGCAAGGTCGAAGGCCGCCGGCTTTTGCGCGGCGCCAAATGGAATTATGCTTCTCGCATGAGCGCATGTTGCGGCGATTGCGCCGTCCCGCCTCCAAGGCCAGGCGAACGCGGCGAGCGCCGCGCGCTTTGGATTGTTCTCGCGATCAACCTCGTCATGTTCGTGACCGAGGCCGGCGCCGGCCTTTGGGCGGGGTCGGCGTCGCTCGCGGCGGACGCGCTCGATTTCCTCGCCGACGCGGCGAATTACGTCGTCAGCCTTGCCGTCGTCGGCATGACGCTGCGCGCCCGGGCTTCGGCCGCCCTCCTCAAAGGCGCGACGATGGGCGCTTTCGGGACTTTCGTCATCGGCGCGACGGTGTGGCGCGCTTTCGCCGGGGGATTGCCGGAGGCCGCGACCATGGGCGCCGTTGGCCTCCTTGCGCTCGCCGCCAATCTCCTGAGCTTTGGCGTTCTGTGGACGCATCGCGAGGGCGACGCGAATATGCGCTCGGCCTGGATTTGCACCCGGAACGACGTCGTCGGCAATCTCGGGGTGCTCGCTGCCGCGCTCGGCGTCTTCGGAACCGGCTCCTTCTGGCCCGACGCGATCGTCGCAGCGGTTATGGCGTCGCTGGCGCTGCAAGGGGCGGCCGCGGCGATAAGACAATCGCTCGACGAATTGCGTCAGGCGCCGACTGCGACCGACCGGCGCCCATCGGCGGTCGCGCCGACCGAACCGAGCTAGCTTAAGCAGACCAAGGAGGACCGGCTCAGGACCGACGACAACCCGCCCGGCTTCCCGGCCCGGGGGCGGCGGCTCAATTGTCGACGGAGGCCTTACGCTGCTGCGAGCGGATATAGGCCTGCGTATCGGCGGCGTCGGGCGCCTCCTTCGGCGGTTCGATCGTCGCGCTCGCGGTCGCCGTCGGCTTGCGGTAGCCGGGCGGCGGCTCGGTCAGATAACCGCGCTTCGGCTCCACGCCGGCGTCGACCGTGTCGGGCTTCCCGTTGACCATGCTCTGCAGGATCTTCCAGGGCGTATAGAGACAAATCGGCGTCCCGGCTCCGGGCTGGCAATCATCCGGCGGCCCATCCTTGGGCAGGTCCGCGCGGGGGCCGCCTTCCAGCTCCTGCTGCGACATCTCGACCCGCGTGTTGGGCGTGATCTGCGGCGCGGGGCGCTGCGCGGCGGCGGCGTGGCGACGCCGTTCGGCGATGTCGGGATCGTCCGGCCAGTCGGCGTTGTGGGCGACCTGTTTCGGCTTCGGCAGGTCGAGACGCGGCGGCACGACGAGCGGTGCGCGCGCCCGGTAATCGATCGATTCGCGGTCCTTGTCGAATTGCATGCCGAAAAAGCCGAGCACGGAGTTCAGCGGATTGGTGTCTTCCTGCGGGGCCTGCGCCCGCGCCGGCGAGGCGCCGAGACCGACCCCTACGACCGCGAGCGCCAAAAAGCCGGCGACGGGCAAGGAAGTGGGAGCCACGCGCTTGCGCGTCTTATCTGTGTCGGAGACCATAACGTTTTTCCTCAGACGCCCAATCGTATAGCTCATCGCCCGCGCGGCAGGCTTATTCGAAGCAGGCAGCATCAGGCGCCATCCGGGCAATTTAGGGGCAGAGAACCCTTAAAATATCTTTATCGGGCGGAAACGCCTTCTTTGTCTTTGACGCTCTTTTCACCCTTCTCGCCGAACAAAGCGTCGCAGATCAAGAGCCCGACACCGGCGACGATGGCGGCGTCCGCCAGGTTGAACACATACCAGGAGAAGGATCCGACGTGGAAATAGTAGAAATCGGCGACGAAGCCATAGGCGGCGCGGTCATAGGCGTTGCCGAGCGCGCCGCCGACAATGAGGCCGAGCGCGACGCCGACGAGCCGCGTCCTGGCGCGCCAGAGCCAAGCGATGAGAAACGCCGTCGCCGCCAGCGTCACCGCCAGCAGAAGATAGCGCTGTAGATCGGTGCGCGCGCTGAAGAGCGAATAGGAAATGCCGGGGTTTTTGGCGTAAACAACGTCGAAGAACGGCGCGAGCGTGATCGGCTGGCGCCTTTCTATGCCATAGGCGAAAATCAGCCAGAGCTTGTTCGCCTGATCTGCCGCCAGCGTCAGAACGGCGACGAGCGCCCCGATCGCGCGGGGGCTCATGATCCAACTCGCGGCCATTTTCCGGCCGCCTGCAACTCGCGCAGCGCCTGCGCGTCGCGCGGCGTCACATCGGGAAAGTCGGGATCGGAGCCGACGAGCGGCGAAATCCGCCAGGAACGGGCGCATTTCACCCCTTCGGCGAGGCGCGGGACGACGGCGACGCCGGGGACTTCTCCGAGTCTGAAGGCCCCCGCCGGCCCCTCGCCCAGCTCAATCGCAATGTCGGACGTGATGCAGACTTCCGCGAAATCGACGCCGTCGAGCGCGGCCCGAAGATCAGGGTCGGCGATGAAGACGAGAGGCGCCGCTTCGAGCGAGGAGCCGATGCGCTTTTGCGCGCGCTCGATTTCGAGCGCGCCGGTGACGACGGCGCGGATGCGGCGGATCTTCTCCCATTTCGCCGCGAGCCAATCGTCACGCCAGTCGGCCGGAATGTCGGGCAGCTTTTCGAGATGCACCGAGACCGCCTCGGGATAGCGCGAGCGCCAGGCTTCTTCAGAAGTAAAGACGAGGATCGGCGCAAGCCAGCGCGTGACGGCGCGAAAGATTTCCTCGATCGCCGACAGCGCCGCCAGCCGCTTGCGGCTCGACGGCGGCTCGCAATAGAGCGTGTCCTTGCGGATGTCGAAATAGAAGGCCGACAGATCGGTGTTCAGGAAGGAGGAGAGCCGCGCGACGATGCGCTTCAGGTCGAAGCGCTCATAGGCGTCGCGGATCTCGGCGTCGAGCTCGGCGAGCTTGTGCAGCATCAGCCGCTCGAGCTCGCCCATACGTTCAAGGGCGACCTTGCGCTCCGGTTCGTAATGGGCGAGCGAGCCGAGCATCCAGCGGATGGTGTTGCGCAGCTTGCGATAGGTCTCGACAAAGGTTTTCAGGATTTCGGGGCCGATGCGCAGATCGTCGGAATAGTCGGACGCTGCGACCCAGAGGCGCAGAATGTCGGCGCCCGACTCCTTGATGATCGTCTGCGGCGAGGTGACGTTGCCGAGACTCTTTGACATCTTCTGGCCCTTCTCGTCGAGGACGAAGCCATGGGTCAGGACGAGGTCAAAAGGCGCGCGTCCGCGCGTGCCGCAGGATTCGAGCAGCGAGGAATGAAACCAGCCGCGATGCTGGTCGGAGCCTTCGAGATACATAATCTCGTCGGTTCCGCCGTCGCGCTTGCGATCGATGCCCGCGAGGCCCGGGAAATGCGCCGGATCGCCGAGGGTGAAGGCGTGCGTCGAGCCGGAATCGAACCAGACGTCGAGAACGTCGTCGATCTTTTCGAAGAGCTCGGGCGAATAGGCATTGCCGAGAAAACGCGCCTTGGCGCCTTCGGCGAACCAGGCGTCGGCGCCTTCGGTCTCGAAGGCGTCGGCAATGCGCTGATTGACCTTGGGGTCCTTCAGGATCTCGCGGCTTTCCTTATCGACGAAGATCGCGATCGGCACGCCCCAGGCGCGCTGGCGCGACACCACCCAGTCGGGGCGGTTGGCGATCATGCCGGTGATGCGGTTTTCGCCCGACGCCGGATGCCAGCCGGTGCGGGCGATTTCGGCGAGCGCGATGGTGCGCAGGGTTTCGCCACCCTCATCCTGAGGAGCCGCCACAGGCGGCGTCTCGAAGGACCGAGAAGGCCAGGCGGCCATGTCCAAGCCCTCATCCTGAGGAGCAGGCGGAGCCTGCGTCTCGCAGGACGAGGGCGCACCGGCGCCCAACCTCTCGCCCTTCGAGACGGCGCTTCGCGCCTCCTCAGGGCGAGGGTTTCGGGGAAGGTCGAACCGCTTGTCGAGCGCGATGAACCATTGCGGCGTGTTGCGGAAGATCAGCGGCTTCTTCGAGCGCCATGAATGTGGATATTGGTGTTTCAGTCTTCCGCGCGCAAGAAGATTGCCGGCCTCGATCAGCGCCTTGATGACAGCCTCATTGGCGTCGCCCTTGTGGCCCTTGTCGTCGATGACGCGGCGCCCCGTAAAGCCCGGCGCGTCCTTGGTGAAGAAGCCGTCGGCGTCGACCGTGTAAGGAATGCGCGTGTCGATCCCGCGCGCGGAAAGCTCGCGGCCATGCGCCATCCAGATATCGAAGTCGTCGCGGCCATGGCCCGGCGCGGTATGGACGAAGCCCGTGCCCGTGTCGGCGGTGACGTGATCGCCGTCGAATTGCGGGACCTTGAACTGATAGCCCTCGACCGTCGCGGCGAGGGGATGGCGCGCGACAAACCCGCGCAATTCATCGGCCGTGAGGCCCCGCGCGCGTTGGAAGGATTCAACTTTCGCCGCCTTGAACACGCTTTCGGCAAGCGCGTCGGCGAGCACATAAAGATCACCCTGCTTCGCCCAATTGCCCTCGGGCGAGGCGGTCACGCGATAGAGGCCATAGGCAATCTTCGAGGAGAAGCTGATCGCGCGGTTGGCCGGGATCGTCCATGGCGTCGTCGTCCAGATGACGATCTTCGCGCCGGCTAGAGCGGGATCGTTGGAGCCAATTGGAAACGCCACGAAAACCCAATCGCTCACATGGTCCTCGTACTCGACCTCCGCTTCGGCGAGCGCGGTCTTTTCGACGACGCTCCACATCACCGGCTTGGAGCCGCGATAAAGCAGCCCGTTCTCCGCGAATTTCATGATTTCGCGCGCGATCTGGGCTTCGGCCGGATAGGTCATGGTGAGATAGGGGTGGTCCCAATCGCCATTGACGCCCAGCCGCTTGAACTCATCCCGCTGAACGTCGACCCAATGCTCGGCGAAGGCGCGGCATTCGCGGCGGAATTCATTGACCGGCACTTCGTCCTTGCTGCGGCCTTTGGCGCGATGCTGCTCCTCGATCTTCCATTCGATCGGCAGGCCATGGCAGTCCCAGCCGGGCACATAATTGGCGTCCTTGCCGAGCATCTGCTGCGACCGGGCGACGAGATCCTTCAGGATCTTGTTCAGCGCATGGCCGATATGAATATGGCCGTTGGCGTAGGGCGGCCCATCGTGCAGGACGAATTTGGCGCGCCCGCGGGCCGCTTCGCGCATGCGCTCGTAAAGGCCGATCTCGCGCCAATAGGCGAGAAGCTCCGGCTCCCTCTTCGGCAGTCCCGCCCGCATCGGAAAATCGGTCTGCGGCAGATAAAGGCTCTTGGAATAATCCGCGGACTTGCTGCGCTCCGACTCGCCCGGCGCGACGGGCGCCTCTTGCGTCTCATTCATGTTGAAAATCTGCAACTTCTGTCGCGCGCAAGAAGGGCGCGCTGCGCGGCGAGGCCGCGGAAAAGGGCGACACGTCCCCGGCCCTGCGCGCAACGATCAGGCGCGGGCCGGGCGCGTAATTCGCGAAAAACGGCGCGGGGCGGATTTGAACATGGGCCGTTCTAGCAAGGAAAGCGAAAGGAAAGCAATCGCGGCGCCATAGCTCCCCTGGCAGGCTGCTGAAAAATTCTGCCGCCGTCCTCCCCCTTCGAGACGGCCTCTTCGAGGCCTCCTCAGGGTGAGGGGTAAGTCACTGATTTTCAAGACCTACGACCTCATCCTGAGCCGCCCGCGTGGCGGGCGAGTCGAAGGATGAGCCGCGAGCGCAAGTTTTTCACCAGCCTGCTAGCGCCGCGGCCGCCGCCGCAGGGCAAATCTAGCGCCATCTCCGCGCCGCGCGCCACAAAATCCATTGCCTTCGCCATTGCGGCAGGCTCACGACCGTCCTGAACGGGTCGTAGCCGGGCTTTTCCATCGCGCGCAGATAGGCCTCGCAGAGGCTGATCGGCAGGAAAGCCGGGCGGCAACTCTCGGGCAGCCCCTCGATGCGGGCGAGAAAAGTGTCGAGGTGATCTCGCGCCAGCGCGCAAAGGTCGGCGAGCGCGGCGAGAAGCGCCGGCGTCGCCCGGCCGGCCGCGATGTCGGCGCGATCCGCCCCGTGATTTTTCAACGTCTCGAGGGGGACGAAAAGCTGGCCGCGCGCTGCGTGCCAGGGGAAAGCTCGCAACAGCCCCGTCAGCGCATAGGCGATCCCGCCATGCTCAGCCGCGCCGAAGCCCGCGGCCGGCTCGTCAGGGGAGAGGATCATCGGCGCGAGGCGAAAAAGCGACGAGGACGTCGCCTTTGCGTAGGATTCGAGGGCGTCGACGGTTTCCATCGGATCGTCGAAAAGATCGAACTCCCGCGCGTCGATCAGTTCTTCGAAGCAGACTTTCGGCAGATCGAAGCGCTCGATCGTGTCGAAAAGCGCCGCAGCGATGGGATTGGCCCTGGCGTCGCCGTGGCCTGTCCGGCCGAGCGCGTCGCGCCACCATTGCAGACGGATTTCGCCGAGCATCGGTTGGGAGACGGCCTCGCGCACGCGGGCGATCTCGACGTTGAAGGCGTAGAGCGCATGGACATGGCGCCGGCTCGCCTCGGGAATGAAAAGGCTCGCGAGCCAGCGATCGGGATCCTCGCGCCGCGCCTCCGCCTCGCAATAGGCGTAGTCGGGCGCGCGGATCGGCGGCGGATCATTCATCAGGGAACGGCCAGAAGCGCCGCGGCGACTCGCCGCTTCTCGCCGAGCAGGATCGAATAGGTGCGCGCGGCGGCGCCCGTCTGCATGATCTCGGCCCTGATCCCGGCGGTGCGCAGGCGCTCCCGCAACGCAGGGTCAAGCGGGACGGGTCCTGCGCCGGCGCCGATCAAGAGATGTTCCACGAGGCCCCGTTCTTCGGCAAAAAGCGGAGCCAGCGATTCAACTGTGATGTCCGAAGGCTCCGCCGCGCTCCAGGCGTAAATGCCGGACGGCAAGGCGAGGATCGAGCCGCGATGCGACATGCCGCCGAAGCGGAAACCGCCGGCCCCATAGCCCTCGATTTGATGCGCGCCCGGCAGGAAGCCGGCAGGTTTCGCTTCGCTCATGCCTCAATCACGCCGGGCCCGCGAGGGAGACTAAGCCGGGTTCTTGGCGAGTTTTCCGGTTGGCTCCGGTCCGACCGTCTCGCTGCGCAGGCCAAGATAGATCAGCATCGGCGAGCAGATGAAGACCGAGGAATAGGTGGCGACGAAAATGCCCCAGATCATCGCAATCGAGAAGGAGCGGATCACCTGGCCGCCAAAAATGACGAGCGAGAGCAGCGCCAGAAACACCGTCGTCGCCGTCATGATCGTGCGCGGCAAGACCGCATTCACCGAGACGTCGATCAGCTCGTCGGTCGGCATCTTGCGGAATTTGCGCATCATTTCGCGAATGCGGTCAAGCACGACGACGGTCTCGTTCAAGGAATAGCCGACGATCGTCAGGATCGCCGCGATCGAGGTCGTGTTGAATTCGAGCCGCGTCAGCGAGAAGAAGCCGACCGTCAGCAGAAGATCGTGCATCGTCGCGATGATGGCGCCGACCGCGAACTGCCATTCGAAGCGGAACCAGAGATAGCACAGCACGGCGATGATCGAGAGCACGACGCCGAGCGTGCCGGACTGGACGAGCTCGCCGGAGACGCGAGGGCCGACGACCTCGACGCGGCGGAATTCGTAATCGTCGCCGATCGCCGCCTTGACGCGCGCGATCGCCGCCTCCTGCGCGCCGGCGTCGCCCTGAGCGCCATGCTGGACGCCGAAGCGCAAAGTGACGTCGGAGGGCGCGCCGAAGCCCTGCACCTCGACGTCGCCGACATGCATGCCCTCGGCGATGGCCCGCAGCTTCGCTATGTCGGCGGCGCCCGTTTTGGCGCGCAGCTCGATCAGCGTGCCGCCCGAGAAATCAATGCCGAAATTCATGCCGAGCGTGAGGAAGAGCACCACCGAGATGATCGACATCACGGCAGAGAACGGATAGCTCACGCGCCGGAAGCGCATGAAGGGGAATTTGGTGTTCTCCGGCGCAAGGCGCAAAAGCTTCATGATCTGGTCCCGCGCCCCTGGCGCTCATGGGGTTGGCGCATCGGTCTATCTCGCGTCCGTTTGGAAACTCACGCCTTGCACTAACGCCTCCTGGAGGAGCCGGTGAAGCCGGCGTCTCGAACCACGGGGGCGTCGTCGAGGCGCGCCCTGCGGCCGATCCTCGTCCTTGGAGACGGACGCTACGCCTCCTCCTCGGGATGAAGATGGGGTTCGCAACCAGTCTCTTAGGACAAAGCGCCGCGCGCCGCCACCTCGATCTGACGCATGGCGCGGCGTCTTCCGGACTCGAAGACGATTGCTCGGCCGGCGGTCGAATTGCGGAGGGAAACGCTCGGCTCTCTATTTCCCCGCCGGCGTGCGGCAGCTCATGTCGCCTTCCTGGCAGTTCAGATATGACTTGAAATCGTCGACGCGCTTCTTGGTCAGGCCGTCGAGGCACAGGTTGTAGACCATCGGAAAGGCGCTGTATTGGCTGCCCGACTCGCCATCAGAGGAAGAGAACCGGCATTCAGCGTCGCGAAACGCGACCCAGGCGCGCTGTGCCACGACGAGACGCTTCTTCGCCTCGGCGTCATCGCTCAGCCGCTCCTCAATCTGCCGAAAGAGCTTGTTGAGCAGCGCATCGGACGCTTGATAGGCCTTCGCCGCGCAGGCGCTCATGTCCGGCTGGGAAACAGCTTTGTCGAGGCAATCATCCGCATAGGCCGTCGAGAGAGAAAGGACGATGAGTGGCGAAACGAGAAAGGCGTGTCCCATAACTTCAACTTAGCCGCTCGAGACGTCAGACTCAACAATTGCTGCGTCGCCCATTTACGTCGCCCATTTACGTCGCCAATGTCATCGCTCGAGAGAGCCTCCGGGCGGTCGGCGGCTCGACCGCGGCGCGTACCGGCGCCGCCTGCCGCCCTCTCCCCTCGAGCAAAAGCCGATCTGACTGAAACCGGCTTTTGCGAGAATCTATTGTTTCAACGCATCCGCTTCGCGGGCGGATGCCCTAGATCGGCAGCTTCACCGGGCGCTTATAGCGATACCAGAGCGTGATCATCATACGCGTCATGGTCACCGCCGTGATGATCGTCGTCAGAATGCCGAGCGCCAGCGACACCGCGAAGCCGCGCACCGGGCCGGAGCCGAGGAAATAGAGGATCGCGGCGGCGACGAACATGGTGACGTTCGAATCGACGATGGTCGCAAAGGCGCGATTGAAGCCGGCGTCGAGCGCCGAGACGATTGAGCGCCCCATATGGGCCTCCTCGCGGATGCGCTCATAGATCAGCACGTTGGAATCGACCGCCATGCCGATCGTCAGCACGATTCCGGCGATGCCCGGCAAGGTCAGGGTCGCGCCGAGCAGGACGAGGCCGGCGAAGATGAACGCGATATGGACGAACAGCGCGACATTGGCGAAGACGCCGAAGATTCCATAGGTGATCAACATATAGACGGCGACCAGGAGCGCGCCGACATAAGCCGCGCGCTTTCCCGCGTCGATCGAATCCTGGCCGAGGCCCGGCCCGACCGTGCGCTCCTCGACGATTGTGAGCTTGGCGGGAAGCGCGCCGGCGCGCAGAAGAATCGCGAGGTTGTTCGCCGATTCGACGGTGAAGTGCCCGGAAATCTGCCCGGAGCCGCCGGTGATCGGCCCGAGAATGCGCGGCGCCGAGATAACTTTTCCGTCGAGCACGATGGCGAAGGGCTTGCCGACATTTTCCGAGGTGACTTCGCCGAAGCGCTGGCCGCCGCGGATGTTGAAGCGGAAATTGACGACCGGCTCCTGCGTGCGGGAATCGAAGCCGGGCTGCGCGTCGGTCAGATCCTCGCCCTGCACCATCACCCGCTTCTCGACCGGCAATTTGCTCCCCGGCCGATCGACCTCTTCGAGAAGCTCCGTCTCCGCCGGATTGGCCCCCGGCTCGGCGACGAGGCGGAATTCGAGCTTTGCCGTCGTGCCGAGGATCTCCTTGAGCTTGCTGGTGTCCTGGAGCCCCGGCACCTCGACGAGCACGCGGTCGTCGCCCTGGCGCTGGATGTTCGGTTCGGTCGTGCCGAGCGCGTCGACGCGCCGCCGGAGCACTTCGATCGACTGCTCGACGGCGCGCAAGACCTTGGCCTTGACGCCAGCCTCCGTCACCGTGAACTGGACGAGGCCGTCCGCGCCTTGTGTGATGTCGAAGACGGATGCGCCGCTCGCCGAGGTCAGGCCGGCGCTCGCCGGGGTGGCCAATTGCTGCAGCTTGGGCATGACCCGCCGCAGCTCGGCGGGATCGGGAATGCGCAACTGCACGCCGCGCGGCAGGACGCCGATGCCGCCCGAGATCGACACTTTTTCTTCGCGCAGAATGCGGCGGACGCTGTCGCGCAGATTTTCGACGAGCGTCTTGACGACCGAGGGACTGTCGACTTCGAGGAGCACATGCGAGCCGCCCTGAAGGTCGAGGCCGAGCACGATCGCGCGCGCAGGAACCCACCCCGGCAAATGCGAGAACAGCGCGGCCCGCGTCTCCGGGCCAAGCAGGCTCGGCGCGACGACGAGCAGCGCGAATAGCGTCATCGCCAGAATGGAGGCGATCTTCCAAGTCGCAAATCGCAGCATGGCGAAGCAGGAAATCCCGGCGTTTCTAGGCGGTTAGAGGCCGCTCTATGCGTTGGGCGGAAGCTTGGGCTGATCCTTCACAGGCTCGCCCTTGGCGCGAACATCGGTGATCAGCGCGCGAACAACGCGAACGCGCACGTTCGGGGCGATCTCGAGCTCGACTTCAGCGTCGTCGACGACCTTGGTCACTTTGCCGATCAGGCCGCCCGAGGTGACGACGCTGTCGCCGCGGCGCACATTCTTGACGAGGTCGGCGTGCTCCCTGGCGCGTTTCTGCTGCGGCCGCATGACCAGAAAATACATGATGGCGAGGATCAGCGCGAAGGGGATGAGCTGAATGATGATATCGGTCGGTCCGCCGCCCGCGCCTCCGGCGGCCTGGGCGAATGCAGGTGTGAACACGGGGTTTTTCTCTCCACGAAGTCAAGCGCGCGGCCGGAGCCTGCCGGAAAGCGCGGGCGGACTATAGCGGGCGCGGCCATGAAAGCAATGGCGCAAGGCCGCCGTGGACTCGCGCCGATTTTCCGTAGAAAAGCCCCCTCCCGCTCGCGCCGCCGTCGCCGTCGCCGCAGGGGAACGAGCCGAGACAAGGATTCTTTCCAAGGAGGCGACAAGCGTTATTAAGCAGGAGTCAGACTCTAGCCCTGCGGCGGCGATCATGCTCTAATTATCGAAGGCGGCGAAAAGGGCGTGGCGGACGCTTCTTTGAGGCCGCCGCCAAGCGAGGCCGATCGCAGTTGAAGAGCGGCGAAACCGCGGCGCAGCAGCGCCGCGTCCGAGGTCGGTCGCCTTGAACTTGCGGAGCGGCGTTCGCCATGAGGCCGGGCTCATGAAATTCACCAAGCTGCGCATCGCAGGCTTCAAGACCTTCGTCGAGGCGACCGACTTTCTGATCGAGCCGGGCCTTACCGGCATCGTCGGTCCGAATGGCTGCGGCAAATCGAATCTCGTCGAGGCGATGCGCTGGGTGATGGGCGAGACCTCGTCGAAAAGCATGCGCGCTTCGGGGATGGACGATGTGATCTTCTCCGGCGGCGGATCGAGGCCCGCCCGCAACATGGCGGAGGTCACGCTCGTCCTCGACAACCGCGCCCGCACCGCTCCCGCCGCCTTCAACGATTCCGACACGATCGAGGTGTCGCGCCGGATCGAACGCGAATCAGGTTCGACCTACCGGCTCAACGGACGCGAGACCCGCGCGCGCGACGTGCAGCTTCTGTTCGCCGACGCGTCCTCCGGCTCGCGCTCGCCGGCGATGGTGCGGCAGGGCCAGATCGGCGAGATGATTTCGGCGAAGCCGCAGGAGCGCCGCCGCATTCTGGAGGAGGCGGCCGGCGTCGCCGGACTGCATTCGCGCCGCCACGAGGCCGAGCTCCGCCTCAAGGCGGCGGCCGAGAATCTGACCCGCCTCGACGACATTTTGCAGCAGCTCGAAAGCCAGTCGAAGGGCCTTGAGCGGCAGGCGCGGCAGGCGGCGCGCTATCGTGACCTCGCCGCCGGCATCCGCCGCTCGCAGGCGCTGCTCGCGCTCATCCATCACAAAGAGGCCACCACAGCTCTGGTCAAGGCCAAGGCCGATCTCGAGCACTGCGTGCGTGAGGTAGCCGAGCGGACGAGGCAGCAGGCCGAAGCAGCGCGCGCGCAGGGCGTCGCGGCGCATCGCCTGCCGGCGCTACGCGACGCCGAGCTCGCCCGCGGCGGCGAACTGCAAAGGCTCGTCATCGCGAGGGAAGCCCTCGACGGCGAGGAGAAGCGGGCGAAGGCCCGCAGCGCCGAGCTGACGCAGCGAATCGCCCAGATGACGAACGACCTCGCCCGCGAGCGGGCGCTGATCGCCGATGCGGCGACTGTACTCGAACGCCTCGATGCCGAGGCGGAGGAACTCGGCGCAGCTTCGGCGGATGAAAGCTTCGAGGCGCAAGCCCGCGCCCGTGTCGTCGAGACGGAGGCCGCGCTCGTCGCCTCGGAAGCCGAGCTTGCCGAGGCTCAGGAGGCCCGCGCGCAGATCGAGGCGCGCCGCGCAAGCTGTGAGGCCGCTGTCAGAGACGAGCGCGCCAGATTGGCGCGCTGCGAATCGGACGTCGCCAAACTCGCCGACGAAAAGGCGGCGCTGCAGGCGCATCTCGCGAAGGGCGAAGATCGCGCCTTGCTCGAGGCCGCGCTGGAGCAGGCGGTTGAGGCTGCGGCCGCCCTCGAAGAGGACATCGCCGGGCTCGAGGGAGAACACGCCGACGCCCGTCTCGCCGCGTCCGACGCGCGGGCGAAGCTCGCCGAAGCCGAACGCAAGGCGCAAAGGCTTGGCACCGAGGCGCAAACCCTCGCAAAACTGCTCAACGCCGGGACCGGCGGCTTCTGGCCGCCTGTGACCGAGGAGATCGCCGTCGCCAAAGGCTATGAAGGGGCGCTGGGCGCCGCGCTCGGCGACGATCTCGACGCCTCGACCAATCCTTCGGCGCCGGCCCATTGGGCCGAGACCGACCGGCGCGGCGATCCGCCCCTGCCGGCCGGCGTCGAGCCGCTCTCCGATCTCGTCACGGCGCCCGAAGCGTTGGCGCGGCGGCTGAACCAAATCGGCGTAGTTTTACGTGAGGAGGGCAAGGCGCTCTCGACCACGCTGAAACCCGGCCAGCGACTTGTGTCAAAAGAGGGCGACCTCTGGCGCTGGGACGGTTTCGTCCAGGCCGCCGAGGCGCCGACCCCGGCGGCCCGCCGTCTTGCCGAAAAGAACCGCCTCGGCGATCTGAGCGCCGCGGCCGAGGCCGCGCGCGAGACGGCCGACGCCCTGAAATTTGCCGCGGAAGAGGCCGAGGCGCGTCTTGCCGACCGCGCTGCGACGGAAAGCGAGACCAGGCGCGCTCATAAAGGCGCCCTGCAGGCCGTCGACTCCGCGCGCATGAAACATGCTGCGGCCGAGCGCGCCGAGACGACCGCGACGGCGCGCCTCTCGGCGCTCGACGAAGCGGAGGAGCGTCTCGCCGCAGCGCGGCAGGAGACAAGAGAAAAATTCGTCGAGGCGCAGGCGGCGCTCGACGATCTCGCCGATTCCTCGGAACTGACTGAGCGCTTCGAGATCTGCCGCGCCCGCGCCGGCCGCGAGCGGGCCGCCGTCGGCGAGGCGCGCGCCGAGCTTCAGGCCCATTTGCGCGAGGCGCAAACGCGAGGCAAACGCCTCGAATCCATCGCCGCCGAACGCCGATCCTGGCTTGCGCGCGCCGAGGGTTCGGGCGGCCAGATCAGCGCCTTCGAGGCGCGGATCGAGGAAGCGACCGCCGAATATGAAAAGCTCGCGGAAGCGCCGGACGTCTTCCTCTCCAGCCGCCGTGCGCTCACGAACCAGATCGAGGCGGCGGACTCCGCCCGCAAGGAAGCGGCCGATCAACGCGCCGCCGCCGAAACCGAGCTCGCCGAAGCCGACCGGCAGGCAAGGACGGCGCTCGAGGCGATGAGCGCCGCGCGCGAGCGCAACGCCCGCAGCGAGGCGATGATCGAGGCGGCGGAGGCGCGCCGCGACGAAGTCTTGCATGCGATCGGCTCCGAGCTCGATTGCGCGCCGGAGGCGTTGCCGGCGCTCGCCAATGTCGCGGCTGGCGACGAATTGCCGCCTGCCCTGGAAGTCGAGCGGCGGCTCGAATCCTTGAAGCAGGATCGGGAAAGATTGGGCGCGGTCAATCTGCGCGCCGAGGAGGAACTGACGGAAGCCGAAGCGGCGAAGGGGCGCCTCGCCGCCGAGCACGCCGACCTCACCGAGGCGATCCAGCGCCTGCGCCAGGCGATCCAGAGTCTCAACAAGGAAGGCCGCGAGCGCCTGCTCGCCGCCTTCGACAAGGTCAATGCGCATTTCAAGGAGCTGTTTTCCTCGCTTTTCGGCGGCGGCTCGGCGGAGCTGCAACTCGTCGAATCGGAGGACCCGCTTGAAGCCGGCCTCGAAATTCTAGCGCGGCCGCCCGGCAAGAAGCCGCAGGTGATGACGCTTCTCTCTGGCGGCGAACAGGCGTTGACCGCCATGTCGCTGATCTTCGCGATCTTCCTCACCAATCCCTCGCCGATCTGCGTCCTCGACGAGGTCGACGCGCCGCTCGACGACGCCAACGTCGAGCGCTTCTGCGACCTGCTCGAAGACATGCGCCAGAAGACCGAGACGCGTTTCATCACGATCACCCATAATCCGATCACCATGGCGCGGATGAACAGGCTATTTGGCGTCACCATGGCGGAGCGCGGCGTCAGCCAGCTCGTCAGCGTCGACCTAGAGGACGCCGAGCGCCTGCTCGACGCGGGCTGAGGCGCACGCTGGCGACGTTGAATTTGCTGCAAAAAATCAGGACGTTTTCAATAGCTTACGCAGTACCGACTATGTCTTGACAGGACCCTCGCGCGCTCATATGTTGCCGCGGCTCGCAAGAGTTTTCCCCTACCCGCTTTATTCTCGCGTCATTCGTCCCGAACCGGCCGTCTTGTCTCGCTTTTCGTATCGAGGCGACCTATAAACCGCATGCGCGCGTCAGCGAAGCGCATCGGCCAGGGAGCGAACGCAATGGGCGAGCGGGAGAGGGGAGACCCTCGGAGCGACGAACAAAAGCGCGCGGACGCCCGGATCGAGGCGGACCGACGCGAAGAGGCGGCGTTGCGATCACGGCTCGACAAATTGTCGGCCGAGCTCGACGCCGACAAGACTTCGAACGCCGGCGACGGCGAGAACTTAGCGCCTTCGGACGCATCGCTCGGGGGCGCGATGAATTTGGGCATGCGGGCGCTCGGCGAATTCGTCGTCACGGTGGCTGTCGGCGCGGTCATTGGCTGGCAGCTCGACAAATGGTTTGGCGTCGCGCCGTTGTTTCTTATGGTCTTCCTCCTTTTGGGGACCGCGGCTGGGTTGTGGAGCGTCTACAGGATCGCCGCGAAGCCTCCGAGCGCAAGGCGCTGAGGAGGGCGGACCGCCGAGGGAAAATCGCGCGGCGGCGCGAAGGGGACTAACCCGGAAGATCGCAGATCATCCGGCCGGGTGCATGTGCTGCAGCTCAAGAGAGCTGCTGAAGGTCGATGGAGGGCGCGGCGTCGATGCGAGGCCGCCGCGCTTCGGACAGACGAGGGGGGAAATCGCGTGGCAGAGAAAATGGATCCGATCCATCAGTTCAAGATCGAGCCGATCATCAGCCTGCATCCTTTCGGGATCGACGCCTCCTTCACCAACGCCTCTTTGTTCATGCTGATCATCGTGCTCGCCGCTTCGGCGCTGATGATCATTGGCACCTCGTCGCGTTCGATCATTCCCGGCAGGCTTCAGTCCGCCGCCGAGATGACCTATGAATTCGTCGCCAGTACGGTACGCATGTCGGCGGGAAATGAGGGGATGAAATTCTTCCCCTTTGTGTTCGCGCTTTTCCTGTTCGTGCTGCTCTCAAATTTCATCGGGCTCATCCCCTACACCTTCACGGTGACGAGCCAGATCGTCGTGACCGCCGCTTTCGCCTTGCTGGTCATCGGCATAGTCATCGTCTACGGCTTCATTCGCCATGGAACGCATTTCCTTAACCTGTTCGTCCCTTCAGGCGTGTCGCCGGCGCTGCTGCCCTTTATTGTGTTTATCGAGGTCCTGTCCTTCGCCGCGCGCCCGCTCACTCTGTCAGTCCGGCTCTTCGCCAACATGCTGGCGGGCCACATCACTTTGGCCGTCTTGGGCGGCTTCGTCGCCGCTTTGCTCGGCGCCGGGGCCTACGCCATCATCGCGCCTCTCCCCTTGGCCGGCATCGTCGCGCTCGCCGCTCTCGAATTGCTCGTCGCCGCGCTGCAAGCCTATGTCTTCGCCATCCTTACTTGCGTCTATCTGAACGACGCAATTCATCCGGGCCACTGAATAAATATCAACAACAGATCAGCGCCCGCCTTCCGCAAGCAACAGGAGTAAAGTATGGAGCCCGCTGCAGCTAAATTCGTCGGCGCCGGCCTCGCCGCCATCGGCATGGGCGCCGCCGCCATCGGCGTCGGCCTGATTTTTGCTAATTTCCTCTCCGGCGCCCTGCGCAATCCAACCGCATCGGACGCTCAGTTCGGACGCGCCTTCATTGGCGCAGCGCTTGCGGAAGGCCTCGGCATCTTCGCCTTCCTGGTGGCGATCCTCCTCCTCTTCGTTCTCTAGAGCCAAACCGATGCGCCCGGCGGATCAGCCCGGGCGCATCTTTTGTGAATGCGATCTTTCGCCTGAGATTTAACCGAGGAACACGACCATGGCTCACGCACCTGAAGGCCACACCAGCGGCACGGTCGCGCCGGCGGGCGAATCCCATGGGGCGGTCTTTCCGCCATTCGATTCGACCAATTTCTCCTCGACCCTGATTTGGCTCGCCATCAGCTTCGGCCTCCTTTACTATCTCATGTCGAAGATTGCGCTGCCGCGCGTCGAAAACATCCTCCATGCGCGCCAGGGCAAGATCACGAGCGATCTCGCGGACGCCCATGCGGCCCGAGCAAAATCCGAAAAAGCCGCCATCGAGCATGATAAGACCATCGCCGAGGCGAAGGCCAAGGCGCAGGCTCTGGCGCAGCAGACCCAGGCGAAAATCGCCGCCGAGAACGACGAGAAGCGCCATGCGCTGGAGTCCCGCCTCAACGCCAAACTTGCGGACTCCGAACGGCAGATCGAGCAGGCCAAGGCGAAATCCATGGCCAATGTCGAGACCATCGCCGCCGACGCCGCCTCGGCCATCGTCGAGCATCTGACCGGCCAGAAGGCCGATTTGAAAGCGGTCGCCGCGGCGGTCGCACAAGCCAAAGCCTGAGCCGGAGTCAAGACGATGCTGAATGAAGAAATCTTCGTCGCCTTCGGGTTCCTCATCTTTGTCGGATTGCTCGCCTATTTCGGCGTCCACACGAAGATCGCCGCCGCGCTCGACCGCCGCGCCGATCGGATCAAGGCTGACCTCGACGAAGCCAAACGGCTGCGCGCCGAGGCCGAAGAGGTCCTGGCGTCTTTCAGCAAGCGCCTCGCCGAAGCCGAAGCGGAAGCCGCAGCCGTCGTCGCTCAGGCGCATGCCGAAGCCGAACTCTTCGCCAAGGAGGCGGCGGAGCGTCTCGCCGAATTCGTTCAGAGGCGCACCAGGCAGGCCGAGGACAAGATTGCAACCGCCGAGGCGCAGGCGACTGCCGAAGTTCGCGCCGCCGCCGCAGAGGCCGCGACAAAAGCGGCGGGCCTCGTCCTGAAAGACAAGGCGAAGGGGCCGTTCGGCGACGAGCTCGTCTCGAAAGGCATCAACGAGCTGAAGTCGCTGTTTCACTGAGAAGCCCAAACCTGCGCCACATCCCTTCGAGGCGTCTCCCGGCCGGGCGACGCCTTTTCGTTTCCCAACGTGCCACATTTATAGTAGCGCTCCTCACCGGAGCCGCTTCGTGATTTGCTTTCGCCCCCCTCGTCCCAAATTCGGCCTCGCCGTCTGTCTCGCCGCCGCTCTCGCTTTGCAAGGCTGTGGCCGCCGGGGGCCGCTCGAGCCGCCGCCCGGTTCGGCCCCACCCGCGCCGGAGGCCGGCGCTGCGGGCCCCCCCGCCGCGGCGCAGGCGGCGACCGGCGAGCCCGCCGCGGCCGCAAAGCCGCGACGAACCTTCTTCCTCGATCCCCTGCTCTGACGCCATGCATCATTTTGCGATGAAGAACGGCGTCCTGCACGCCGAGGACGTCGATCTTGCCGCGCTCGCGGGCGAGGTCGGAACGCCCTTTTACTGCTATTCGCACGCGACTCTCGCCCGCCACTATAAGGTCTTCGCCGAGGCGCTCAGCGGGCTCGACGCGCTCGTCTGCTATGCTGTGAAAGCCAACTCCAATCAGGCCGTGCTGACGCTGCTCGCGCGGCTCGGCGCTGGCATGGACGTCGTCTCCGAGGGGGAGCTGCGCCGCGCGCTCGCCGCGGGGACTCCAGCCGAGAAGATCACTTTTTCCGGCGTCGGCAAGACGCGGGCCGAGATGGAATTGGCGCTTGCCGCCGGAATTTTCTGCTTCAACGTCGAATCCGAGCCCGAGCTCAGAGCCCTCTCCGAGGTCGCGAACGCCATGGGCCGCAAGGCGCCGGTCGCGCTGAGAGTCAACCCCGACGTTGACGCAAGAACGCACGTCAAGATCTCGACCGGCAAATCGGAAAACAAGTTCGGCGTGCCGCTCAGCTCGGCCCGCGCCGTCTTCGCGGAGGCCGCCGCTTTGCCCGGCGTGACGGTCAAGGGCGTCGATCTGCATATCGGGTCGCAGATCACCGATCTTCAGCCATTCGACGACGCCTTCCGCCTCGCCGCGGAATTGGTCGAAAGTCTGCGCGCCGACGGCCATGAGATCACCCATGTCGACGCCGGCGGCGGCCTCGGCATTCCCTATCGCGAGCGCGAGGATCCGGAGAGCTACCATCCGGAGCGCTACGCGAAGATCGTGACCGCAAGGCTCGGCGGCCTCGGCGGCCGCCTCGTCTTCGAGCCAGGCCGGCTCATCGTCGGCAACGCCGGAATTCTGACGACGCGCGTGCTCTATGTGAAGCGCGGCGAGGCCAAGACCTTCGTCATCGTCGACGCCGCGATGAACGATTTGGTCCGGCCGACGCTTTATGACGCCTGGCACGAGATCAAGCTCGTCCGCGCCACGGCGGCGGGGGCGCAGGAGATCGTCGCCGACGTCGTCGGCCCCGTGTGCGAGACCGGCGATTATCTCGCCCTCGATCGCAGGATGCCCGAGCCACAACCCGGCGATCTTCTCGCCGTCATGTCCGCCGGGGCCTATGGCGCCGTCCAGGCGGGGACCTATAATGCGCGTCTGCTCGTCCCCGAAGTCCTCGTCAGCGGCTCGAATTATGCCGTGATCCGACCGCGCCGGAGCTACGAGGAGTTGATCGCGCTCGACAAAATTCCGGCCTGGTTACGATAGATTGTTCCGCAGCCCCGCTGGCGAAGGCGCGCAAGCGTGCTAGCTTCCACGACAGGTCGAACGCGGGACGGCAAGGCCCCGCAGCGGCCGCGGGAGATCCTGTTTGCGGATATTGGGAAGCCCGATCTTTGAAAAGCCGCCCCCGCCGCGTGAAGCGCCGCAGGGGAGCGCGGCCAGAAACCCACGCCTCGAGCGGCTGGCCGCCCGCGCCCGCGCGCTTCTCCTGTTCGAGCGCGGCTGGCGCCTCCTCGCGCCGCCGCTGATCGTCGCAGGCTTTTTCATCTGCCTCTCGTGGACCGGGCTCTGGCTTGTCGCGCCGCATTGGGCGCGCGCCGCGGGCATTGGCGCCTTCGCTCTCGCCTTCGCGCTCAGCCTCGTTCCAGGGCGCAAATTCCGCCTGCCGACGCGCAAGGAGGCGCTCGACCGGCTCGACCGCGTCTCTGGCCTCAAGGAGCGGCCGGCGGCGGTTCTCGAGGACCGCCTCGGCAATGCCGGCGGCGATCCGGCGACCGAAGCCCTGTGGAGCCTGCACCGGCGCCGCGCCGAACAGGCGGTGGCGTCGCTGCGGACAGGGACGCCCTCCCCCAGGGTCGTCGAGATCGACCGCTTCGCCCTGCGCGCGGCCGTTCTCGTCGGACTCGCCGCCACAGCCTTCGTCGCCGGCCCGGAGAAATATGCGCGTGTCGCCGCGGCTTTCGACTGGCGCCTCGTGGCGCTGCCCAGCGCCGGCCAACGGATCGACGCCTGGGTCGACCCGCCCGCCTATACCGGCCGCGCGCCGATCGTGCTGACCCGGCAGGCCGGCGGCGCCCCGCAAAAAATCGAGGCGCCGGCCGGCTCCATCATCGTCATCCGCAGCTCGGGCTTCAAAGCGGACTACCGCGCTTCGGGCGGTCTCACGGAAGCCAAGGATAAACAGACCGCCGGTGACGGCGCCTCGTCGCAGGCCAAAACCGCGGGCGTCGCGAAAGCCGAAGAGCCAGGCGAGGCGCGGCTTGTGCTCAACAGCGACGGTGCGCTGACGATCGACGCCATCGGCGCCTTCACCTTTACCGCGATCCCCGACAAGCCGCCGACCATCACGCTGACCGACGCGCCGCGGGCGAACGCGCGGGGATCGCTGACTCTGAGGTACCAGATCGCCGACGATTATGGCGCGATCGGCGCGGAAGCGTCTTTCGCCAATCCGATTGCGCCGGGCGGCCAACCGTCGAAGCGATCGCTGGTCGAGCCGCCGAAAGCCGCGCTCCAGCTGCCACGGGTTGGCGACGAGTCGGGCGAGGCCGAGACGACGACCGACCTTTCCGATCACCCCTGGGCCGGCGCGCGCGTTGTCATGACGCTCAGCGCGCGCGACGAAGGCGGCAATGAAGGCAAGAGCGAGCCCGTGACGATCGCCTTGCCGCAGAAGCCTTTCGTCAAGCCGCTCGCCCGCGCGCTCGTCGAGCAGCGCCGCAACCTCGTTCTCGATCCCGACGACAAGGGACGCGTCTCGACGGCACTCGACGCCTTGATGATCGAGCCGGACGCATTCGGCGTCAGCGCAGGCGTCTACCTTGGGCTGCGCGTCGCCTCCGAGCGGCTCGCGGCGGCGAGCCGCGACAGCGACCTCGTCGAGGTTGCCGAATATCTGTGGCAGATGGCGCTGCGCATCGAGAACGGCGATCTTTCCGAAGCCGAGCGCGACCTTCGCGCGGCACAGCAGGAATTGCGCGAGGCGCTGCAACGCAACGCGCCGCCGGACGAGATCAAGAAGCTGACCGACAATCTGCGCGCGGCGATGGACAAATTCCTGCGCGAATTCGCCGAACAGCAGCAGAAGGAGATAGATCAGGGCGATCAGGCGCCGGACCAGGCTCAAAACCGCGGCAAGACGATCAGCCCCAAGCAGTTGCAGGCCATGCTCGATAAGATGCAGCAGCTGGCGCAGAACGGCGACGCCGCCGAAGCCCAGAAGATGCTGGAGCGGATGGAGAACATTCTCGAAAATTTGAAAATGGCGCGACGGCGCCAATCGGATCCGCGCTCAAGGGAAATGGCCCGGGCGCTGGGCGATCTCGATCAGATGACGAGACAGCAGCAGGATCTGCGCGACGACACCTATCAGAGCGAGGAAACAGGCAAGCGGCGGCAGCGGGGCCAGCTCGACGAGCCGAGCGAGGGCCGGGACTTTGGCGATACGCCGATGCGCGGCGGGGAGCAGCAGGACGCCGATGGCGGAGAGGACGCCGTGACGGCCCGGAAGCCGCACGGGCGGCCCCAGGCCGAGCTGCAAAAGCGCCAGGAAGAGCTGCGCCAGCGCCTCGAAGATCTCGAGAAGCGGCTGAACAAGGCGGGTCAAGGCAATACCGGCCTGGGCGATGCGCAAAAAGCCATGCGCGAAGCGAAGGAAGCGCTCGGCGCGGGACCGTCCGGCAACGGGCCGGCCGTCGAGGCGCAGGGCCGCGCGATCGAGGGCCTGCGCGAAGGCGCCCAGAAGCTGGCGCAGGCGATGCGCGAGCGGGGCGAAGGCGAGGGCCAGCCCGGCGAGGGAGAAGGCGAGGCGCAGGGGGAAGGCGAGGCGCAGGGCTCGCCGGGTCAGTTCGGGGACAATGGCTCTGACCCGCTCGGACGCCCGATGGGGCGCGATCGCGCCTTCAACCCGAATGCGAAATATGACCCGATGGGCGTTCCGGCGGCGGAGCGGGCGCAGCGCGTGCTCGAGGAATTGCGCCGCAGGCTCAGCGAGCCGTCGCGGCCGCGTGAGGAGACGGACTATTTGGAACGTCTGTTACGGCGCTACTGACGAATGAGCAGAAATAAGAGCCAACGAGGAGGGATCCGATCAGGCGGCAAGGACGTTGTATTGGCGCCCTGCCGCCGCTGCGCCCGCAATTTGCCTTCGGGGCGCAAATTGACAGATCGGATAAGGATTTCCTTTGATCAAACGACGCAAACTCTGGGTGGAGCGCTTTCCTGAATGCACGCCGCGGCCAATTTTCTCGCCGCCGTCGCGATCGGCGCGGTGGTCCTCGTGCTGTGCGCGGGCCTCGCCAATATGATTCGTGGCGGCAACCCGAATCTGTCGCAAAAGCTGATGCGATGGCGCGTGGGGTTACAGTTTCTCGCTATCCTCGTCCTCATCGGCATTTTGTGGTTCCGCCGCTGATCCTGCAGCTCCAGATCGACCGCACAGGCGCCGCAAGACGCCCGGCTCCAAGGATGATGGAAACGAATGGTTGTTCTCAATCGGATCTATACACGCACGGGCGACGCAGGCAAAACCTCGCTCGGCACGGGCGAGCGCCGGCCGAAGAACGATCTCAGGATCGAAGCCTATGGCACGATCGACGAAGCCAATTGCGCCATCGGCCTTGCGCGCGTCTCGACATCGACCGATCAGCAATGCGCCAGAGTCGACGCCATGCTGCTCTGCGTCCAGAATGACCTCTTCGACCTCGGCGCCGATCTCTGCACGCCGGAATCGGACGAGCCGCCTCGCCGCGAATCCTTGCGGATCGTTCAGGCGCAAGTCGACCGGCTAGAGCGCAAAATCGACGAACTCAACGCCGAGCTGCCCTCCCTGCTCTCTTTCGTCCTGCCAGGAGGCGCGCCGGCCGCCGCCGCTCTGCACCTTGCGCGCACCATCACGCGGCGAGCGGAGCGGCTTCTCGTCGCGCTCTCTCTCACGCCGGGCGAGACGGTCGGCGAGCCGGCCTTGAAATACGTCAATCGCCTGTCCGATTTTCTTTTCGTGGCCGCGCGCTACGTCAACCGCAGGGGCGAGGGCGATATCCTATGGGTGCCGGGCCAGAACCGCTGAGGCAGCCCTCGCTCGGCGGAGGCGACCCTGTTTCTTACTGCTTCAGCGCGCGATCGATATGTAGCGCCCCGGATGAATGTCGAGCGCATTCGGCTCCCACCCGCGGAGCTTCGGCGAGATGAGGTCGCTCGCGCGATAGGTCATCAGCACGATATAAGGCTGCTCCTTTAAGAGCAAAGCCTCCGCCTCGTGCAGCACGGCCGACCGGTGCTGTGGATCGCGCTCCTCCGCCGCCCGGCGCATCAGCGAATCATAGGCGGCGTTGGCGAAGCTCGGCACGTTCAGCCCCTTATTGCTGCTCTCCGCGAGAAACAAGAAATTCTGGGCGTCGGGATAGTCGGCGTACCAGCTCGTGCGGGCGACGTCGAAAGGCGGCTTTTCACGCAGCAGCGCATAATGGGTCGCCGCATCCGAGCCGAGGATGCGCGTTTCGACGCCGATCGCCTTCCACATGTCGGCGACCGCGACGGCGGTCGCACGGTGGCTGCCGGAATTGTTGAAGCGGATCTCGACGTCCAGCGTCCTCCCCGCGTCGCCGAAGCCGGCCTCCCGCAGGAGACGCCGCGCCTCGTCCTGGCGGTCGTAGAGGCTTGCGTCCTTCCACGCGACTTCCGCCGGCGCGCCATAGCTCGCAACGCCCGGCGGCACGAAGCTCCAGGAGGGCGACATGACGCCGCCCCAGATGCGGTTCGCGAGAAACTCGCGGTCGATCGACATAGAGAGCGCCTGCCTCACCCGCACGTCGTCAAAGGGCGGCCGTCGCGTGTCGAAGGCGTAATAATAGGCCCCTAAACTCGGCGCGAGCCGCAGCGCATCGGGCAGATGCTGGCGCACGAAGCCGATTTCCTCGACCGGAACCTCGTCGTAGGAGTCGATCTCGCCGGCCATGAAACGGCGCAGCGCCGCCGAGCGATCTTCGAGCGGAACGAAGATCTCGCGGTCGAGAGCGACCTTCGCGGCGTCGTGGAAAAATGGATTCTTGGCAAGAACGACGCCATCGTTCGGGATGAATTTTTGCAGCTTGAAGGCGCCGTTCGCGACGGCATGATCGGCATGCGCGAAATCGCCGCCATAGGCCTCGACCGACTTTCGGTGCAAGGGCTTTGCGGTCATATGGGTGAGCTGTTCGAGAAAATAGGCCGTCGGCTGCTCGAGCTCGATTTCGAGGCTGCCGTCCGTCAGCGCGCGGACGCCGAGCGACTCGGGGGCGAGCTCGCCCTTGTTGATCTTCTCGGCGTTCTTCAGCGTGTAGAGGATGTTGGCGTAAGGGGCGGCGGTCTGCGGCGCCATCAGGCGGCGGAAGGCGAAGACGAAATCATCAGCCGTGACGGGATCGCCGTTCGACCAACGGGCGTCGGCCCGCAGTCGAAACACATAGGTCCTGGCGTCCTGATCGACGCTCCAGTGTTCGGCGACGCCCGGAACGAGCGCGCCCACCGCGTCACGGCTGAGCAGCCCTTCAAACAATTCGCGGATCACATTGCTTTCGATCAGCGTCGTCGCCTTGTGCGGGTCGAGCGACCCCGGATCGCCGAGCGCGCCGCGCCGCCAGATCATCGGGGCTTCAACAGCAAAGGCGGGGGCGCCGACGGCGGCGGCAAGCGCGGCGGAAATGCCGAGCGCCGCCTCGCGCCTTGTCAGCAGCGCCGGCATGGCTCAGGCGACCACCGGGTCAAATCTCACCTTGTGCAGCCCGACCGGAATTTGCTCCCGCACGCGGGCGACATGGGCAAGGTCGATGCGGGTCGAGACGGCGCCGACGCCGTCGGAGGCCTTGGCGATCACATGGCCCCAGGGGTCGACGACGAGCGAGTGGCCGTAGGTCAGGCGCTTTTCTCCGCCGACGAGGTGGGCGCCCGTTTGCGCCGGAGCGCAAAAATAGGTCTGTGTCTCGATTGCGCGAGCACGGCACAAGACCTCCCAATGATCCTTGCCGGTCTGCTGCGTGAAAGCGGCGGGCAGCGCGATCATCTGCGCGCCGCGCGCGGCCAGAGCCTGGAACAGATCCGGGAAGCGCAGATCGTAACAGATGGAGCAGCCGACGATCATGTCCTCGCATGGATAGGTGACGATGGCGTCGCCCGGCGCGAAAGAATGGCTTTCATGATATTTCGCGCCATCCGGCGTCGTGACGTCGAACATATGAATCTTGCGATAGCGCGCGATCTCGGCGCCTTCGCGGTTGAAGACGACGGTCGTGTTGTGCAGGCGCTCGCCCTCCTCCGGCCTTTCGAGGATCGAGCCGGCGTGGACGAAAATCCCGTGCTTTGCGGCGAGCGCCTGCATGGCGCTATAGGCCGGCCCGCCGGGAAGCTTCTCGGCGGCCGCGAATTTCGCCTTGCGGTCGCCGCCGAGGAAATCGAAACATTCGGGCAGGCACACCCAGTCCGGCCCCTCTTCCGCAATCGTCTTCTCGATCTGCCTTTCCGCCGCGGCGATATTGGCGGGCTTGTCGGCGACCGAATTCATCTGGATGAGGGAGACTTTCATCGATTGTTCCTTGGGGGCGCCCCTATCCCGGTCTGGATGACAAAGCTGGTCCCGAATTGCGCAGCGGCGTCTTTCGTCATCGCGGCTTCGTCACCCGCCTCAATGTCAGATTGATCCGGCCGCCGCCGGGCAACAAATCAGACGTGCCCGGAATGATCCGGTCGACGCCGTGAAAGACGAGCCGCGAGGGGCCGCCGAGCACGATGACATCGCCCGAATCGAGCTTGACCCTGCGCGTCGGATCGTTGCGTCGCAGACCGCCATAGCGAAACAGTGCGGAGTCGCCGAGCGAGATCGAGACGACGGGAGCCGAGAAATCGCCTTCGTCGCTATCCTGGTGCAGGCCCAAGCGCGCGGACGCACCGTAGAAATTGACAAGGCACGCCTGCGGGGTCAACGGATCGCCGGAGAGCTCACGCCAGGCTTGCATGGCAAGCGCAGGGATGGGCGCCCAGGGCTCGCCGGTTTCCGGATGGCGCGGCTGATACCGGTAGCCGTCGATATCCGAGACCCAGCCGAGCGTTCCGCAATTGGTCATTTTGACCGAAAGTGGCTTGCCGCTGCGCGGCATGCGCGGGACATACAAGGGCGACCGCGTGGTGATAGCAAGGATTTCCGCCGCGAGCCTTTTCTGCGCCTCGGCGTCGAAAAACCCGCGCGCGAGCAGGAGCCCGGGGGCAAGGAAGCAAGGCGCAAGCTCCGCCATCGGTTGCAATGCGTCGAAAAGGTCGGTCATCGCCATCGTCAGCGTTTCGAGCCACGAAGATAGGCCCCGCCGCGCGTAAGGCAATGGCAAAGCGTTTCAGGCGAAACCGTCCCGCCGTCTATCCCTCCAGAACCTCCTTGCTCTCGACGGTCGAATCCGATTTCAGCCGGTAGACGATCGGCACCCCCGTCGCCAGCTCCATCGAGGGAATCGTCTTCGGCGTCAGGCGGTCGAGCACCATCACCAGCGCCCGCAGCGAATTGCCATGCGCGGCGACGACGACCCGCTTGCCGGCGAGCACGGCGGGCAGGATCTCCTGGCAATAATAGGGCAAGACGCGAGCCACAGTATCCTTCAGGCTCTCGCCTCCGGGCGGCGGCACGTCATAGGATCTGCGCCAGAGATGGACCTGCTCCTTGCCCCATTTTTCCGCGGCGTCCGCCTTGTTGAGGCCGCAGAGATCGCCGTAATCGCGCTCGTTCAGGGCGACGTCCTTTACCGTCGGCAGTTCGAGGCCGAGCTCGCCGAGCAGAAGCTGCAGCGTCCGGTGCGCGCGCAAAAGCTGCGAGGTGAAGGCGAGATCGAACGTCAAGCCCGCGGCCTTGAGCCTGCGCCCCGCGATCTTCGCCTCCTCGACGCCGAGCTCCGTCAGATCGGGGTTTTTCCACCCGGTGAACAGATTCTTGAGGTTCCATTCGCTCTGGCCGTGGCGCACGAGCACGAGAAGGCGATCCATGTCTCATCCTTGTCTGGCGAAGCGCGGCGCCGCTCTTTGCATCCGCCGCTCCGGCGCTGACTTGACCTGCGCCAAATCCATCTAAATCAGTTTTCGGGCCTTTAAAACCCGGCGCCGGCGCGCATACATTCCAATGACGAGGCGTGAATCGCCCTATCGAGCAAGGCAGTTTGTCGCAGGCTCGGCGCGCTCCTCGTCGAAGAAAGGATGACCCATGAGCGATCCGACGCGTTCCGCGCCAAACACGCCGCCCGGATGGACGACCGATCCGCCCCGAGTTGCCGCGCCGCCGCCGCGGGCCGACACGCCCCTTGTCCGGTTTCTCGGCGGCTCGCCCGCCAGCGTCTTTCTGCGCCTCTTCTTCGTTTCGCTGATTGTCGGCGCCCTCCTCATGTGGCTCGACATCAGGCCGGTCGACATCCTGCGCGGGATCACCGACCTCTTCAACCGAATCTCCCGCATGGGCTTCGACGCCGTTCGCGAGGTTATAAACTATGTCCTCGTCGGCGCCGCGATTGTCGTGCCCGTCTGGCTCGTGCTGCGGCTCATGACGCTGCGCGGCGACCGCTGAGACACCCCGGCGCCTTCGTTTCAGATCGTCTCGTCGCCGCGCGCGTCCGCCCAGTCCTTGGCGGCCCGGCCGACCGTCGCGGCGAGGCCGGCGCCGCTACGATCGAGAGCTTCGCTAAGGCCGCGCTTGATCGCGCAAGGGAGGCCGAGCCCCTTATAGACCAGCGCCGAATAGAGCTGAACGAGGCTCGCCCCGGCCTCAATCTTGGCGAGGGCGCGCGCGGCGCTGTCGACGCCGCCAGCGCCGACCAGCGGAAAAGCTCCGTCCGCCCGCAGATAGGCGGCGGCGAGCATCCGCGTCGAGGCCTGAAACAGCGGCCGTCCCGAAAGGCCGCCCTGCTCTCTCGCGGCCTCCGCGTGGTGGAGCGTCGCCGGACGCGAGACGGTCGTGTTGGAGACGATGAGCCCGTCGATCCTGCGGGCCTTTGCGCAGGCGATGATCGAGTCGAGCTCGGCGAGCGAAAGGTCCGGCGCGATCTTCAAGAGCAGCGGCTTGCGGCCGAAGGCCTCGCTTGTCTCGTCGCGCGCGGCGATGACGCGGGCGAGGAGATCGTCGAGCGCCTCCGCCTGCTGGAGATCGCGCAGGCCGGGCGTGTTCGGAGAGGAAACATTGATCGCAAAATAATCGGCAAAACCGGCGAGCGCCCGCACGCCATGGGCATAATCCGCGGCGCGATCCGCGCTCTCCTTGTTGGCGCCGACGTTGACGCCAAGAACGCCGGCTCGCTTGGTGAAGCGGCCTCGACTGGCGCGCCGCGCGAGCCTTGCGGCGACGGCTGCGGCGCCCTCGCTGTTGAAGCCGAACCGATTGATGACGGCTTCATCCTGCGGCAGCCGGAACAGCCGCGGGCGCGGATTGCCCGGCTGCGGCAGCGGAGTGACGGTGCCGATCTCGACAAAGCCGAAACCGAGCGAGAGCATGCCGTCGATCGCCTCGCCGTGCTTGTCGAAGCCCGCCGCGAGCCCGAGCGGATTTCGAAAATCAAGGCCGAAGGCGCGCACCTCGAGCCGCGCATCGTCAGGCGCCGCGGCGGGAAACGGAAGGCGCGCCAAGGCGAGGACTGCGACACGATGCGCGGCCTCGGGGTCGAGACGCGCGAGAATCGGTTGCGCCAGCGCGCTTGTCATCGAAAGGATGGCGATTCTCCGATACTCCTTGAAGCGCCCGCCGCCGGGGCCCGAGGTCGCCGATCTTCCGGCAAGATCATGCGACCAAACAATGCGTTAAATAAGCAGAATGCGATTCCGTACCGGCGCATCTTGCTGTAAACGGATTTGGGTCGGCCAGAAAGCGCTCGATGACGATCGCGACGTCCGAATCATGGGATCTGCCGCGCCATTCCAGGCGCCTTGACGTTTGCGCGGAAGCCCGGCTCTGGCTCGTGGACGTCGCGGCGCTGCCGGGATTCGACACTTCGCGCCTGCCTCTCTCAGCCGAAGAGCGCGCACGGGCCGCGCGCTTTTACCGCGCCGAGGATCGCGCCCGCTTCATGTTGGCGCGGACGGCGCTGCGCCGGCTCCTCGCCGACGCGACAGGCGCCGCGCCCGAGGCGCTCATCTTTTCCGAAGGCCCGTTCGGCAAGCCGACGCTCGCCGGCCGAAGAGACGCGCCTTTCCAAGACGTGCGTTTCCAAGACGTGCGGCTCCAAGACATCCACTTCAACGTCTCGCACTCGGGCGCCTTCGCTCTGATCGGCCTGAGCACGCGCCCGATCGGCGTCGACATCGAGATCATGCGCGAAAATCTCGACGAGCTTTCGCTGGCCGAGACGTTTTTCTGCGCGGGCGAACACCGCTTTCTCGAAAGCCTCGATGGCGAGGCTCGGTTTCGGGCCTTCTATCGCATGTGGACCTGCAAGGAGGCCGTCTTGAAAGCCTTCGGCGTCGGCATCGCCGAATATCTGAAGCATTTCTGCGTCGACTGGTCGAAAGGCTCACTCGCGATCGAGCCGCAGCCGGGCTGCTTCACGCCGGCGCTCTCGGGCGTCCATGTCGAAACCGTCGAGGCGCCCGAAGGCTACGCCGCCGCCTTGGCGCTCGCCTGAGGCGTCAATCGTCGCGCCGGCGTTCCTCCGCGCCGCGGCGCTTTGGCGCCCGCGGCTCTTCGTCGTCTTCGTCTTCGTCGTCATCGTCGTCGTACTCATCGTCGTCATCGTCGAAATCGGTCAGCCGTTCGAGGGCGACCACCGGAATGACATGCGATTTTACCGAGTCGTCGGCTTCGCCATACCAGAGCACATGCACGCCGTCGGCTTCGACGGCGACGACGGTCATCGCCGGTCCGGAGGACTTCAACTGGACCACATCGCCCGGCTGGAACGGAGCTCCGCTGCTGATGGTCTCCTTCACGACCCAATCCTCCATTTGCAAAGACGCCGAGCGGATCTGCTCCTCGAGCCGATCCTTATCAGGTTAGAGCCATGCCGTCTCGGCGTCAGTTGTCGACCGAGGCACATAAGAGACAAAGGCACATAAGACCGGCGTATGTCGTCGGCGTGACGGCGCGCCGCCTCAAGGCCATTCGACCTGCGGCGGCAAGGACGACAGAATGGCCTCGACGTTGCCGCCCGTCTTGAGGCCGAAGATGGTGCCGCGGTCATAGAGCAGATTGAATTCCGCGTAACGGCCGCGGCGGACGCATTGCTCTCTGCGGTCCTCCGGCGTCCAGTCCAGATGAAAATTGCGGCGCACGAGTTGCGGATAGATCGAGAGGAAGCTCATGCCCACGGCCTTTGTAAAAGCGAACGTCTTGTTGAAAACCTCGGCTTCGTCCAGCGGACATTCGAGGTAATCGTAAAAAATTCCGCCTATGCCGCGGGGCTCGTTGCGGTGCCTCAGGAAAAAATAATCGTCACACCAGGCCTTGAATTTCGGATAGTCGGCGATCGGTTCCGCGCCTTGGCAGGCTTGCGCCATGGCGGCGTGAAAATCGCGGGCGTCGGGATCGCTTTGCACGCGGCGCCGGTCGAGCACTGGGGTCAAATCCGCGCCGCCGCCGAACCACGCCTTGCTCGTCTCGACAAAACGCGTGTTCATATGAACGCAGGGTACATTCGGGTTCCAGGGGTGCGCGATGAGCGAGACGCCGGACGCCCAGAAGCGCGGATCCTCGGCGGCGCCTGGGATTTGGCTCGCGAATTCCGGCGGGAAAGCGCCATGGACCGTCGAGGTGTGGACCGCCATTTTTTCGAAGACGCGGCCCTTGAGAATCGCCATCAGACCGCCGCCGCCGTCATTTTCCTTGACCCAGGGCTTCGTCTCGAAGCGGCCCGGCGTCATGCCGGGCCGGGCGAAAGGCCCCGGCGCGTCGTCCTCGAGCCGCTCGAAGGCGGCGATGATATCCTGCTGCAACGCTTCGAACCAGGCGCGCGCCTCCATTCTGCGGCGCTCGCCGGTTTTCGATTCGATCATCTATTCAGCCTTTCTTGGGGCGACCGAAGCTGCGGCTCCACTTCGCCGGAGCGCGGATATTGAAAAAAGGGCGCGCGCATTGCTTTCGGGCGCGCCGCTTCCTATAATACAGTCATTCCCGTCATGGCTAATGATCAAGCCTTGTCTCATGAGCTTCGTCTCGTGAGCCTCGCCGCCGCGCGGTGGACGCTCCAGGCGGGGCGCCGGTGCTGCTTGCGGGATCTTCCGTTTCCGAGCGCAAAAGGAGAAGCAAAAGATGAGCACTGCGCCGCTTATGCCGAAGGCGACAGCCGTTTGGCTCGTCGAAAACACGTCGCTGACTTTCGACCAGATCGCCAATTTCTGCAAACTGCATCCGCTCGAGGTCAAGGGCATCGCCGACGGCGAGGTTGCGAGCGGCATCAAGGGCCATGATCCGATCACCTCGGGCCAGCTCACGCGTGAGGAGATCGCGGCGGCGGAAAAGGATTCGAACCGCCAGCTGCAGCTCGCCGTCTCGAAAGTTCGGCTGCCGGAGCCGCCGCGCAAGCGAGGCGCCCGCTACACGCCGCTTTCGCGACGCCAGGACCGGCCGAACGCCATCCTCTGGCTGGTGCGCAACCATCCCGAGTTGAAAGACGCGCAAATCATGCGCCTCGCCGGCACCACCAAGACGACCCTTCAGGCAATCCGCAACCGGACGCATTGGAACTCGGCTTCGCTGACCCCCGCCGACCCCGTAACGCTCGGGCTCTGCTCGCAGATCGACCTCGATTTCGAAGTCAATCGCGCCGCCAAGGATCGGCCGCATGCCGAGGATCACGGGCAGACCCTGATGCCGGCCATCCAGACGACCCGCGCTCCGCATGACGAGCCGAAAACCGAAGCCGAAGTCTTCGGCGTCGCTCCGGCGAAGCAACCGGCGGAGGAGGAAGACCTTGATGTGCATTCGGTCTTCGCCAGCCTCAAGGGCCTCAAAGTTAAGGAGCAGTAATTTACTTAAAGTTGTATTTTTCTCTTTTTTGCTGCATTTTCGCACAGGTTGAGCTAATATCTCCGGCGAATCAGGCGTCGAGGATCGGCTTCGGCGCGGAGGGCGCGAGGCCGCTTTGGACGCCATCTCGGTGAAGCGTCGCTGGCTTTTTTGGCCTTGGCGCCGTCCGGCTCAGTTGGAGAGGCAGTATGAAGCCATTGGCGGCGGCCCGCGCGAACAAGTTTCGATCATCTTTGGCTGCGGCGCGCACATCGGCGCTCTTCGCGCTGTTGGCGCTCGCGGCTGATCCGGCGCTGACGGCCGATCTCGGTTATGCTCCGCGCCCGAGCTACACGCCGCCTCCTCCGCCCGGCCCCCCCGCCTTCGCCTTTGCGGTCGATCCCCGGTGCAGCATCGTTCCAATGCCGCAGCTTGATCTCGTCGGCGACACTGCCCGCTTTCGGGCGACCGCAGTCTGCCAGTCGCGCGGGCTGTACACGGATTCCTTGCTGTTTCCGGGGCCGCCGGTTTTGTACCGCGGCTATAATTATGGGCGCGAGCAATAGGGCGCGGCTCCTACCGTCCCATGGGGAGGCACGCCTCAAAGTTCAGCCGGCAGCTTATAGTCGGAGCCTCAGCTGTCGAGGAACGCTGCCGATCGTGCCAATTGATTAATTTCCTTGCGGTTTAGCATATTTGGGTCAAGCAGAAGACAGGTGAATGGGCTAGGACTCGGGGTGCGAGGTTTCGATGCCTTCGCAACTCTCGGACGGTTCCGCGCCTTCGCTCGTCATCAAGCGTTGACGCTCGCCATGTCTGGCCGGCCGTTCCGTCCCTCTTGGGACGGCCGGTTTTTACCCCTCCCCAATTCCAGCTTCTGACGATCTCACGAGAATCGCGGTCCGCGTCTCGCCTCCGCCAGGGCGCGTGAGAGGGCGCTGGCGAAATCCGCCTTCTCGTCCGGTCCGAGGAAAGAGGCCACCTCGAGGCTTTTGCCGCGCGAAACCAGGGCGAGCCGCAAGGTCCCGAACTCCTCGTGCTCTTCGCGCTCCAGCCGCACGAAGGCCGGATTGAACCGCCATTCCGCGCGCTGACCTTTCGCGCTCACCTTGGCGACAAGCAATTCGAAAGGCGTCACATGGACGTCCTCATAGGCCCTCGCTGCTCGATAGCTCGCCTTGAACGCCAAATAGAAAAGGGCGACGTCGAGGCCGCAGAAGCCGGCGATCGGCCATGCGCCGAGAAAAATGAAGGGAAGACTGGTCACGATATTGGCGCCAAGAAAGACCAGCAGCAGAAACCGGAAGGAGCGGCGAGGAAGCGAGCAGTGCGGCTTCAGCCGCGCGGCGAACAGCGCGGGATCGGGACCTGCGTCGCTTGCGTTTCTGCCCGTCTCCATGCGGGAGGCCCTTCTCTCCGACCCAATCGAAATCTATAACGCGCGCATGGTCAAAAAGGTAATTGCAAATGCGCCGGGCTCGCTGCGCGCTCCCGTGCGACGCGCGGGACCGGCGCCGAAAGCCGGACGTCCGTCACGTCTGAACGCAGCCCGGATCGCCGAGATTTTCCGGCGCTTTGCGGAAGCGTCGCCCGATCCCAGGACCGAGCTCGACTATCTAAACCCCTTCACTCTGCTCGTCGCCGTCGCCCTCTCCGCGCAGGCGACCGACAACGGCGTCAACAAGGCGACAAAGGCGCTGTTCGCCGTCGCCGACACGCCGCAAAAGATGCTGGCGCTCGGAGAGGACAAGCTCCGCGAGATGATCAAGACGATCGGGCTCTATCGCAACAAGGCGAAAAACGTCATCGCCCTTTCGCGTCAGCTCGTCGAGGTTTTCGGAGGCGAGGTCCCAAAGGAGCGCGAAGCCCTCGAATCGCTGCCGGGAGTCGGGCGCAAGACCGCAAATGTGGTGATGAACGTCGCCTTCGGCGACCCGACCATTGCAGTCGACACTCATATCTTCCGGGTCTCGAATCGTATCCCGCTGGCGCCGGGGAAGACGCCGGTGGAGGTCGAGCGCGGCCTCGAACGCGTTGTTCCAGACGCCTATAAGCTGCACGCGCATCACTGGCTCATTCTGCACGGCCGCTACGTTTGCAAGGCGCGCCGGCCGGAGTGCTGGCGCTGCCTGATCGCCGATCTCTGCGAATTTCCGGACAAGACGCTTCCGGCCTAAATTCCGGCCGGACCTAGCACAGCCTCGAGCGCGGCGAAGGCGCGATCGACGACGACCGCGAGCAGCGCGACGACTAGAGCCCCCTCGATGACATAGGCGGGATTCGAGGCCGACAGCCCTTCGAGGATCGGCGAGCCGAGCGAGAGCGCGCCGACGCTGGAGCCGATCGCCGCGGTTCCGATATTGATGATGACGGCGTTGCGCAGGCCGGCGAGGATGAAGGGGCTCGCAAGCGGCAGTTCGATGCGGCAGAGAAGCGTCGCAGGGCCAAAGCCTGAGCCTTCCGCCGCATCCCGCACAGCCGCCGGAACCCCGCGCAGGCCCGTCAGCGCGCCGTCGAGAATCGGCAGGATGGCGTAGATCGTCAAGGCGGCGAGCGCGGGCGCCGCGCCATAGCCAAGCAGCGGCACGGCCAGCGCGAGCACGGCGACCGGCGGAAAAGTCTGCCCCGCCGCAGCGACGGCGCTGACGAGCGCGGCGAAATCGCGCCCCGCGCGGCGCGTCACGAAAATGGCGAGGCCGATCCCGATCGTTGCGGCGATGAAGCTCGAGACGGCGACAAGCTCGCAGTGGGCGAGCGTCAGTTCGAAGAAGCTCGCGCGCGTATAGACCGGGCGCGGATCGCCGGGAAACAAGGCGCTGAAGAGAGGCGCGCTGTGCGGCATTGCCGCAATCAGAGCCGCGAGCAAAAGGGACAGCCAGAAAACAGGCTGGCGCAGCGCAGCCTTCAACTTCATTGCGTTGTCGCTCCCGCGCGCAAAATGTCGGCGACGCTGATTTCGCCGATCGCGTCGCCCCCGTCGCTCTCCACAAGAAGCCGCTCGCAATGATGGTCGAGCATCATCTGCAGCGCGTCCTTGAGGCTTGCCGATACGCCGATGACGGGCGCGCCGGCTTTCGTCAGGGGCCGCGCATGAGCGGCGACAGCTTCAAGATCGAGAAGCCGCAACGGCAGATCATCGCGGCCGAGAAAGCCGCGGACGAAATCATCCTTGGGGCGCAGAAGAATGTCGGCCGGAGCGCCTGTCTGGACGATCGCGCCCTTGTTCATCACGACGATCTCCGTCGCGAGCCGCAGCGCCTCGTTCATGTCGTGCGTCACGAAGACGAAAGTCTTTCCGCTCTCGCGATGCAGGCGACGCATCTCCTCCTGCAGATTGGCGCGGCTCAAAGGATCGAGCGCGGCGAAGGGCTCGTCCATCAGCATGATGTCGGGATCGGCGGCGAGCGCGCGCGCGACGCCGACGCGCTGCTGCTGGCCGCCCGACAATTCGCGCGGATGGCGGCTTAATAAGCTCCGATCGATTTGCAGCGCGGCGGCGACGGCCTCGATCCGTTCGGCGATACGCGCCTTGTTCCAGCCGATGAGGCGCGGCACGGCGGCGATGTTCGACGCGACCGTCCAATGCGGAAAGAGACCGACCGATTGGATGACGTAGCCAATACTTCGTCGCAAAGCGATGGGGTCGAGGACGCCGATATCCGCCCCGCGTATGATGACCGCTCCCCGATCCGGCCTGATCATGGCGTTGACCATGCGCAGGGCCGTCGATTTTCCACAGCCGGACGGGCCGATGAGAACGCAAAAGGCGCCCTCTGCGACACGCAGCGACAAAGCCTCGACGGCCGCCGTCGCGCCGAAGAATTTCGAGGCGCCGCGCCATTCGATCATGCTCGCCTCCACGCCGCCGCAAGCGCCGCCTGGAACAGAAGATCCGCCGCAAGAGCCAGCAGAATGATCGGAATGGCCCCGACAAGCACGAGATCGAGCGCATATTGCCCGATGCCCTGGAAGACGAAGACGCCGAGCCCGCCCGCGCCGATAAGCGCCGCGACGGCGGCGAGCCCGATCGCCTGGACGACGACGACGCGCAGCCCCGAGATGAGAGCAGGCAAAGCCAGCGGCAATTCGACAAAGACGAAGGTCTGGCGCCGGTCGAAGCCGAGCCCGGCTGCGGCGTCTTTCACCTCCCGCGCGACCTCGTCGAAGCCGGTCGCAAAAATGCGCACGAGCGGCGGCGCCGAGTAAAGCGTCAGGGCGATGATCGCCGGCGTCGCGCCGGTGCCGCCGACGCCCCATTCTCGAAGCAGGGGAAAGCGCGCGCTCAAGGCCGCGAGCGGCGCGATCAAGGCGCCAAAGAGCGCGATCGAGGGAATGGTCTGGACGATGCCGAGAACCGTGAACAGCGGGCCGCGTGCGTCGGCGCGCCGCAAGGCGAGCATGGTCAGCGGAACGCCGATGATGAGCGCAAGAAAGACGCCGGCGCCGACAAGGCTCAAATGCCTTGCGAGCTCGGTCATGAATTCAGCGCGATGGACCGCGAATTCGCGCGCCAGCGCCAGATGGGCGAAGCTTTCTTGCCGCGCCACGACCAGGAAGCCCAAAGGAAGGGCTGCGACGGCGGCGACGAGCAAGAAGCGGGAAACTCCACGTTGCGCGGCGTCCAGCATCGTGAGAAGCGCCACGGCGACCAGGAGCCAGAAGGCCGCGCCAAGCGAAATCCGCTCGGCCGGTCGCGCCCGGTCCGCGACGAGATCGGCGAAATGTCCGGCGCCGCCAAGGCAGGCGAAGACCAGCGCGGCTCCGGCAAGAAGCGCCGCCGCGCGGCCTTTCTCCACTGGCAAAAAAGAGAGGGCAAAGAGCGCGCCGAGGCTCGCGAAGATCGCGGCGCGATCCGCGACGGGCGCGCGCCACAAGGACAGCGCGACGCCATTGGCGAGCCGATTGTCCGCGTGATTGAGGAAGCCGAACGAAGCGGCGGCGAATGCGCCAACGGCAAAAAGGGTGAGTAGAACGGGATTGCAAATCCTGAACGAGAAAAAGCCCGTCACAACAGCAAGCCCCGACTCGTCATATAGTCGCGCGCGACGGCCGCCGCAGGCTCGCCTTCGACGGCGACGCGCTCGTTGAGCCGCCGCAAGGTTTCGAGGTCGAGCGAGGCGAAGATCGGCGCGAGCGCCGGCCTGATCTGCGGCCACGCTGTGAGCGCATCGGCGCGGATGACGGGCGCCGGCGCATAGACCGGCTCGGCATGGAGAGGGTCTTCGAGCGCGTAGAGGTCGAGCGCGTCGAAGGCGCCGTCGGTTCCGTACGCCATCGCGGCGTTGACGCCGGAAATGCCGTCGGCGGCTGCCTTCATCGTCGCCGTCGTCTCGCCGCCGGAGAGCACCAGAAGCTGCGTGGCTGCAAGCTTGAACCCATACGCCGCTTCGAAAGCAGGAAGACCCGCCTCGCTCTCGACGAATTCGGCCGACGCCGCCAGTTTGACCCTGTCGCCGCCGCGCACGAAGGCGGCGAAGTCGGCAAGGCTCTTCAAGCCATTTTCCTTCGCCAATGCGCCCGGAACAGCGATGATCCAACTGTTGCTGGCGGGCGCGGGCTCCAGCCACACGAGACGGTTCTGCTCAAAATCGAGCGTTGCCGCGCGCAGATGGCCGGCCTTCGCGTCGCGCCAGACGGGATCGGATTCCTGATGAAAAAAGAAGGCGGCGTTGCCGGTGTACTCGACGCAAAGATCAACCGCGCCGGAAATCAGCGCCTGCCGCAGAATCGACGTCGGCCCGATCTGAAGCTGATCGAGCGTCGGAACATTGGCGTGCGCCAGAGCCTGCAGCATCATCTGCCCGAGAAGCGCGCCTTCAAGATCGAGCTTCGAGCTGACGACGACGGGCGCGGCCGCAAAGGCCCTCGTCCCAGCGGCGAGCCCGAGCGCCAGAACGCCGCGCCGCGACAGCTGCAAGCCATTCATCATATGACAACCGTCAGTTTCTCGGCCGCACGGGTGACGCCGGTATAGAGCCATCGGCTGCGATGCTCGCGAAAGGCGCCGCTCTCATCGAACAGCACGACCGAATTCCATTGCGAGCCCTGCGCCTTGTGCACGGTGAGCGCATAGCCGTAATCGAACTCGTCCGACTCGCGCCGCGCCTTCGGCGATAGGCTGTCCTCCGTCCCGGAAAAGAATTCGGGCATGACGCCGATGCGCAGCGCCTTGCGCGTCGGCTCGTCCTCCGGCACGACGTTCAAGGCGAGCTTCTTCTTGCGCGTCGTCCCGGTCGTCTTGACGAGCCAGATCCCGCCATTGAGCAGTCCCTTCGCGCTGTCGTTCCTGAGGCAGACGAGCTTGTCGCCGGCCTCAGGCAGTTCCGAGGCGAAACCGAACAATTCGCGCATGCGGCGATTATAGGAGCGCCGCGTCCGGTTGAGGCCGACGAGAAGCTGGTCGCTCGCGGTCACCATCCCTGAATCGATCTCGCGCCGCTCGACAACCTGGCTCGCGCCATAGGCGCCGCGCGCGAGCCGGCCGCCCTCGCGCACCAGCATGGACATGCGGATGATCGGATTGTCCGCCGCCTGGCGATGCACCTCGGTCAGCATGACGTCGGGCTCGGCTTCGGTGAAAAAGCCGCCGCCGCGCACCGGCGGCAGTTGCGCCGGATCGCCCAACACAAGAACGGGCTTTCCAAAGGACAGAAGATCGCGGCCGAGCTCCGCGTCGACCATCGAGCATTCGTCGATGACGACAAGGGCGGCCTTGGCGACGGCGCTGTCCTCGTTCAGCACGAAAATCGGCTGGTCGGCCTCGCCTTCGGCGGGCTCGCGCGGGCGGTAGATGAGGCTGTGGATGGTGCGCGCGCCCTTGCAGCCCTTGGAGCGCAGCACCAGAGCCGCCTTGCCGGTGAAGGCGGCGAAAGCGACGTCGCCCTCGACGTCCTCGGCGATCTGGCGTGCGAGCGTCGTCTTGCCTACGCCGGCATAGCCGAACAGGCGAAACACCTGCGGCTTGCCACGCTTAAGCCATTCGGCGACCGCGGCGAGCGCGCGATCCTGCTGTGGCGACCAGCTCATGGCGCCGACGACGGGCCGGCCACCGGCGGCTGGCTTTGCCGGAAAGGGTGAGCTAGGCTTTGCATGTCAACTCAGTGCGACTCAATTTTAACCGGGAGAATTGGGATGATTCGGACTGCCGCCGCGCTCGGCATGCTCGCTCTTTTGATTCCCGCGCAATCCGGCCGCGCGCAGGATGCGCTAAGCCCTCCTCCCGGGTCAAACCTGTTGCTCGAGACCCATGCGGCCGGCGTACAGGTCTATGTCTGCACACCGAAGGACAACGGTTTCGTCTGGGTGTTCGACGGCCCCGCCGCGGCGCTGTTCAATTCCGCCGGCCGCGAGGTCGGCACGCATGGCAAGGGGCCACTATGGACGCTGGCCGACGGCTCGGCAATCATCGGCGAATTGGTCGCGAAGCAGGACGCGCCGGAAGCGGGCGCCATCCCCTGGCTCTTGGTCAAGGTCACGACGCATACGGGGACCTTCGGCGATCTCTCGAACGTGACCTATGTGCGGCGCTCCGCGACAAAGGGCGGAGTCGAGCCGCCGGACGGCTGCGATGCGGCGCGTCAGGGCGACATCGCACGCATCCAATATTCCGCAGTCTATCAGTTCTTCGGGCCTTAGATCAGGAACCGCCCCCACGACCGCTCCTTTTCGAGCCCCGTTTAGAACAGGCTACATATTCGCCATAGCGATGCGAAGCTATGGCGGCGAGCGCAAGGGGCTCCTCCGCATCGATTCCCGGCACGTGCTATGGAACGCCGCTCATCACCGTCGTCGTCGGCACGACCTTTCCCTGAGATTTGGCGATCGCCGTGTAAACCGCGAGGATCTGGGCCCTGACGCCGACGATCTCGGCGGGGTCGACCACATAAACGCCCTGTGCGGCCCTGATCTTTGAGGCGACCGCGTAAAGAGGCCCCGCAACCGGCCCGACCTTGTTGATCTTGTCGCCCGCGTTCAACGAATAGACCGTCTGCGCCAGATAGGCGGCGACCTCGTCGTCGCCATAAGCGACGCTGCGTCCCTTGGCGACAGCGTCGATGACGGCGTGCGTGCACTCATGGATCACTGTGCCGCGGCCATCGACAGTGCCAAGATCGGCGGGATTGCGCGTTCCGAACGTGATCGTGTTGGACTTATTGTCATAGGTTGCGGTGAAGCCGCCGGTATTGCCGATGGCGACATGGACCGAGTCCAGCGCCAGCATGTCCGCGATATAGCCGTAGCCATAGCCCATCAAAGTAATGCCGGCGATCGAGAATCTGATGTCGAGGCAGGGCCTTGTACGCAGAATCGAAATCGTCTTGGCGCGCAAAAGATCTTCGTCGGACATGAGACGCCTCCTTGATCTGGCGCCGCGAAGATGCGCTTCCCGCAGTCTCGGAAAAGCGCGCCTTCGCACATGGCGCACGGCGTCCTGCCGTTATTCCGCGCCGTCAGGCCAAAGCCACGCCGCTCCTCTGACGCCGCTCGAATCGCCATGGGCGGCGCGCAGGACCGGCGTGTCGACGCCGTCGGAAAAGGCGTAGCGCGCAATCGACGCCGGCAAGTCCTCGTAAAGCTCGACGACGTTGGACAGGCCGCCGCCGAGCACGATGACGTCGGGATCGATCACATTGACGATCGCGGCAAGGCCGCGCGTCAGGCGATCACGGTAGCGGCAAAGCGTTTGGCGCGCCGCTTCGTCGCCGGACCGCGCGGCGACGACGATCTCCTCCGCCGCGCGCGCCTCCCTGGCATGGAGAAGATGGTCATGCGCAAGCGCCGGTCCCGAAAGGAAAGTCTCGACACATCCAGACTTGCCGCAATAGCAGGCAGGCCCCGGACGCTCGGCCTCATTCGCCCAGGGCAACGGCATATGGCCCCATTCGCCCGCGATGCGGTTACGTCCGGGCAGCAGCTTGCCGTCGACGACGAGGCCGCCGCCGACTCCGGTGCCGAGGATGACGCCGAAGACGACGCGTGCGCCGGCGCCCGCGCCGTCGGCGGCCTCGGACAGAGCGAGGCAATTGGCGTCGTTTTCGATCCGCACCGGCCGGCCCAGCGCCTTCGCGAGATCGCGGTCGAGCGGCATGCTGTTCAGGACCGTGCTGTTGGCGTTCTTGATGAGGCCGCTCTTCAGCGACAGAGCGCCGGGCGTCGCGATCCCGACGCTGCCTCTGTCGCCGCATTTCGCCTCGATACCGGCGACGAGCTTCACGATTGCGGCGAGCGTGGCCGCGTAATCGCCCACTGGCGTCGGAGTTCGGCGCCGCGCGACGATCGCGCCGGAGCAGTCAAGCGCGATCGCTTCGATTTTGGTGCCGCCGAGATCGATCCCGATCCGCATTTAAGGCCCCCAAAGCCGGACAGTCGAAGCCGACAAAATCAAAGGCCGGCGTCTCGCCGGCCCTTTCATGATATCAGCCTCAGCGTCGTCAGCCTGTCGACGTCCGGCGCCCTGCGTCAATGGCCGCCACTGTCAGCGCCCCGGCTGGCTTCAAAAAGGAACCAGGTACGGCGCTCCGACTCGTCGAGATAGACTTCGAGAATGCTTGTCGTCGCCGCGTCATTATGGTGATCGGCGACGCTATGGGCCGCGCGGAGCGAGGCTGTGAAAGCCTTGTTGTCGAAGACGAGTTCGTCGAGCATCGCGGCGGGCGACACGAACTCGGCGTCATTGTCCTTGATGCGCGAAAGCTTCCCGATCTCTCCGATCGAGTGGAGGGTCGGCCGGCCAAGCTTGCGCGCGCGCTCCGCCAGGGGATCAATCGTCGCAAATATCTGCTCGCCCTGCTCGTCGAGAAGTAGATGATAATCCCGAAAGTGCGGGCCGCTCATGTGCCAATGAAAATTCTTCGTCTTGACATAGAGCGCGAAGGCGTCTGCGGCCAGCTTGTTGAGCTCGGCGGAGATCGCCGCCGTCGCATTGCCGCCGAGATCGGAGGGCGTGTCGAGCGCCTGTCTGGTTGTGTCGTCAGGGCGCGCCTTAGTTGAAGCGGGCATTTGTTCCGGTTCTCCCATATCGTCAAAATCCGCGTTGCGAGCATTGCTGCAACGCTGCTTGACGCCGGCTGTTCCACCCGTCGCATTCACAATCGCGGCATAGCTCGGGCGGCGCCGGTCTTATCGTCCACGCCGCGGGATCAGCTCCTCGGCGCCAGCGCCGCGGCCGTCGCGTTGATGTGGGCGACGAGCTGCGGATCAAGCCCGAGCGCCCGCGCCAGCGATTGCAGGAAGACCTTTTCCGGCGCGCTCCGCGCGATGAGATGGGCGGCGGAATAGACCTGAAGCGCCAGCTCTTTCGAAGAGCCGACGGCGTTTGCTATCTCGCTTGCCGTCGCCGGATGCCGGACTTCGTTTTCGAGAAACCGCGCCGCCTCGGCGTCGAGCCCCGAGCCCCGCAATTGGCCAAGAATTTGCGCGCGCTGCTGCGCATCGATATCGCCGTCGGCGGCGGCCGTGGCGACGAGCGTGCGCACGAGAAGCAGCGCCGTCTCATTCGTATGCCCGGCTTCCGAGAAGGCGGTCTCCTGCGGCGGAGCGGTCAGCTGATCGAGGCCGGGGACGCCCTGCGTCAGCGGCTTGCCCTCTTGATAATTGCGCAGCGCCTTGTAGGCGAGACCGCCGATCGCGGCGAGGCCGCCGAGCTTGACGAGGCCGCCGGTCGTCGCGCGGCCGCCGGGCGTGCCGAGGAGAAGCGCCGTCAGTCCGCCAAGCGTCGCCAGCGTGCCGACCGGATTCTGCTCGACGAGCTCCTTCGCCTTGCCGATATATTCGGCGGCCTGAGTTCCCTGGAACTGGGTCTGCGCCTGCTCAAGAACGCCCGAAAGCGTTGAGGCCGTCTGGTTGGCGACATCGGTCGCCGCTTGCTTTGCCGTCTCCGCCGCCTCGCCCGCGGCCGCCTTGCCGCGTTCGAGCGCGTCATTGACGCTGGCCGCCGCGGCGTCGCCGCCTGCCCCAAGGCGGTTGCCAGCGAGGAGATCGAGAAGCTGCTTTGCATCGAACATAGCGCGTTCTCCCTGATGCGGCGCCTTGACGGCGCTCCAGCCTGAACCGTGGCGCTGTTACGTCCGGGACATGCCCGGAGGCTATCGATTATACAAGACAGTCGCGCGACGGGCCGCAGCGGCGGCCGGCGTCGCCAAACGCGAGCGAGATTGCGCCAAGCGGACGCCAATTGCAATCTGCGGCAATCGCCGAGGCTGGCGGCGACGGTGAGCAGAGCCGTGTGCCTGATCGCGGCGGGGTTGACCACCCGACCGCGCGGTTCGAGCTTGCCGAGCGGCAGAAGATGGTCCTGGAACGACCCCTTTCACCGTAGGCAAATAGAACTCCGCCGGCAAATCCATGATCCTTATGCGCCAAGAACGCATTCGCTGTGGGCGGCGCTGAATATTTTTGGGGCGAGAAGAGTGCTCACAACGAGCTGATGGGGGCCGCCGTCACGGCCGCGCTCAAACGCGTTGAAATGGATAGATCGAGCCGAGCTGCAGAAGCCCCGTCAGTTCGTCGAGCGCGGCGCGGCTCTCTTCCGTCAGGGCCGGATCGCCGAGGTCGGCGCCGGACAGCCGATCGCGATAACGGCGGCGCGCCCAATCTTCGAGACGCGCAAGCAGCGCTTCATCGAGGAGAACGCGGCCGTTCAGGCTTTCGCGCTCGGCTTGCGTCAGGACGACGCGAAGGCGAAGGCAGGCCGGTCCTCCTCCGTTCCACATGCTCTGCCGGATATCGACGAAGACGAGCTCATCGATAGGCGACCGGCCGGACGCGAGCCCTTCGGCGAAGGCGAGCGCCGCCGGAGACGACTTCACATCTTCCGGCAGGATCAAGGTCATCGCCCCGCCCGGACGCGTCACGATCTGGCTGTTGAAGAGGTAGCATCGCACCGCCTCGTCGAGCGGAACCTCTGCTTCGGGCGCCTCGATCAGTTGCGCGTCGAAAGGGCAAGCCCTGCGAATCTCCTCGAAAGCGGCGCGCCCCGCCTCGAACGCATATTCGTGGGCGAGCAATAAAGGCCCGTTCGAGACCGCCACGACGTCATTATGAAACGCGCCGGCGTCGACCGCCTTCTGATTCTGCCGGAGAAAGAGCGTCGTCTTGGGGGCCAGTCCATGCAGCCGCGCGAGCGCCTGCGACGCCTCGAAGGCCTGGCGAGGCTCGAAGCGGCGCGAGGGCGCGAACTCTTCGAAAGCTTTACGCCCGTAAACAAAGATCTCGACTCCCGGCTCGCCATGGTCCGGCGCAAGCCGCATGTGGTTCGCCGCCCCTTCGTCGCCGAGCCCGCCGCCGCAGGGCAGCGGGTCATGAACACAAAAACGCGCCGGATCGGCAAAGATCGTGCGGAAAATCCGCCTCGCGAAGGCGCTTTCGCGCGAGCGATGGAATTTACTCGAAAGGTTCGCGGGGGTGATCTGCAGACGCCCGTCGGCGGCGTCGGCGCTCGGCGAGACGGTCGCAGCGTTCGCCGCCCACATCGACGAGGAGGAAGACACATTGGCGACGAGCGCCGGATCGGCCTGCCATGCCGATCGCAACACTTCGCTGTCCGAACCCGCGAAGCCAAGCCGGCGCAGGGTTGCAAGATCAGGCCGCTCATGCGGCGGCAGAACCCCCTGCGGAACGCCGAGGCGTATCAGAAGGCGCATTTTGGCGAGGCCCTGCAGGGCCGCCGCGCGCGGATTGGAGACGCGTCCGCGATTCTCGATAGATTTGAGATTGCCTTCCGACAGGCCGCCGAAATTATGCGTCGGGCCGACGAGACCGTCGAAATTGACTTCCTGCGCGCTCATCCCCGCCCGGCGATCGTAGAGCATGTTCCGAAAGAGTTGACCGGCCTTTTCGACGAGAACATGCTCAAACCTATTGATCTGGCGCGATTTCTTGACGACCAGATGATTTCATCCGGTCGGAAAGCGCGCTAGGCGCCGACATGGTCGGAGGGCTGGCCGGCATGGGCGAAGGCCGCAAGCCGCCCCCGTTTCGGTTCTTCGAGGGCCTCGATGTCGATTACCACCGAGAGGGGCTCCCCATTCGGCCGAAAAACTGTGACGGGTCCGGGCTGAAGCAAGGCCGCGATCTCGCTGCGTTGGCGTTCGGGCGGAATATAGAAGAAATCGCAGCAGCAGAGGCGATCCGAGGTTTCGCCGGGGCGCGCCGCGCAATAGGCGCAAAGGTCGATCAGGAGCTTTGCATCCTCCATCAGAGGTTCGAAGCCGGCCTTGAGGATCGATGCGCGGGATCCGAGATTTTGCGGGCTGATGGCGGTCAGAATGCGGGCATCCGGCCCGCAGAGAGCGATGACCGCGGCGATACGGGCGCGAACTAGCAGCTTTTGCAGGCCGAAGCCGCGAAACGCCGGGGCGACGTAGCAACTGCCCATCTCGACCAGGACCGGGTCGGCGCCGCTCAGGACGAATGCGCCGGCGACGGCGATGAGTTGCCCGCCCTTCCGCGCGGCGCAGAACAAACCCTTGCCGATCGAGAGCCGGTAATCCTCGGCGGGGCGCGGCAACAGCTTGTCTTCTTCAGCGGCGCGAAGAAAGCCGAGAATCTCCTCCGTTTCGGAGGGCCGTGCGGTCCCGATGATCGCCGTCAAAGTCATGACCCGTCTTCGACCGATTCGAAGCCCCGCCACGGGCTTTCCCGAATCGAATTGAAGTCTGCCAGAGATTTGTGGCGCGCGAGGGGTGTTTCCAAGCTCTGCCGCGTCATTTTTCGGCGTGTGCCGGCGGGGCTATGCCGCGCGCCCCGCGCAATTGCGCGGAAGGAGCCGCATGGCGACGGCTTATCGCGGATACGGAATCATTGGCATTCCGCCCCTGGGCCGCAGCGTCACCAGGGCCTCCGCAACGACTGGGGCGCCGGTGGCGGGACGAAGCCGGTATCGGGCCGCTATCGCCAAGACCGCAACCAGCATTTCCAACATGGCGAATTGGCTGCCGATACAGACCCTCGGGCCGCCTCCGAACGGAACATAGGCATAGCGCGGACGGCCGACGCTCCGGGCGGGCAGAAAGCGATCGGGATCAAAAGTCTCCGGATTGCTCCAGACTTCGGGATGCCGATGCAACGTGTAGGCGCAGATCATGAGGACGGAGCCGCGCGCAATGCGGCGGCCCCCTAGCACGTCCGCGGCAACAGCCTTCCGGCTGAACGCCCAGATCGGCGGATAGAGGCGCAAGCTCTCCTGGATCGCCCCCCGGGCAAAGCTCAGCTCCGACAACGCGTTCGCGTCGCAGATCCCGCCGCTGGCGTCCGCTTCGGATTGGACTCGCGCCTCGGCCTCGGGATGTTGCGATAGAAGGCGCCAGAACCAGGTCAACGCGCCGGCGGTGCTCTCGTGACCGGCGAGGAACAATGTCATCACTTCGTCGCGCAATTGCGCCTCGTCCATGGGACGCCCCGTGAGCGGATCGCGAAACTCCGTAAGCTCCGAAATCAGAGTAGCCTTGCGCGGGTTTTTGCGGTGGGCCTCAATCAGCAAATGGATCGATTCCTCGAGACGGCGTAAAGCCGCCCGATAGCGGCGATTGGCTGGTGTTGGAAGGAGCTCGCAGAACGCCGGCGGCAGGGCGCTCCAGAAACGGCGGCCGAACTCGTTTTGGATGGCGCCGATATCGTCTCTGACGCTGGCCCTCGCATTATCGACGATGTCGCCGAAAAGAAGTTCGACGATGACCTCCGCGGTCAGGCGGCTCATCTCCGCGGCGATGTCGAGCGCCTCACGGCTCGCCGCCGCGGAGGACCAGCGCTCGCACAATCGCGCTACCGCCTTGCGCATCGCCGGAGCGTGATCCTGCATGCGCGAGTGGACGAAAGCCGGCTGGATTAACTGGCGCTGCCGCTTCCAGAACGCGCCGTCGGACGTCAACAGGCCATTGCCGAGAACGGGTCTCAGCATGTCATGGAAAGGGCTTCTCGTATAATTATCGGCGTTGCTCTGAAGAACATGCGCGACAAGATCAGGATGGTTGAGCAGGTATAAGGGGAACAGCGGGTTGCCGAGCCGCACCAGGTCGCCGTAGCGGCATGCGTCGCGAAGGCAGCCGAGCACGTCGTGGCGCATGGCGGGCAATACGCCGAGCACAGGCCAGCCGCGCGGTCCCGGAATTCTGCCGCTGCCTGTAGCCGAAGAAAGCGAAACCGGCGCGCCCCGAGAATTCGAGCGCCCGGCCGAAATCCTGCCCAGGAGCTTGCGCATGCGCCCGCCTGTAGCCGGCCCGTGGAAAACGGTTCTCTTCAGGTCGTCGTGAGGCGGGCCATTCCGTCGCACGGACGCCAGAACTGTTGGCGCGGCCTCATCTAGGGTTGCGGCAACAAGCCTCGTTGTCAATGGAATTTCAGGCTGTGAAACGCCGTCAGGCAGCGAGCGTCGGCTCAGGGGCCTTAGCCTTGCGCTGTTTCCGACGCTCCTCGAATGTCTGCAGCAATGTGAAGAAAGAGGGCACGAAAACGACGGCGAGACAGGTCGAGGCGATCATGCCGCTGAAGACGCTGATGCCAAGCGAGCGTCGCGCGTTTGCGCCGGCTCCCGTCGCGATGACCAGCGGCACGACGCCGAGGATGAAGGCGAAAGAGGTCATCAGGATCGGCCGGAACCGCGTGCGGGCCGCCTCCACCGCGGCTTCGATAATCGGCTTGCCGTTCTTGACGCGCTCTTCGCGCGCCACTTCGACAATCAGAATGCCGTTCTTGGCCGAAAGGGCGATCAGCAGCATCAAGCCGATTTGCGTGTAGAGGTTGTTGGCGACCCCTAGGCCGGTCAAGGCGACGACCGGTCCAATCAGAGCGAGCGGAACCGCCGAAAGGACCGCCAAGGGCAAGATCCAGCTTCCATATTGCCCGGCGAGGACGAGATAGACGAGAAGGATCGAGAGGCCGAAGATGTAAACAAGCTCATTGCCGACGAGCTTCTCCTGATAGGACATGCCGGACCATTCGAAGGCGGCCTCTTTCGGCAAGGTCCCGCCGGCGATTTTCTCCATCGTCGCCAAGGACTGGCCGGAGCTGAAACCGCGCGCCGGCGCGCCGACCACCGTCGCGCTGGGATAGAGATTGTAGAGCGTGATCAGCGGCGGCGCGACCTCATGGTTGAGGTAGGCGACGGAGCTGATCGGCACCATCTGCTGCTCGGTGTTGCGAACGTAAAGATTGAGAATGTCCTCGGGCTGCAGCCGGAACCGCGAATCGGCTTGCGCATAGACCTGATAGGTCAGGCCGAATTTGTTGAATTGGTTGATGAAGGTCGAACCGAGATAGCTGCTCAATGTCGAGAACACGTCGCCGACCGAGACTCTCAGCGTTTGCGCGCGGTCGCGATCCACGGTGACGCCGACATGCGGGGCCGTGGGGTGGAATGTCGTGAGCACGCGCTGCAACGAAGGATTGGCCATAGCCTCCTTGACGATCTCTTGGGTCGCCTCGTCCAATTGCGTATAGTTCTGACTCCCGCCGCGCAGTTCGACCTCCATCTGGAAGCCGCCCGCCTGGCCGATGCCTTGAATCGGCGGCGGCACGAGCACGATTCCGCGTCCGTCCGGCAGATCGTTGAGCTTGCCCTGAATGTGCTCGAGAATCGACAGGATATCCTGCCCTTTGGCCTTTTCTCTTTCGGCGTAGGATTTGAAGATCACATATTCGACGCCGGCGTTGGCGAGCGTCGCGTTGTTGTCGAGGATGGATTCGCCGGAGATCGCAATCACGTTGTCGACGCCGGGCGTCGCTTTGGCGATGTCCGTCGCGAGACTTAAAGCGGCGGTGGTTCGCCCGACCGACGCGCCATCGGGCAGTTGCACGGCGATCATGGCGTAGCCCTGATCATCGTTGGGAATGAAGGCCGTCGGCAAGCGGGCGATGCCCCAGAGGCCAAGGCCGGTCAGCGCCAGCGCGATGAGAACCATCACTCCGGAATGGCGCACCATCCGGCCGATCAACGCCGAATAGGCGTTCTCCATCTTCTGGTAGACGAAATTGAAGCCGCGATAGAAAAAATTGCGCTGATCGGGCGGCGTTGGCTCCCTCAGCCAGAGGGCGCATTGGGTCGGCTTCAGCGTCGCGGCGTTGATCGCGCTGATCAGGGCCGTCGCCGCGATCACCAGCGCGAACTGAGCGAACATCCGTCCCGTGAGGCCGGGCATGAAGGCGGCCGGAAGGAACACCGACATCAAGACGAGCGTGATGCCGATGATCGGTCCGAACAATTCGTCCATCGCCCGGATTGCCGCGTCGTGGCCGGACATGCCGCGCTCGATGTATTTCGACACGCCTTCGACGATGACGATGGCGTCGTCGACCACGATGCCGATGGCGAGCACAATGCCGAACAAGGTCGACAGATTGACAGTGAAGCCGAGCGCCGCCATGCCGGCGAAAGCGCCGATGATGGTGACGGGGACCGTCGTCGCCGGCACGAGGGTCGCGCGAAAATTCTGCAGAAACACGAGGATCACGATCAGGACCAGAATGCCCGCCTGGTACAAGGTCTTGTAGACCTCGGCGATCGAATCCCGAACGAAGATAGTGGTGTCGAAGGGAATGCCGTAGCGCAAGCCCTGCGGGAAGCGTTCCGCGAGCCTGTCCATTTTCGCCTTGACCTCCTTCGCCACCGCCAGCGAATTGGCCTCGGGAGTCTGAAAGATGGCGACGCCCGCGCCCGGGCGCCCATTCAGCTTGAAATCCTGCGAATAGGTCTGCGCGCCGAGATCGACGCGCGCGACGTCCTTCACCCGGACGAGGCGGCCCCCTTGCGCGGTCTGGTCCTTGACGATGATGTCTTCGAATTGCGCCGGTTCATTGAAGCGGGACAAAATATCGATCGTGTATTGGAAAGCTTGGTCCTTCGGCGCCGGCGGCATGCCGATTTGGCCCGCCGCCACCTCCTGGCTCTGCTCGCGCACGGCGTGGATGACGTCGTTCGGCTGGAGGCCAAAGGAGTACAGCTTTTCCGGATCGAGCCAGATCCGCATGGCGTAATTGCTGGCGCCGAACACTGTGACATTGCCGACGCCCGGCAGACGCGCCAGTTCGTTGACGAGATTGATCGTCGCGTAATTGCTCATGAACAGGCTGTCGTAGCGCCCGTCCGGAGAATCCAGCGTGACGATCTGCAGGATCGCGGTATTCTTTTTCTGGATCGTGACGCCTTGCGATTGCACCGCTTGAGGAAGCTGCGCCATCGCGCTGTTGACGCGATTCTGCACGAGCACCTGGTCGATATTGGGGTCGGTGCCGATGTCGAAGGTTACCGTCAGAACATAGGTGCCGTCGGCGGCGCTGGTCGACTGCATGTAGAGCATGCGATCGACGCCATTGACCTGCAATTCGATCGGCAAGGCGACGGTGTCGACGACCGTCTGAGGACTTGCGCCCGGATAGCGCGTCGTCACCTGCACGGTCGGCGGCACAACGTTCGGATATTCGGATACCGGCAGCGTGTAGACGGCGACGCCGCCGATCAACACGATGATGATCGCCAGGACATTGGCGAGGACCGGATGCTCGATGAAAAACTTCGATATCATGGCCCCGGTCCTACTGGGCGTCGATGCTCGTCAGTTTCGGCGTGACCTTGAGCCCGGCCGACACGCGCCAGAGGTCGCCGACGACGACCCGATCGTCAACCGAAAGGCCGGAGGAAACGACTTTCATCTGACCGACCTGGTCCGCTGTCTTGACATAGCGCTGTTCGACGACGTCGTCCTTGTTGACGATCATGAGGTAAAGGCCGCCCTGATCCTCGCCAATGGCGCGAGCGGGCACGAGCAGCGCGCTCTGCATGACGCGACCCTTCGGAAGTCGCATCCGCACGAAAAGGCCGGGCAATAAAGTCCGATCCGGATTGTCCAGAATGGCGCGAACCTGCAGCGTCCCGGTCGAGGGGTCAAACTGTGGCGCGACGAACTCGATAAAGCCGCGATAGGGAAAACTGGTCCCGTTCTCGAGCCCGACGTTGACCGGAATCTTGAGGAGATCGGCTTGCGTGAAGCGGCGCTGATTGACGTTGGCGCGGATCGCAAGCACCTGCTGCTCGCTTAAAGTGGCGGTCACATAGATCGGGTCGAGCTGATTGATCTCCGCGAGCGCCGTCTGCTGGCCCGCGCCGCCGACGACATTGGCCGGATCGATAAGATGCTTGCCCATCAGCCCATCGAAGGGCGCCCGCACCTCCGTGTAGCCAAGGTTCAGATTGGCGAGATCGATCTGCGCCTGCGCGCCCGCGATGCCCGCCTCGGCGGCCTTCTGCTGATAAACCCAATGATCAACTTCGGTCGCCGTCGCCGCATTCTTGTGAAAAAGCGCCGTATATCGCCCGACCTCGGTCTTCGCATAGGCCAAAGCCGCCTGCTGCGCATCGAGCTGCGCCTGCGCCTGCTGCAGCTGCGCCTTGTATTGCGCCTGCTGGATCGTGAAGAGAAGATCGCCTTTTTTGACTGTTGCGCCATCGAGGAAATGGATCTTGTCGAGATAGCCTTCGACGCGCGCGATCAGCTTCACCGCATTGGCCGAGGCCGCCGTGCCGGTGACTTCCACATATTCCGTCACCGTCTGGGCGACCGGCCGCACGACCGGGACCTCCGGGGGCGCGGCCGCAACTGCGGCCGAAAGCAAAGCGAGGAGCCAGAGCCCCGCAAATCGGGCGCGCGCCTCAAGACCGCTCTCGCGGCGTCTGCGCTTCGTCGTGATCGACCTCGGCGTCATCTCGAAAAGCCCTTGCGTCTAATCATCTAGAATTCCGGCGCGCGAACGGTCGGGCCTCTGTCCTCCGGCCCCGGCAGCCCCGGAGTCGGCGCAGCGAGCGCCGGAGGGGGCGGCGGCGGAGCGCCGGCCGGCGGCAACACGTCGCCCCAGTCGGTGCGCGCCCGCATTTCGGCGTTGGTTGCGGGCGGCACGAAATCATTGCCCTCGCGGATTTGCCAGCCGCCGCCTAGAGCCGTGTAAACTTGGGCGACGCCGAGCGGCACGTTGCCCTCGGCGACGGCGAGCTGGTTCTCGGCCTGCAGAAGATTTTGCTCCGAGGTCAGGACGGACGTGAAGTCGCGCGTTCCTTGCTGATATTCGAGGAGCGAGATTCCGAGCGCGCCAGTCGCAGCCGTGACGCTGAAGCGCAGCGCCGCCGTCGCCTTTCTCGACTGCAGATAGGTCGCAATTCCGTTCTCGACGTCCTGCTGCGCCTTCAGCACCGTATTCTGATAATCGACGAGATATTGCTGCAATGTCGCATCCTGCAGGCGGACATTGTTGGTGATCTGGCCGTAGTTCAGGATATTCCATTGAAACGACGGGCCGAAGGAATAGGCAAGCCCCGCCGGCGTAAAGATCGAAACGAGCTTGCCGCCGTTGATCGTCGCCGCGGACCCGCCGATCCGCCCGCCAAGCGTAAGCGCCGGGTAGAGATCCGCCTCGGCGACGCCGATCTGCGCGCTTTGCGCGGCGGCGCGCAATTCGGCGGCGCGCACGTCCGGCCGCCGCCGCAAAAGATCGGCCGGTATGCCGACAAATATCTTCGACGGGGCGGTCGGGATGCGTCCTCTCGACCGCCCCATCAGCGGCTCGAGCGGCTCCGGCGCCATGCCAAGCAGAACGCGGAGCGCGTTCACGCCCTGCTGCAGCTGCAGGGTGAATTGCGGAATGGAAGCCTCGGTCTGGCCGAGCACATTTTCGGCCTGATAGACGTCGAGCTTGGTCGCGGTGCCGCCGGTGAACCGGTCGTTGGCGATTCTGAGGGCCCCCTTCTGCCGCGCCACATTGGCTTCGGCAATCGCGATCTGCTTTTCGAGCGTGCGGATGCCGATATAGGTTTTCGCGACGTCGCCAAGCAAGGTCACGAGGACATCGTCATAGCTTGCGATGGAGGCGAGATAGGCGGCGTCCGCCGATTCGACGCCGCGGCGAAATTTGCCCCAGAAATCGAGCTCCCAGGCGGCGCGCAGGCCAAGCTGCGACTGCCAGAAATTACTGAGCTGCAACTGAGGATTGGCCGCCGCATCGGCATGGCTTGGGCGGTTGTAGGTCGTGAGCCCTACGCCCTGCTGCTGCTGCGGATAGAGCTCGCCGATGGCGACGCCGAGCTCGGCCCGCGCCTGCAGGACCCGCGTTCCGGCGCTGAGCAGGGTCAGGTTCTGGGCATAGGCGATTTCGACAAGGCGATCGAGAACCGGGTCGCGGAAAACCCGCCACCAGCTGCGATAGTCGTGACGGTCGCTGACGATCGATCGACTGCGCGCCTCGAGATATTTATTTGCGACCGGCGCCGCCGGAGGCGCGAAATCCGGCCCAACGGCGCATCCAGCCAACGTCGACATCAAAGCGCCCGCCACAAGCGACGACGCTGCGCCGCCAAGCCTTTGACGCAGCAATGCATGGCGGGGCGGACCGGCCATCCTCCGGGCGGCGTGGGGGGCGCAGATGATCGGATCCACTGGACAAACGGCCCAATTGCAGCGTTTCAGCACGCGCGAGGTAACATCATCTCGTGACAAAAGGCTGTGATAGTTTGGCCACGTTCCCGCCAAATTCGCGAACCGATATAGCGCTGAGGTCGGCCGCGCCCCGCTGACGCGATGCATTGACTCTCATCGCGGCGATCCTCAAGCTGGCCGTGCGACCTTGATGAGCGAGCCCGTCATGTCCCCGCCTGCCCCGAAGCTGAAATCGCATGTCGCCGAGGAACGCCCGCCTTTCGAGCGAATCGCCCTGTTGCTCCAGGGCGGCGGGGCCCTCGGCTCTTATCAGGCGGGTGTCTATGCAGCGCTCTCCGAAGCCCGGGTCGAGCCGGATTGGGTCGCCGGAATTTCGATCGGCGCCCTGAATTCGGCCCTGATTGCTGGCAATCCGCCGGAAACGCGCGTCGAGCGCCTGCGCGAGTTCTGGGAGGAGATCACCACCTCGCCCTTCGGCATCCCCTTTGTGAAGGGCGCCGAGATCAAGGGCGACTATGCGCACAGCGTCGTCAATCAGATCCGCGCCATGGGCATCGTCCTCGCCGGCGCGCCGGGTTTCTTCAAGCCGCGCCCTCTCGCGCCTTTCCTTCATTCTCCGGGCATGATCGAGGCCTTGAGCTTCTATGACGTCACGCCGTTGCGCGCGACGCTCGAACGCCTCGTCGACTTCGACCGCATCAACTCTGGCGAGATCCGGCTGAGCGTCGGCGCGACCAATGTCAGGTCGGGAAATTTCGCCTATTTCGACACCACGACGCATGAGATCCGGCCGGAGCACATCATGGCGAGCGGCGCCTTGCCGCCGGGCTTCCCGCCGGTCGAAGTCGAGGGCGAGTATTATTGGGACGGCGGCATCGTCTCCAACACGCCGCTGCAATGGGTGCTGGACAACCATCCCCGCGCGGACACGCTCGCTTTCCAGGTGGATTTGTGGAGCGCCCGAGGAGAAATGCCGCGCGACCTCGCCGAGGTCGACCTCCGCGCCAAGGAAATCCGCTTTTCAAGCCGCACGAGGCAAGGCACCGACCAATTTAGAAAGCAGCAGCAGCTGCGCCGCGCGGTCGGAGCGCTCCTAAAGCAGCTTCCCGGCGACCGTCGTAACGATCCGGAATGGAAGCTTCTCGAAGAGGAAGTCGACGAGAAGGTCTACAACGTCGTTCACCTCATCTATCACGCAGCCAAATACGAAGGCTCTTGCAAGGATTATGAATTCTCCCGCCGGTCAATGGAGGCGCACTGGCGGGCCGGCTATAACGACACGGTGCGGACCCTGCGTCATCCGGAGGCGCTGGAGCGCCCGATGAACGCCGAAGGTTTCACTACCTTCGATCTCGCCGTCGACGGACGCGAGTAGGCGCGCCGATGGCCATGCGGCAAAACGACCGGCTCAGAGGAGCCTCCGGCGCCCGCTTCTTGCGCCAGCTTATGGACGAGAGACGCTGAAGCGGCGTATTAACCTTGATCGCGGCGCGCCAGGCCGCGGACGACTGAGGGAATGATGGACGTCAAGACGACAGATTTGCCCGGCGTTTTGCTTTTGAAGCCGCGCCGTTTTGGTGATTCGCGCGGCTATTTCGTCGAGACCTATAATCAGCGCGCCTTCGCCAAGGCGGGGATCGAGGCGCAATTCGTGCAGGACAATCAGTCTTTCTCGGCGAAGGCCGGCACCATCCGCGGACTGCATTTTCAGACGCCGCCGGCAGCGCAGGCCAAACTCGTCAGGGCCCAGAGCGGAAGCGTCTTCGACGTCGCGGTCGATCTTCGGCGCGGCTCGCCGACCTATGGGCGCTGGATCGGCGAAACCCTGACCGCGGAAGGGGGCGAACAGCTCTATATTCCGCGCGGCTTCGCGCACGCGTTCTGCACGCTCGAAGACGGCGTCGAGGTCGCCTATAAGGTCGACGATTTCTATGCGCCCGATTGCGACAGTGGTCTCACCTGGAACGACCCTGATCTCAACATCGCCTGGCCGATCAAGCCGGAAGGCGCCGTCCTTTCCGACAAGGACGCCAAACTCGGCCTCTTCAAGGATTTCGTCTCCCCTTTTTCGCTTGAGGGCGCTCGCGCATGAGCGCCGAAGCGAAGCGCCTCCTTGTCACCGGCGGCGCAGGTTTCATCGGGTCGGCGGTGGCGCGCGAAATCATCCGGCAGACGCCGCATGAAGTTCTCGTGGTCGACAAGCTGACCTATGCGGGCAATCTCGAATCGCTCGAACCGGTCGCGACCGATCCGCGCTATTCCTTCATTCGCGCCGACATCATCGACGCGCCGAGGATGCATGAGATCTTCGCGAGCTTTCAGCCCGACATCGTCATGCATCTCGCGGCGGAGAGCCATGTCGACCGCTCGATCGACGGTCCGGGCGAATTCATCCGCACCAATGTCGTCGGAACCTTCACCCTGCTTCAGGCGGCGCTTGGCTTCTGGCGCGCTCTGCCCAAGGACCGGCAGGAGATGTTCCGTTTCCATCATATCTCCACCGACGAGGTGTTCGGCTCGCTCGGCCCGGAGGGTTTCTTCGCCGAGACGACGCCCTATAGTCCGAACTCGCCCTATTCCGCCTCGAAAGCGTCTTCCGACCATCTCGTCTGCGCCTGGCGGCACACCTATGGCCTGCCGACCCTCATCAGCAATTGCTCCAACAATTACGGGCCCTATCACTTCCCTGAAAAGCTCATTCCGCTGACGATCATCAATGCTCTGGAGGGCAAGCCGCTGCCCGTTTATGGCGCCGGCGCAAACATCCGCGACTGGCTCTATGTCGAGGATCATGCGCGCGCGTTGCTGACGGTCGCAACCCGAGGCGCGGCCGGCCAGTCCTATTGCATCGGCGGTCACAACGAGATGACGAACCTCGACGTCGTTCACGCCATCTGCGCGCTCGTCGACGAGCTCGCCCCGAGCGCGGCGATCGGGCGGCGCGCCCAACTGATCACATTCGTCGCCGATCGCCCGGGCCACGATCTGCGTTATGCGATCGACCCCGGCAAGATCGCCGCCGAGCTGGATTGGCGCCCCCGCGAGACATTCGAGTCGGGTCTGCGCCGCACGGTCGAATGGTATCTCAAAAATCGCGGCTGGTGGGAGCGCATCAGGTCCGGCGTCTATCGCGGCGAACGTCTCGGGGTCGTCGCGTGATCCTGATCTTCGGCGCGGGCGGACAGCTTGGACTGGAGCTGCAGCGAAGCGCCGCCGAAAGGGCGGTCCCCTACAGGGCGCTGACGCATCGCGACCTTGATATCGCCGACGCCGGCGCAGTCTCCCGCGCATTTGACGAGATAGAGCCGACCCTCGTCGTCAATGCGGCTGCCTACACCAAAGTCGACCTCGCCGAGAAGGAGGTCGAGGCGGCGCGGCTCGCCAATGAGACTGGCCCCGCCGTGATAGCCGCCGCCTGCGCCGCCCGGGACGCGCCGCTTATCCATATCTCCACCGACTACGTCTTCGACGGCGAAAAGCAGGGACCCTATTTCGAGAGCGATTGCGTATCGCCGGTCGGCGTCTACGGCCGCACGAAGGCCGCGGGCGAGGAAGCCGTGCGCCAGGGTTGTTTGCGCCATGTTATTTTGCGGACCTCATGGGTCTATGGCGAATTCGGCAATAATTTCCTCAAGACCATGCTGCGGCTCGCCGGCGAGCGCGAGGAGCTTCGCGTCGTCGCCGACCAGCGTGGTTGTCCAACCTCGACGCTTGACATCGCCGGCGCGATCCTGCGCATCGCCCCGCTGCTTTCGGCAAGTGATGATTTATATGGCGTCTATCATTTTGCGGGCGCCGGAGCGACGAACTGGCACGGGTTTGCAACCCGCATCGTCGAGGCCCAGGCGCCTCTGACCGGGCGGCGGCCGAAGGTCGTGCCCATCGCGACCGCCGACTATCCCACGGCGGCGCGGCGCCCCGCCAATTCCGTGCTCGATTGCAGCCGTTTCGAGCGCGCTTTCGGATTTGGCGCCAGGAACTGGTCCGAAGAGACGGACGCCGTCGTCAAACGTCTCGTCGCGGCCGCAACCCCCTGAACGGCGCCGGAGTCGATCATGCGAAAAGGAATCATTCTGGCGGGCGGCTCGGGCACGAGGCTTCATCCGCTGACGCTCGCGACCTCGAAGCAGCTGCTGCCTGTCTACGACAAGCCGATGATCTATTATCCGCTATCGACGCTGATGCTCGCCGGCATCCGCGACATTCTCATCATCACGACGCCGCACGACCAGATCGGATTCAAGCATCTTCTTGGCGACGGCGGCCAGTGGGGGCTTCGTCTCGAATACGCCGTGCAGCCTTCACCCGACGGGCTTGCGCAAGCCTTCCTCATCGGCGCCGATTTTCTCGACGGCGCGCCCTCATGCCTGATCCTCGGCGACAATCTCCTTTACGGCCACGGCCTGCCGGAGGCGCTGCAGCGCGCGAGCGCCAAGGACGGCTGCGCCACGATCTTCGGCTATTGGGTCGATGAGCCGAGGCGCTACGGCGTGATCGAGTTCGATGGCGATGGAAGCGTGCTCGGCGTCGAAGAAAAGCCGAAGGCGCCGAAATCAAACTGGGCCGCGATCGGCGTCTATTTCTACGATTCCGACGTCGTCGATCTCGCCCGCACCCTCAAGCCGTCCGCACGCGGCGAACTCGAGATTACCGATCTCAACAATCTTTATATCGAACAGAAGCGCCTGAAACTCGAAAGACTCGGACGGGGTTTTGCCTGGTTTGACGCAGGCACCCATGATTCGCTGATGGAGGCGGCCGAATTCGTGCGCGTCCTGCAACACCGGCAAGGCCAGCTCATCTCGGCGCCGGAAGAGATCGCCTATCTCAACCAATGGATCGGCAAGGACGATTTCATCCAGCTTGCGATGAAGCTCGGCAAGACCAGATATGGCCTCCATTTGCTCGACCGCTTCAAGCGGTGAGGCCGAAACCGCTCTGAAGCGATCGCATCCCGCTTCTGATCTGCTACGCCAACGCCTTGCGAGCCGGCGCGGCCGCGCTATTTGATGAAGGAGTAAGCGGCAAGGCCGGTCGTCGCGGGTCCCGAAAGCAGGCCGACGACTTCCATGATTTTGCGCACGTCGTTGATCGGCGCGCTGGTGACATAAAGAATGTCCCTGTTCTGCACGCGGAAGCTCTGAGCGATGAAGAAACTTGCCGTATCACGCAGATTGAGCCGGTAGACCACGGGCGTCACGCGACCGGGCACAGCGAGAAGGCTATCCGGATGGAGCGCGCGGACGACGCTCTCCGGCTCGAAGCGTAACACGAACACGCCCGCCGGATCCGAGCGGAAGTCCAGGAGGCCGCCGGCCTTGGCGAGCGCCTGCGAAAGGGTAATGCCTTCAGCGTCGAAGGGTATCTCGGCGTTGCGGCCCGTGGCGCCGTAAGCGATGAAGGTTTGGGGGTCGCGGATCAGCGTCAAAACGTCATTTGGACGCATGAAGATGTTCTCGCGCGGATCCGAGGAGACGCGCGTCATCGCCACGCGGACCGTCTCGTTGCCGCGCGAAAGCTGGACATAGGTCTCATTGACCGGCGCCCTGATGCCGCCGGCGGTGGCGATGACGTCCATCACACGGTCGCCGCGCACGCTCAAGGGCACACGGGCGCCATTGACCACTTCGCCCGTCACGGTCACGCTGTTGCTGACCGACTTCGGCATGTTGATGAGAACCTGCGGCTCGATCGCCTTACCTGCCAGCGCGCGCTCGACGACGGTCTGGACTTCCTGCGTCGTGCGGCCGGCGACATGGATGCGGCCGGCATAAGGAACGCTGATCGCCCCGTCGCGGCCGACGACTTGATCCGGAATGGTCGAACTTTTCGAGCCTGTGGTGAACCGGTCCGTCACAAGCGGAGCGGAAAACAGCCCGCCGGCGCCGGCCTCCCAGATCGTGACCGCCACCGTGTCGCCGACGCCGATCTTGGGTTCGACCGACGGTCGGTAATCGCCGAAATGTGCAAGAAAACTGTCGGTCCGGCGACGTCGAAGAATGTCGATGACCGGTGAATCGATGTCGACGATTTCATATCGCGGAATGGAGGATGGGGCCGATTGCTCGACGACGTCCTCGGTGCTCGGACCCGCCCCGGTGAGGAACCCCGCGCAGCCGCCCAGCGCAAGCAGAGCCGCGCCGGAAATCAGAATGCGTGAAATATCCAGGAAACCATCCCGCATTCGCGACCTACCTCCACGGCCCATCGATATCATTCCCGCCGGCTGCGGCCTACCCCTCAAGCTGTCTCGCCGAAGTCTTATCAGGGGAGTGTAGCCAATAGGCCACAACAAACCTTTGATTAACCAAGTTTGCCCTGTCGCTCTTTTGCCAAAAATCGACAACGGCCCCAGATTCGACAGAAATTCCGGCGTGCTTCATAAAGACGCCACATGGATCGCCCGGACCTATTCACGCCGTGCCGCCGAACATCGCATATCTCAAGGCCCTGCCCCGCCTCGCAAGCTTGTGGCTGATTGCGCGCAGCCGGATCTTCGACCCGAACTGGTACAAGCTGGAATATCCGCAGGCGCAAGGGATGAACCCGCTCGTTCATTACGCGCTCGAAGGCGCGCGGCAAGGAGCGCGGCCGCATCTCCTTTTCGACCCCGCTTGGTATCGGCGCGGCCGCGGAGGAAAGCTCGAAGACCCCGATCCGCTCCTCGATTACGTCAAATTTGGCGCGGCGCAAGGCGTCGACCCGTCGCCCTATTTTTCAGCCTCCTATTATCGCCAAGGCGCGGGAGACCTCGCAGGGCTGACCCCGCTTGGGCATTTCATCGCCTTTGGCGTGGCTCGCGGCATCTCGCCGACGCCTTTTTTCGACCGCGAATGGTACCTCGCCAATAATCCCGACGTTCGTCGCGCGGGTTTCGATCCTTTCCTGCACTTCGTCGCTTCGGGCGCACGCGACGGCCGCTCGCCGGGCCCGCTCTTCGACGCCTCCTGGTACCGCCTGAAAAACGTCGACGCACGGGAATGTGAGCCTCTTGCGCATTATCTCGGCAAGGGCGCCGTGGAAGGCCGAAGCCCGTGCGAAAATTTCGATCCGGCATTCTACGTGTCAGGCGACCCCGGATGTTCGACCACCATGGCCGGCGCCTTGGTCGACTACGCGGAACACGGCCGCCAGAGATGGCGCAGCACGCATCGCATTCTGCCTCCGCCCACATCGTCCGCAGCCTGTTTCGAGGACCTGCCCTGGCGCCTCGCCGAGTCGCCAGCCATTGAGGCGCCGTTCCGCGTCCTCATCGTCGATATCGGAGGGCGGACTCCATCGCGGCGAAGCGTCGAGCTTCTCGCTTCGCTTTCCAGCCTGCCGCAACTCGCCGCACACCTCGTGACCGACGCCCCCGATTTCGTCGCGCCCCCCAATATCGCGGCGCTCAACCTGGCCCGGCCCGAGCTCGCTTCGCTCGACCGTGCGGCAGCGGTCGAGCGCTTGATCCGTGCACTGAAATTTCGCGATCATCGCGCTCTGGTTATCGAAGCGAATTGCGCCGTCACGCCGCTCGACCGGCTGTGCGCTGAATTGGATCTCGCATACCATCGCTTCGAGCCTGCCGAGCCACAATCCGCCGCGGGCTGGATGAGCCTCCTGGAGCGCCGGATCTTCTATCGCCCGTCGCCCCGACCCTCGATCTCCGTCATCGTTCCGAACTACAATCACGCGCGTTATCTTGACGAGCGACTCGCCTCCATCGCTGCGCAGCGCTTGCCGCCCGCCGAAATCATCTTCCTCGACGACGCCTCGACCGACGACAGCGTACTTATCGCGGAAAGCTGGCAAGCGCGATCGAGCATTCCCTTCGCCATCGTGCGCAACGAGACGAACTCGGGCTCGCCTTTCCGGCAATGGGCCAAGGGCGTTTCCCGCGCCGCCGGCGAGCTCATATGGATCGCCGAGAGCGACGACACCGCCGATCGCCGCTTTCTCGAGCGGGTTTGCGAAGGGTTCTTCGATCCTGAGGTCGTCATGGCTTATAGCGACTCTGCGACGATCGGAACCGAAGGCCAAACCCATTCTCGGAGCTATCGCTTCTACACGGACACGCTCGATGAGACCAAATGGCGTTCGGGCTATGTCGAGAGCGGCGCCCGCGAGATCGCGACCGCGCTCGCGGTGAAAAACACAATCCCGAATGTCAGCGCGGCGCTTTTCCGGCGCACCACGCTTGAAGTCGCCGTCGAGCCCATCGGCGCATATCGCTATTGCGGCGACTGGCTCGCTTATGTCGAATGCCTGCGGCGCGGCAAGATTTCTTTTTGCCCCCAGGCGCTGAACAGGCATCGTCAGGATCCACTCAGCGTGACCCCGCAAGGCGAGCGTGCTGTGCTTTCGGTGCGCGAGGCAATCTCGATCAAGCGCTCCATCTTTGCGGACCCTGCCGTCAGCGACGACGTCATCTGGCGAAGCCTCGCCCAAACCGTTTTCGAATATGAGCTGCGATCGCTTCCGCCCGCTCCACCCCGGCCCGCTTTCGCCGACAACGAGGATCTCGCCGCGTCCATCCGTGACATGACGAACATCATCGCACATCGCCCACTCGATTGCGCCGGAGAGGACGGAGCCTCGGCTTTTCTTCGCGCGCTCGCCGACGCCTCCGTGACGCTAGACAGCGACGGGCGGCAAACCGTCGTCGCCCGAAGCCTTTCGGCACTACGGGCAATTGCGGGCAAAGCTTAGCCGGGGAATACGCGTCAGCGGCGCCGCGCGACAACAATGTCCTGAAAGTCGTGAATGGCGCCCGCGGCGTAGCTCTCTATGTCAAACCATTGCGTCCAGACCGCGTCGATCCAGCGCCGGTTCACAAACGTCACGCCATATTCATAGTCCGGTGTCGTCAGATGGCCGGCCTGACGGGTGAAATGAAATCCTTCGCCCTCGGCGAGCGCAAGGCCCGCCGCCGCCAGCGCATCGCTCGGAATGCCGAGGAGATCGAGGATCATCGGATCAGCCGCGGCGCGCTCGAGCGCCCTGCCGCCGTGCACCGTCAAGAACAGGATGGCGCCCGGTCGCGTCACGCGACATAATTCGCCGAGATAGAATCGATGATCATCCTCATTCAAATGGGTGAACACCGAAATGCTGACCGCCGCCTCGAACCGCTCCGCGGCGGCCGGAATCCGATGTCGCGGCGCCGCGCGCAAGGCCTTGACCCAGGGGAGATTGCCGCGCGCCCACCGCACCATATTGGCGTCGATGTCGACGCCGACATAATCGCCGCGATAGCCTTTGAAGAGTCGCGCGAGACGTCCGGCGCCGACGCCAAAGTCGAGCCATGAGCGGTAGCAATTGAGCGGCTCAGGGCTTGCCGCTGCAAGCGCGCGGATGATGTCGATTCCATGCCGGGCAAAATCCTGCTCGCTCGTCAGGCCCGACGTCGCCGCCATCAAATCCCGCGGTGGAAAAGGCGCCACGGCGGCCACATCTTTGTTTGCATGAATGGCGGCTTCGTTGACGGCGAGCCAGCCTTCGAGCTGGCCGTCAAACCCTTCGTCTTCAACACCCCGTGCAGGCGCGACAGGCTCGTCCGCTGCAGCTTTCGAGACCATATGATCATCGACAGGAAAGTGACCGGCCGCGATCAGACCGTGCGCGGCATAAAGCGAAAGAACGTCCTTCGCCATGTCGGCCAGCGTGCGCTCATACGAGGTCTCAGCGCTCATGCGCTTCGCAAGACCCGAATCGTCGGCGATCTTGCATAAGACATTCGTCAGGCTGGCGACGTCGCCGCGCGCAAAGTGAAAGCCATTGCGTCCGTGCTCGACAAATTCCGTCATCCCGAGCACGTCGGATATGACGACAGGCGTATGCGTCGCGAGCGCCTGCAGCAGGATAAGCGGGCTGTTCTCATACCAGGTCGATGGAATGACGAGGTAATCAAGGCCGGCGAGCGCCCTGGCGAGTTCCCCGCGCGGCAGCGTGCCGAGAAAGCGGACCGGCAGCCCCTCGGCGCTCTGCCGCAGTCTCGCATAATAGGCGGGATCCTGATCGTCAGGCCCCCAAACGTCGAGCATCAGGTTCGACCGGGCGGCTGCGCGCATGGCGTCGAGCAGGAGATGTGCGCCCTTGTGAGGAAACAGCTGGCCGATGAAGCCGAGCCTCACTTTTTCGTCGTGAGTCATCCTGACCGGCTTCGGGCTACGATCGATATCGACGCCGAAATGGCTGATCCGCATCGGGGCTGGAAAGCCGTTCATTTCATAGGCGCGCTTCAGGAACAAGGTCGGCGCGATCGCCTCGCAATACACATCGAGGGCGCGGCGGAGAATGGCGGGTCGCGCAACGATGTCGTTTGGCTCGAAGCCCGTAATGCTGAAGGGCTTGTCATCGCGCCCGCCGAGCCGCGCTAGCCGCTCCGAGACGAATGGACGCCAGCGCGGATCGGCCCCGAGGCGCGTCAAGAACCGGGCGTCGGGACGCGCGCCGACAAGCTTCAAAAAGCAGGCGATGCAATTGGCTCGCGCCTCGTCCGGCCCGGCGCACAGATTGCCTTCGGCGTCCTCGAGGCGATTGTTGTAGCAGAAGCCAAAGAAATCCGTGAGCGTCGCGAAGACCGGAATTCTCATTGCCCGCGTCACGTCGAGCAAGGCCGTCGTATGGCTCATCAGATGGCAGACATGCACGACGTCCGGCTGAAGCTTGCGTAACAGGCGTTCATGCAAATGCCGCAGCGCAGGCTGCTCGTAGGTATCGCGCACGCTCCGGTTCGGAAACAGATTCTTGTCGATCGAGACGACCCGCACGCCCTCGAAGACATGCTCTTCGATGAGGCTCTTCTGCGCCGGTTCGCCAGCGAGCGTCGCGGCCACGACGACAGGCTCCTCGCCGAGCGCGATCAACTCCTTGGCGAGCGTCAGCGTATAGGCTTCCGTCCCATAGAAATGGGCCGGAAAAAAACAATGCACATAGAGAGCTATTCGCATTTCGCCCCTATCGCGCCATGCCTCGCGAGGCATTTCAGAGTGCGAAGGACTCCCTCCTCGAAAGGAACTTGCGCCGACCAGCCGATCTCGCGACGCGCGCGCGAACAATCGAGGATGGAAACCGGCGCGTCGAAGGCGCGCGCAGCCCTTCGATCGACGGCGACGGGTTTTTGCATATGCTTTTCTATGATGCGTATAATATCGTTGAGAGAGCGGCCCATGCCGCCGCCTATGTTGAGCGCGCGGGAGGCCTCACCGGCGCGCGCGGCCGTCATCAGCGCATCGACCGCATCATCGATATAGACATAGTCGCGCACTGTCGATCCATCGCCAAAGAGAACGATCGGCTCGCCGGCGAGCGCGGCTCTTGCAAACTGCGTTACGGCGCCAAAGAGCCTCGCAGGATCTTGCCCCGGCCCGAACAAATTTCCAATCCTGAGCGAGACCGGGCGAAGAGCGCCGGAATCGGCGAAGAGATCGAGATAGGCTTCGACTGTCCGCTTGGAGAGGCCGTAGGCGGAAATGGGATTGAGCGGATGATCCTCCGGCGCCGGGATCTTCTGCAGGCGGCCGTAAATGGTCCCTCCCGAAGAGGCGAAGACGAAGCGCGGCTTTTCGCCGGCGGCAATGCTCTCGATCAGGCGTAGCGAGCCAACGATATTTTCGCGCGCGTCTTCAGACGGCGCGAGGCTGGCTTCGGCCGGCACCGTCGACCAGCTCAGATGATAAATTGTTTCAGCGCCTCGCACGGCCTCCGCCAATGGCGCGGCGGGATCGGAAAGGTTGAGCCGGCGCCACGTCAGGCGCGGATGCGCGTCGAACGGATTGTCCCTTCGGCCGACCGCAACGACCATTTCTCCTGCGGCGAGAAGGGCCGGCACGAGGGCGCGCCCAAGAAAGCCGCTTGCGCCGGTCACGAGAGCCTTGCCTGTCACGACCGAGGCGCCGTCTACAAGGGAAAGAGAACGGCGGCCGGCAGATCCGGCGCGAGATCGAAATCGGCGGGCGCGATCTCGTGATAGAGATTGGCGTAGCGGATCGCCATCGTCTCGACCGAGAAGCGTCTCAAGGCGGCGGCATGATTGCGGCGCCCGAGCGCCTTGATCCGGGCAGGATCCTCCAGAATCCCGGCGATGATCGCCGCGGTCTCTTCCAGGGTTTCGCCGAGCGTCTCGTCGCTTCCGAGAATTTCCGGCACGGCGCCGATGCGATAGCCGGCCACCGCGAGGCCGGCGCTCATCGCGAAGGGAATGACCTGCCCGAAGCTTTCTTGGCGCACCGGAGCGACAAAAAGCCTGAAGCGCGCGAGCTCCGCCGGCAGAGCCTCATAAGGGACATAGCCAGCAAATTCAAAATGATCGGTGAGGCCCTCGTGTTCGACCCGATTGCGGAAATGCGAAAACAGCGAGCCATCGCCAATGATGATCGCGCGCGTCGCCGGACGCCGCTTCACGATCTCGATGAAAAGCTCGATGGCGTCGGCGTTGAGCTTGTCGTTTTCGAGCCGGTAGATCATGCCGATCGTATCGAAGGCTCCGGCCGCCTCGGCCCGCGGCGCGAAGCGCTCGAGATCGATCCCCGGGTGGATGACTCCGGCCGGAACAGTCGAGCCGAAACGGTCGAGCACGCTTTGCGAAACGAAGACATTGCGCGCGACCGGCGCGCCGGAAAACGGCGCGACCGGCGTATTGACGTTCTGCACGACAGGGCACTCGAATTCCGCGGCGGCCTCGAAGATCACGCGATACCACGCCTCGTCCACATCGCCCCAATAATGGACATGCACGAGATCGGGCCGGAAGCGGCTGAAGACGCTGCGCACGAGATGAGGAGACGCCGGCTGCGGCACAAGCCGGATCGCCATGCCTTCATGCGCGCCCTGCGGCGGCAGCGAGGAGGTCACGACCTCCATTTCGATCGAATGGCCGAGATAATCATGGAGGTCGAGGACGAGTTGGGTCGAGCCTCCAACCCAGACGTTGGCGATTGCATGCAAGACTCTCGGACGGCGGGCGAGGCCGATACGCTGGCGCAACCGCACGGCGTAAGGAGGCGCGCGCCAAAGCCCAAAGGCGCGGCGCAGATTGCGCAAGAAAGCGCCACGGTCGAGGTTTTTCGTCCAGACGCCTCCCGCAGGGTCGAAAGCGAGGCGCTCGCTCCGAAAGCGGGCGCCCCTGATTTTGTTGATCTCGGCCGGCCAGCGCCACAGCAGCGCCATGCAGCCCCAGGCCAACGCAAAGAAGCCCGCCGCAAGTCTGAGACCCCACCGGAAGAAAGACACGATCTGCAACAAAGGCCGCAGGAGGGCGAGCCGCATCTCGAGATCGGCCAAATGATCCTGCGCGGCGAGGATCTCGCGTTTCAACGCGACGCGTTCGCGCGCGGCCTCGGCCGCAAGACGGGCTGAATCGTTGAAGGCGGCGCCTTGCGCTGGCGTTTGCGCTCCATCAGCATCGGCGCGCATGGCGAATTCGGCCAATCGTCCCTCCATGCCGCCGGCTTCGAGCGCAGTCCGGTCAAATAGCGCTTTTGTCTCGCAAGAGCAATAAACCGCCCTCCTTCAGGCAAGAGCGGGGCGGAGGCTGAACCGGGACAGGGCGGGATGATAAAAGGGATCGTCGCGCAACCGGCCTTCCCAGCGGTTCGCGAAAAAGGCCCGCTCGTCGGCGTGCGCGGAAAGGCGCCGGAACGTCGCCTTTCCGCGGCTCGCCGATTCGAAATGTGTGAGGCGGGCAAACGGCGTCCAGAGGGTGGAAAAGCCCATCTCCTCGAGGCGCAGACAGAGGTCGACGTCGTTGAACTCCACCGGCAGATGAACCTCGTCGAAGCCGCCGGCGGCCAGAAATTTCCTGCGCTCGACCGCGAGGCAAGCGCCCGTCACCGCCGAGACCTCGTGCGCGGCCGCATTGCGCCCGAGCCAGCCCGGCGCGTCCGCGGCGAGGCCCGCGTCGGAATGGCCGACGGCTTCCCCCATTCCGACGACGAGGCCTGCGTGCTGGATGCGCCCGTCTGGATAGACGAGCAGGCAGCCGACCGCGCCAGTGCGGGAATCGATGGCCCGGACGGCGAATTCGCGCATCCAGGACGAGTCCGTGATTTCGACGTCGTTGTTGAGAAAGATGAGAACCTCGCCCTTTGCGCCGGCGGCCCCGATGTTGCAAAGGCGCGAGAAGTTGAAGGCGCCTGGAGAATCGACGCGCGTGACCCTCGGATAGCTTTGGACGGCGGCAAGAGCCGCGAGCGCTGCAGGCTCGGTGCTGCCATTGTCCACGATCACGAGATCGAAGTCCGGATAGGCCGTCATTTCGAGAAGGCTGCCGACGCTGCGGCTGAGCAGCGCCGCCCGGTCGCGCGTCGGCATGACGACGGTCACATGAGGCCAGGACACAAGCTCGGCCTGCGGCTCGACGCGAAGCGGAGTTGGAGGACGCGGCCCCGGTGCAATCAGCGGCCGGGGGATATGCAAAACCTCCTCGCGGGTCAGATCGCGCAGGACCGCCGCGGCAAAGCTTTCCTCCTCGACAGGGCATGCCGGCAGGCGGCCTCGCGCGTGGGCGACACGCGCGAGGAGGAGACGTCCGACATAGGGCCGCGCGGCCTCAAGACGCGGACTCCAGTCCGGCTTGAAGAGCGGCTCTGTTCCGGCATCCTCGTCGCAATAGGCGGCAGGCGGCGCAGCGTCGCCGCGCAGGGCCTCAATGAAGCAGGCAAGCGCGTGACGCGCGAGGCGGTCGCCAAAGCCGATGAAGCCGGCAAGATCGAAGCCATCGCCCTCCCACGCGCCGTCGAACAGGCGGATGCGCGGATCGCCTGCGGCGTGGACGGACGCCTTGGCGGCGTCGCCTGAAATCGACAGCGTCCAATGCGGATAGATCTGCGCTTGTAGCGCCGCGATCGTGCATTCGACGGCATCAGGCGAAACATCTTCGTCGAGACGGGCGTAAAGCCGCACTTTCGGCGCTGCGCCCCAATCGCTGCGCGGCCGCTCGAACCCGGCCTTTTCCGGCTTCACCGAAAGGCGGCTCCGGTAGGCCGGCCAATCAGCGAGGGGCCTATACTGCGTCGCCCAGCAAAAATTCAGCTCGGCCTCGGGCTTCCAGCCGAGGGCGAATGTGGCGAGAGCGCTGAACAGGCGGCCGCGATCGCCGGACCAGCCAAGGCGCAACAGTTCGGCGAGAGGCGCGGCCTCGATCGACTCGACGGCGAAACTGAACGGGCCTTTCTGCGCGACCGGCGAAATCCAGGCCGCCGTTGCGCCCGCAGGCGCCAGGACGAGCCCCTCCCCGCGCCCGAGCGCCGGACCAGGCAAAAGACGCCGCGCGACCTCCTGCGCCCCACGCCGGAAACTGATGATCGGACGGACGGGGCGATCGTAGAGGCCAAGACGATAGGAGATCTTGATCCAGCGCGCGCGACGAAAAGGCACGAAGGGTTCGATCGCAAGCCAAGGGCAATTGCTCAGGGCCGAAAAATGCGGGCCCTCCCCCTCGGCGTCGAGCGCCGGGATGAGCCGTGGAGCTACAGCGCGATCGGCAAGGTCCGGGCCCGCCATGCTGGCGATCACGCAGATTCGGCAGGCTGCGGCGCAAGAACGCGGCGCGCCTCCGCATAGACGTCGAGGTCCTGCTCGATCAGCGCGCGGGCGGCGCTCATCTCTCTCAGCTGGTCCGCAAAGCCGAGCACCGTCTTGCTAGCGCCTAAATCGATGGAAGCAAGCGGCTCAGGCAGGTCGAGCACCGCCCCGACGAGATCGAGAAAGGGCTCGATAGAATCGCGAAGCCCCACCGCGTCGATCTCGGCCAGCGAGTCGAGGGCCGCCGCTGCGGCTGGGGTGGCCGGCGGATCGAAGGCGTTCGGGGCCGCAAGCTGATAAACCAGGGGATTATATATAAGCGCGCGCAATTCGTCGGGAGGCTGCGCCAGAAGCTCTTCGAGGGCCGCGGCGTCGCCGAGATCGAGTTCGCGAACCACGCCCGCGCAGGTCTGCAGGATCGGCATGAGCGCGTTCGCGCTCTTGGCGGCCTCCGGCGTCGACGCCCATTTGAGGATCAAGAGCCGCTCCGCCATTTCCTCGAAGGGATCTCGCAGCAGAAGGCCGATCTTGAAGCCGCGATCGTGCAGAAGCGGCTCCCACACCCGCCAGAAGATGCGGCCGGACGCATAGATCGAGTTTGTGAAGGGAATGGCCAGGATGGAGCGGGTCGTCTCTTCGGGGAGCAGTTCCAATGCGCGGTAGGGCATCTGGAAGCGGTCGATCAAGGCCTCGTCGAGGCTGAAAGAGCGGAACAACTGCGTCTCGAGGCGCAAGAACTTGGCCTCGATGAGATCACCCCGAGTATGGCGCCGATAGATCAGGACGTTATTTTCGCCATCCATGATCTCGAGATGCGACGCGCCGGCAATGCCGGGACAATTCGATTCATCCGCGACGAAGCCGCAGACGCCAGTATTGTGCAGACCTTGCTCCTTCAGGAGGGGGCGATACACAAAGGCTTCGACGACGACATGACGCGTCGAATCGAGCCGCACGACGACACGCGGCGTCGTCGCTGGATTGTCCGGCATCAGCCAGCCGATGATTCGATCGCCCAGATCCTCGTCGATGCTGAATAACATTGGCTCCCCGGATTGCTGCAAGGCCGGCCGAAAAAGCTTGACCCGCAGCCCTGAATCTCCAGCTTCGCCGCATGGCGCATCCCGAGCGGCCGCCCTTTAGAGGCCTCAGTCTACTCGATATTCCTCCGGTCGCGGACCCCCGCGAGGAACAACATCGCAAGCGTCCATAATCCAAAGGCGCAAGCGCCGACGAAGGCGACGGAGCGCGCGCGGCGCGGATATTCGGCGACGTCCGGTATTTTCGGCGGAACGAAAACCGCAAGATAGATGTGCTGGCGCTCGCTTTCCTCGCGCGCCTTCTCATAGGCCGCCTGCGCAACTTCAAGAAGACGCTCCGAAAAGCGGCGCTCCAACTCCTGCTGTTCGAATCTGGCGAGGGCGCCGGCAGCGGTTTTCGCTTCGCCTTTCTGGCTTGTCAACGCTTCGGTCTGCGCGAGAATCTGGGCGTCGAGGGCCTTGATCTGCTCTTCCCGCACTCTCTGCTGCGGCGAATTTGCGGAGCCGACCTGCGCCACGGCGTCGCGCTCACGCTCGAGGGCCAGCTTGTTCCTGACGACGCCGAGAAGGGTCGTCGCGGCGAGTTCAATCGTCTGCTTCGGGTCGACGGTGCCTTCCTGATTGCGCACGTCCCGAAGGCCCGTCAGGGCCGCGGCATAGCGCACGCCGGCGCGCCGCATTTGTTCCTCGGCGAGATCGAGGGCGTCCTTGCGCGCGCCAGCGGCGACGCCGTCGATCATTCTTTCGGTCGCAGCCTTCAAGCCTTCGGCAATCGCCATTGCGTCAGTTGGCGTGAAGGCTTGCACGCGAACGAGCACGAGGCCCGAGACGCGCTCGACGCTGACCGTAACCATCGACTGCCAATAAGCCCAAAGGGCGTCGTCGCTCCGCGACGGATCGAAGCGTGACAGCCAGTCCGCCTCCGGCCTCGAAAACATCCTGCGCAAGGATCCGTCAGCGTCGAGCTCGCGCACCACATTGCGGCTTCTAAGATAGCCCGCCGCCATGTAAGGCAGGCGGCCGATATCGTTTTGTCCGCCTCCCTTGAGCAGCATGGAGACAAGATCCTGCTCGGCGACGAGATCGCTCGCCGAACGGACGCTGAAGCGGAATTCGACTGCATATCTGTCGGCGGCGACAAGGCCGTAGTAAAGGCTGGCGACAAGGATTGGCGCGAGAACGCAAAGGGCGAAGGACCATTGATGCCATCGCCAGGATTCGAACTGATCGATCGGCGACGAAACGCGTCGCAAATCCTCGCGCAGGACGAAATGCTCGACGGCGGACTCAGCCGTCGCCGCGGCCGGCGCTCGATCGTCGCGCCTAATGTCGGCATGCCGCATGTTCATCGACCCGCCTCGTTCGGATCCTGGCCCTCATCTCGCGTGATCGCGGACGCCGGAGACGGTCAGCGCGATGACCGACCAGATGGTGAGGGCGGCAATCAGGATGGACAGAATTTCCCCACCCCTGCGCGGAAAGAGAGAGCTTTCCGGCGTCGTCGGATCCTCGATCGACACCAGATAGATGTGACGGCGATTGCCGTCCGTGCGGGCGTTGTCGAGCAGCCTTTCGGCGAGTTGCACCCTTTTTTCGGCGAGGTCCTTTTCAACGTCCAGCCGATCATAATCGGCAAGCGCCGCCGCAGCCGTGGCTGCGTTGGCGCCCGTTCCGGTCACTTTCGCTTCGAGCGCGGCGATCTGCGAAGAGAGGAGGCCGCGGTCGGATTCCAGCATTTTGATCCGCAGCGCATCGGCGCCGAGAGAGTCGCGCGCGCTCGCGAGATTCACCTCGACGCCGACGAGATCGCGCCTCAGGTCGGTGATAGTATCGCCGAGGGAATGGGCAGAGGCGAGCGGATCGATCGACATGCGCGTATTGCGGAATCCTTCGAGACTCGCGCGCTTGACCGCGAGCCGGTCCATCGCAACCTTCACCTCGGCCTCTCCGCGCGCGATCATGTCGCCGCGCATCCGGTCGAGGAGGTCGTTGATCACGGCGTCGCAGCGGGCCCGGATCGCGGCCGCAAGCCTCACCGAGTCTTCGCGCACAAAGGTCCTGACCCTGACCGTCACGATCCCCGAGGCGATCTCCACCACCGGATCGACCGCCTTGCGCCAGAAGCGCAGGAAATCTTCCGGCGATTGCGATGGGTCGAAGCGAGCGAGGAAATCAGCGCCCGGCCGGCTGAAAATGGCGCGCAGATCAATCTCCTTCGACAGATCATCAATGATCTTCTGGCTCTTGATGTAGTCGGCTAGGATAAAAGCGTCCTGATTGACGTTGAGAGCGGCGAGCATGCCGATTCCCGAGGCCGCGAGCGCGTCGCTGCCCGGCAATGATTCGGTCGTTCCGCGCACGGCGAAGCGCATTTCCGAAACGAACTGATCGGACGCAAGAATATGGAAATAGACGAAACTCGCAGCGACCGGCACGAGCACCAGCACGACAAAGCTTCGCCAGAACCAGGGCGCGTCGGCGTCTTCGTCGATGCGCCGGTCGGCTGCGACGCCCTGGCCAAACCGCGGCCGCAGCGCCGCCGTCTTGCGAGCCAGAGCAACGACCGGGCGCAAGGGCCGGCCCACGGCAGAGAAAAGATCGAGCGCTCCAGCGCCCGCCAGCCGCGCGCTGTCGAGCCGTCCGCCGTGCGCCGGCTCCTGCCGGATTTCGGGCTTCATCGAGACCCGCCGCTTCGCAGAAATCCGCCGCCTCGCGGGCGAGCGCCCATCCAGAAAATGCAGCGCATTGAACATGGTTTGGGCGCGATCCTGATTGAACACAAAGTATTAATCTTCCGTTATTAAGTGTGATCCGTAAAAGCGATTCGTTCCCGCCGCCGCCTTCGTCACGCCTTGCGTCTGCGCTCCGTTCGCGCAAGGCGAAGTCAGGGGCGAGGCCGCCCAAAAATCGCCAGGATCAGGCAAGTTTATGCGCATTTCCTCCCTTCTTGGGAGACGTTGCAATGAAAATGAAGCCAGAGGCGGCTTCGCATGAAACTTGCAACACGGTCTGGCGAAGGATCGCCGGTGCTCCGTGCCTCGTGCGCCACGATTTGCGCATGATTTTCCCACTATAAATGTTTCTCGAAGGCCAAAACCATAATCGACATCAACGATAAGGCAAGAATTTGTCCTTTCTTGGCCCTTGACCTTTTCAGAGTCGCTGGGGCAAATAGGGTCTATCCTTTGGCAATCGTATCTTTAATTCAATAAATGCTCTGGATTCAAGAGCGCTGCCGGTCCGTAAGGGCCGTTTTGAGGTCTGGCGACATTAATGACGAAAAGCGAGCGGGCGGCATCGGGATTTGGACAGGATGCGGACATCGCAATCATAGGACGGTCCTGCAGGTTGCCGGGGGCTCGTTCGACGAGCGAGCTATGGACCTTGCTGTCCGAGGGGCGATGCGCCGTCGCCGAGGTGCCGCAGGACCGCTGGTCGCTTGATCGCCTTCGCCATCCAAAGCCAAAGGAACGCGGCCGCAGCTATACATGGTCCGCGGGAATTCTCGACGATCCATGGGGGTTCGACCCGGCGGTGTTCGGTATTTCGCCGCGCGAAGCCGAACAGATGGACCCGCAGCAGAGGCTCCTTCTCGAACTTGCCTATGAGGCGATCGAGGACGCGGGGATCGCCCCTTCCGCGCTGGCCGGAAGCCGGACCGGCGTCTTCGTCGGCGGCTCCTCGCTCGATTACGGCAATCTGCGGCTGCACGATCCCGCCGCAGCCGACGCCTATTTCGCGACCGGCAACACGCTCGCCGTGCTCTCCAATCGCATTTCCTACATCTTCGACCTGCACGGTCCGAGCTTCACGATCGACACCGCCTGCTCGTCCTCGCTCGTCGCGCTCGACGCCGCAGTGGCGGCGATCCGGGCGGGAACGATCGACACCGCCATTGTCGGCGGCGCCAATGCGCTCGTCAGCCCCTTCGGCTTCATCAGCTTCTCGCAGGCGACGATGCTGTCGCCGACCGGCCTCTGCCGGGCCTTTTCCGCCCACGCCGACGGCTATGTGCGGGCGGAGGGAGGCGTCGTTCTCGTGCTGCGCTCTCTCGCCCGCGCCCAGGCGGAGGGCGACCGCGCGCATGCGCTGATCGTCGCCTCCGGGGTCAATTGCGACGGGCGCACAAGTGGCATCTCCCTGCCCTCGAAGACGCATCAGAGCGCCTTGCTCGAGGACGTCTATCTGCAGCGGGGCCTCGATCCCGAAAGGCTCGCTTTCGTCGAGGCGCATGGCACGGGCACACGGGTCGGCGATCCGGTCGAAGCCGGCGCGATCGGCGAAGTTCTCGGCCGCCGCCGCCAGCGGCCGCTGCCGATCGGCTCGATCAAGACCAATATCGGCCATGTCGAGCCCGCCTCCGGCCTCGCCGGCGCGATGAAGGCGATGCTCGCCCTCGATCACGACGAATTGCCGCCCTCGCTTCATTGCGAAGAGCTCAATCCCGACATTCCCTTCGCTGAATTGAACCTTGCGATCAGCGTCGCGCCGACGCCGCTTGCGAAATCCAAAGGACGCTACGCCGGGGTCAGCTCCTTCGGCTTCGGCGGCGCCAATGCGCATGTGGTGCTGGCGGACCCGCCGGCCCGGATCTTGTCCGCGTCCGCCCCGGCGCCGCAGTTCCTTCTCCTGTCGGCGCAAAGCGAAGCCGCGCTGGCCGATCTCGCGCGAAGCTATGCGACGCACCTCAAGGGCGCGGACGACAGGTCCTTCTCGCGCATAGCCGCCGCGGCCGGGCGCCGGCGCGAGCGCCATTCCGAGCGGCTCGTCGTGCCGATCGAATCGCCGAAAGCCGCGATCGAGGCGCTCGACAAAGCGGCCGGACAGCTGCTCACGGCGGCTGAGGCCCTCTCGCCAACGGCCGTGAGAGGATCGGCGATCGAACACCATGCGCGGACGGCTTTCGTCTTTTCCGGCAATGGCAGCCAGTGGCCGGGCATGGGCCAGCACGCCTATCAGACCAACGCCGTATTCCGCGCCCGCTTCAACGCCATCGACGCCCTCTTCAGGCCGCTGGCCGGCTGGTCGCTCGCGGAAGTGATGTTCAACGCCGATATCGCGACGCTTTTGCGCAAGACGAGCGTTGCGCAGCCATTGGTGTTCGCGATCCAGGCCGCGACGGCGCATTGCCTGGCCACGCTCGGGCTGCGCCCTTCGATGACGCTAGGGCACAGCATGGGCGAAGTCGCAGCCGCCGAAGCAGCGGGCGTTCTCGATCTCGAGGCGGCCGTCAGGGTCATCTATTATCGCAGCCATCATCAGGAGCTCGTTCGCGACGCCGGCGGCCTCGCCGTCGTGTTCGGCTCCAAGGACGCCGCCGACGCCCTCGTCGCCGACATACCCGGCCTTTCGGTTGCGGCGCATAATTCGCCGCGCAATTTCACCGTCTCCGGACCCTTTGCGGCGCTCGACCAATTGGCCAAGGAGAGCCGATTGCACAAGGCGCGCGTTCGCCGGCTCGATCTGGCTTATCCATTCCACAACGAACTCATGGCTCCAATCGAGGCGCCGCTGCACGCCGATCTCTCGGGGCTTGCGCCACGGCGCGGCCGCGTGCCATTTCTCTCGACGGTCGAGGCGGCCGTTCTGTCCGGCCCCGAGCTCGACGCCTCCTACTGGTGGCGGAACGTTCGCGAGCCTGTCCATTTCATGGAGATGATCGAGCTCGCCGCGCAATCCGGGGCGCGCGTCTTCGTCAAGATCGGCCCCGGCGGCACGCTCGTCGCCGACATCAAGGAGACGGCCGACCATGCGGGCGCCGCGATCGCGGCCTTTGCCGTGCATCAGCAGAAGCCGGGTCCCGAGGATCCGTTTCGCCGCGCCGCCGCCGAAGCTCTGGCCTGTGGCGCGGTCCTTGACGAGTCGGTCGCCTTCGGCGACGATCCGGGACCCGTCGACGGGCTTCCGGCCTATCCCTGGCGGCGCTCGCTTTACCGCCTCGGCGAAACGACCGAAACATCCGGCCTCCTCAGCGTCCGTCCATGGCATCCGCTGATCGGCGCGCGCGTCGCGGCGGACGCCCTCGAATGGCAGGCGCAGCTTGACCCGCAGCTCATTCCCACGCTCGCCGATCACCGCATCGACGGCCAGGTCCTTCTTCCGGGCGCGGCCTTCGCCGAAATGGCGTTGGCCGTCGCCGCCGACTGGATGGGATCGAAAACTGCCGTTATCGCCGATCTTGAAATCCTGCAGCCGATGATCTTTCCGGCCAACGCCTCGCGGCAGATCGTCTGCCGCGCCGCGCCGGTGGCGGGAACGATCGAGATTTTGAGCCGCCCACGGCTCAGCAACACGCCCTTCGTTCTCCACGCCAGGGCCAAGATCATTCAAAAGCCTGGACGGCTGGCGGAGTTCGCCGCCGCACTGCCGCCGACGCTCGCGAGGCGCCGCGAAAAAGTCGTCTCGGGTCCGGAGCTCTACGCCGAAGCGCTGCGCTCCGGCCTCGAATTCGGCCCGGCATTCCGGCAGGTCGCCTCGGCGGCACGCGCCGGAAAGAATGCGATCGTCGTCAATCTCCAGGCCGCCGAAGCCGATCCACGCTACGGCCTCGACCCCGCCCGCCTCGATTCCTGTTTCCATGGGCTGATTCTTCTTTTTTCGGGCCTCGCCCGGACGGAGCGGACGCCGGCCTATCTGCCGGTCCGATTCGGCGAAATCCGGCTCGAGCAGAAAGGCGCCGCCATCGCGCAGGCGCATATCGAGATCAAGCGCTGCGACGAGCGGGCGATCCTCGCCGATTTCGCCCTGCTCGACGCCGACGGCTCGCTCATCGCGACGCTGCGCGACGCCCGCTATCAGGCCGTGCGAGCGCCTCTTTCTGGCGACCTCGCCAGCCATTGCGTCGTGCAGTCGCTCGTCCTTGCCGAGGAGCCGACAGCGCCGCGTCGCGGTCTTTCGCTGACGCCCGATCTTCTGTTGCGCGCCGCCCGGCCCGAATGTGCGAGCGCCGCGGCGCGCTCGCTTCCCGGCGACCTCGTGCTGATCGAAGGCTGGGCGACCGCCGCGGCGTACCGCCTTGCCTCGACGCTGGCGTCCGCCGGCCGCATAGCGCCCGCCGATCTCATCGCGTCGGGGCGCTTTCCCACCGCGCGTGGCGGATGGCTCGTCAGTCTTCTGGGCGCGCTCTCCGAGAGCGGCCTTGCCGAGCCCGACGGCGACGCCTATCGCCTCGCGGGGGATCTCGACCTCCCCGACCCTGACGAAATCCTGCAAAGCTTCGCCGCAGATCATCCCCGCCGCTCGGCCGAAATCCTGCTCGCCGCGCGCGCCAGCGCCATCATGGCGCAGCTGGCGCGCGGCGAGGCGGCGGACGGCGCCTTGAGCGATGCAGCCGTCGAATCCTTCGAAATCGGCTCTCTCGCCGTCGTCGCCGCGGCCGATCTTCTGGCCGAGCTCTTTCGCAGACTGTCCGAGCATTGGCCGCGTGAGCGGGCGCTGCGCCTTCTCCTCGTTGGTCATGGGCCGCTGACCTCCCATGCCGTCGAACTGGCGGCGCGCCACGGCGCGAAACTTGCCATTTTCGAGCCGGATCAGGCGCGGCTGCAGCGTGCGCGGCTCGACTTCGCGCGCGACGCCCGCATTGCGTTCTTCGACAGCCTCGAAGCGATCGAGCCCAGCCGTTTCGATCTCGTCATAGCGGCCGACTCGCTGCACCGTCTCGCGCCGGGCGCAGCCGCTCTCGCGCGCGTCCTCGAAGCGCTCGCGCCTGAAGGCCTGATCGCGGCGATCGAGCCTGAATCGTCGCTCTTCCGCGATCTCGTCTTCGGCCTTCACGGCGACTGGCGTCTCGGCGCAGGGCGCGCCGGCTCGCTTCCGTCTGCGCCGGAATGGTCGCGGCTTTTGCGGTCGGCCGGAGCGGCCGCTCCAAACGTCGAGCCGATCATGACGAAAGCGGGCCCGGCGGTGTTTATCGCCGGCCAAAAACCAAAGGCCGCGGCGAAGCGCGGCCTGCCCGCGTCGGCCCTGCTGCTTCGCGACGATGACCCGCTGACGGTCGAGATCGCCGACGCCTTGGCGCAGCGCCTCGGCGCCGCCGGCGTCTCATGCATCACGGGAGGCGCCGACGGCCTCGATCGGGGGTCCCCCTTCGAAGCCATCGTCTTTCTCTCCGGCGCCGCGCCCGCCGGGCAAAATTCGATCGATCATCTCGCCGGACGCTGCCTCTCGCTGAAAGCGGCGGCCGAGCACCCGGCCGCCAAGAAGGCCCGCCTGTGGATCGTCACCCATGGCGCGCTCCGCGCTGACGACCAGGCCTGCGCCGCCGAAACCGGGCTCTGGGCTTTTGCGCGCACCCTTGCTAATGAATTTCAGGGCCAGGACACGCGCCGGATCGACGTGGCGGCAAGCTTTCCGCCCAGTGTCGAAGCCGAGCGTCTCGTCGACGTCATCGGATCGGGAACCACTGAAACCGACATCGTTCTCGACCAGCGCGCGACGCGAGTCGCGCGGCTCATCGCGCAGGACGGACAGGACGGAGGCGAGGCGGCTTGGCCGCCCGCGCCGGCGAGCCGCCTAGAAAAAGGCGAGGGCAGCGGTCTCGACAGGATCCGCTGGAGGCCGACGCGACGCCGCCAGCCCGCGGCCGGAGAGATCGAAATTGCGGTCGCGGCCACCGGCCTCAATTTCCGCGACGTCATGTGGGGGCTGTCCGTCCTCCCCGACGAAATGCTGGAAGACGGCTTCGCCGGCCCGACGCTCGGGCTCGAATGCGCGGGACATGTCGCAGCCGTCGGACCGGGCGTTGAAAAATTCAAGATCGGCGACGCGGTCGTCGCTTTCGCGGGCGGCGCGTTCGCGAGCCATGTGGCCGTGGAGGCCAATATGGCCGCGCTCATTCCCGCCGCTTTGTCCCTCGAAGCCGCCGCTACCATACCGGTCGCCTTTCTCACCGCCTATTATGCGCTCGTCACCTGCGCGAGGCTGGCGCCCGGCGAAACTGTGCTGATCCACGGCGGCGCCGGCGGCGTCGGCCTCGCGGCGCTGCAGATCGCCCGCTGGCGCGGCGCCCGCGTCATCGCGACCGCCGGCTCCGCCGAGAAGCGCGACCTCGTCAAAGCGCTCGGCGCCGAGCATGTCTTCGACGGCCGCTCCGGCTCCTTCGTCGACGACGTGCGGCGCGCGGCCGGCGGCGGCGTCGCCGTCGTCCTGAACAGCCTGTCCGGCGAGGCGATGGAGCGCAGCATCGGGCTGCTCGAGCCGTTCGGACGCTTCGTCGAGCTCGGCAAGCGCGATTATCTCGCCAACACCCATATCGGCCTGCGTCCGTTCCGCAAGAACCTCGCCTATTTCGGCGTCGATCTCGATCAACTGATCCTCGCGCAGGCCGACAAGGGCCATGAGCTCTTCGAGGAGGTCATGCGTCTCTTTGCCGAGGGCGAGTTCTCGGCCCTGCCCTATCGCAGCTTCCCGGCCCGCGAAATCATCGACGCCATGCGGCTGATGCAGCAATCCGGGCATATCGGCAAGATCGTCGTGACGCCGCCGAAGGCGGGCGAAATCCGCGTCCCGGCGGAGAGCCGTTTCGAGGTCGCCGCCGACAAGACGCATCTCATCACCGGCGGCTTCGGCGGCTTTGGTCTTGCGACGGCGCGCTGGCTCGTCGAGCGCGGCGCGCGCCATCTTGTTCTCGTCGGCCGTAGCGGGGCGCAAAGTCCCGAGGCGCGCCAGGCGCTCGCCGATTTCAAGGCGGCCGGCGTCAAGGTGAACGCGGCGGCGCTCGACATCTCCGATGCGCGCTCGGCGAAAAGCCTGTTGCAGACGATCGACATGACGATGGCCCCGCTCGGCGGCGTGATCCATGCGGCCGTGGTGCTTGACGACGCCGTGATCGCCAATCTCGACGCCGCGCGGCTCAAAAAGGTGCTCACACCGAAAGTCGTGGGAGCCGAGCATCTCGATCGCCTGACGCGCGACCTGCCGCTCGATTATTTCGTCCTGTTTTCTTCGGCGACGACGGTCATCGGCAATCCGGGCCAAGGCGCCTATGTCGCCGCGAACGGCTTTCTCGAAGGCCTCGCCAGGCAACGCCGCGCCGCGGGCCTGCCGGCGCTGGCGGTCGCCTGGGGCGGCATCGATGACGTCGGCCTCCTTGCGCGCAATCGCTCGTTGAAGGAGGCGCTGGCGAGCCGCGCCGGCGTCAAAGGCATGAGCGCACGCCACGCGCTCGATCTGATGGGCGAGGCTCTTTCGCGCCGAGGCGAGGACGCCGTTCTCGTCATCGCCGAAATGAACTGGGCGACCGCGCGCAGCCATCTGCCGCTTCTGTCTTCGCCAACCTACGCAGAACTCATTCGCGAGGACGCCGCGGCCGAGGCCGACAAGCGCGAGAAGGTCGACATCGGGGCTCTCCTCGCCGCGCACCCGCCGGAAGAGGTCCGCAAGACCGTCGTCGAGGTGATCGTCGAGGAGATCGCCCGCATCCTGCGGCTGCCGGCGGAGAGCTTGAACCGCAGCAAGCCGCTCTCGGAAATCGGCCTCGATTCCCTGATGGCGGTCGAGCTCGGCGTCAGCCTCGAGGAGCGCCTGTCGCTCGAAGCGCCGTTGTCGACCTCGGCGAGCGGCTTCAATGTTTCGGAGCTCGCCGACCATATTCTGGGCCTCTGCATCAACGCGACGAGCGAAGAGGCGTCGATGGCCCAGAATCTTGCCGAGAAGCATCTCGGCAAGGGCGTCGGCGAAAAGATCGCCCCCCTCGCCGCCCTCGTCGAAGAAAGAAGCCGCGACCTCACCCAGATCCTGCGGTAATTTCTCGCGCCGCCAGAAAAGCGGCGCGCCTGTCGCGCGCAAAGGCGCGAAGGTCGCGCGCGTCGTCGGGCATTCGCTTGGCGAACCATTCGGCCAGTTCGGTCGGCACCGCGTGAGGCCGGATTTCGTCGAAGCGCCGCCTTCCCGACGCGGCGACGGCGCCAGCTTTCACGAAGCGAAAAAATCGTGCAAGGTCCCGACCTGCCCGTCACGCAGTGCGGACTCGATCCTCCTTAACGCAAAGGCCTCCATGGATCAGACGGTCGCCTATGACATCACGAGGCTGGCGACGCGGGTCCTCAACCGGACGCCGAACGGCATCGACCGCATCGATTCCGCCTTCGCACGCCATTTTCTCAGCGAGACGAAGGGCGATCATGCTCCGATTTTGATGACGCTGCAGGGGCCGCGCGTCATCGCCGCCGCCGCCGCCGCGGACATCGTCGATGGCGTTTCCGTCCATTGGGGCGAAGACGAAGCGCCGGACTCGGACGAGAGCTATCGCCGCATTCTCGCCTGGCTTGCGGGACAGCCGAGCGCCCTTGGCGCCGCGCAACGCCTGGCGCGCGGCCGGACGGGGCAGACCTCGGGCGTCATCGCCTGGATCAGGCGCCATGGCTTTCCGGTCGGGCGCGCGCCGGCGGCGAGCCTGCCGCAAGGCGCGCGCTACCTCAACGTCAGCCAGTTTCCGCTGTGGATCCCGGGCTATTTTCGCTGGCTGAAGGCGCGCCCGGACGTCAAGGCCGTCTTCTTCATCCACGATCTTCTGCCGGTCGAGCACCCGGAATATTTTCGCAAGAGCGAGTATCAGCGCCATCTGCAGCGCCTCGCCAATCTCGCCGAATTTGCGGCGGCGGCGATCGTCACCACCGAGGTCGTCAAGGAGGCCCTTCTCGACCATCTCGCCCCGTTGGGGCGGAAGGACCTTCCAATTCTCGTCGCGCCGATCCCGGCCGCGCCGGTGTTTGCCAAGCGGGGCGCGCCGCAGTCGGGGCCGCCTTATTTCGTCGCCTGCGGCACCATCGAGCCGCGCAAGAATCACCTGCTGCTGCTGCATGTATGGCGCGAACTGGTGAGACGCGAAGGAGCCGGCGCTCCGAAACTCGTGCTCGTCGGGGCGCGCGGATGGGAAAACGAGAATGTCGTCGACCTGCTCGAACGCTGCCGCGCCATCGGCAATCATGTGATCGAGGCGTCGGGCCTTTCGACTCCCGCCCTCAAGGCGCTGCTCGACGGCGCGCGGGCCTTGCTCATGCCGTCATTCGCGGAAGGCTATGGCCTGCCGGTCGTCGAGGCGCTGACGGCCGGAACGCCGGTGATCGCCTCCGACATAGCGGTCTTCAGGGAAAACGGGACGGGCCGCATCACGGCGATCAGCCCCATCGACGGCGAAAAATGGCTCTCGACTATCCGCGCGTTCGCGGCCTCCGATTCGCCCGAATATAGGGCGGCGAAGGCGGCCGCCGAAGGATTTACGCCGCCGGGTCCCGACGATTACTTCGCTCGGATCGACGCGTTTCTCGCGAGCCTTTGAGAGTCCGCGGACCTCGCCCTGCAAGCGTGCGGCGCGCGCTTTAGCTGGCGTGCGTCAACTCACGGGGCGAGCGCGCGGCCTTCGCGCCGATAGCTCTCTTGCGCATGGCGCGCCCGCGCTTGAGCGGCGTCGTCGTCTTCGCGACGCAGTTTTGCGGCGATTTTCCGGAAATTCAGAATGAACAGGCTGACGAAGACGGTTCCGACGAGACAGAAGACGAGATCATAGGCCGAGAACGCCTGTCCGAAGATCACGACCTTCGAAGGGCCGGCGAGATACATCCAGAGATTGATCAGCACGAGGCCGACGCGCAGCTCGGTCGGCCCGAGCGCCAAGAAAGATAACTGGAACGTGCCGGAAACCTGATTGTACAGGAACACATGCATGCAAAGAAGATAGTAGCCGATCAGCACGAAGAGCGCGACGTCGAGGCGCAAATAAGGCGACAGTCCGAGCCCGCAGAGAATGACAAGATTGCAGAGAGCGTCGACGCTATGATCGAGGAAATAGCCGTAGCGGGGTCGCTCCATGCGGCGATGACGCGCGAGGCTCCCGTCAAGCGAGTCTCCAAACCAGTGCACCAGGAAGCCGAAAGTCGCCAGCCAAAAGAAAATCGGACTGAACCGGCTGCCGACATACCCTGCGAAGACAAGCGCCGCTCCGATCGCTCCCAGCGCGGTGAGACGATCGGGCGTGACGTAAGCCGGCATGCGCGCGCAGAGCCAATTCAGCACGGCGCGTTCGCGCTGCGCCAGAATATTGGTCTGCACTCTGACGATGGGCCGGGCCCTGACCGATACGCTCTCCTGGCCGAAACTGATCGACTGCGTCAAAGTGTCGCCCCCGACTTACGCTTTACTCCACGCGAGTGTCGCAGCAGCCCCTTGCGCGACAAAGCGTTGATTTGCAGTTTGCGCAAATTAGTCAGCCACTGTGTCAAAAAAGCGCCATGTCATCAGCTATCGCATGCATTCTGATCGTTTGGATTGCGATCGAGGTCGTCAGCGCTATTTCGGCGTGGCGCTACACTTGGGGTCTGCCGCGGCCGGAGATTCCGGGCCGCACGCCGCCGGTCGCCGTTATCGTCGCCATCAAGAACCGGTCGGCGACGACGGACGCGTTTCTGCGCGGCCTGCGCGCCCAGGACTATTCCTGCTACCGGATCATCGCCGCGGTGGAATCGACGGGCGATCCGGCCTTCAGTCTGCTGACGAAGGCGGCCGCCGAAGACGGCGTGGAGGTTTCCACGATCGTCGCGGGTCCGGTCGAACACGGCGGCCAGAAGGTGTGGAATCTGCTCGCCGCCCTCGATGCGATCAAAAAGGAAGACGAGATCGTCGTCTTCACCGACGCCGATGTCCTGCCCTCGCCGCAATGGCTGGCGCGTCTTGTCTCGGCGCTGATCGACGCCGGCTATGATGCGGTGACGGGATATCGCTGGATGGTTCCGACCGACGGGCGGATCAGCTCGGCGATCGTCGCCGCAGCCAATGCATCGATCGTCACCATGCCGCGCATTCCGGACGTCATTAATCTCTGTTGGGGCGGCACGACGGCGCTTCGCCGCGAGACCCTGGAGCGCATCGACATAAGGGCCTATTGGCGCGGCGCGATCAGCGACGATCTGCAAATGACGCGCGCGCTCGACGCCGCCCGCTGCGCGATTTTTTCGCCGCGCCAGAGCCTCCTTCTGTCACCGATCGCGATGGACTGGAAAGAGGCCTTCGCCTTCGGCCGACGCCAGTATCAAATCATTCTGACACATGAACCATTGCTCTGGGGGTTCGCCGTGCTGACGACAGGCGCGCCCGCCGTGGCCGCCTGCTTCGCGACAGTCCTCGCCCTCCAAGGGCAGGCCTCGGGCGCCGTCGCCATCGCCCTGTCGATCGTCTTCGGGGAAATCCGCTACTTCTGTCGGCGCCGCATCGTGCGCGCGCTCTGGCCGGAGACCGATGACGCGGGCCTCGCGCTCTATTGGCGGGTCGAGCGCTTTTTGCGTCCTCTGTGGTGGAGCTTTCATCTCTTGTGCATACTCGCGGCCCTGGGCTCGCGCCGCATTCGCTGGGCCGGCGTCGACTATCTCGTGCGCGGGCGCCAGGACGTCGAGGTGTTGCGCCGGGGGCCGCCGGCATAGGCCGTTCACAGATCCTGTTCGTAAATCCGGAAGGTGCGGGTGTGGCGAGCCGGCAAATTGGCGACGAGATTGAGCACGGCGCGATTTGTCTCGAGCATCCAGCTGATTTCCATTCCTTCTACCCCGGCCTGGCGCGCCTGGACGATGGCCTCGGCGAGCAGCAGCGACGCCGCCATCGATCCGAGCGGTGTGCCGCGCCACCGGCTCGCGACCCCGATCATGGGAATTCGGGTCATCCGCGTCCCGCGCCAATGGATGCGCGCCATGAGCCGCGCCCAGCCGAACGGCAACAGTTTGCCGTGCAGTCCCTGCAACGCCTCGTTGACGTCCGGGATCTGCGAGACGACGGCGATGTCCTCGCTTTTCCATCGCGCCATCCTGATCCATGATGGTCTTGACACCGGCAGCGTCAGATTCGCGATCATCCTGGCTTCCATCGCGCTGACCGGAATCGATCCCCAATTGCCGCGCCAAGCGTCATTGTAAAGGTCGAGAACGCGAGGAAATTGCTGGGCCCAGCGCATGAGGGAGAGGCCACAGGTCTTGATGTCCCGCGCGCCGTCGAACCGTTTGGCGAGCTTTGCGACTCGCTCGGGAAAGTCGGATTGGGCGACCTGGCAGACGTAGGCGAGAAGATCCATCGCCTTGCGCAGCCCGAGCGCCTCGATATGCTTGCTGTAGTAGGGCGGCGCGTGATTGGTGCGCACGACATGCGGCTGATCGAAGCCGGAGACGAGCAGGCCCGCCTCGTGATTGATTGACAGGCTGAAAGGACCGCGCATGCAGGTAAGCCCGCGCTCGCGCAGAAAAGCGCCGGCGCGCTCCAGCAAGGCGGCGAACACCGAGCGGTCGTCGATCGCCTCGATCAGGCCGAACTGGCCGCAGCCGTCGGCATATTTCCTGAGGTGCGCACGATTGAGGATCGCCGCGATGCGCCCGACCGGCTCGCCGCCGCGCATGGCGACAAAGGCCCGAAGGTCGTTTTCGAGCATGAGGGGCGATCTCGCGGCGTCGAACGCCCATCGCATCTCGTCCGAGACAGGTTCGACCCAATGAGGATTGCTCGCCTGTCCGCGCCGGGCGGCCTCGATGAAGGCGCTGAGGTCAGCGCGGCTTTGGACTTCGCGAACCTCAACGACGCTCAATCCGCGCCACCTTTCGCCAAAGCCGCCAGATTGCGGAAGAAGTCGCTTTCGTTGATCTCTCCTAGCGACGCGGCGATGGCGTCGACCGTGAGATGGATTTGCTCCGAAGTGTGTTCGGAGGTCAGGAAGAAGCGCAGCCGCGCGGCGCGCTCCGGAACCGCCGGGTAGATGATCGGCTGCACATTGACGCCGCGCTCAAAAAGCTTCTGGCTGAGCGCGACGGCGGCGACCGAATTGCCGACGAGAATCGGAACGATCGCCAGGCCGACGCTCGAGCCCGTATCGAGGCCGTGCGCGCGCGAAGCCTCGAGAAAGAGGCGTCCTGCCTGCCGCAGGCGCGCGACGCGCTCCGGCTCGCGTTCGAGAATCGCAAGAGCGGCCGCCGCAGCCGCGGCGATCGGCGGCGGCATGCCGACGGAATAGACGAACCCGCCGGAAATGCATTTGAGATATTCGACCAGCGCCGTCGATCCGGCGATGAAGCCGCCGCATCCGGCGAGCGTTTTCGACAATGTGCCCATCCAGATGTCGATTTCGCGCGGATCGATGCTCGCCTGCTCGAAAAGACCATGCCCGTTCTCGCCGAGAACGCCGAGGCCATGCGCCTCGTCGACCATCAGCCAGGCGTCGTGGCGGCGCTTGATCTCGACGAACCGGCCGAGATCGGGGCTGTCGCCGTCCATGCTGTAGAGGCCCTCGATCACGATCAGCACGCGCTCGAACTGGCTGCGCAACGAGACGAGAAGCGAATCAAGGGCGTCGGCGTCATTGTGCGGAAAGCTGCGCCGCTCGGCGCGCGACAGCGCCGCGCCCATAAGGATGCTGTTGTGCGCGAGATTGTCATGGACGATCAGGTCTTTCGGACCCAGAATCGCGCCGATGGTCGACACATTGGCGCCGTGGCCGCTGACGAAAACGACGCAATCCTCCTGCCCGTAATGGGCGGCGAGCGCCTGCTCCAGCGCGCGATGCGCGGGGCGCTCGCCGGCGACGACGCGGCTCGCCGAGGCGGACGTGCCGAAGGCGTCGATCGCGGCATGGGCGGCGGCGCGGACCTCGGGGTGCTGATTGAGGCCGAGATAGTCGTAGGAGGAAAAATTGACAAACCGCCGGCCGCCGATGACGGTCGTCGCGCCCGCCGCCGTTTCGTGCGTTCGGAAGAACGGATTGTCGAGGCCGACCACCGCGGCCATCGAGCGCTGCAGCCGCAATTCCTGGTAGCCGGGCAGATTCTGGAAATCCATCAGGCCCGCGCGGGCGGCGGGCGGCTCCGCCGGCGCAGGCGCGGCCTTCGGCCCGGCGGGCTGGGCGCCGAGGCGATTGAGGACGAGCTTATCAAGCTTTTGCCGATCCTCGTTATCGAGGCCAGGACGTCTGCGCGACTTCATCAATGTCCCCCATGCGCCGAACCTGCCGAGAAAAATCTCGTCGGATCATAGCCAGTTCGGCCCCGGCGCCGCTTCGTATTCTTATCCGTAAAGCTGATCGCACGGCAAAGGCCCATTTGCACGCCCGCGTCCGCCTGATAGGCTCGCGCTCGTGTCGTCCGGGCACGTCGCACTTCTTTTCGGGCGGAACCTTGCGGAAGAACAAGGAGATGCGGTCGCCGGCGCGATTCGCGCCATTTGGCCATGAGCCCTCCGCCCCAGATTCGCATCGAGGTTCTTTTGATCGCCTCAGACATCCCTGACGATCCTCCCCCCTGTCCGGTGACCGGCAAGGCATCGAGCCTCGTCCAGAGAATTAATTGTGAATTTCTCGCGCGAATGTGGGAGATCGAGTTCAAGGTCGATGCGCGGCCGAGCTTCGGCGGGGCGCAGCACCTTTATTTATGGCGCTCTCCGACCGGCCTCATGTTCTTTTCGCCGGCGACAGTCGGCGACGCGGATTTCTACAAGGGCTTCTACAGGACCCTCGGGCCAAAATTGTTCCCGCGCGAGGACCGGCCCCGCGCGGAATTCATGCTCGCGGCCGCCTATGTCGAAACCGGCGCGCGGGTGCTCGACGTCGGCTGCGGCTTTGGCGGTTTCCGCCCGTTCGTCCGCGATGCGGAATATCTCGGGCTCGACCCGCATTTCGCCGAAGCCGACGTCGCATGGGCCCGTTCGGAGAGCCTTACCGAGCATCTCGCAGAGAACACCGGCGCCTATGACGTCGTTTGCGCCTTCCAGGTGATCGAGCATGTCGCAAAGCCTGCAGGGCTCTTCGCTGAAATGGCGGCGGCGGCGAGGCCGGGCGGCCGCCTGATCGTCGGCGTTCCACATGCGCCTTCGGCGATGACGCGCATCCCGAATTTCCTGATGAACGCGCCGCCGCACCATCTGAGCTGGTGGTCGGACGAAGCGTTGCGTGCGCTCGCCGCAAGCACGGGGCTCGAAGTCGAAACAGTCCTGCATGTGCCCTGGTCGAAGGTCGACAGCCTCGTCTACTGGATCGAGCGCTGCTCGCCGCTCCGCTGCCGCGACGTCTACTTCAAAGGCGCGTTCGCGTGGCACGCCTCGGCGCTGACCGGATTCGCCGCAGGATTCGTCTTGGACAAGCTGTTCGGACCGCCGCGGGAGACGCGCGACGAAGGCGCGGGCCTGCTGCTCGTCGCGCGCAAGCCCGCCGCCTGAAAGCTTTCAGGGCGGGAGCGGCGTCGTATCGTTCGAATAATAGGCCGCATCCGCAACGCCTGCGGGCCGGCACGGCCGGGCTGAGCAGATCCAGGCGGAGGCAGAGGCGCTCGAGCCCTCGTCCTCTGGAAGCTGCGCATCGCCGTAGCTCCGCATCCCCTCGAGCTGCAAGGCCGTGACGCCGCCCCGGACGATCGAGAAAACCGGAACGCCGGCTTCGAGCGGAACGACCGTCGCATCGGCAGGAATCGGCGGCTGCGAGGACGGATAGGCGGCCTTGCCCATCGTATTCAGCCCCGCGACGCCGTTCTGCGTATAGAGATGTGAACCGATTGTGATCTGCAGCGTCGCGGGCTTGGTCAAAAACGCGATCATTTCGATATGGTCGGCCGGCGCGCCGAAGAGGAGGGTCGGGCGCGTGCTCTGACCGTTCGCCGCGTGCGCCGCCGCATAGGTCTGTTTTCGATAGCAATAGAAAATTGCGTCGCCCGTGATTGCAGGCGGAGCGCCGGTGCGCCACCATTTCGTGTAGTAGCCTGTCAGATCATAGAGGCCGCGATTGAGATTGCCGAACTGATCCGTGCTCGGCTGGATCGCCGAGCTCTCCCCGTGATCGTTCCAGGTGACGATCATGATCTCGGGAATTTTTGGCAAATGGGCGATGACGCCGTTCCACGCCTGGCGCCACGCCGAAGTGTTGACCGCCTCATAGAGCGCGCTGGTCGCGCCGTTGGTGCTGTGGATCTGCCAAGCCTGGTCCGTGACGCCCCACATCAGCGCCTTTCCCGGAAAGACGGACGACATCTGGCGCCGGGCAAGGCTCGCATAATAATATTGGTCCGGCACGCCGGGCGATCCAAAATTAGCGACGCCGACGGCTTGCGGAATCTTCATCACATAATCTGGCGCGTCGAGGATGCTGCCAAAGCACGGCAGCCATGCGACGGGCGTGCCATTGCTCGCCATCGCGTCGAGCGCCGTCTGCCAGTTCGCGACGCTGTAGCGCCCGCCGGCCTCGGGCTTCAGGACCGACAGCTGCGGCTGCCCCGTCGCCGGCCAGCGATAGATGCTCGGATGGCTCCAGACCGTAGCCGAACCCGGCGCCGTCGCCGTCCACATGGATATGATCGACGTGGGCGTGATATCGCGATAGCCTGTATCCGGCATGGGCACGACCTTGAACCGCGGATCGACGGACGCTGCGGCCTCGAGCATCGCGACGAGATTGCCGCCCGGCGCCCAATCGGAGGGCGATCCGATGTCGAGCACGAAACCATTCACGCCTTGCGCGATGGCGAGCCGGATCTCCTTGGCAAAATTATCGACCCTCCAGGTCGACGCGCTGCCGCCAAGGATCGGCGGCCAGGCGCATCTGCGCTGGTTTCCGCCGTCCGCCGGCGCGCTCGCGTAGCGAAGCTGATGAACGAGGCACGACGAGGCCGGCCAGTAATCGTCTCGGCTGACCTGCAATTGATCGTTCGGGACATAATGCGCGAAGACCATCTGCTTCGCGTTCAACACATCGTCGAAAGTCTGCCGCACATAGAAGTCGCCGCCGCTCGATGGCGCAGCGGGCGCGACGCTTACTGACGCGAGAGCGCCGGCGATGGCGAAGACCGCAGCCGCCAACGCGGCCCTTATGCGCTGCAAATAGCTGCTCATTGCCTTTGGCGCTGCGCCTCGCGCTGTCCCTCGCCACGATCGGGTTGTCGTCGCGACGATTGGCGAGCTGTTCGCGACCGAACCCTCGAACCGGCGACAACCAAGCGACAGGGCCGGCGCGGTCGATCGCGCTCGCCCAGGTTATCGTTGCCAGATCCGCGCCACCGCGGCAAGCGGCGCCGGGCCGGAAAGGGCCGGAAGCCCGCGAGCCCCCAACCCCGCCGGCCGGCGCGAAAACAAGCGTTTCCAATGAGTTGAAGCAAAGAAAATTAACCCGTCATTAACCATGGTTCGGCTAAATCATGGAAGGTAAATCCCGAGGGGCAGAAGTGACCGCCGCAGCCCGCCCACGACATTCCATCCGCTTCCACAGCCGCTCGTTTCACGCCATGGCGCTGGCGCCGCAAGCGCCTCTCGCCGACTGGCTCGCCGAGCTCGACGCCTGGGCCACGCGCTCGCCAGGCTTCTTCGTCGGTCGTCCGATCGTGCTCGATCTCGCCAATCTCGAATTGAGCAAGGCGGACGCGCTCGATCTCACGAAAAGCCTGTTCGACCGCAACATCCAGATCATGGGGATCGAAGGCGGCGACCCGACCTGGCGGGAATTTGGCATGCCGCCGCCTTTCACCAGCGGCGGCCGCTATGTGAATGAGACGCCGCGCGCCGCCCTCGACGCGATCGCCAAGGCGATCGATGGAAACGACGCCGAGGAGGCCGCGAAGGCGCAACCATCTGCGCCGCCGCAACGCTCCAATGCGCTCTTGATCGAGACGTCTTTGCGCTCGGGACAATATATCGAGCATCTCGACGGCGACGTGGTCGTCGTCGGCTCTGTCGCCTCGGGCGCCGAGATCGTCGCGGGCGGCTCGATCCATATCTATGGCGCGTTGCGCGGCCGGGCGCTCGCCGGCGCCGGGCACCCCCGCGCCCGCATTTTCTGCCGCAAGCTCGAAGCCGAGCTCCTCGCCATCGACGGTCTCTATATGACTGCCGACGATATGGAGCAGGCGCTGCGCGGTCGGCCGGTTCAGGTCCGCCTCGACGGCGATGCGCTGGTGATCGCCGCGCAGGACTAGCGCGGATCGCATGCGGAATGCGTTTTCGTTTGTTGTCTCAACGCATGATCCGGGACAGTCAGATCTTTCCGGGATCGGCTCTGAAGGGGGAGATTGCGCATATGGCCAAAGTATTGGTCGTGACCTCGGGCAAGGGAGGGGTCGGCAAGACGACGTCGACGGCGGCATTGGGCGTCGCCCTCGCCAAGGGCGGCAAGAAGGTGGTGGTCGTCGATTTCGACGTTGGCCTGCGTAATCTCGACCTTGTCATGGGCGCGGAACGGCGCGTCGTCTACGACCTCATCAATGTCGTGCAGGGCGACGCCAAGCTGCCGCAGGCGCTCATTCGCGACAAGCGCATCGACACGCTCTCGCTGCTGCCGGCCTCGCAGACGCGCGACAAGGACGCGCTCACCGACGAAGGCGTCGCTCGCGTCATCGGCGAGCTCAAGAGCAAGTTCGACTGGATCATCTGCGACAGCCCGGCCGGCATAGAACGCGGCCCGACGCTGGCGATGCGCCACGCCGACGTCGCGATTGTCGTGACCAATCCGGAGGTGTCCTCCGTTCGGGACTCCGACCGCATCATCGGTCTCCTCGATTCGAAGACAGTGAAAGCGGAAAAGGGCGAGCGCGTCGACAAGCACCTCCTGATCACCCGCTATGACCCGACGCGCGCCGAACGCGGCGAGATGCTCAAGGTCGACGACGTGCTGGAAATTCTCTCCATTCCCCTGATCGGCATCATCCCGGAAAGCGAGGAAGTCCTGCGCGCCTCGAACATGGGCGCGCCGGTGACGCTCAGCGCCACGCCGAGCGCTCCGGCACGCGCCTATTTCGACGCCGCCCGCCGCCTCAACGGCGAGAAGCTCGGAATCACGGTGCCGAATGACAGGCGGAGCTTCTTTGGAAAGATCTTCGGACGGAGGGCCGCATGAACATCATAAGCTTCTTCAAGCGGCCGACGAGCAGCGCGCCGGTAGCGAGGGATCGCCTGAAGCTTCTGCTTGCGCACGAACGCACCGCCGTCGGCAATTCGGATGTCATCGCGCTCCTGCGGGAAGAGATCGTCGCCGTCATCGCCAAGCATTTTCCGGTCGCGGCGGAAGCGATCACGGTCCGCATGGAGAGCGGCGACGCCATTTCGACGCTCGAGGTCGAGGTCGAGATTCCAACCGAGCTCTGCGCCGAGGCCCAAGCCAGCGCCGATGCAAAGAAGGCCGCGCGCAAGGAAGAGCCCGTCGCCGCCGAAGGTTGAAGCGTCGTCTGACGCTTCCGCCCTGCGGATTTCCTCGAAGTCGAATTACCTGATCATGCTCATCGCATGGACGCGTGATCTCGTTGGAGAAATCGGCTCAAAATCACGCTCCGGGCGGATTCAGCCTTCGCCCTGTGCTTGCGCCTCATTGCCATTCGAGCTCCTTATAGGCGGCGATGGCGTTGCGGCGACGATAGTCGTCGAAAAGCGTCCACTTCTCGCGCTCGGATAGCGCGGCCGTCTCCGCCACCTTGTCGATCTCGACGCCCTGCTCGATCGCCCCGGTGACGTCTTTCTTCAGCGTCGTCAGATAGCGTTCGATATCGGCCGCGCCGGCCGGCCAGTCGATCGCGACCGGACCATGGCCCGGAACCGCGCGGGCCGCGCTGATCTTTTTTAGCTCGGAAAGCTCCTTCAACCAGCCCGGCAGCGAGCCGTCGAGCGAGGGCATCCGTCTCACGAAAACCAGATCGGCCGTCAGCAAAAGGCCGGTCTTCCGGTCGATCAGGCTCAAGTCGCATGTGGTGTGCGCCGGACCATGCGCATGGGCCGCGACAATCCTGTCGCCGAGATCGAACTCGGCCATTTCTGCGACCTCCTGCGTCGGCGGCACAACCGGCCCCGCCCGCTCGGCGCCGACGATGCCGGACAAAACGCCGCGATAGTATTCGCCGCGCTGACGCATCGCCTCGGCAAGGGCGTGATGACCGATGAACGCCGGTCGATCCTCGAGGAAGGCGCCGGCGCCGAAGATGTGATCTGGATGGATGTGGCTCATCACGACATATTTGATCGGCAGGCTGGTTTTCTGCCGGATCGTCGCCCGCAGATTTTCCCCGTCGGCGAGGCTTCCGCCGGGATCCGTCACGAGCACGGCGTCGCGTCCGATGATGAAGCCGATATTGGCGATGGCGTCTTCGTTGGCGGCGGTCGCGTCCTCATCGACGCCGCGGCGGATATGCACGCCCTCCGCGACCTCTTCCGTCGCGAAGGGACCGGCGGCGGCGAGGGCGGAGCGCGGCAGGCAGCAGAGACAGAAGCCGCCGAGCACCAATTCCCGCCGGGTTGAGCCAAAACGCGTCATTGGATCCTCCCTTTCGCCGTCTCGCTGTGGCGAGAGCCCGGCGCGATTAACGCGCGAGAGCAGCGAAGGTCAAAGAGAACCTCGCCGCTCGACCGATCATGGGATGACCGGCGGCGTAAACGTCAGCGTTCCGGCCAGCGCCCATAAAAGGAACAGCACGATCGGCAGATGAAAGACGAGTTGCAGAGACGTGAAGCCGACGATGTCGCGCGCCTTGAGTCCGAGCACGCCGAGCAGCGGCAGCATGAAGAAAGGATTGACGAGATTGGGCAGCGCTTCGGCCGAATTGTAGATCTGGACCGCCCAGCCGAGATGCACCTTGAGCTCGTTCGCCGCTTGCATGACATAGGGCGCCTCGAGCACCCATTTGCCGCCGCCGGACGGGATGAAAAAACCGAGCGCCGCCGAATAGAGCCCCATCACGACGGGAAAGCTCTCTTTTGTGTTGATGGCGGTGAAAAACTCGGCGAGGCGCAGCGCCAGCGAATGGCCCTGCGGGGTAGCCGCGGTCATGATCGCCGTAACGCCGCCATAGAGCGGAAACTGAATCAGAATGCCGGCCGTCGCAGGCACGGATTTCGTCGCGGCGTTCAGGAAATTTCGCGGCCGCCAATGCAGAAGAAGGCCAAGCATCAGAAGCGCGAAATTATAGGTGTTGAGATTGGAGATCGCGAGAATGGCGTTCTTGCTCGCAAACTCCTGAGCGAGCCAGGCGCCGCCCAGCGCCACAAGAAGCAAGCTTATCAGGGGGCTGTATTCCAGCCACTCGCCGGGACGTTCGCGCGGAGGGAGCGGCTTCAGCTTCGTTGCGACATCAACGTCCAGCATCTGCGCCGTCACGGCGTGCGGTCCCGAGGGCGCCGACAGGAAGGCGATGATCGTCGAGACGATCATCAAGACGGCCAGCATGACTCCGGACTGCCATAGAAAGATGGTGTCGGCGAATGGAATGACGCCCGTAATCTGCAGAAGCTGCTTCGGGATCGCCGATGCGTTCGCCTGCAATTGCGCGGCGGATGAACTGAGGCCGAGCGCCCAAGTGGCGCCCAGGCCAAGATAGGCCGCGGCCCCGGCGGCGCGGTAATCCATCCTGAGCTCGGTCCGTTCCGCCATGGCGCGGGCGAGCAGTCCGCCGAAGACGAGGCTCAGCGCCCAGTTGAGGAGAGAAAACAGCATGGTCAGCGCCGCGATCAGGGCGATGGCGCCGCGTCCGGTCCGCGGTAGGGAGGCGATCCCGTCGATCAGGCGCGCGGCCGGCGGCGAGCTCGCGATGACATAGCCGCTGATGACGACCATCACCTGCTGCAGGGTGAAGGGAATGAGGCTCCAGAAGCCGTCGCCGAAGGATTTCGCAACAAGCGGAAATGGCGCCCCATTCGCCATCGCCCCGATGGCGACGACGACGACGGCGATTGCCGCAAAGACGAAAGCGTCCGGAAACCATCGTTCCGACCAGGCGGCGAAATGAAGCGCGATGCGCGCGAGAAAACTCTCTTTCTGATCCGCGCCAGACCCGGACGCTGCGGCCGAACTCATGATTCCTCCCTCGTTCATTCCACGGTGACGCGCACGATCCGCGATGCGCCGGGCTGCAAAGCCAGACGCAACTGGAATTGATGCGCGCCCTTCTGCAGCGGCCACAGCACCGGCTCGTCGGGATCTGCGACTGCAAAAGGCTCGCCGTCGACATACCATACGACCTGCGCCGGCCGCGGCTCCACGACCGCGTGGAGCGCGATTCGCGACATCGCCGCTGGCGTGTCAGGATTACGCCAGATGCGGCTGTTGTTCTCGGGCGAGACGATGGCGATGCGCGCCGCCTCCCCCGCCGGTCCCTCCCCCGCGACATTGAACCCGGCAGCCGCAGCCCAGGCGCGTTGTGCGGCCGGCACTTTGAGCTCCGGGGCGCCGTCCCGCCTGGCGACGATTTCCTCCTCCGGCGGAATTTCCTCCGGACGCAACCATTCGGTCAAGGTCTGGCCGCAGCCGCCGCGCGCCGCCCCCGCGCTGCGCCTGCCGCCGAACAGGCAAAGCTCGACCGGCGAGCGCCCCGCCGGCGGGGCAAATTGCGAATCCTCGAGATCGCCGGGACGAGACTCGTGCAATCGCATGAGGATGGCGCGAGCAAGCCTTGCGGCCGAACTTGCGCCGCTGAGCCGCGCCATCGTGCCGGCGTCGGGCCGGCCGATCCAGACGCCGACAATATATTGGCGTGAGAAAGCGACTGTCACGGCGTCGCGATAGCCTTGCGAGGTGCCGGTCTTGACGGCGACGGGAAATGGATATTCGAGCGGACCATAGCGCGGGAAGCTCGGCAGCCGCGCCATCGGATCAGACAGGAAGGACATGACGAGCCGCGCAGCATCCGCCGACATCACACGGGCGGGCGGCGGACGTTCGCGGCCTTCGATCCAGACGAGCTCGCTGAGCCTTCCGTCGTCGGCGAGCGCGCCATAGGCGCGAACGAGGCGCTCCAGCGTCGTCGGCAAGGCGCCAATGGCCATAGAGGCGCCGAAGCTGTCGGCTGGTCCGTTCATTTCATGCAACTGAAGGCCGCGCAGGAACCGGAAGCTCGTCTCGAGACCGACGCTGCGGATGAGATTGATCGCCGGCACATTGCGCGAATTGGCGAGCGCCTGGCGCGGCAGCATGGGGCCGAGAAAATGGCCGTCGGCGTTGCTGACGCCGGACGCGCCTTCAGGCAGATCGGCGAGAATGTCGCTCGGCCTGATGACGCCGCGATCAAGCGCCAACGCATAGATGAAAGGCTTCAGCGCGCTGCCCGGCGAGCGCTGAACCTTGAGATAATCGATTGCGCCGCCGCCGTCGCCATAACCGCTCGAACCGATGGCGGCGCGCACCGCTCCGGTCGAGCGCTCGACGACGAGGACCGCAACCTGTCCTGCCCCTTGCGGGCGCCACGCCGACAGAGCGCGCCGCGCGAGCGCCGTCGTCTGCCGCTCCATGTCGAGATCGATCGTGGCGCGCAGCAAAGGTTCGCCCTTGGCGGCAGGGGGCTCGCGTCGCGCGAGGGCCTCATAGCGCAGGACGACATGCAGCGCGTCTGGACGGCGCGGCTGCGGCCGCGGCGCGATGGTTGCAAGCTGCCGATGGGCAAGCGTGAGCTCGGCGCCGTCGAGAACGCCCTGACGCGCCAGCTCGTCGAGCGCGCGATGGCCGCGCCGGATCGCGCGGGCGAGCCCCTCGGGCTTCAACGGATTGAGCCGCGTCGGCGATTGCGGCACGCTGGAGAGAAGCGCGATTTCGGCAAAACTCAGATCTTGCGCCGGCTTGTCGAAATAGAAGCGCGCGGCATGGGCGACGCCATGGCTGCCGTTTCCGTAAGGAGCAAGACGCAGGTAATGAGCGACGAGCGCCTCGTGGCCATAGCGCCAGGTGAGAAGCAGCGCGGTCGCCGCCTCGCGCGCCTTGGCGATTAGGCTGCGCGGCGCAGGGTCCTGCATGCGTGCGATCTGCATGGCGATGGTCGAGGCGCCTGAACGCTCGCCCGCGCTGAGCCTTCGCCAGGCGGCGCGCAGGACAGCCCATGGGTCGACGCCGGGATGCGTCCAGAAACGCTTGTCTTCGAGGGCGAGCGTCGCGCGCACGACACGCTCTGGTGGGTTTTCCAGCGGCCAATAACCGTAATCGAGCCGCCGCCAGCCGTCCGCGCCAGCAGACGCTGCCCCGAACTGGGCGAGGAACACGCCATGCCGATCATAAAGCATCGGCGTCGGCGGCGGCGATCGAAGATGCGCCCGCGCGTCGACGTCTCTCGCAAAAAAGGCCGCCAGCGTCAGCAGCACGATCATAACGCCTGCTGCGTAACGGCGCGTCATCCTACCTCGCGATGACAATGCGCTGTCCCGCGCTCGCGCCATAGATCCCCGCCTGATACATGGTCTGCGCCTCGCCGGGCGGCTCAGTGAAAGAGCCGGCAATCAACGCCTTGGCGCGGAAGGCGAAGCGGTAATTGCCTTTTGGCAGCCTGTCATAGGCGTAGAACACGCGATCGTCGTCAAAGGCGGTCCAGCTCGGCGCGAGCGTCGGCGCGAAGGACGGCGCGGCCTCGCGCGGCGCATTGGCGAGAGCGGGATTCAAGGGATCGAGTCCCGCCGCCAAAGGCAGCGAGATGGCGACATGGACGCGATCCTGCGAATTGACGAGTTCGAACTCTTCCTCCACGACGTCGCCGACGCGCAGATGCAGCGCGCCATCCTTCTCCGGCGTGATCGCCTCGAGCGGCGCGCCGTTCGCGGCAACGCGATAAGCGTTTCGCGTCACGACGAAGCCATGCGAGATCGCCGCGGCGAGAGCGCCTGGCTCGGCTGGCAAATAAGAGGCGTCGGCGAGAGCGACCGCCGCCGCTTTGCCGGCGTTCTCGATGCGGATTTCGCCGGCGCTCCCGAGGGGCGCGCGCAGCAAAGGCGCATCCGGACCGAGGGTCAAAAGGCTCGCCTGCGCGCCCTGCGTCACGGTCAAGGGGATTTGCGCCTGCGGGCGTTTCCAGACGGAGGCGAGCGCTCGCATCGCCGCGGAATTGGCGTTGGTCGAGCCCCAGCCGTCGCCTGCGCCGATACGGACCAGTCCGTCGCGCAGCACGCGTCCGCGCGGATCGTCCGGGGCGGCCAGCGCCGCCGCGCGAGTCATCTCGGCGAGGCTTCGCGTCTCGGACGGCAGGATTTCGGGGTCGCCATCGTCGGCGGCTTGACCGCCGTAAACCTCGCGGCCATTGCGCGAAAGGAATTTCACGCGAGTCCACATGTCCTGCAGCAACGTCGAGGCGATCTTCCGGTCGTCTCCCGGCAGTTGCGCCGCCACAGAAGTCATCTGCGCCAAAGCCGCATTCGGCATCTGATCGGCGCGGCGCGTGAGTTCCGCGGCATAGGCTTCGTCGAGCCGCCCACCCTCGGCGAGCGCCGTCAACGCTTCGACGCGCTCGCGCAATTCTTCCCCATTGAGCAGGCGCGCGTAATCGGAGCGCAAAGACAAAGCGAGGACATGGGCGAGGCGGTCGCTCAAACCCTTGTCGACCGGCTCGCCGGCCTTTTGTGCGGCAATCAGAAAGCGATAGGCCCAAGCGGTCAGCGACACATTTCCGCGCGCTCTGGGCCAGAATGCGACGAGACCATCCTGATCGACGCTCTGGGAGATGGCGATCATGGTATTATGGACGTCATTGGACAAGCGCTGACCGAGGTCGGACGCATCTAGCAAAGGCTGAAACGGCTTCAGAGCGAGGGCGGCAGAGGCGAGCGAAATGCGCTGCTCCGTGCAGCCGTAAGGATATTCGACGAGATAATTGAGGCCGGCGACGAGCCGCACCGCTAGCGGATCGGAGGCGAGCGTCACCGCGCGCTGCAACGACCCCGGCCGCAAGTCCGTAGCGATCGCCGGAAGGCTCGCCCCGCCTCCGGCCGCGACGTCGAAAATCGCATGCTGGCGCAGCGGCGAGCGGTCGGGCTTGATCGGCAGATCGATCGCGACAGCGTCACGCGCCTTGTCGGCCTCCCGCTGCAGCGTGAATGTGAACCGCGCGCGATCCTTCGCGGCCGCCGGAACGGAAACGGGAAAATCGAGGCGCGCCGGGCGGTTCTCCTGCCAGGCGAAGCTCTGCTTCTGCGATCCCGTGAGCGTCAGCCCTTCGACGCTGAGGCTCGCGCTTCCCGCGCCTGACGGTCCTTCGATGACGCGGCCGAGAAACTCCGCGTCGAAAGAATCGCCATAGCGCAAGAAACGCGGCAGCGCCGGCTGGGCGACAAGGTCCTGGCGGATCAGCATTTCTCCCGTCGCATAACCAAAGCGCTCGGGTCCGCTCACCGCCTTCGCCCGCAATTTGAAGATGGTCAGCGAATCCGGCAGCTTGACCCTGATCTTCGCAACCCCGTCGGGCCCGACGACAATCTTCGGCAGATAGACCGGCACGGGAGTGAAATTCTTGCGAACGGAGACATTGTTGTCAGAGCCCCATTCGTTGAGGCCGGCGTCGCCGCCCGGATTCTCCTCGAGCGGTATGACCCCGAAAGCCATGTTGCGCGTGTCGCGCGCGGCCATCCTCGTCGGGCGCTCGACGATGAAATCCTTCAGCGGATCGAGCGGACGCTCCTTGGCGAGCGACAGCACCGCCTGATCGACCATCCAGAAGGTCGCTTCCCCTGCGACCGGCGCGCCGAGGTCGTCGGCGAGTTTCAACGTCACGTCGATCTCCTGCCCCGGCCGCGCCTTCTGCGGATAGTCGAGAGAGACCGTGACGATGTTCTTCACCGGCGTCACCGTGATCCATTTGGTCGCTGCGATGGTGACCGGCTTGCCCTGATCGAAAGGCGCGCTCGGATCGGCGGTTTCCTCCGGCAGGCGGCCGCGCATGATGAGGAAATGCACGGCGAGCTTCGGCATGTCGGGAACGGTCACCGGCACTTCGTAGCGGCCATAGCCGTTGGCGATCGAGACCCAGTCATAGCGGAAACGGCCGCCGGCCTCCTCGACGATGGCGAGCGCGCGGGCGGTCTGGAAAGGGCTCTCCAGAATGAGCGTCGCCATTTCGCCCGGCGCATAGGCGTCCTTGTCGGCCGCGACTTCCGCGGTCTGCGCCGGCGCGCGCGCGAAAGTCACCGGCGTTGCGCCGCCGACGAAGAAATCGACGCTGACCTTCTGGCGGCGTCCCGCCTTGTCGGACGCCTCGATCTCGACGAGATAGACACCCGCCTCCTTGGCGGAGAAGGCGAGCTTTTGCGCGTCCTTGCCGCTCGCGAGTTTTTGTTCGGCGATCGTCTCGTCGATGACCTGCGTCACATATTTTGCGGCGCCCTGGCTGAAGTCGCTTGCTTGCAGCGTCGAACTCCAGTTGCGCTTGACGAGGCGCGCCGTCATTTCGACGCCCTCGAGTGAGACGCCCTTGGCGTCGACTGCGAGAATTTGCGCGTCGATCGCGCCGGGCTTTGCCTGATAGCGCGGCGTCTTGATCCCGAGCACGAAGGGCGGCAGCGCCACGACGGAGGCGACATTGCGCACCTCGACGCCGTCCTCGCCCGCAACCGTCGCCTCGATCTGATAGCGGCGCGGCTGCGCCGTCGGCTCGGCGGCGGGGTCAAAGGCGATCCTCGCCGCGCCGGCGGCGTCGGTCGCCGCCTCGCGTTCGAGCACGGGCGTCGATTTGAACGCGCCGTCGCCGGAAAAACGCGCGTCGCTCGAGAAGAACCAGCCCTCGCGGCCGGGCGGCGTCCAGGCATAAGGGAACTGGCTCGCGCGCCATTTGAGCCGCCGCTCAGCGACGAGGCCGCCGGCGAAATAGCGCGCCACGAGATCGACGGAGAATTCGCTGTCGAGGGACACGGTCTGCGTCGCGTTGAGCAGGACCTCGAAGGTCGGCAGCCGGTAAGCTTCCTTTTTGAAGGGGACGTCGCGGCAGGATTTCGCGGCGTCGTCATTTGCCGCGGCTTCCGGCTCCTCCGCCGATTCGTCTCGCGGCGCCGGCGCGTCAGGCTCAAATCGCACCGCATAATCGCCGGTCGCGACCGTCGTCGCGTCGAATTTCTGATAGAGATTTCCCGTCGCGTCGATCGTAGTCGGCAGGCGCCATTCCTGCCCGCCGGGGCCTGTCACAACGAGCGTCCCGCCGCCCTTCGCATAGCTCAGCGCGCCATCGAGATAGTTTCGCGCATAGCCTTTGATCTCGACCGGCTCTTCCGGCCGGTAGATCGGCCGATCCGTGAAGAGATGGCAGAGCGTCCGGGCAGCCTCTTTGCGCTCGATCGTCGGATCGACGGTCCAGGCGAGCCAGGGCTCTTCCGGATGTGTCCAGTTCTCCTGCGCATATTGCGCCGGCGCATTGTCCGGCTCAAGGACGAGAGCGTCGAGCCCCTTCTCGACGACGATTCGCTTGATCGCCGCCTGCGTCCGCTCACCGGGATCCCAGGCGAAAGCGCCGGCGGCGTCGGTGCGCCCTTCCGCCAGCGTGGCGAACCTGTCGTCGCGCAGGCCCTGAAGTCTGATCTGCGCGCCCTCGATCGGCTTGGCCGTCGAAAGGGAGGTGACGAAGAAGCGCACCCGCGCGGTTTCCTCGACGGCGGCGAGAGTGAGGTCGGTGACCTCGAGCCGCATCCAGCTGCGCTTGTCGCCAAAGACCGGACGCATGCCGACAAGATAGGTCCCTGCCTCGCCCTTGCCCTTGATCCTCGCGAGGAGCGGCGCGAGATCGAGGCCGAATCTGGCGCCGGCGCCGCCGCGCCGGATCGGCAGATCGAGCAGTTCGGAGACGGCGGGCGATCCGAGCGCGTTGATGCGCTTTGCGATCGCCGCCACGTCGGCGTCCTTGTCGCCGCTCCATTTTGCAGGCTCATTGCCGGGCAGCGGCGGCTCGGTCGCATCCTCGGTATCGACGCCCTCCGCGGGAAACGGCCAGAAATCGCGCGACAGCGGGTCGATCGCATGAATGCGCAGATCGACTTTGTCGAAGCCCGAGCCGCGCATCGGGACGAGCTGCGGCCCGAAGCGCTCGACAAGGCCGCGCCGGGCCTCGAAGGCAAGGTTCGGGCGCTCGTCGGCGAACGCGAAGCGATGAACGAAAACCGGCCCCTGCAGCGGTCGCTGGCGCTCGTCCATAAGGCTTCCGGGCGCGATCTTCAGCTCATAGACGGCGTCGGCGAGAAAGCGCCCCGATATGCGCAGATTGCCGCCGTCGGGCTCGACGCTCAGGCGTTCGACCGGCGGCGAGATACGCAGCGCCTCGCGCGCTTTCGCAATGTCGAGGGGCGCCGGCCTGCCGGAGAAGGCGACGGCAATGCCGCGCGCCGGGGATTTTGCCTGCCCCACTTCGTCGTTGGCCCCCGCAGGCGTGCAGCGCATCACGCCGTCGAGATTGGCGCGATCGAAGCCGCGCCCGCAATCGGCGCCGGTCGCGACGAAAGGCGCGGCGCTCTGCAGCCGGAGCTCGAAGGCGGGTTCGTCGAGGCCCGGCTCGTTCGAGAGCTTCAGCCGCAGGATGGCGACGCGACCGTCCGGAACGGCGGTTTTGAGCTGCACGAGATAGGATTGGCCATCCTCTCGCTTGCCGCGCGCGAGCGGCAGAACGGAAAAGTCCTGCGCGGCCAGGAACTGACCTGCGGCTCCGTCGAGGCCGGGCGATGGGCGCAGCTCGATCGAAAGAAGCTGCGCAAGTGCGGTGACGTCAACGGCCTCGCGAAAGGTCAGAGTGATATGGTCGAGATCGGCGACAGGATCGGCGCCTTCGGCGGGGCTCGTTGAAACGGGGGCAGGCAGGAGAGGGATCAGCCGCGCATGGGCGCTTGCGCCTTGTGCGGTCTCGATCTCGACTGGCTGAAGCGGCCGCCAGGCGGCCGCCGGACGGAACTGCAACGCCCGCGGCCCGAGCCATCGCCACGCGCCGGCGGCTTCGGGCGTCATCTTGACGAAGCGCTGCGGCGCGTCCTCGGGACCGCCGTCCCTCGGTCCGAGGTCGGAGTCAAAGAAATGCGTCACCGGATCCCAGCTGCGCAAAAAATGCTCGGGCACGATGCGCGCTCCGTCCGTCCGCTGCAATAAATCGAGCTCGGCGGGCTCGGCCGACGTTGGCGCAGGGGCGAGCGCGGCGAGAAGGAGTCCGCAGAAGAGAAGCCCCCGGAAGACGGCGAGCCGTTTCATGATGATCCTCATGTTTCGGCCTTTGCGCTGACCTGTAGGATTGGTCGTGTGATTGCTCATGCGGCGGCTTATGCCGTGCTGCATGGCGTGCTCCATGGCGCGCTGCATGGCGCGCCGGCGATCTTCATGGCGAAGCGTTCGACATCGCGGTCCTCCATGACGGCTGTCATGCCTTGTCTGTTGCAATGGCTGAAACGACCGCGTGTATGATTGTGGCGGCTCTTGGCGTGGCTCATGGCGTGGCTCTTGGCGCGCTTCATGGTTTGCCGGCGGGCTTCAGGCCTACGAGTTCGAGATAGTGCTGCGCGACGTCCGGCGGCGGACCGTTTGCCGGTTGCGTCAGACCGACGACGGCGGGGCGCACGATCAACGCGGGGCCGTCCGCCGGCGCGGACGCCTCGATGAGATAGCGCCCGGGTTCGACCCTCCGCAATTGAGCGACGCCTTCGCCGAGGCTTCTGCCGGCCGCGTCGATGAGGCGCACGCGTGCGCTGTCGGGGTCCGAGCGCACGCCGACGCCGATCGTCGTCGCTTGCGCCGCCTCGAAGGCGAAAAGTACGGCCGAGCCCGGCGCGAGGGTCACCGGCTCGCCGACGCCCTCAGCCGCCGGAATGGTCGGGCTCACCGCCAGTTCGAGCGTCCCGGCGAGCGCCCCTTCGTGGGGGGAATAAACAAAAAGCTTCGCCTCGCCCGCCGCGACATAGGCGTGGAGCTCGGCGCCGGCGGGATAGAGCTGCGGCTCCCCCCTGACGCCGCTCTGCTCCAGCGCCAGGATCACCGGCGCGGTCGAGCGCGCATTGACCAGCGCCGGAGCCTCAGAGGCGAAAGCAAGCGTCATCGCTTGCCCCTCGAGGCGCAAGGCCGCGGGGAGCGGAATTCTTTGCGGCTCGGGCAAAGGCCAGGGCGAGGCATGCGCATTCTCGATCCAGACGGCGGCAAGGCCCGCGTCGTGATCAAAAATGAGTTCGCCGGGTGCCGGCAGATCGATCGAGGCGCCGTTGAGGACAGCGCCGCTGTCGGCGATAAAGGCGCCGCGGCCGCCCGCGAGGACAAGACGGTCGCCGGCGTTGGCCTCGATCCGCAACGACAGGGAGCCCGCCGCGCCAAAGAAACGCTTGCGGATGTCGCCCGCCGCAAGCGGCTTTTCAGCCGGCGCAGGATTGGCGGCGAGAGACACGGGCGCGGGCCCGGCGCCGATATTGGCGAAGAGCACATTCGTCCACTGGCCGGCGAGGCGCCGCGACAGCGGCTTGCCGCCGCCCCAGATGGTCGCCGCGCGATCGCCGGCGCTGAGAAAGGCGGCGGCGCCGGCGCCAAGATTGATCTCGATCTCCTTTGCAGATGACGGCAATCGCACAAGCTGCGCCGCGCCCGGCGCAATTGCGCCGGCGTACCGCGCCTCGGCCTCGACCATCGGCTGCGCCGAGAGGTCGAAAGCCTCGAGCCCGAGACGCAAAGGCCCGGCGTCGCCGGCGTTCCAGACGCGCAGGGGCTCGCCGCCGGTAAGCGCGATCGCCGCCGCGACGGCCCCGGCCGGCGCGAGGCCCATGCCATTGCCCGCATCAAGTCCCGGCTGGCCGAAGCTCGATTGCGCGCGCCAGACGCGCAGGCTTCCCTCGCCGCGCAGCGGCTGCGTGAGCGTGGCCGTCTCTCCTTCGGCGAGGGCGAGCGAAAGCGATTTGGCATCAGCCGGGACGTCCTCGAGCCGCAACGCGCCGCCGCCGCGCCGGACGAACCAGAGGCGCTCGGACTGCGGCGCAAGCACGCCGCTTTCCGCCCGGGCGAGCGCGCGGCCAGGGGCTGAGCCTTGCCGAAGGCCGGGAGGCGCCTCTTTCAGGATAAGCATGCTTTTCGCAGGTACGGCGACCGCGCCCGCTTCGAGCGGCGGATCCATGCCCTCGATGGGGATCGCCTTCAAGGTCGGGGCAGTTGCTCCCTTAGCGAGATCGTCGACCGCCCGCGCCACGACGGCAATGCTCGCTGCGCCCTCGACCGGCCAGACTGAGACACGCCATGGCTGCTTCGCTTTACCGTCGCCAGGCATGGCGACGAAGGGCGCGCGTCCTCGGTCGAAGCCGACCGCGCGCCACATTCCGTCGGGGTCCCGCCGCTCCAGCGACAGCACGCAATCGGCCGAGGACTGCGCTGCAACCACAAGCAGCGCGCCATCCGCGATCGCAGGCAGCGCGAGCTGATATGCGCCGCGCCCCGCAACCTGCGCCACCCTTTCGAGATCGAGATCGGGGCCTTTCACAGGCTCCGGCAGCGCGAGGTCGAGCTCGATTTTGGCGCGGGTTTGCTCGTTGGGCGCGGCTTCGTCGGCGCTCGCCGTCTCGGCGTCGCCTTCCTCCGCCGGCGGCTCGCCAGCCGCCTGCTCATCGGCGGAGGTTTCGTCGGCGCTCTGGTCGGAGGCGCTCTCATCGGAGGCGCTCTCGTCGGCCACGTTTACTTCATCCGGGCGCTCCGCCTGCATGGACGCTTGTCCTGCATCGGCGCGGGCCGCTGCAAGATCGAGCCGATAGGCGCCGGCCGGGAGGCGGCGCGATAAAGCGATATTCCAGTCATCGATCCGGCCGGACAATCGCTCGAGAATGCGTCCGTCCGCATCTTTCAGAACGCCGGTCAGCTCGGCGGCGCCGAAGCTCGTGAGAGTGACGATCCGGTCGTCGCCGATCGCGAAACGAACGCTCGCAGGCAGTTCGACAAGGCGCGGCGCGCCCGGCTGAAGCTCGGCGGATTTCAGAGCCACCTCATAGTCGAGCCTGTCATTGCGCCCGGCGGCTGTAAGATCAAGCCGATAGTCCCCTTGCGCCAGCCCGCCGTCGAAGCCGCGCTCGAACGAGATTTTTCCAATCTTGGTCGGCTCCGCGCCCAGCTTCGTCAATTCACCCGCCATGCCTTCGCTGACGGCGATCGTCACCTGCGCCGGACCGTTCAGCGAAAAGGTCCATTGGTCCGGCTTTCGCAGTTCGCCCACGGCGGGCTCCCGCCACTGAAATTTCTGCGGCGTCTCGAAGGCGAGCGGGTGCGGGCCATGACCTTGCAACGTCGCGACCCCGCCGGTCCCGCGCATGCGGGCGACGACGCGGGCGTCTGCCTCCACCGGCGGAACAACGAGCCGGTAGCGGCCCTTGTCGAAATGGCGTTCCAGCGCCGCCACGGCTCCGGGCGGCGTCAGCGGCCAGCCGTCCTCTTCTTCGAGGCGCGCTGGAAAATCCTTGCCGAGCGAATAAAGATCGAGCCTGTAGTCGGCGGTCTCCGGGGCCTCGACATCGAAGACCGCGCCCGAGCCCTCGGTCAGCGCCGCGCGGGCGCTTTGCTCCGGCGCGAGGCGGCCCGCCGGGTTCAGCGCTGCGCGCTCGGTGACAAGGCCGAGATGGCCTTCGGACTCTAGCGCCTTGATGTTTACGCGATAGGAACCGGCGCGCAGATAGGTCTGCAGCAGCGCGTTGTGGCCGGGACCGTTGTCGGACGCCTGATCGATCGCGGGAATGAAGGACGTGCCGATCGTCGCCGAAGTCTTGAGCCGTCCAAGCGTCCCAATGCGATAGAGGCCGCCGTCGGCGACATCGAGACGGAACGCGCGCGTCTCGTCCCGCGCGAGATCGAAGAACTGCGCCTCCCCAGGCTTCAGCACCGGGATCGCCGCCGCCGCTGCGACCGAGGGGACGGCGGCGGGGGGCGCAAATTTCGACCATGTGACGATGACGCGCCGGTCGACCGGCGACGCTGGAACGGTCGCGACCAGCGTGCGGCCCTTGTCGTCAGCGCCCTGCTCCGTCAGTTCGATGGCGACCGGACGTCCATTGACGTCGGCGGCGGCGATCGCCCCGCCCTTCGGCGCGCGCAAGGGGATGACGAGAGCGCCGGGCCCTCCCGCGACCGGGGGCGCAGGAGTCTGGACTTTTGGCGCGCGCTTGTCGTTCGCCTTTTGCGCGGTGCCGGCCGCGACGGGCGTCCTCTTTTCGGCTCCGAGGGGCGCTTGGGCCGGCCGCTTCGGCGGCAGAGGGGCCGGCGCTTCAATTGCGGGCTTGCCCTGAACCTCGCCGCGAGCAGGCTGATCGAGGATCAGCGGCCCCGCGGCGAGATCGGCCGGAAGCTTCCGCGCGCGCGGTCCGATCGCCAGATTGGGGCCGCTATTGGCGAAAATCTGAAGCGCGGCGCCCTTCTCGACTGTCTGCACGCCGAAATCGAGGGTGGGATGGACTGGAGACAGCGACAGCGCAGGCGCGAGTCCCGGCTGACCAAAAGTGAGGTCGAGGACGCCGCCCGCATCGCGGACAGGATCGAGCTTCAACCTGTACCATCCAGCCTCGACGTTCCATTGCAGGGGGATTTCGCCATCGGCGCGCGGCGCGTTGGCGCCAAGGAGCGGTTCGAGCGTCGCGCGAACGCCAGGTCCCAGCGTGCGCAAGGCCACAGCGCCGGAATTCGCGATCTCGAAGATCAGGCTCGACGGGCCGCGCAGATTGAACTTGCCGCGCCAGGCGCCGCCTTCTGCGATGCGCAGCGCCTTCGACGCGATGACCGTCCCCTTGCCTTTGGCGAAGCGCGCGAGCAACACGGTCGCCGGCAGCTCGTCGCCCCCTTCTCCCGCGACGTCGACCGCGACGAGATAAGACCCTGGCTCCTCGATGCGCAGCGAATCCGAGGGCTCGAGCGCGCGGAGCCGGAAGCCCTGCCCTTGCAGGCCGGACACTTCGACGATGGCCGGTTTATCGTCTTTCGCGGCGACGGTCAGAGAAACGGCAGGATCCCGGCTCGCCCTCGAAACGCTTGCGACCGCTGGGGCCGCGCCCCGCGCGACGGACAATTGCCCCGAAGCGGGTTCCGGCAGTTCGAGGCGGAAATAGGAGGCGGAGGCCGGAACCCGGAAGCGCAGCGAGCCGAATGGGCCGATGGCGCCTTCGAACCAGCCGCCGGCGAGAAGCCTGGGAGGTCCGATGCGTAGATGAAAGGGATTTTCCGGCTTGCCGTCCGCCCAGAGAGCGGGAGCGCCGCCATAGGCCGTCATGAGGTAGAGCCCCGGCTCGACAGCGCCTTCGAGGCGCAGCCGCGTCATCGGATGGTCGGCCTCGGCTTCGACCGTCGCGGCTTTCGGCTCGAGACCGGCGAGATCGGTCCCGTTGCGCCAAAGACGCAAATCGCCAAGCGCCCGCCCGACGGCCTCGACCGACGCCGCGCCGTCCTCGCCGACAATCATCCAGTATGAGCGCTGCTCGAGATCGCCGAGCTCCGCATCAGCCTCGCCGCGCAGCAGTTCGGGCTTTCCGACGCCGTGAAATGGCGCAAGGCTGAGGCGCGCCTCGCCTTCAGCGCCTTTGGCGCCGAAGCTCATGAGCTTATAGACGCCGCGGTCGAGCAGCACGTCGAGACGGCCGTCGCGCTGGCCCGCCTCGCCCTCGACCGCGCCGGGGCCGGTCATCATGTCGACGAGCCGCAGCGCGACCCCGGAACCGCTTTTCGCGCGGATCGAAAAGCGCCCAGAGGTCCCGACGCTCACAAAGCTGACCTCGTTCGACGAAGCGGAGACGCTCGCGCGGGAAAGCCGCGCCGCAGGATCAGGAGGAACAGGCGGCAGCTTGTCGTCGGACCGCCGGCACGGCGTGGCGCCCGGCCCCCCGCAATCGGGCGCCTGCGCGATGACCGGCCTTTCAGAAGCGAAGGCGAGCATCAGCGCCAGAAGCGCGACGAGACCGCGCCGGCCGCCCGCGGCGGCAAAGGCGTTGCGAAGCCAGCGCATCAGGCTCGGCACGGCGCGTCTCGCATCAATCAACCTCCCGCCGGGCGGATGTGAGCACGGAGCCTGGCGGCGCGCCAGACTTGTTTTGATCATATTTCCTGAAAAAACGTTACGCCTAGGGGCAGCGGAGCTGCCGGCGCGCGCTCAAGGAGCCAATGCGCGGGCGGGCCGGTCTTTTTTCGCGCAGAGCCCACCGGGAGCGGACATGGATTATCGAAAGGCATTCTTCGTCGACGGCAAGGTGAAACTGAAGGATCGGGACGCATCGGCGACGCCGGGCTGCGAGTCGAAAGAGGCCGCGGCGCTCGCCTTCGAGCCGATCCGGCAAAGGCTCGCGCACCAGCACAACCTGCTTTATGCGGAGAAGAGGCGCTCGCTCCTCATCGTGCTGCAGGGCCTCGACGCCTCGGGCAAGGACGGTGTGATCGGCAAGGCTTTCGCGTCCTTCAACCCGCAAGGCGTCATCGTGACGAGCTTCAAGGAGCCGACCTCGACGGAGCTTTCCCACGATTTTCTCTGGCGCGTGCACCAGCAGGCGCCAGCCAGGGGGGCGATCGCGATCTTCAACCGCTCGCACTACGAAGACGTGCTGATCACGCGGGTCCACAAAAAGATCGACGACAAAACGACGAAAGAGCGCTTCGCGCACATCCGCGACTTCGAGACCCTGCTCGCCGAGAACGGCGCGGCGGTGCTGAAGTTCTTTCTCCACATCAGCAAGGACGAGCAGCTCTCCCGTTTTGAAAAGCGTCTCGTGGATCCGGAGCGCAACTGGAAAGTCTCCGAATCCGACTATTCCGAGCGGCTGCTGTGGGACCATTACATGGAGGCCTATGAGGACGCGCTCAACGCCACAAGCACGACGCGGGCGCCATGGTATGTCATCCCGGCAGATCGCAAATGGTTTCGAGACCTCGCCATATCACAGATCGTCGCGGAGGCCCTCGAGGGGCTCGACATGCGCTTCCCCAAGCCTACCGTCGACCTCGCCGACATCAGGCTGAAATATCATGCGGCGGCCGAGGAGGCGAAAGCGGAGAAGGCGGCTCGGGCGGACAAATAGGGCGAGCGGCAAAGCGGCCCCGCAGTTCGAGAAGTGTTTCCGCCGTGTCGACGTCGATCAGCGCGGCGTCGTCCTCGACGGCGCATTCGATGACGCGGGGCCCTGCGGCGTCGATCAGCGCGCGCGCGCCGCTGTCGCCTTCGAGGGCCGCCACGCCCGGAAAGAGGCCGCGGCCGATGAGCACGGGGTTGCCCCGCGCGCCCGCCCGGACCGGCGCGACGGCGAGCGGCGGCGTTCCAGCGGCAAGCGCTTCCGAAAAAGCAGCGACGAGCCGGTCGATCAGCGCGGCCGAAACGAAGGGCATGTCGCCGAGGAGCACGACTGCCCCCGCGCAGTCCGCAGGCAGTGCGGCGAGGCCACACTTCAGCGAGCCCGAGAGACCGCTGGCGTAGTCGGGATTGTCCGCGAAGGCGAGGTCGAGGCCCCGCAGAGCCTCCTCGACGTCTTCCCGCGCATGGCCCGTCACCACGCAAACCGGCCGGGCGGACGATGACAGCGCCGCCTCGGCGACACGGCGCACCAGGGGTTTGCCGCCGAACTCCACAACGAGCTTCGTTGGTTCGGCGCCGGCGAAGCGCGACGAGCGGCCGGCAGCGAGCACGATCGCCGCGATTTCAACCATTGTCACGCCGGCGCGGCTGCGGGCGCAGCTTGATCTCGGTCAGGGAGCCCCCGACGCCCATGTTACGAATGTCGCAGACGCCGACGTCAAGACCGGCGAGAAGCCGGTTCAGCACGAAATCGAAGCCGTTTTCCTTCGGCGAGCGGGCGCAGCCGGGCGCGCCGATTACCGGCTTTTGCGCCACGCCCGGCAGGGAGTCCAAATAGCCGAGGAGAAGGAGATTGCCAGGGTCGACGGGCATGCCGAAATGCGCGATGCGTCCGCCGCATTGCTCGATCGCGCCCGGCACGACGTCGCGGCGGTCGGCAATCGCGCTCGCCCCGAAGATCACGATCAGGTCGCTTTCCCCTGCGATGCGGCGAAGCGCGGAGGCGAGAGCTGCGGTCTCGTGTGGAACACGCTCCTCGATGGAAACGGCCGCGCCTGTGCCCTCGAGCCGGGCCGCCAGGGCTTCCCGGGTCTTCTCGACGGTCGAAGCTTTGAGGCCTGGCAGCAAGGTCGAGACGACGCCGATCCGCATCGGCCGGAAGGGCGCGATCCTGAGCGGCGCTTCGCCCGCGCCTGCGACCGCGCCTGCGACCGCGCGATCGAGAAGAGCGCCTGGAATTGCGAAAGGAACGATCTTCACCGTCGCAACCATCTCACCCGCGGCCGCCCTCTGAAACCCCGGGAGAGTCGCGACGGTCACGCTTTCGTCGCTTGCGTTGACGCGCTCGATTGCAGACGCGTTGACGATCAGCACTCCGCTGCGCTCGGCGATGAGATTGCAGCGTCCCGTGAACGGAGGGTCAAGGCGCAGATGCGGCCCGGCGAGACCCCTCGCGACGATGCGCGCCGCCTCGTTTTCCTCGACGTCGCCCTGTTCGATTTCGGCGACGACGACTTGCCTCACGCCGGCCGCCTGCAGAAGCCCGATCTGCTCCAAGTTGAGGCGTTCGCCTTTCTTCAAGGCGACGCCCGGCCGCTTGAGAGTATGAGCGAGCACGGCGCCGCCTGCCCTCTCCACTGGAACCGGGCCAAATCTCATGCCGCGCGTCTCATTTCCGGCGTCTCACGCCGCGCGCCCGCGTGGGGCAAGAGCCGGCGCTCGCAGCGCCTCGATGATCTCGCCGAGGATCGAGACGGCGATTTCCGCCGGGCTCTGCGCACCGATGGCGAGCCCGATCGGCGCATGGATGCGGGCGAGCGCAGATTCGCCGAAACCCGCCGCGAGCATCCGCTCAACCCGCCGCGCATGGGTCCTGCGCGAGCCGAGCGCGCCAATATAGAAGCAGTCTTCCTTAAGCGCCGCCGCCAGCGCCTCGTCGTCAATGCGCGGCTCATGCGTCAGGACCACCAGTGCGGTCGAGCCGTCGAGGCCAAGCTTGCGCAGCGCGTCCTGAGGCCATTCGGCGATGAGGCGCGCATCGGGAAAGCGCTCCTGCGTCGCGAAGGCGGTGCGCGGATCGACGATAATGGTCTCGAAGCCCGCGAGCCGCGCCATCGGCGCAAGGCTTTGCGAGATATGCACGGCACCGACGGCGATCAGCCGCGGCGGCGGCGCGTAGACGGTGACGAAATAAGGAGCTTCCTCGGCCCGAACGACTCCGCTCTCGCGCCGCCTCAGCCGTTCAGCAAGGTCGGTCGCCAAAGGACCGCTCGCGGCGTCTGCGCGGCGGCAAAACCGCTCGGCGCCGGAGGAAAGATCAGTCACGACGGCGCAGGCGCGGCGCGCCGCGCGCTCGGCGTTGACCGCGGCGAGCAGCGCCGGATCGAGCGGGCGGAGATAGACTTTGATGCGGCCGCCGCAGGAGAGGCCCGCCCGCCAGGCTGTCTCGTCCTCGACGCCGAATTCGAGCATGTGGCGGCTCCCAGAACGGATCGCCTCCTGCGCCTGCGTCACGACCTCGCCTTCGACGCAGCCGCCGGAGACGGAGCCGAGAAAATTTCCATCGCCGTCGATCACGAGATGGCTGCCGACCGGACGCGGCGCGGAGCCCCAGGTCTCGACCACGGTCGCGATGGCGACGCCGCGGCCGGCGAAAGTCCAGCGCTGCGCCTCGTTGAGGATGTCTTCGTCGGAGGCGAGCATCAAACTTCCTTTGCAGCGGGATCGCGGGCCGAAACGCCCGTGCCGGTCCCGGCTCGGCGGCAGAGGCAATCGATGAGGCAATATAGGGAGCCCCTGGCGAACTTACAGGTCTTTGGCGGATCGACCGCCGTGGCGCCGCCCGGCGCTAATCAATGACGACCCGCGCGTCCGGCGCCGGTTGAAACGCGGCAAGCACGAGCGACACCGCAAGAAGCACGAGAATCCCGAAGATGATCCCGCCAAGACGGTCGACTCCCGGCCATATGCTGTCCGGCGGCCCGGAGCCCTGCACCAGCGTCATGATGAAGACGATGGTCGCCTGCATGCCGATATAGCCGATTCCTCGCGGGCTTGCCTGCACATGGCTGCCGATCCAGACGCCCGCGCAAAGCGTCGCGAGCCAGGGCGCGAATTCGGTGAGCGGGGCCGCGAGACAGATAAGCGAGACGACGCCGCCAAGAAGACAGCCGATCAGGCGATGGATGGCGCGCGTCACCATGAGCCGGCCAGGATCGGGCGAGTTCGCCGGGGCGGCGGGAACCGCCATGACGGCGGCGATGGTGATCGCCATTTGCGCCAGGCTCGGCAGCTCGAACCAGTACCAGACCAGCGGTATGAGCATGACCGTCAGACCGGCTCGCAAGGCATGCAGCATCACCGGGGTCGGCGCGTCGAGAACGTCGCGCCAGCCGGGCGCCTGCGCCGCGCCAGAGCCTTCGTCATCGGCCGCCAGGAGAAGCGCCATGAGAATCGCCGCAGCGACGCCGAGCACGACCTCGATGGTGCGATAGGCGGCAGAATTGAACGCCGTCGCCGGCGCGGTCAGCGCCGTCAGAATGATCAGATCGAAGGTCATCGACCCAAGCAGCCAGGCATAGGCGTGCGGGCTGACCTGAAAGCCGAGCAGGCCGATGAAGGAGACAAGCAGAAGGGCGAGCGCGCAGGCGACAGGATCATAGGCGAGCCAGGACCCGAGGGCGAGAGCGAGCAAGGCGCCGACCACAGTGCCGATGATGCGCAGGACGCCCTTGCTGATCGATGCGGGGCGCGTCGCCTGGCTGCAAACGAAGGCGCTGACGCCAGCCCACCAAGGGTCGTCGATGTGCATGGCGAGAGCGACGATGGTGGCGATGGCGACGGACAGCGTCGCCGCGGCGCAAATCCGTCCGCGGGGAGGGACGAGGGTCAGCTCCCTCAGCTCCGCCCAGAGCGCGGTAAACATGCCCGCAATTCCCTCGGCTTCTCGCAGGATCGCGGCGGCAAGCGGGTTCATGGCAAGATCACTGGGAAGATCACGACGCGGGCGTCGGCCCCCATATAAAGCTCCTTCGGCGGGTCAACGAGAGTGAGGGTCACCGGGAATCGGCGCTCCAAGCGGATCCAGTCGGTCGTCGGCGCGACATAGGGCAGCAGCTTTTCCGCCCCCGGATCGCGGCTGACGCCGCGCGCGATCCCGCGGATGCGGGCGCGATGCAGCCGCCAAGGCTCGGAATCAAGGTAAACCCAGGCGTCGCCGCCGATTTTGAAGTTGCGGATGTAGCTCTCCTTGTAGTTGGCCATGACGCGCCAGCCGGCGGCGGCGACAATGCCGATGAGCGGCTCGTAGGCCGTCGCGGTGTCGCCGACGCGCACCGTCAGATTGTTGATCGAGCCGTCGATCGGCGTCGGTAGTTTCGTTCGATCGAGGCTCCATTGCGCTGTCGCGAGCTCCGCCTGCGCCTTGCGCAGCGCGGCTTCATGCACCACCAGGGTGGCGCGAGCAGCGGACGAGGAGGATTGGGCCGAAGAGAGCGCCGCCGTTGCGCGGTTCAAGGAATCATTCGCCCGATCGAGAGACGCCTGCGCGACGTCGTCATATCTGTTCAGCGACGCCATGCGTTGCTGCGTGAGGCGTGCGAGATCCAACGCCGAGGCGGCGGATTTCACCGCATCGTCCGCCGCGGCGACCGAATCGCGATCGACCTCGATCTGCGATTTTGTCTCCTCGAGAGCCGCCGCGCGCTGATTGACGGCGAGCTGAAAAGGCGTCGGATCGATCTCGATCATGAGGTCCCCGGTCTTGACCGGCTGGTTGTCGACGATATGGACGGCGATGATGCGTCCCGTCACTTCAGGCGCGATGGCGACGAGGTCGGACCGAACGAAGGCGTCGTCGGTGTAAGCGACAAAGGTCGTGACGATCTCATAGCCTGCAAAAAGCGCGGCGATCGCGCCGACGATCAGCAAAATCCGTTTGCCTCGCGTCACGCCGCGCCTCGATCTCCGGCGGCGCGGGGTTCGCCGGCCGGTCCGCAATCACGCCTGAACCATGATGTCATGAGATATGCAGGCCCGTTGCGAATCGGTGACGACAAAAGACGACAAGCGCAATCTGGAAAGATCGTCCCCGTAGTTTAGGATATTCGCTTCACTAAGCGAAAGCCCTTGGGGCGCGAGATCGACTTCGTGGGATTGTGTCCCACACCTCAGTCGGGCATAGCTGCGCCCATGAATGGTCCTAGAACCCCCGCGCCGGCCGGCGCCGACAGGCTGCATTCCCCCGTGGCGCGTCTCTTGCGGCCGCTGGTGCGGCTGCTCATCCGAAGCGGAATGACCTTTCCCGGCCTCGTCGATCTGGTGCGCGAGCTTTACGTCAACGTCGCCGAATATGATTTCGCGCTGCCGGACAAAGAGCAGACGGACAGCCGCGTCAGCCTCTTGACCGGCATTCACCGCAAGGAGGTCCGCCGTCTGCGCGGCGCCGGAGCGATGATCAGCGCCGCCCCCGCCGCGCTGTCTCGCGCGAGCCGCATCATCGCCCGCTGGCTCGCCGCGCCGGAATATGTCGACGCCGAGGGGCGTCCGCGCGCGCTCGCCCGCGTCGCCGGGTCAGGTTCGCGGGAGCCCTCCTTTGAGTCGCTCGTCGCCTCGGTCACCCGGGACGTGCGACCACGCGCCGTGCTCGACGAATGGCTCGACCGCAAGCTGGTGACGATCGACGCGGAAGGACGCATCGAGCTCGCCGAAGCGGCGTTTTTGCCGCCGGGCGGCAGCGACCAGCAGCTCTATTATTTCGGCCGCAATCTGCACGATCACGTCGCGGCCGCGGTCGCCAATGTGCTCGGCGAAAAGCCGCGCTTCATGGACCGCGCGGTGCATTGCGACGGATTGTCGGCCGAGCTTGCCGAAGCGCTGGAGCGCCGCTCGCAGGAGATCGCCACGGGCGCCCTGCAGGAGGCAAATCGCGAGGCGCACGCGGCCTGCGAAACCGACGCGGGCGGCGATAACCGCTGGATCATGGGTGTCTATATCTATCGCGAGCAGCAATCGGCCGCGCAGGAGGACGACGCTTGAGCGCCGGCGGCGCGCCCGCCGGTCCGCCGGCGTTCGGGCCGCCCGGCGGAATGCGGCGTTAACGGGCCTCGCCGGCGAGGATGACGCCCTCGTCGCCGCGCAGGGGCAGCATCTCCACCACGGCTTCATCCGAGCGGTCGCAATGTGTTGACATGACGACAGTCATCCCTGGCGATCCCACAGGCGGCCGCCAGAGCGTTGGCGATGCTCCGAGATTGAGCACGACCGTCGTCCACTCGTCGCCGGAGCGGCGCTCATAGGCCAGAACATCGCCCTCGCTTGCGAGCCGTCGAAAGGTTCCGAGCGAAAGCGACTCGTGAGCGCGTCGATAATGCAGAAGCGCACGCGTGAGCGACAGCATCGAGGCCGGATCGGCTCTTTGAGCGGCGACGCTGCGCGACGCCCAGTCCGGCGTCAGCGGCAGCCAGGGCTCATGCGTCGAGAAGCCGGCGTGAGGGCTTGCGTCCCATTGCATTGGCGTGCGTTCGGGATCGCGTCCGACGCCGAGGCCGGGCTCGCGCAGCGCCCAAGGGTCGCGAATGCGGTCCGGCGGAATCTCGACCTCGCCGATCCCGAGTTCATCGCCATAGTAGAACGTGGGCGTGCCGCGCAGAGTCAGAAGAAGCATTGCCGCGACGCGCGCCTGCGCCGGCCCGACCCGCGCTGCGATGCGCGCGCGGTCGTGATTGCCGAGCACCCAGTTCGGCCAGCCGCCTCGAGGCAGAGCGGCCTCATAGGCCTCGATGAGATCGCCAAGCCCCGCCGCGTTCCAGGGCGCCGCGATGAGCTGGAAATTGAACGGCAGATGCGCGCCGCGAAGATCCTCGCCGTAATAAGCGACGATCCGGTCGACCGGCAGATAGAGCTCGGCGATCACGAGCCGCTCGCCGAATTCCTCGGTCACCTTACGCATCCCGGCGATGACCTCATGGGCGCCCGGCTGGTCGGCGGAGTGAATTTGCAAGAGACGCTCGATGTCCGGCTGCTTCGCCGTCCATGTGTCGTTTGGCGGATTGTCGCGCAAGGCTTCGTCCTTGACGACATGCCAGACCGCGTCGAGCCGGAACCCGTCGACGCCGCGGGCGAGCCAGAAGCGCAGCGCCTCATGCATGGCATCGCGCAGCTTGGGATTGCGCCAGTCGACATCCGGCTGCTCGGGCAGGAAGGCGTGGTGGTAGTATTGCCCCCGCACGGCGTCGAAGCTCCAGGCGGGACCGCCGAAATTGCTGATCCAGTTGTTTGGGGGCCCGCCCGAGGGCGCGGCGTCGCGCCAGATATACCAGTCTCGTCTTGGCCCCTGCCCCGTCCGGCTTTCCTGGAACCAGGGATGTTCGATCGAGGTATGATTCGGCACGAAATCGAGAATGATCCTGAGGCCCCGCGCATGGGCGTCGGCAACAACCGCGTCGAAGCTTTCGAGCGTCCCGAACATGGGATCGACGCCGCAATAATCGGCGACGTCATAGCCGAAGTCATGCATCGGCGACGGGTAGAAGGGAGAAATCCAGATCGCGTCGACGCCGAGCCAGACGAGATAATCGAGCCTCTGCCGCACGCCTTCGAGATCGCCGATTCCGTCGCCGTTCGAATCCTGAAAGGAACGCGGATAGATCTGGTAGATGACGCCCTTGCGCCACCAGAGGTCCGGCTTCGAAGATCCCGCTCCAGTCATCAAATCGTCTCTCCTTTGTGACGCGCGAAACGCTCTTTCATCGTCGGCATTTGCGCCTCTTCTGTCCAGAACGGCGCCGCTGTGCGCCGGGCTCTATTGGCGCGCCGTGCAAATCCGGGCTATGACGCTCGCGCGAGGCGGGTCTCCGTCGCATCTTCTGTCTCGAAAGGCTATTTTCGAATTGGGATTTCTTTCAGCCGTCCCGGCGCTCGCGCGCGCGCTCGACGAGCGCAATTACATTGAGGCGACGCCCGTTCAGACGGCGGCGCTCGACGCCGGCGCCGCCAACCGCGATCTTCTCGTCTCGGCGCAGACCGGCTCCGGCAAGACCGTCGCTTATGGGCTCGCGATCGCGGCCGATCTCCTTCGCGGCGACGAAGCCCTGAGCGCGGCCGCGGAACCGCTCGGCCTCATCATCGCGCCGACGCGCGAGCTTGCGCTTCAGGTTCAGAATGAGCTCGGCTGGCTCTATCAATATGCGAAGGCGCGCGTCGTCTCCTGCGTCGGCGGCATGGAGCCGCGGCGCGAGCGGCGCGAGCTTGCGGCCGGCGCGCATATCGTCGTCGGCACGCCGGGGCGCCTGCGCGATCATATCGAGCGCGGCGCCCTCGACGTCTCGCATCTTAGAGCCGTCGTGCTCGACGAAGCGGACGAGATGCTCGATCTCGGCTTTCGCGACGATCTCGAATTCATCCTCGAGACGACGCCGCCGGACCGCCGCACGCTGCTCTTTTCCGCGACGCTGCCCAAGGGCATTGCGAGCCTCGCCGCGCGCTTTCAGCGCGACGCCATGCGCATCAAGGTCGAGAGCGGCGAAAGCGGACATGCGGATATCGAATATCGCGCGATAAGGGTTGCTCCGAACGAGATCGAGCTCGCCGTCGTCAACGTGCTGCGTTTCATCGAAGCGCCGGCTGCGCTGATTTTCTGCAACACGCGGGAAGCGGTGCGCCATTTGCACGCCATTCTCACGGAACGCGGCTTCGCCGCGGTTCTGCTTTCGGGCGAGCTTGGCCAGAATGAGCGCAACCATGCGCTGCAGGCCCTGCGCGACGGTCGCGCGCGCGTCTGCGTCGCAACCGACGTCGCGGCGCGCGGCATCGACCTGCCGGGCCTCGCCCTCGTCATTCATGCCGAATTGCCGCATGACGCGGAAGCCTTGCAGCATCGCAGCGGGCGCACTGGCCGCGCGGGGCGAAAGGGCGTCAGCATCTTGATGATCCCCCATTCGCGCCGCCGCCGCGCCGAACATCTGATGGGGTCGGCGGGCGTCGAGCCGGTCTGGAGCGCGCCTCCTTCCGCCGACGAGATCCGCAAGCTCGATCATGAGCGCCTGCTGCGCGATCCGCTGCTGACCGAGGAAAGCACGGACGAGGACCGCGCCATGGCGCAGGCGCTGCTCAGCGAGCGGTCGGCGGAGGACATTGCGGCGGCGCTCGCGCGCGCCTATCGCGCCCGGCTTCCCGCGCCTGAAGAGGTGCAGGACCCGGGTTTCGGCCGCGAGCCGCGCCCGCCGCGCCAGGGCAAGGATCGCGGCAGGGACGGCGGCAAGGACGCTCGCCCCCGCTCGCTGGAGCGGGCCGTCTGGTTCAAACTCGACATAGGAACGAAAAAGAACGCCGACCCGAAATGGCTTTTGCCGATGCTCTGCCGCCGTGGCAAGATCACGAAGCAGGATATCGGCGCGATCCGCATTTCCGAGCGGGAGACGACATTCGAGGTGTCAGAACAGGCCGCGCGGCAATTTCTGGCGAATGTGCGCAAGCCTGACGCCGACCCGATCCGAATCACTCCGGTCGAAGGTTCGAGGCCCCTTGAAGGGCCGCGCGCGCATGCGCCGGAGCAGAGCTGGGCGCCTCCTCGCAAAAAGCGCAAGAAAACCTGAGGCGCTCGACCCCGTGGGGAGCCTGCAAAGGACAGGTCGGGTCGCGATCCTCGTCGACGGCGACGTCTGTCCGCTCGAGGCCGAGGCCATCACGTGGCCGAGCGCCACCGCGCCAAAGTTTTCCTCGTGGCGAACAGCTTGATGGCGGCGCCGCAAGAGGGGCGCCGCAAGAGGAATGAATCGAGCGGGTCGTCGCCGCAGGGCGCCGCCACGCCTGTATCGTCGCCCATGCGACGCGTGGCGCGATCGTGCGATCCGCCTTTCTTTCGGCCCTCGATCTCGCCGTCGTGCGGCTGCGACGCAGACGCCCTGCTTAGCCGACTCGAGACCAGCGGCTACTTCGACATCGAGTCCATGTCTTTCTTCTGCATGGCGCCGCCTTCCGAGCCGGGCTTCGCCTCGACGCCCGGCGCTGCGGCCCCCGCAGGCGCCTTCATCTCTTCGGCCGAACGGCCTTCCTGCTTCTGAATCGCAGTGCTCGGCTCAGCGTTTTTGCCGGCCGCCGGGCCGGAGGTCGTTCCGGCCGCCGCGCCAGGGAGCGTTCCGCTCGTCTGAGCCAGCGCGGCGCCGCTGACCAGCAAAGCAGCGGCGGACAAACCTGCCAAAATGCGTTTCGACATAATGCTTCCTCCGATTGTTGAGCAAGCCTGCAACCACGCATGTGCGAATTGGTTTCATTTGGCGGAAAACAGCCGGTCCGGGAAAAGTTTCCTCGGTTTGGCGAATGGCGTCCAGCGGGGCGCTCTGCTATATTGGCTAGAACATTGCTTCTCTCGCCGGAGGCTGCGAGATCTTCATAGGATACGACCGGCGACAAGCTATTCGCCGCCGAATCAGCAAAATGTGCTAGACTCGGGTCGTGTGGTTTTTAGGGGCAAGGTGCGGCGTTTCGGACAACATTGGAATTTTTTTATCGGGTTTCAGATCACGAAGGATCAAGGAATTGCGCAAACCGATAGGGTCGAAGCCCGCGTCCGCCTTCATCCAGCATGGCGCGTTGCCGTACCGGTTGACGCAAGCAGGCAAGCTTGAAATTCTGCTGGTCACGACGCGGCGGAGCAAGCGCTGGATCATTCCGAAGGGCGATCCGATCAAAGGCCTGAAACCCGCCAAATCGGCAGCGCGCGAAGCGTTCGAAGAGGCCGGCGTCCGCGGCTCGGTCCAGGAAAAATCGATCGGCGCCTTCCGCTTTCAAAAAACGCTGGAAGGCGCGCCGAACATTTTGTGCGAGGTCAGGGTTTACGCCCTGAACGTCAAGCAGCAGACAAAGGACTGGCCGGAGGCGGCGCAGCGCGTGGCGCGCTGGTTCGACCCTGTCGAGGCGCAAATGGCGGTGAACGACGCCGGCCTTCAGCTCTTGATCGGCCGGTTCGCCGACAAGATCTCGGCGAAAGCAGCGCGGCGCAAGAAAGCGGCCGCTGCGGCGCTTTCCGAGCTCGTTGGCGCCTGATCTGCCTTGCGAAGGGCCGTTCAGACAGCAAGGCACCAGGCCGAAAGAGGATAGGACAGTGTAAATCCGAGCGCCGCCCCGGCGCAGATGTCGCTTGGATAATGATGCCCCGAGGCGATCCGCGCCCAACCCATCAGCATGACGAGGGCGATCGCCGCCCCAAGGCAGTCCGGCCAGGCGAGAACGATTGGAACCAGCACGCCGGACAAGGTCATGGCGTGGCCACTCGGAAAGGAGTGCTCGTCGAGCGCGCCGCAGAGCGACGCCAGACGGGCGTCGGTGCGGAACGGCCGCGGACGCCCGATGATGCGTTTGATGACAGGATAAAGACAGTGCAAGAGAGCGGCGTTGAGCCCGGCGGCGACGATGACCCTCATTGCCTTGCCGCCGAAATGCTCGACGATCATCAGGGCGAGAATAGGATATAGCCAGCCGTTTCCGAGCTTGCTGACAACCACGGCCGAGGTCCGGCCGATTCTCCATTTGACCGAACGCGAGAAGAAATGCACCGCCCGGAGGTCGGCGGCCGAGAGGCGTCGCTTCGATGACGCCCAAAAGACGGCGCACCGTCCGGCTTCCGCGGGCGGCGAGGCTTCCACGCCGGCGCTTTCGCCGAATTCGCCTCGCAGGCTCGTTCCGGCGGCGATCAAGCCCTCCTCGGTCATGAGCCTCTCGTCACTCCGGCAATCGCGCCGCAGAATGCGGCCGCCACTCTTTCAACCATAACAATTTGACAATTTGATTGGCGCCGCTTGATTCACGCTGCGCGATAACGTCGCCTCCGCCCGCACGCCGCCGATCCCGGCGCCGACAGAGGCGGGGCTTGAAAGTTTGCCTTGTCGGCCGGCCTGAAGCAAGCTTGGCGCTAAGCCAAGCGCGCGGTTCTTCGGCGGCCTTTGCCGCATAGGAACGGCCCACGAGGAGGCCCAATATTGACGAGCCTCGCCGGCATCCGGGGAAAGTCGGCGCCTGCGTTGGCGATCCTCGGTTTTTCAATCAAACGTCTGTTCCTTTGACGCCGCTCATAGATTCGGAGCTTCCGACGGCCGATGCTTCGCCAGGGTTTTCGGGAGGAAAAACGGCGCAAGCGGCGCCGCGGACGATCCTGCGGCTGCGCCAAAGCTCGCCAAAGCCCGTGAGCTAGACGGCGGCGGCGGCAAAGTGCATAGTCGAGAAAAACATACGACTTGTGAACCAGGCCTGATGAGAGTGAAGGCGGCAAGCGGCGAAGCGCAATGGATTGACGGTCGCCGCGGCTAACGGCCGACAGACGGATAAATTCGTGTCGTCCAATTTCGTGCGCGCGCCATCTCAGCCGACAGGGCCCGACATTCTGCGGGCGGCCGTGGAAGGACGAAACATGCCGACGGCGCCGCCGGCGGGCGATCTCATTGCCGCCTTGTCGCGGGGAGGCGAGGTTTTGACCTGGGCTCCCGCGGCGGAAGCGCTGACCGGCTATGCGACAGAGGAGATCGTCGGCCGCAGCCTTATGGCCATCGTCGCGGCGCCCGCGGCGGCCGCGGCTCGCAGGGCGATTGAATCGTTGCGCGCCGGCGGCACGAAATTCGAGACCTTGCTTCGCCGCAAGGACGGCGCTTTCGTCGAGGTCGAGATCGACGCCCGCGCCGACGATCAGGCGGGGGCCGCAGAGGGGGCGGTCATCCGCGACCTCACGGATCGGCGCCGCGCGCTTCGCGCGCGCCGTCAGGACGCAGAACGGCTGCAGCTGGCGCTGTGTGCGGCCAATATCGGCACTTATGAAATCGATCTGGTGACGGAGCGATACAGCCTCGATGCGCGAGCCGCCGCCATCTGGGGCCGCGATCCTTCCGAACCGATTTGCTATGAAACGCTCGCGGGGCAAGTCCTCGAGGAGGATCGCGGGCCGGCTGAAGCAGCGCTGAACGCCGCGCTCGATCCTGGCGGGGACGGCGCTTATGCGGCCGAATTCCGCATCCGTCGTCACGATGACCGTGCATTGCGCTGGGTGGCGCTGCGGGGCAGCACCTTCTTCGAATATGCGCAGCCGGTGAGCCGCGTCGGCATCATGCTGGACGTCACCGAACGCAAGCGCGCCGAAGAAGCCAATGCGCATTTTGCCGCGATTGTCGGGGCGAGCGAGGACGCCATTTACAGCCTGTCGCTCGACGGGATCGTGCTGAGCTGGAATCCGGCCGCGGAGCGGGTCTTTGGGGCCGCCGCGCACGCGATGATCGGCCGCAGCGACGCGATCCTTACGCCGCCGGAGTTGGCCTTGGAAAGACACGCTCTCTTCGAGGCGGCGAAGAGGGGCGCAGCGGTGCGAGCCGAGACGCAGCGCCTGCGCGGGCCGGACGATCGTGCGCTCATCGACGTCGTGCTGAGCATCGCCCCGGTGCGTGGGCCGGGCGGAGAAGTGACCGCTGTCTCTGTGCTCGCCCGCGACGTGACAGAGGAAAAGCGCGCCGCGGCGGAACTCGAAGCGGCCCACGCGAAAATGGCGCAGCAGAGGGCCGAGCTCGACGCTATTTTCGATGTGCTGAACGTTCCGGTCACGGTCTTCAATCGCTGCGGCGACATCGTCCGCACCAATGCCGCCGCGCGGGCCGTCTGGGGGATTACGGAGGATTTGGCCGAACCAATCGACGTCCGCAGCATCGCCGCAAATCTCAGCGTGCGCAACAGCGCGGGCGAGGCCGTCGACGCCGCCATGCTGTCGGCGTTGCGCGCGCGCCGCGGCGAGGTCGTCGCCGACGAGAATTATCAGATCGTCTCGCCGAGGGGCCTCAGGTATGATTTCGAGGCGACCGAACTGCCCCTCGTCGTCACCGGAGAGATCACCGGCGCGGTCTCGGTCTGGCACGACGTCACCCAGCACAGGAGAAAGGACGAGCAGACCTCGCTCCTTCTGCGCGAGCTGTCGCATCGCTCGAAAAATTTGCTCACGGTCATCGAGTCGATCCTCCGGCAGTCGGCAAAGGGGGTCGCATCGAAAGAGGATTTCGTCGCGCGGTTCAGCGAACGGCTCCGCGCGCTCGCCAATTCACACGATCTCCTCGCCAAGCAGAATTCCTTGTGCGTCTCGATAACCGACCTGATTTTTTCGCAGGTCGGCCACCACTGGGAGCCGGGCCAGGGGCGCATCTTGATGAGCGGCCTCGGGGTGCGGCTGAAGCCGGACGCCGCGCAGATGATCGGCATGGCCCTGCACGAGCTCTCGACCAACGCCGCAAAATACGGCGCCCTCTCCAATCAGACGGGCCACGTGTCGATCAGCTGGAAAATCGACGTCGAAGACGACGCCTTTTTCGAACTGAAATGGGCTGAGAGCGGCGGACCGCCGGTCTACCCTCCGGATCGCAAGGGTTTCGGGACGACGGTGATCCAGCGTGTCGTCGGCCAGTCCCTCAACGGATCGGCGCAGCTCGACTACTTTCCCGGGGGCGTCGTGTGGGTTCTCCGCGCGCCACGCGCGGCGGTGGCCGACGCCGCCTATCAGGACGCCGCGCGGGGCGAGCGCATGCGCTCGCCCTCTTTGCAAAAACTGGAAGCCGCCTGGATGGAGCTGCATTGCGGCGGCGCTCTGCCCCGCCTCGCCGATTTTCCCTTAGATGAGCCGGAGCTGCGCGATCAGCTGATCGTCGCGGACGTCGATCTCGCGACGGACCCGCCGTCGCTGCGCTTCGTCCATGTCGGCAAAGCGCTCATAGCGCGCATGGGGCCGCGCTCCGGCGGCGAGGCCGGACTGAGCGAAGCCGAGATCCTTGGCGCCGAGGACGGCGCCTATCGCCGCTGCACAGGCTCGCGCAAGCCCGCGTATGAATACGCCTATTTCACCTTCGGCGAAGGAAGCTCTTTCTTTTTCGAAAGGCTCCTGCTCCCGCTTTCGGACGACGGCGAGACCGTCGCCCATATCGTCGGCCTGGCCAGTTTCGACGAAGCGGGATCCGCCCTCTGAACGCGGCCCACGCGTGCGCCCGGCGTGATCTCCTCCGCGCGGAAAGACCGCGCAAAATCGCGCGCTCGGGTTGAACCGAGCCGCGGCTCGGCCGTTATGGCGCGGAAAGCGCAAGTCCGCTCGCAAAGGAGATTTTCCATGATGAGCGCTCCAAATCTCGCTCCGCGCGCGAAACAAATTCTCGCGGCTGCGGCCTTCGTCCTTGGCGCAACCGGCTTTGCTCATGACGCCGATGCGCGTCCGGGCGGCTGCATCAAGGGCGCGATCGTCGGCGGCGTCGCCGGCCATTTTGTCGGCCATGGCGGCGTGGGCGCGGCGGCTGGATGCGCCTACGGCATACACCGCCGCCATGAATACGACCGGCAAGACCTGGATGTGAACGAAGGACGTTCGGGCTCGGATCGCGGGCGAGACAACTATTAGCTTCGTCTTGAAACAGCTCGAGGCCGGCGGCTCAGGGGAATTGGCGCGACCTCGGGCCGGCCCTTTTCGCCGCAAGAACACAAAAGGCAGGCTATCTGCGCGAGCTTGTGGCCAGAATCCTCCGGGAAAGTGGTCGATCTCTGCGCATCCCCTTTCAACTCCGACGGGATGATCGCGGAGCCTCGTGATGCGCCCTCGTCTTGGCCTTTGACGGCCCCTCGCCGTGCGTTACGATGGCGCGCCTTGGTTCGAAGCGGACGGCGGGGCGGAGCGCTGGGACCACGACCGGCGGGCCCGCGCTTTGCTCCGACGCCGATATACGCCGCGCCACGACGGCCTGCGCAAAAGAGGGAGCGCCGCCCCGATGGATCTCGAGACCGACACTTCGGCAGTCGCCGAGGCCAGCGCCCCGGCCAGCGCGCCGACGCCGGCAAAGGACGTCGCAGCCATTCGCGATCTGATTCTCGACAAGCTCAGATATTCGGTCGGCAAGAACGTCGCTTCGGCGAGCCCGCACGACTGGTTCATCGCCACCGCCCTGAGCGCACGCGACAAGGTCGTCGAAAGCTGGCTCGCCTCGATCGACAACGCCAAAAAGGCGGGGCGCAAAAGGGTCTACTATCTCAGCCTCGAATTTCTCATAGGGCGGCTTCTCATCGACGCGCTGACCAATATGGAGCTGATCGATACGACGCGCGCGGCCCTCGCCGAACTCGGCGTCGACCTCGAAGTGTTGCGCGAGGTCGAGCCCGACGCCGCGCTCGGCAATGGCGGCCTCGGACGCCTTGCCGCCTGCTTCATGGAAAGTATGGCGACGCTCTCGATCGCCGCCTACGGTTATGGCATCCGCTATGATCACGGCCTGTTCCGCCAGCGCATCAAGCACGGGCGGCAGCTCGAATATCCGGAAGACTGGCTCTCTTTCGGCAACCCCTGGGAATTCCAGCGCCCCGAGATCGTCTGTCCGATCGGTTTCGGCGGCCGCGTCGAGACGCATACGCGCCCTGACGGCGAGATCAAGCAGGTCTGGCTGCCGGGCGAGACCGTCGAGGCGCTCGCCTATGACACGCCGATCCCCGGCTGGCGGGGCGTCCACGTCAACACCTTGCGGCTGTGGTCGGCGCGAGCGGTGGATCCGCTCAGCCTCGACATATTCAACAGCGGCGACCATATCGGCGCGCTGATGGACAGGGTCCGCGCGGAATCCATCTCGAAAGTGCTCTATCCGGGCGACACCACCTCCGCCGGCCAGGAGCTGCGCCTGCGGCAGGAGTTCTTCTTCGTCTCCGCCTCGCTGCAGGATCTCGTCCGCCGCCACGTCAACAGTTTCGGCGATATCCGCACGCTCGCCGACAAGGCGTCCATTCAGCTGAACGACACGCATCCGGCGATCGCCGTCGCCGAGCTGATGCATATCCTCGTCGACGCGCATGAAATTCCCTGGGACGAAGCCTGGGCGATCACCAAGGCGACCCTCGGCTATACGAACCATACGCTTCTGCCCGAGGCGCTGGAGACTTGGCCGGTGCCGCTGATGGAGCGGCTGCTGCCGCGCCACATGCAGATCATCTATCTCATCAACGCCTTGCATCTCGACCGGGTCAGCAAGCGAGAGGACGCGAGCGGGCCGAGGCTCGCGGCGCTCTCGCTCATCGACGAATCGCACGGGCGGCGCGTGCGTATGGGCCACCTCGCCTTCCTCGGCTCGCATAAGGTGAATGGCGTTTCGGCGCTTCACTCGGAGCTGATGAAGACGACGGTGTTCCACGATCTCGAATCGGTCGAGCCCGGCAAGATCACCAACAAGACAAACGGGATCACCTTCCGCCGCTGGCTGAAGGAGGCAAATCCCGGCCTGACCGCGCTTCTGACCGAAGTCACGGGCGACCGCCTGCTCGATGATCCGATGGTGCTGGAAAATGTCGCAAGCGTCGCCTCGGATTCGTCTTTCCAGCAGCGCTACGCCGCCATCAGGCGCGCCAACAAGATGGCGCTCGCCCGCATCGTGCAGGAGCGCGTCGGCGTCAAACTCAATCCGGACGCGCTCTTCGACGTGCAGATCAAGCGCATTCACGAATACAAGCGCCAGATCCTCAACATTCTCGAAGCCGTGGCGATCTACGAGGAAATCAGGGCGCAGCCCTTCCGCGACTGGATCCCGCGGGTCAAGATTTTCGCCGGAAAGGCGGCGGCGAGCTACGCCACGGCGAAGCTCGTCATCCAGCTCGCCAATGACGTCGGCAAGGTCGTCAATTCCGATCCGACCCTGCGCGGGCTTTTGAAGGTCGTGTTCCTGCCGAACTACAATGTGAGCCTCGCCGAGAGGATCATCCCCGCCGCCGACCTCTCCGAGCAGATCTCGACCGCAGGCATGGAGGCGTCCGGCACCGGCAATATGAAATTCGCCCTGAACGGCGCGCTGACCATTGGAACGCTCGATGGCGCCAATGTCGAGATCAAGGAGCACGTCGGCGCCGAGAACATCTTCATCTTCGGCCTGACGGCGGACGAGGTGGAGGGGAAGCGTCGCCAGGGCATCGGCGGCCAAGACGCGATCTCGCGCTCGCCGAAGCTCGCCGAGGCGCTCGAATCGATCGCGTCCGGCGTCTTCTCGCCCGATCAGCCGGACCGCTATCGCGGTCTTGTCGACGCCCTGACCTATCACGACTTTTTCCTGGTCACGGCGGATTTCGCCAGCTACTACAACGCCCAGCGCGCTGTGTTCAAACGCTGGCGCGACAAGCCCTCCTGGTGGCGCTCCGCCATTCTCAACACCGCGCATATGGGCTGGTTCTCCTCCGACCGGACCATTTCGGAATATGCCGAGGAGATATGGAACGTGCCGGTCACGCCCCCCGGGCGCCGCTGAGGATGACGCCAGGGGCCGAGGCGGATGGCGCGGCCGTCACCACGTGGCGCGCCAGCGACGATGACGTGAGAGCCATCCTCAATGCGCGCCACGCCGATCCCTTCGCGGTCCTCGGCGCGCATCAGACGGCGGAGGGCGTGGCGATCCGCGCCTTTTCTCCCCACGCGGCGACCATGATTGCGCTGCCCGAGACAGGCGGCGAGATCGCTCTTTCGCCGCGTGGCGGCGGGTTCTTCGAGGGATTGGCGCTCGGCGCGAAGACGCCCCTTCACTACCGTCTAAAGGCGACGAACGCTGGCGGGACCTGGGACTGTGCCGACCCTTATTCCTTCGGTCCCGTGCTCGGCCCGATGGACGATTATCTGCTCGTCGAGGGAACCCACCGCGAGCTCTATGAGCGGCTCGGAGCCCATGTCATGCGCTTTGCCGGCGAGGACGGCGTCCATTTCGCGGTCTGGGCCCCGAACGCCGCGCGCGTCTCCGTCGTTGGCGACTTCAACCATTGGGACGGGCGGCTGCATCAGATGCGCAAGCGTGTCGATTCAGGGCTGTGGGAGATTTTCGCTCCCGGCGTTCACGCAGGCGTCGCCTATAAATATGAGATCGTCGCGCGCGACGGTCGGCTGCTGCCGCTGAAGGCCGACCCCGTCGGCTTCGGCAGCGAATTTCGGCCCTCGACCGCCTCGGTCGTCATCGGCGCCGATGAATTCGCCTGGACCGACGCCGAATTTCTGGAGCGGCGCAAGACGGCCGCGCCCTGGCGCCGGCCAATGACGATTTTCGAGGTCCATCTCGGCTCATGGCGGCGCGGCGACGGCGGCCGCTTCCTCACCTATGACGAGCTCGCCGATGAGTTGATCCCCTATGTCGCCGACCTCGGCTTCACCCATCTCGAGCTGATGCCGGTCTCGGAGCATCCGCTCGACGCCTCCTGGGGCTATCAGCCGATCGGCCTCTTCGCGCCGACGCGCCGATTCGGCGACCCGGCGGGCTTCGCGCGCTTCGTCGACAAGGCGCACGCCGCGGGTCTTTACGTCATTCTCGACTGGGCGCCGGCGCATTTCCCGACGGACATCCATGGCCTTGCCCTGTTCGACGGCCAGCCGCTCTACGAGCACGCCGACCCGCGCCGCGGCTTTCATCCCGACTGGAACACCGCGATCTATGATTTCGGCCGCCGCGAAGTCTCTTCCTTTCTGATCGCCAACGCTCTCTTCTGGCTCGACCGCTATCATATCGACGGGCTGCGCGTCGACGCGGTGGCGTCCATGCTCTACCTCGACTACTCGCGCAAGGAAGGGGAATGGGCGCCGAACCCGGACGGAAGCAACGACAACCGCGACGCCGTCGCCTTCCTCAAAAGGTTCAACGAGCTCGTCTATGAATCCTATCCGGGCGTCGTCACATTAGCCGAGGAGTCGACGGCCTGGGCCGGGGTCACGGCGCCGACGAGCTCGGGCGGCCTCGGCTTCGGCTTCAAATGGAACATGGGCTTCATGCATGACACGCTGGAATATATGGAGCTCGATCCGATCTATCGCCGCTGGAGTCACGACAAGCTGACCTTCGGCCTCATCTATGCTTTCTCGGAGAATTTCGTGCTTCCCCTGAGCCATGACGAAGTCACCCATGGCAAGGGCTCGCTGCTGACGAAAATGTCCGGCGACGACTGGCAGAGCTTCGCCAATCTTCGAGCCTATTACGCCTTCATGTGGGGCCATCCCGGCAAGAAGCTTCTGTTCATGGGGCAGGAATTTGCGCAGCGGCGCGAATGGAGCGCCGACGGCGAACTCGACTGGTTCCTCCTCGATGCGCCCTGGCACAACGGCGTAAGGACTCTGATCCGCGATCTCAATCGTCTCAACAAGGCGTTCAGCGCCCTGCATGCGCGCGACGCGGAGCCTTCCGGCTTCGCCTGGATCATTGGCGACGACCGCGACCAGTCCGTCTTCGCCTTCGCCCGGTTCGGCGAGGAAGGCGACCTTCCCGTGGTCGTCGTCAATAATTTCACGCCGGAGCCGCGCCATGGCTATCGCGTCGGCTTCCCGCGGGCGGGCGTGTGGCGCGAGATCCTCAATACCGACGCCTCCGTCTATGGCGGTTCGGGCGCCGGCAATTTCGGAGCGGCGACGGCGGCCGACGTCCCGTGGCAGGGTCAGCCCGCCTCGGCCGAGTTGACTTTGCCGCCGCTCGCCACCCTCTATTTCGTCCCGGCCGAACGTTAAGGCGAAGCGCGCATTTAACAAACGATCCATGAGCCGATTGCGGACATGGCCTCAGAAGGACAGCTCCAGATGAGAGTGAGCGCTCCACTCGGACGCCAGGCGATGGCCTTCGTTCTGGCTGGGGGACGCGGCAGCCGGCTCCTCGAACTGACGGACCGGCGCGCCAAGCCCGCCGTCTATTTCGGCGGCAAGATGCGCATCATCGACTTTGCGCTGTCGAATGCGCTGAATTCCGGCATAAAGCGCATCGGCGTCGCCACTCAGTACAAGGCGCACAGCCTGATTGGACATCTGACGCGCGGCTGGAACTTCTTCCGGCAGGGCAGCAACGAGACCTTCGACATCATGCCGGCGAGCCAGCGCGTGTCGGAAGATCAATGGTACGCCGGCACCGCCGACGCCGTCTTCCAGAACATCGACATCATCCGCGACCGCGCGCCCAAATATATGATAATCCTCGCAGGCGACCACATCTACAAGATGGACTATGAGGTCATGCTGCAGCAGCACGCGGACTGTGGCGGCGACGTGACGATCGGCTGCCTCGAAGTGCCCCGGATAGAGGCGAAAGGCTTCGGCGTCATGCATGTCGACGAAAGCGACAGGATCATCGATTTCGTCGAAAAGCCCGCCGATCCGCCGGCGATGCCCGGCAACCCCGACAAAGCTCTGGCCTCGATGGGCATTTATGTCTTCGAGGCGAACTTTTTGTTCGAACAGCTCGAACGCGACGCCAAAGATCCAAAGTCCAGCCGCGACTTCGGCAAGGACATCATTCCCTACCTCGTCAAGCACGGCAAAGCGGTTGCGCATCATTTCTCGGATTCCTGCGTGCGTTCCTCGGACGAGGACGACTCCGCCTATTGGCGCGACGTCGGCACCGTCGACGCCTATTGGGAAGCCAACATCGACTTGACCGACGTCGTGCCGGACCTCGACCTTTTCGACAAGGAATGGCCCATCTGGACCGATGGGTCGGTCACGCCGCCGGCCAAATTCGTGCACGACGAAGAGCATCGGCGCGGCATGGCGATCTCGTCCGTCGTATCGGGCGGATGCATCATCTCTGGCGCCTGCGTCAGGCGCTCGCTGCTTTCGACGGGCGTGAGGATCAACTCCTTCTGCGAGATCGAGAATGCGGTCGTCCTCCCTTATGTCGAGGTCGGCCGCTCGACGCGGCTTCGCAACGTCGTCATCGACCGCGGCGTCAAAGTTCCGGGCGGGCTCGTCGTCGGCGAGGATCCGCAGTTTGACGCGCAGCGCTTCCGCCGCACCGAAAAGGGCATCTGCCTCATCACGCAAGCCATGATCGACAGGCTGCCATGACGGGCAGGCCGTCATGAGCGAGATCTCGATTCTCGCCGTCGTCTCGGAGATTTTTCCGCTGGTGAAGACGGGCGGCCTCGCCGATGTCGCAAGCGCCCTGCCCGCAGCGCTCGCGGCGGAGAATGTAGAGGTCGTCACCCTCCTGCCCGGCTATCCTTCGGTCATGCATGCGATCGAACGCGCCGAAACCACAATTGCGCCGCGCGAGCTCTTCGGCGGCGCGGCGCGGGTCCTTCGCGCCGAGGCCGAGGGCCTCGATCTTTTCGTGCTAGACGCGCCTCATTTGTTCAACCGTCCGGGGGGGCCCTATATGGGCCCGGACGGGCGCGACTGGCCGGACAATGCCTTCCGCTTCGCGGCCCTTGCCCGCACCGGGGCCGATCTCGGCCGCGGCGCCGCGCCGGGCTTTGCACCCGACGTCGTTCACGCCCATGACTGGCAGGCGGGTCTCACCGCAGCCTATCTCCATTATGACGGCCTCCCGCGCCCTGGCACAATGACGACCGTCCACAACCTCGCCTTTCAGGGGCAATATCCCGCCGATCTCCTCGCGGCGCTCGGACTGCCTCCCGAGTCCTTTTCGATCGAGGGCGTCGAATATTACGGCATGATCGGCTTCCTCAAGGCGGGACTGGCGCTGTCGGACCGCATCACGACCGTCTCGCCGACCTATGCCGCCGAGATCAGCACGCCCGATTACGGCATGGGTCTTGACGGCCTCGTCCGCGCGCGCGGAATGGCGGTGACGGGCGTACTCAACGGAATCGACGAGGACGTCTGGGACCCTTCGGCGGATGATATGATCGCCGAGCCCTACGACATCGACACGCTCGCTCATCGTCCGGCCAACAAGGCTGCGCTGCAACGCAAATTCGGCCTCGACGAGGACCCCGGCGCGCTGCTCTTTGGCGTCGTCAGCCGCCTTTCCTGGCAGAAGGGACAGGATCTTCTGCTCACCAATCTCGACGTCATCGCACAGATCGGCGCGCAGCTCGTGGTTCTCGGCTCCGGTGATCCCGCACTCGAGGCACGGTTGCTTGCCGCGGCGGCGGAGCGTCCGCGCCGGATCGGCGCAATGATCGGTTATGACGAGCCGACCGCGCATCAAATCCAGGCGGGCGCCGACGCGCTGCTCATTCCTTCGCGTTTCGAGCCCTGCGGGCTGACCCAGCTTTGCGCGCTCCGCTATGGCTCCTTGCCGATCGTCGCGCGAGTCGGCGGATTGGCCGATACGATCATCGACGCCAATGAAATGGCGATCGCATCCGGCCTCGGCACGGGCCTGCATTTCTCGCCCGTGACCGCCGAGATGCTCGGCGCAACGCTGGAGCGCGCCGCCCGGCTCTGGGCCGAACCTGAAATCTGGGATCAATTGATCGAGAACGGCATGCTGACGGACGTTTCCTGGCGGCGCCCCGCGGCGGCCTATGCCAAGCTTTATCGCGACCTTATCGCCCAGCGGCGGGGACGCCATAAATCCTCAACCTTGTAATCTGGACGATGCATGATCGAAATCATCAAGACGACGCCCTTCGAGGGCCAGAGGCCCGGCACGTCGGGGTTGCGCAAGAAGACGCCCGTATTCCAGACGCCGGGCTATCTCGAAAACTTCGTGCAGTCGATCTTCGATAGCCTCGAAGGCTTTGCAGGCGCGACCTTGGTCGTTGGCGGCGACGGGCGCTTCTTCAACCGCGAAGCGATCCAGATCGTCCTCAAAATGGCTCTGGCCAATGGCTTTGGCCGTATTCTCGTCGGCCGCGGCGGCATTCTCTCGACGCCGGCCGCCTCGAACGTCATCCGCAAGTATGGGGCTTTCGGCGGCGTCGTTTTGAGCGCCAGCCATAATCCGGGTGGCCCGCGAGCCGATTTCGGCGTCAAATACAATGTCGGCAACGGCGGTCCTGCGCCCGAAAGGATCACCGAGCAGATCTTCGCGCGCAGCAAGACCATCTCGCAATATCGCATCCTGAACGCCGTCGACGTCGATCTCGATCGCTTGGGCGCGCTGCAGCTTGGGCCGGGAACCGTCGAAATCATCGATCCCGTCGCCGACTACGCTTCGCTGATGCAGCAGCTTTTCGATTTCGACAGGATCGCCGGGCTCTTCAAATCGGGCTTTCGCCTGCGCTTCGACGCCATGTCGGCGGTCACCGGCCCCTATGCCAAACGAATCTTCGAGGACCTGCTCGGCGCGCCGGCCGGCTCGGTCATGAACGCGACGCCGCTGCCCGATTTCGGCGGCCATCATCCAGATCCCAATCTCGTCCATGCGAAGCATCTCTACGACCTCGCCATGACGCCGGACGGCCCGGATTTGTGCGCGGCCTCGGACGGCGACGGCGACCGCAATCTCATCATCGGGCGCGGCCGCTTCGTCACGCCGTCGGACAGCCTCGCCATCCTCGCGGCCAATGCGCGCCTGGCGCCGGGCTATGCCGGCGGGATCGCCGGGATCGCCCGCTCCATGCCGACGAGCCGCGCCGCCGACAGGGTCGCCGCAAAACTCGGCGTCCCCCTCTTTGAAACGCCGACAGGGTGGAAATTCTTCGGCAATCTGCTCGACGCCGGCATGGCGACGATCTGCGGCGAGGAGAGCGCGGGCGCCGGCTCCAATCATGTCCGCGAGAAGGACGGGCTCTGGGCCGTTCTGCTCTGGCTCAACATTGTCACCGCGCGAGGCGAAAGCGTCGACGCCATCGTGACGAACCACTGGGCGCAGTACGGGCGCAATTATTATGCGCGCCACGATTATGAGGAAGTCGACGCCGACGGCGCCAATGCGCTGATCGATGCGCTGTGCGACGGCCTGCCAGGCCTCAAAGGACAGCGTCATGGCGCGCTGACGATCGCGCACGCCGATGATTTCGCCTATCACGATCCGGTCGACGGCTCGGATTCAACTCGCCAGGGTATTCGCATTCTGTTCGAGAATGACAGCCGAATTGTCTACCGGCTTTCCGGCACCGGGACGGCAGGGGCGACGCTGCGAGTCTACATTGAGCGCTTCGAGCCCGATCCTTCGCGCCACGAGGAGGAGACGACGTCGGCGCTCGGCGACCTCATCGGGCTTGCAAACGATCTCGCCCGGATCAACCATTTCACCGGGCGCGACGCGCCATCCGTCATCACCTGAGCGATGCCCGGCAACCTGTCCTTTCGCGTCGCCGCAGGACGACCCGAACCGCTTGGCGTCGCCATTGACGGCGACGCAATCAACATCGCCATCGCATCCGGAGCGGCCGAGGCGATTTTCATTTCGCTCTTCGATGAAACCCATCGCGAGATCGCCCGCATCAAGCTTCCCGGCCGCACGGGAGACCTTTTCCACGCCCGCATCGGCGGCGTCGGCGCGGGCGCGCTTTATGGGCTGCGGGCGGAGGGTCCCTTCGATCCGGCGCGAGGTTTGCGCTTCAATTCCGCAAAGCTGCTCGTCGATCCATACGCGACGCGGCTCGACCGGCCGCTCAAGCTGCACCCCGCGCTCTTCGACCAGCGCATCCATGGCGCGGCAGCCGACGACGCGGACAGCGCCGCCTTCGTCGCCAAGGCGATCGTCGAAGCCGCGCCTCCCCTGCCGCAGCCAAGGCGTCCTGTCGTCGAATGGCGCGACCTCGTCATCTATGAAATGCATGTGCGCGGCTTCTCGCGCACGCATCCCGATATTCCGGACGAGATCCGCGGTACTTTCGCCGGCCTCGCGCATCCGGCCGCGATCGCTCATCTGAAGCGGCTCGGCGTCACCGCCGTCGAGCTTCTGCCGATCACGGCCTCCATTGACGAACGCCATCTGCCGGGGCTCGGGCTCACTAATTACTGGGGCTATAATCCAATCGCCCCGCTCGCCCCCGACCCAAGGCTCGCGCCCGGCGGCTGGGCGGAGGTTCGCGCCGCGGTCGACGCGCTGCACGAGGCGGGCATTGCGGTGCTGCTCGACGTGGTGCTGAACCATACCGGCGAGAGCGACGCGCTCGGCCCGACGGTCTGCCTGCGTGGCCTCGACAATGCCGGCTATTATCGCCTGCAGTCGGACAATGCCGCCGTCTACGAAAATCACGCAGGCTGCGGCAATGTCCTGGCGCTCGAGCGGCCGCAAGCGCTTCGGCTGGCGCTCGATTCGCTGCGCGCAGCGGTCATTCGCGCCGGCGTCGACGGTTTCCGCTATGATCTCGCCCCGGTGCTTGCGCGAATGCAGAACGGCTTCGACCCGGCGCACCCTTTCCTTGCGGCCGTGACCCAGGACCCTCTCCTGCGCGAGCTCATCCAGATCGCCGAGCCTTGGGATATCGGCCATGGCGGCTATCAGCTCGGCGCTTTCCCGGCAGCCTGGGGCGAGTGGAACGACAAGTCGCGCGACGTCTTTCGGCGCTACTGGCGCGGCGATCATGGCCAAACCGGCGCCCTGGCGACGAGGCTTGCAGGCTCGGCCGATATTTTCGCGCCCCGCCGCCGCGCGCTGTCGCGATCGATCAATTTCGTCACCGCGCATGACGGCTTCACGCTCGCCGATCTCGTCTCCTACAGCCGCAAGGCCAATGAGGCGAATGGCGAGAACAACCGCGACGGAACCGACGACAATCTGTCGTGGAATTGCGGCCTGGAGGGCGAGACAAACGACGCCGCCATTATTGCGCGCCGGCAGGGCGACGCCCGCGCGTTGCTGGCGACGTTGATCGCCTCGCGCGGCACGCCCATGTTGACGATGGGCGATGAACTCGGGCGCACGCAGCACGGCAACAATAACGCCTATGCGCAAGATAATGCGGTGACCTGGGTCGATTGGGCGAAGGTGGATCAAGGCCTCATCGACTTCACCGCGCGCCTCCTCAAAATCCGGCGCGGGACCGGCGCGCTGAGCGCCGAGGCGCCGCTGGCCGGGCGACCGCCGGACGCATCCGGCGTTCCGGACGTCGAATGGCTCGATCTCGACGGCGCGCCGCTCGCGCCCGCCGATTGGCACGACGGCCGGGAAACGCTCGCCGCCGTCTTCTATGACGCGGGCGAGGAGACAAAGCCGAGCCGCGCGGCGGTCTTTTTCAACCGGAGCCAGCACGCGCGGCCGGCGCAACCGCCGGGGCCGCGCGATGGCCATGTCTGGATGCTCGCCGTCGATTCCGCCAACCCGCAAGCGCCTGCCGCGCCTGTCGCCGGAGCTTTGGAGCTCGCCCCCCGCTCGGTCGTAATCCTCGTTGAAAGCGAGGCGCCCTCTTTCGCCCGCGCGGGCGTCGACGATCATGCGCTTGACGCGCTGGCGTCGGCGGCGGGGATCGCGTCCGAATGGTTCGACGTCGAGGGCCGCCGCACCATTGTCGGCGCCGACACCAAGCAGGCCCTCCTTCGCAGCCTCGGCCTCTCCGCCGCGACCACGGGAGAAGCCCGTGCGCGCCTTGCCGAGCTCTCGCAGGAGCGCTGCTTCCGGCCGCTGCCGATTTCGACGACGCTATCGCCTGGGGACGACCAGACTCTTCGCTTGGGCGGCGCGCTTGCGGAGCGCGACCTGCCGTTTGCGCTTTCGATCGCCTGCGAGGACGGCTCGACTCACGTCGTCGAGGTCGCCGCGCAGATCGGCCGCCGGAGCGAAGTCACCGCCCCCGACGGGCGCCGCGCGCTCGTGCGCGATATTCCCTTGCCCGAGCTGCCGCTCGGGCGCCACGAGATCCTGTGCGAGGCTGCGCCCGACAGCCGCGGCCATCTCGCCGTCGTGCCCGCCGCCGCCTTCCTCCCCCGACTGCTGGCGGATAGCCGCGTTTTCGGCGTCGCCGCCCAGCTCTACGGTTTGCGGCGGGAGGGCCCTGAATTCTATGGCGACCAGGGAATCGGCGACTTCACGAGCCTGCGCCTCATCGCGATGGAGGCGGCGCGCGCGGGCGCGGCGACCGTCGGAATCAATCCCCTGCATGCGCTCTATCCGCATGATCCCGAGCGGGCGAGCCCCTATCATCCGTCCGACCGGCGCTTTCTCGATCCGCTCGCGATCGACGCCTTCGACCCGCCGCCCGAGCTTCTGACCGAGGCGGTGCGCGCCGAATTCTCGAGACTACAGCCTCAAGCGGCGGCGCTTTCATCGACGCGCCATGTCGACTACAGCGCGGTCGCCACGCTGAAAAACCGCCTCTTCGACGTCCTTCACGCCGCCTTCCGCGCGCGCCGCCTCGCCGCTCCCGACGACGGTCTTGTCATGGACTATGAGCGCTTCGTCGTCGCCGGCTGCGAGAGCCTCAGGCGGTTTGCGATCTTCACCGCCATCGAGCGGACGACCGGGGGCACGCTTTGGCAGTTCCCGCCGGCGTTGGCGACGCCCCATGCGGCGGGAATCGAAGCCTTCGCCGCCGAGCATGCGGAAGAAGTCGCCCGCGCAAAATTCCTGCAGTTTCTCGCCGCCCGCCAATTCGCGGCCGCCGCAGAAGCCGGGCGCGACGCAGGCCTCGCGCTCGGCTTCTACCGCGACCTCGCCGTCGGCTGCGCGCCGGACGGCGCGGAGGCCTTTTCAGAAGCGCATCGCCTGATGAAGGGCGTTTCGATCGGAGCGCCGCCGGATCCGCTCGGCCCCAAAGGCCAGGTCTGGGGCCTTCCGCCCTTCGATCCGCGCGCGCTCGCCCGCGACGGCTTTGCCGGCTTCGGCCGCCTCATCGCGGCCAACATGACTTGCGCCGGGGTGCTGCGCATCGATCACGTCCTTGGCCTCAAGCGCCTCTTCCTCGTGCCGGAAGGCGCGGAAGGCAAGGACGGCGCCTATCTCGCCTGTCCTTTCGACGCGCTGATCGGCCAGGTGGCGCTCGAAAGCGTGCGCAACGAGACCGCGGTCGTCGGCGAAGACCTCGGCACTGTCCCCGAAGGCATGCGCGAGGAGCTTGCCGCTCGGAACATCCTCTCCTATCGCGTCATGCGTTTCGAGCGCGACGAGCGCGGCTTCACGCCGCCGGAGGACTATCCCGCGCTCGCCGCCGCCTGCGTCGCCACGCATGATCTGCCGCCTCTCGCCGGATGGTGGCACGGCGCCGAGCTCGCCGAAGCCGCGGCGCTCGGCCATCTCGCCGATGAAGCGGAAGCTCGCGCGGCTCGCGCCGACGAAAAGGCCGAATTGATCGCGGCTGTCGCCGGCCCGGATTTTATCGTGCAGGAGGTCGATTTCGACGCCGGCTTGACCGACGAAGCGGCCGCCGCCGTGCATGGCTTCGTCGCCCGATCCAACGCGGCCCTCGGGCTCGTCCAGGCGGATGATCTCGCCATGGAGACGATCCCGACGAACCTGCCCGGCACGGACCGCGAGCGGCCGAACTGGCGGCGCAAGCTCATGGTCCCGGTCGAGCGGCTGTTCGCCCTTTCTCCGGCGCGCCGAATTCTCGATGAAGTGCGCAGCTGGCGCAGGCGCTTAGTCGTCGAACGCCAGCCTCGCCCGCGCGGCTCGTGATCGTCGACACGCCGATTTCGCTGCGCCTTCGGCGGCGGGCGCGAGGACTGCCTAAACAGGCTTCACAGCGACGCCACGATCTGTCAAATTCGCGCCGGCCGGCGCAGGTCCAGCGTCAGCGGGAAATCCGGATTGCGCTCCTCCAGTGGCGCCAAGACCGGTCCCGGCGTATGGCCGAAGGGCTGGAAGCGGGCGAGGCGGCGCGCTTCGGCCTCATAGGAATTGACCGGGAAGGTCTCGTAATTGCGCCCACCCGGATGCGCGACGTGATAAACGCAGCCGCCGATCGAGCGCCCGTTCCAGCTGTCGATGATGTCGAAGGTCAAAGGCGCATGGACCTGAGTCGTCGGATGCAGGCCGACGGCCGCCTGCCAGGCCTTGAAGCGCACCCCCGCGACCGCCTCGCCCGAGGTCTCGGTCATGGTCATCGGCAGGCGGCGCCCGTTGCAGGCGACGACATAGCGGCCCTCGACAAAGCCCTCGGCCTTGATCTGCAGCCGCTCGACCGTCGAATCGACGAAGCGCACGGTGCCGCCGATGGCGCCGGTCTCGCCCATCACATGCCAGGGCTCGAGCGCCTGACGTATTTCCAGCTTGACGCCCTGGCGCCCGATCTCGCCGTAGAACGGAAAGCGGAATTCGCGCTGCGCATCGAACCAGACCGGGTCGAAATCATAGCCTGCTCGGCGCAGATCGGCGAGCACACCCAAAAAGTCCTGCCAGACGAAATGCGGCAGCATGAAGCGGTCATGCAGCGTCGTTCCCCAGCGAACGAGGCCGCCCTGCTGCGGCTCGCGCCAGAACCACGCGATCAGCGCCCGCAGAAGCAATTGCTGCGCGAGGCTCATGCGCGCGTCCGGCGGCATCTCGAAGGCGCGAAACTCGACGAGGCCGAGGCGCCCCGTCGGCCCGTCCGGCGAATAGAGCTTGTCGATGCAGATTTCCGAGCGATGCGTGTTGCCGGTAACGTCGATGAGAAGGTTGCGGTAGAGCCGGTCGATCAACCAGAGTGGGATCGACTGGTCCGGCCCCGGCGTGTTGGCGAGCGCGATTTCAAGCTCATAGAGCTGGTCGTGGCGCGCCTCGTCGATGCGCGGCGCCTGGCTCGTCGGTCCGATGAAGAGCCCCGAGAACAGATAGGACAGTGACGGATGCCGCTGCCAGTAGAGCACCAGGCTTTTTAAAAGGTCGGGCCGGCGCAGGAAGGGCGAATCCTGCGGGCTCGCGCCGCCGACGACCACGTGATTGCCGCCGCCGGTCCCGGTATGGCGACCATCGACCATGAATTTGTCGGCGCCGAGCCGGACCTGACGCGCGTCCTCATAGAGGCCTTTCGTCGTCTCGACGGCCTCGCGCCAACTGGCCGAGGGCTGAATATTGACCTCGATCACGCCGGGATCGGGCGTGACCTTGACCACATTGATGCGCGGATCATAGGGCGGCGGATAGCCCTCGATATGGACCGGCGTGCCGGCCGCCCCAGCCGCGACCTCGACCGCTGCGATGAGCTCCAGATAATCCTCGAGCCGCTCGACCGGAGGCATGAACACGCAGATCACGCCGTCACGCGGCTCGACGGACAAGGCGGTCCGGACCGAGCCCTGGATCGCCTCCTGCTCGACGTAGTTCTGGCGCACGCCCGCCGTCTCGAGGGGGCGTTGAAAATGCTCGACCCTCTGCCTCAGCGCGCGAGAATCGGGCAAGGGGCCGCGCTCTTCGAGCGGATCCTGCGGATGCAGATAAGGATAGGAAGACGCCGGAACAAAGCTGAGCGAAGCGAGGGGCAGCCGGTAGCCGACCGGGGAATCGCCTGGCGCCAGAAACAGCTTGTCGCGCCGCAGGCGCCATCTTTCGCTGACCCAGCCGCGTCCGTGTGACATATGCGCGTTCCAGCGCTGCACCGGCAGCACGAAGCCGGTCGGTTTGGTGAGGCCGCGCGCAAAAGTGCGGATCATGCGATTACGCTCTTCCGGATCTTCGAGCTTCGGGTCGAGCGGATCGACATTCTCCGGCAGATTGCCCTCCTTGACGAGCCAGACGGCGGGGTCCTCATAGGCGGGGATGACGCAATCGTCGGCGACGCCGAGGAATTCGGCGACGCCCAGCGCGACCTTCTCGGCTTTGGCGCGCTGCGCGTCGGTAAAGGAGATGTGCGACGCTTCCGGCGATTTTTCCCGCTCCGGAACGACGGTGCGGCCGACGGCGTCGATGAGTTCGCTGTCGCGCCAGATCTGCTCGCCGTCCTTGCGCCAATAAAGCGAGAAGCCCCAGCGCGGCAGCGATTCGCCGGGATACCATTTGCCCTGGCCGTAATGGAGCATGCCGCCCGGCGCGACGCGATCGCGGATACGACGGATCAAGGCGTCGGCGAAGGATCGCTTGGTCGGGCCGACCGCCGCCGTGTTCCATTCGGACGATTCGAAATCGTCGATCGAGACAAAGGTTGGCTCGCCGCCCATGGTGAGGCGCACGTCGTGAGTCTTGAGGTCGGCGTCGACCTGCTCGCCGAGCGCGTCGAGCCTGTCCCAGGCCTCCTCAGAGAAAGGCAGCGTGATGCGCGGCTTCTCGGCGACGCGCGTCACATGCATGTCAAAATTGAAGTCAACTCCGGCGCCCGCTTCGATCCCGCCGGAGATCGGGGCGGCGGTGGCGTAATGCGGCGTCGCCGCGACCGGGATATGGCCTTCGGCGCAGAACATGCCGGAGGTTGCGTCCATGCCGATCCATCCCGCCCCGGGCAGATAGAATTCGGCCCAGGCGTGGAGGTCGGTAAAATCGACCTGCGTGCCCTTGGGCCCCTCGACCGGCTCGATATCGGCGCGCAACTGGATGAGATAGCCAGAGACGAAGCGTGCGGCGAGGCCGAGATGGCGTAGGACCTGGACGAGCAACCAGGCCGAGTCGCGGCAGGAGCCCGAGGCGAGCGTCAGCGTCTCCTCCGGCGTCTGCACGCCCGGCTCCATGCGGATCACATAGCGGATGGCCTTCTGCAGGCTCGTATTGAGATGGACGAGGAAGTCGACGACATGCATCGGCTCCGCCGGAAGCGTCTTCATATAGGCGGCGAGCTTCGGCCCGAGCGGCTCCGGCTCGAGATAGGGCGCAAGATCCGACTTCAGCTCCGGCTCATAGGTGAAGGGAAAGCTTTCGGCATAGGGTTCGATGAAGAAGTCGAAAGGATTGACGACCGACAGATCGACGGTCATGTCGACGACGACCTTGAACTCCGTCACCTTCTCGGGAAAGACGAAGCGCGCCTGCCAATTGTTGTGCGGGTCCTGCTGCCAGTTCACGAAATGATCGGGCGGCGACACCGTCAGGCTGTAGGACAGGATCCTGGTGCGGCAATGCGGCGCCGGACGCAGGCGGACGAGCTGCGGCCCGAGCGACACCGGGCGATCATATTTGTAATGGGTGAGATGACAGATGGCGGCCGAGATGGACAATGCTGCTGACCCGCGCCCGGCCGGACCAGCCTGTCCCGCGCCTGGCGCAGCGGGACTTCGAGCCGCCGAAGGGCAAGGGAAGCATAGCAATCCATAGGCCCCGACGAAAGCCGAGGCGCCGGCCGGGGCGCCTATGATTTGCCCATCGCGGCGACAAAGTTGAGCCAGAACGCCGCAAGCGGCGACGTTTGGCCGTACAAGCCGGGAGGCTGGGCGAAGCGCCTATTTTTCCGGCAGGTTCAGCCGGATCGAGAGCTCCCGCAACTGCTTCATCGTGACCGCTGAGGGCGCGCCGAGCAGCAGGTCCTCGCCGCGCTGGTTCATCGGGAAGGCCACGATCTCGCGTAAGTTTTCTTCTCCGGCAAGCAGCATGACGATGCGGTCGACGCCCGGCGCAATGCCGCCATGCGGCGGCGCGCCATATTGGAAGGCGCGGTACATGCCGCCGAATTTCTGCTCCAGCAGCTCTTCTTCATAGCCGGCCAGCGAAAAAGCCTTGCGCATGATGTCCGGCCTATGATTGCGGATGGCGCCGGACGACAGCTCGGAGCCGTTGCAAACGACGTCGTACTGGAAGGCGTGGATGCCGAGGATCGTCGCGGGGTCTGCCGGGTCGAGCGCGACGAAAGCGTCGTGGTCGTAGTTCGGCATGGAAAAGGGATTGTGCGAAAAGTCGATGCGCTTCTCGTCCTCGTTCCATTCGAACATCGGAAAATCGACGATCCAGCAGAATTCGAAGACGCCGGTCTTCGAAAGCTTCAACTCCTGGCCGATCTTGAGGCGCGCCGCTCCTGCTAGCTTGACCGCCCTTTCCGCCTTATCGCAGGCGAAGAACACGGCGTCGCCGGGCGCGAGCCCGGCCTTGGCGGCGATCTTCTGCTGCACCTCGGCGGGAAGAAACTTGGCGATCGGCCCTTTTCCGACCAGGGCGCCCGGCTCGCCGTCGAAAATCACATAGCCGAGGCCCGCCGCGCCTTCGCCCTTGGCCCAATCGTTCAGCTTGTCGAAGAAGGAGCGCGGCTGCGCGGCCGCCCCCGTCGCCGGGATGGCGCGCACGACGCCGCCAGCCTTGATGACGTTCTTGAAGGCGTTGAAGCTGACGTCATCCCGGAAGAATTCTTCCGTGACGTCGACGATGACGAGCGGATTGCGCAAATCCGGCTTGTCCGTGCCATATTTCAGCATCGCCTCGCGATAGGGAATGCGAGGAAACTTCTGCGTCACCGCAAAGCCCTCGCCGAACTCCTCGAAGACGCCGCGCAGGACCGGCTCGACCGCTGCAAAAACATCCTCTTGCGTGACGAAGCTCATCTCGATATCGAGCTGATAGAATTCGAGGCTGCGGTCGGCGCGCAGGTCCTCGTCGCGAAAACAGGGCGCGATCTGAAAATAGCGGTCGAAGCCCGCGACCATCAGAAGCTGCTTGAATTGCTGCGGCGCCTGCGGCAACGCGTAGAATTCGCCCGGATGGAGGCGCGAGGGCACGAGGAAGTCGCGCGCGCCTTCCGGGCTCGAAGCCGTCAGGATCGGCGTCTGGAATTCGAAAAATCCTTGCGCCTTCATCCGCGTCCGGAGCGAGTCGATCACGCGACCGCGTAGCATGATGTTAGCGTGGAGCTTTTCGCGGCGCAGATCGAGGAAGCGGTAGCGCAGCCGCAACTCCTCCGGATAGTTGTGCTCGCCGAAGACCGGAACCGGCAGTTCGGCGGCGGGCCCCAGAACCTCGATTTCCGTCACATAGACTTCGATGAGGCCCGTCGGCATGTCCAAATTTTCGGTGCCCGCAGGGCGGCGCCGCACGGTTCCATCGATGCGGACGACCCATTCGGAGCGCAGCTTTTCGGCAAGCGCGAAGGCGCCCGAATCGGGATCGACGACGCATTGCGTCATGCCATAGTGGTCGCGCAGGTCGATGAAGAGCACGCCGCCATGGTCGCGAATGCGGTGGCACCAGCCAGAAAGCCGGATCGTCTCGCCGGCCGCAGATTCGCGGAGGTCGCCGCAGCTATGGGTACGGTAGCGGTGCATCATGTCGTCGCGCGTGAGAGAAGAATAAAGGGCGGCCAAACCGCTCGGGCGAGGGGTTTTGTCACGGGCTGGGCGGCTGCGTCAAATCGGCGGCTCGGCCGCCAGCTTCGAGCGCAGCCCAGCGCAACCTCCTATAGCCCCCGGCGGAGCTTTGCTTTATCAAAAATTTCATGAGTCTCATCAATACGACGCAATCGCTCGCGGAGTTTTGCGGCCGCCTCGCCGCCCATCCCTTCGTGACCGTCGACACCGAATTTTTGCGCGAGACGACCTTCTGGCCGAAGCTTTGCGTGATCCAGCTGGCCTCGGCTGACGAGGCGGCGGCGGTGGACGCGCTGGCGGAAGGGCTCGACCTCGAGCCTTTCTTCGCGCTGATGGCCGATCCCAAGGTGACAAAGGTCTTTCACGCCGCGCGGCAAGACATTGAAATCATCTGGAATCTCGCAAAGCTGATCCCTGCCCCGCTGTTCGACACCCAGGTCGCGGCGATGGTTTGCGGCTTCGGCGACCAGGTCTCTTATGGCGATCTCGCCCAGACCGTGACCAAGGTCTCGCTCGACAAATCCTCTCGCTTCACCGACTGGTCGCGCCGGCCGCTCCTCGAGTCGCAGATCGACTACGCCATCGCCGACGTCACCTATCTCCGCGACATCTATCTGTTTCTTCGTCGGCGGCTGGACGAGACCCGCCGTCTCTCCTGGCTCAGTGACGAGATGGCGCTTCTCTCCTCACCCGGGACCTATGAGCAGCATCCGGACAAGGCCTGGGAGCGCTACCGCAATCGCGTCCGCAAGCCGAGGGATCTCGCCGTGCTGATGGAAGTGGCCGCCTGGCGCGAAACGGACGCGCAGGCGCGCAACGTGCCCCGCTCGCGCGTGCTGAAGGATGACGTGCTGATCGAGCTCGCGCTTGCCGCCCCGCAAACGGCGGATGCGCTCGGTAATCTGCGCGCCTTTCCGCGCGGCATGGAGCGCTCGCGCGCCGGAACGGAGATTCTCGCCGCGATCGAGCGCGGTCTCGCCCGCGATCCGAAGACCCTGCCGAAGCTCGAGCGCGAACGCCGCTCCGGCGGCAACGCCGCGACGGTGGAACTCTTGAAAGTTCTGCTGCGCCAGATCAGCGAAAGCCACGGCGTCGCGGCCAAGATGATCGCGACCATCGAGGATCTCGAGGCGATGGCCGGCGACGATAAGGCGAATGTTCCGGCTCTTTCGGGCTGGCGGCGCGAGCTGTTCGGCGAAAAGGCGCTCGAACTGAAGCATGGCCGGCTCGCGTTGACCATCGAACAGGGGCGCGTCGTCACTCTCGAATGGCAGGACGCGCCGGCGAAGGTGGCCGAGTAAGGGCCGGCGTTACGCGTGTTCGATGTTGATCGTCGGCTCGCGTCCGATGAGCCGCGCAAGCTGCTTCACGCGGCTATAGAGTCTTTCGCTAGCCAGAGCCGCAAGCTCATTCGGCAGCGTCAGCGTGACCTTGCTCTTGCTGCAGAGGACCGGAGTGCGCGGCAGCACGTCCGGCATCGCTCCCGAAATCAAATAGGCGAGACGCGCCGCCGCCGCGACGATCCGCGCCCTGTCGAGCATTTGCGCAGACACGAGAGCGCGGATATGGGGGCTCACGCCTTCATCATGGTCGAGACCGAGATAACGGTAGGAGATGGTCAGCGCCAGAAAGGCGCGGCCCGGATGGTCGATCGCCGTCAAGGTGGTGTTCTCGACGAGGTTCAGGCTTTCCTCGGCGCGATAATCGGGGTGGGCGCGCCAGTTGACGTCGGCGAGCAGGCAGGCTGCGTGCCGCAGGCGTTTTTCTTCCGGCGTTTCCTCGAGATGCGTCGATTTCATGAAGCGGTCCGTCCATTCGCAGAGATCGTCCGCGTGGCGCGGCGCGCGCGCAAACTCCAGATTGCTCTCGGCCGCCGCGGCGATCAACGGGTCCTGACGCCGCTGCGCCAAGGAAAGCTTTTCGTAGAGGAGCCCTTCGCGCACGCCGGCGGTCGAAATCATGATCTCCTTGGGCGACGCCCGGCGGATGATCTCGCCGAGCACCGCCGCCCCATAGGACAGCAGCGGACGGCGCTGCGCATTGACGATATCGATCGAGATCAGCGCTTCCGTGTTGACGCGCGCGACGAGTCCCGCGAAGTCGGCGGCGTCGCGCGGCGGCATCACATAGCCATGAACGACAGTCAGCGGATAATTGCGCTGCATCATGTAAAGCTTCGCCAAAGCGCGCCATGTGCCTCCGACCGCATAGAAGGTTCTGCCTGCGACCCGTTCGACGACGCGCGACTGAGCCAAAGCCTCGCGGACGATCTTGATCGCCGCGCGCGGCGAATTATTCGAAGCGTCCGCAAGGGTCAGGCCTCCGAGCGGGAGCGTCGATCCTCTGCCGACCTGCGCGCCTCTGACGTCGACGAGCTCCAGCGAACCGCCGCCGAGATCGCCGACGACTCCGTCCGGCCGATAGACGCTCGAGATGACGCCATGAGCGGAAAGCTCCGCTTCCCGCGGGCCGGACAATAGCGAGATCGGCGCGCCGATCGCCTTACTCGCCGCCTCGACGAACTCCGGACCGTTCGCAGCGTCGCGCGCCGCTGCGGTCGCGAGAACATGCAGTTCGCCGACCTTGAGGATGTCGCAGAGCGTCCTGAAACGGCGCAGGGCCGCGATCGCCTTGTCCACGCCGGCTTTCTGCAGCTTGCCCGTCGTCGCCACGCCATTGCCGAGCGCGCACAAGGACTTCTCGTTGAAGATCTGGCGCGGCGCGCGACCTAGTCCCTCGTAGGCGACGAGCCTTACCGAATTCGACCCGATATCGACGATGGCGATCGGCTGCTTCGCCGCCCCTGCGGCGACGGCGCTCTCCGGATCAGCGGTTGTCCAGCCGCTTGAAAAGGGTCTTGGGACTGGAGGTCTTGAGAGATTTTCCACGGCCAGACAGACTCGGGTTCGTCATGAAATAGGAATGGGCGTTGAACGGCTCTTCATTCGGCTGCGGCTGAATGTGAGCGCTCGAACCGTCCGGCAGGACGCGGTAGCTTTGCTGATTGTCGATGAGATTGGCGACCATGATCTGGTCGAGGACCTGCTCATGGACGGTGGGATTGAGGATCGGCATCGTGACCTCGACCCGCCGGTCGAGATTGCGCTGCATGAGGTCGGCGGAGGAAATATAGACCTTCGCCTTCGGATTCGGCAGTCCGTGCCCTGCCCCGAAGCAATAAATTCGCGCATGTTCGAGGAAGCGTCCGATGATTGATTTGACCCTGATGTTTTCCGAGAGGCCCTGAACCCCGGGCCTCAAGCAGCATATGCCGCGAACGACGAGGTCGACCTTCACGCCACCCTGGCTCGCGGCGTAGAAGGCGTCGATGATTTCGGGATGCACCAGCGAATTGCATTTCGCCCAGATGGCGGCGGGCTTGCCGGCCTTGGCGAAGGCGATCTCCTCGCTGATGTGCTGCAGGAGCCGCGACTTGAGCGAGATCGGCGACACCGCCATCAATTCGAGCCCTTCGGGCTCGGCATAGCCGGTGATGTAATTGAAGATGCGCGAGACGTCGCGGCCGATCGCCGGATCGGCGGTGAAGAATGAGACGTCGGTGTAAATCTTCGCGGTGACGGGGTGATAATTGCCCGTGCCGACATGGCAATAGGTGGTGAGCCCGCCCGCTTCGCGGCGCACCACCATCGATAATTTGGCGTGCGTCTTCAATTCGATGAAACCGAAGACGACCTGCACGCCGGCGCGTTCGAGATCGCGCGCCCAGCGGATATTGGCGGCCTCGTCGAAACGCGCCTTCAGCTCGACGAGCGCCGTGACCGACTTGCCGGCTTCTGCAGCGTCGATCAAGGCGCGCACGATCGGGCTGTCGGAGGAGGTCCGGTAAAGCGTCTGCTTGATCGCGATGACGTTCGCATCGGTCGCCGCCTGATTCAGAAACTGGACGACGACGTCGAAGGATTCATAGGGGTGGTGGACGACGAGATCCTTCTGCTTGATGGCGACGAAGCAATCGCCGCCATGATCGCGCAGCCGCTCGGGAAAGCGCGGATTATAGGGCTTGAACTTGAGTTCCGGCCGGTCGAGGCTGACGATTTCGGAAAGCTCGTTCAGCGCCAGCATGCCGTCAAGGACGGACGCTTCTTCCGGAACGACGTCGAGCTCCTCGGCGACAAAGGCGCGAAGCTCCTCCGGCATCTGGCTGTCGAATTCGAGCCGGATCACCGATCCGAGGCGCCGGCGCTTCAGCGCCGTCTCAAACAGGAGAACCAGATCCTCCGCCTCCTCCTCGACTTCGAGATCGCTGTCGCGGAGGACCCGGAAAAGTCCGATCCCGCGCACGCGATAGCCGGGAAACAGATTTTGCGTGAACATGCCAATGATATGTTCGAGCGCGACGAAGCGCTGCCCGCTCTCGCCCGCCTGCTCGGGCAGGCGCACGAAACGCTGGATCTTGGCGGGCAGCCGGATGAGCGCCTTCGACGTTTTGCGCTCAAGCGGGCCGATCAGCTCAAGCGCGATCGTGAAGCCGAAATTGGGGATGAACGGGAAGGGATGCGCCGGATCAACCGCGAGCGGAGTCAGAACCGGAAAGACATGGCTCAGAAAATGTTGCTCGAGCCACGCCTTGTCGGATGCGCCGAGCTGAGGCGGATCAAGCAACGTGATCCCGGCCCCGGTCAGCTCCCGGCGCAGCTCGCGCCAGCGGCGCTGTTGCTCTGCGGTGAGAAGGTTCACGCGCTCGCGAATCTTTGCAAGCTGCTGCGTCGGGATGAGCCCGTCCTCGGAGGGCGTCGTCACGCCGGCGCGCACCTGCCCGCGCAACCCCGCGACGCGCACCATGAAGAATTCGTCGAGATTGGTCGCCGAAATCGACAGGAAGCGCACCTGCTCGAGAAGCGGATGATTGCGGTTCGAGGCTTCCTGCAGGACGCGCCGGTTGAACTCGAGCCAGGATAATTCGCGATTGATGAAGCGATGCGGCGATTGCGGCAGATCGTCGAAAGGCGCCTCTCCGACAGCTCGCTCGGCAAGGGGAGCCCGGCCCGCTTCATCGGCGACCGCTGCGGCGCTGGCGAAATCCGTCTCGCCTGCGATCTCATCAAGGATCGTGGGGTCGTCCGTCTGCGTCGCGGCATGGCCTTCATAAAGCGCCGCCAGAGGCTCCGTCGAGGAGGCGGTTTGATCTACGGCGAGGTTGCTCCTGGCGGCGCGTCTGCCTTCGCCCATCCGCTTGCTTTCCGCCATCTCGCTCTCTTCCGCCTGCGCCGTCACTGACGTGTCTCCTGCACGAAAACCGGCGTGAATGTGCTCACTCGTCATGACGCTGGCGTGACCGTCTGCGAGCGTCCTCGCGCCGTTCTCCGCCGCCGCCCCGTGCGCTTTGGCGGCGGGAGGCTCGCAGCGTGAAGGCTGCGAGCATGGTTGTAAAGCCCGCCCGCGCCAAAGTGCGCCTCGCTCGCTGACGCCGGGGGATTCAGGACCGATTGCGGCGGCTGAAAGCAGCGCCGGCGCGGCCAGCCTGCCACGTCAGCAGAAAATAGGCGACGATCAGCGCGCCGTTGACGGCGATCCAGGGCTTCGCGAAAAAACTGGGAATCATGATCGCGGCAAAGATTTGCGCGACCGCGCTGAAGAGCCACAAGACGCCGCCCCAGGGAGTCGCAAGCCACAGGCCGACCGCGGCGACGAGATCGAGTATTGCGAAAAAGATCGCTGCAGCGCCCCAGAGCGGGGTCGCGGTGTCGAACAAGGGCTCGTCCGGCAGCAAGATAGCCGCCCAATGACTGAGCCCGCGAAAGACCCAGAGCGCCGCGAGCAGGCGCATGAAGACGACGAGCGCAAAGCCCCAGACTGACGGCTCCCCCGCCCCGCCCGTATCGCCGAGACGGATCGCAGCGGCGGCGTCGCGACGATCCGCGCTCTTGCCGGCGGCGCGCAGAGCTTTCATCAGGACGCCGCCTTCAGAAAGGTCAACTCGTCGACGAGCGGCGCGAAATAGGCGTCGATTTCCGCCGCGCCGACGGCGCCGATCTCCGCCGGGCTCCATCGCGGGCGAGAGCCCTTGTCGATGATGGTCGCGCGCACGCCTTCATAATAATCATGGCCATCGAGGATGCGCGCGGCGATGCGAAACTCAACGCGCAGCGCCTCATCGAGGTCGAGCGCTGCGCCGATCTGCGTCTGGCGCAACGCTATAGCGAGGCTGGTCGGCGATTTCGCCGAGATGGCGGCCAGCGTTTCGGCGGTGAAGGCCGATTGTTCGGCGCGAAGGTTTTCGACGATTTGCGCCGCCGTGGGCGCGTCGAAGCATTTGGCGACAGAGGCTCGTTGCCGCATCAGGGCCGAGGGCGGAGCCGGAGCCGCCTCCGCGGCGACGGCTGCGCCCGCGTCCTCGCCTTCGATCAATCTCTGCATCAGCGCGTCGTGGCGCGCGGTGGGGACATAGGCGCTGGCGAGGCCGAGCGCCATGGCGTCGCCGCAGCCGATTCGCGCGCCGGTGAGCGCAAGATAGGCGCCGGCGCAGGCCGGCAGGCGCGACAGAAAATAGGTCGCCCCGACGTCGGGGAAAAAGCCGATGCCGACTTCCGGCATAGCGAGATCGAGACGATCTCCGGCAATGCAATAAGATCCATGCACCGACAGGCCGGCGCCCCCGCCCATGACGATGCCGTCAGCCAGCGCGACATAGGGCTTCGGGTAATGCTTGATGCGCCGGTTCAGGTTGTACTCCGCCCGGAAGAAGCGCAACTGCTCCGCGCTCTGCCCGGTCTTGCCGAGATGATAGAGAGCGCGAATGTCGGCGCCGGCGCAGAACGCCCGGCCCCCGGCGCCGCGGATAAGCACCGAGGCCACCTCGGGATCCCCCGCCCACAAAGCGAGCGCCCGATCGACGCCCTGGACCATAGCGAGATCGAGAGAATTGAGCGCCTGCGGCCGATTGAGCGTGATGACGCCGCAGCGGCCGAGCTTCTCGGTGATGATCTTTCCTTCGCTCATGATCCCGCGCTCCGCCGCAAGGCTTAGCCTCGGAGCGGAGGCCGGTCAATGCGAAGTCCGATAAGCGCTCGATAGGTGCGAGCGTGGTCCCGCCGCTCAGGAGGCGGCGGGTGGGGTCGAGCGAAGTCGAAAGTGTCGCACCGAATCGTCGAAAGGCTGACCCGGCGACGACAATTGAGAATCCTGACGGAGCCCAGCGACGCGCTTGCTTAGAGCATGTTCCGAAAAAGTTGACCGACTTTTTCGATGAGAACATGCTCAAACCCATTGATCTGGCGCGATTTCTTGACGACCGGATGTTTCCATCCGGTCGGAGAGCGCGCTAGTACTGCATCGTCATACGCACGCCAAAGACCGCGGCGTCAGGAATGCGGCCGCTCGCTGGGTTCAGCGGATTGGCCACCCCGCCGCCTGGGTGGAAGACATATTCGAAGTCGGGCTGAATGGTCCAGCCGGGCATGATCTGCGCCTGATAGGTCAGTTCCAGCAACAGTTCGTAGTTGCGCGACGCTTGGCTCGTTCCGGAGAAAGCCGCCGCATCGACATCAAATGCGTGGATCGATGGCGACAATTCCGAATAGGCCACCGACACGCCAAATGAATCATCCGGCCGCTGGCTCCAAAGCCCCATGAAATTGATTCCCGCGTCGGCGTAAAAGCTCATCAAATTGCGATCGCTCGGGGAGGCTGTGACGCGCGCGAAGCCGCCGATCCCTTTCTTCGGATCATCCCCCGGAAGGCGCCAGAACATCTGGTCGATCACGCCGTAAAGGCCATAGTCGCCGGTGTGCTGAAGCGCGCGACCATTGCTGTCCGGGCTCGCCAGCGACAGCCCGTCGATTCCGAAATGAAGGTCGTCGAACTTGCCGAAATGATACCACCCGCCGAATTTGAGCTTGCCCGCCAGCCCTTGGGAATCCTTGTCCTGATTGTAGGCATATCGCACCTCTCCGATAAGGAACGGCGGATCCTGAACGCGGAAATTGACGCCAGAGGGGTCGAGCTCCGCCTGTCGGCCTGTGAATCCGGCGCCGGTGGGGTCGCCGTTGAAGATCGCGCCGATCAACGTCAGCTGGTCGGTCGGATTGAATTTGACGCGCACGCCGGGCGTCGCAAAGGGATAGGCCGGGCCGCCGCTCGGAAGGTTGGTCGCAAGAAGATTCGGCCAGCCATAGGTGGAGTTGAGCGACAGCTGGCCGAATTCGCTGATGAAGAACTCGCTGTCGGCGGCGAGCTGGCCGACGCGGATCGAAAGCTTGTCGTCGAACAGCTTTTGCTCGGCCCAGAGTTCGAACAGCAACAGCGCTGGGTGCGCCGCAATATAGGAGATCGCCGAGAAATTCAGGAGGTTGAAGGTCGAAACGCTCTGGCCCGCGATCGCATAGGAGTTGACATGGAAGGTCAGGCCGTTGATTCCGGCGATCTTGTCGAGGTCGGCGTCGAGGCCGAGCTCAAGCCGCTGCTCATAACGGGCGCCCTGCTTCACGCCGCCGGTCGGATTGCCAAATACCTCGTTGATGAAATTGACCTGAAGATTGACGCCGTGATCGCACAGCGATTTTTTGAGGTCGCCCAGAACGGGAATGGCGACACTGCTCGTGATTGAAGGCGTCTGATCGCAAATGCCGGGTGGCGGCGCCTCCGGCGGCTTCGCCTGAGCGTCGGCGGCAAGGGCGAGGCTGGTCGAGGTCAGCGTCAACGCGACGGCCGAGGCGGCGGCCAATCCCGTTCTGCTCAACGCCACCGTTCTTCCGCGAACTCCCAGTAAAGATCCATGCATTCTGCCCTCCAATCGCCGCGGCGCCTGTGTCCTGGGTCTTGATAGGGTCTTAGTTCGGAGTATCGCAAGTATTGAGTTCTATTGTCATTCTAATTTAAAAAAGGCTTCCTCGGAAATGCTTTAGACCCAGGAATTAATCCTGCGCGCGATGCAAAGATGCAACAGATCGCGGAGTAAACGACGACCGACTCATCGGGCTGATTGCGTTCTCCGGCGCACGGAGGGCGCTCGCCGGCGGTCGGCGAAGCGGAAGCAATCTAAGGAGAAATCATCGGATGGTTGGAGCGGGTGAAGGGAATCGAACCCTCGTATTCAGCTTGGAAGGCTGCTGCTCTACCATTGAGCTACACCCGCGCCGCGAGCGGCGGCGGCTCGGGCGCCGCACAAAGCCTATACGCCATCCGCGCGCGCCGAGTCAAAAATCCGAAAGCGTCAATATCCGAATTCGATCGGGAGACATGGGTGCGGCGGCGGCCCTCGGAAGGCGAGAGTTTGCGCCTTCTGCCGTTCGAGCAGCGTCAGCTTGGAGAGCACGGCGTCACGCACTTTCGCCCATTGTTCGCGCTCCGGCCCCGCCCCGCCGACGGCGAGGTTCAGCCAGACATAGGCCAGCACATAATCCTGCGGCACTCCCTGCCCTTTGTCATACATGAGCCCGAGCATATATTGCGCGTCGGCGAAGCCCTGGTCGCTGGCGCAGCGATACCAGGCCGCCGAGACCATGAAGTTCTGCGGCACTCCTTGGCCGCGCGCATACATATAGCCGAGATAGGATTGCGCGCGCGGATCGCCGGACGCGGCGAGCGGCAGGAAAATCTGCGCGGCCCGCACGTAATTATGGCTGGCCACGGCGGCCTTTCCCTCGCGCAAGCTCTCGCCCGCAAGGCATGGCGCCGCGAGGGCGGCGACAAGCGCGATCGCCAAGCTCCGGCGCGGCCGCGCGGGCTTCTTCCCAATCATTCCCTTGAGCCGCCCGGCGCGGCTTGACCGCAATTCTGCGCGCGTCATGACATTCCTCAGAGGCCGACGGCTTCCCCGATCAGCCAGCAGAGCCAGATCGAGGGGGCGAAGAACAGCCCGAACGGCAAGCGAGCCGTCGCTTCGAATGGGCGCCCGCCCGCCGCCTGGCCGAGGGCGTAGGCGGCGATCGCGGCGAGTGCTGCAACTTCAACGGCGAACGGCATCAAGGGCCAGTCGAGCCATGCGCCCGCGACGGCGGCAAGCTTGACGTCGCCGAGCCCCAGCCCTTCGCGGCCGCGCCACCGCGCGTAGAACGCGCGCAAAGCAAGAAAACAGAGCGCAAGCACCCCCGCCCGGAAAAGCGCGGCGGCGATCGCCTCGAACCTGTCCGGCGCGCCGTCGAACGCCGCAAAGGCGAGCGCCAGCAGGAAGGCGGCAAGAGACAGACCGTTCGGGATGATCAGGCGGCGCGCGTCGACGACGGCGATGGCGAGCGTCAGCAGAGCGAGCGCCGCGCCGAACGCGCCCGCCGCTGGGCCCTCGACGGCAAGGCTCGCGCCCGTCATTACGCCGGCGAGGGCGGCGTAGATGAGGGGCGCCCGCTCTTTTCCACGTGGAAAGACGCTCGCCCGCCCCGCCCCGGTCATCGCTGTAGCGCCCGCGTCGGAACCGGCGTCACAGCTCCCGTCGGCTGGATGCTGCCGATTTTCTCGCCACGCATCTTCGAACGCAGCTCCTCGGCGACGAAGGAGGCGTCGACGCCGTCGCGGATAATCTGCGGCCGGATGAAGATGATGAGCTCGGTGCGCTGCACATTGTTGGTGGCGGCGTTGTTGAAGACATTGCCGAGGATCGGGATCTGGTCGAAGGCCGGCACCCCGGATTTCGAGCCGCTGGTCTGGTCCTGGACGAGGCCGGCGAGCAACACCGTCTGTCCGCTCGCGACGAGGATCGAGCTCTTCACCTTGCGCTGAGTGAAGGTCGGCCCAAGGGTCGTCGTCGCGGCGACTTGCGCGCTGATCTCCTGCTCGATCTCAAGGGTCACATTGCCGTTGAAATTGACCCGCGGCTGGACGCGTAGAATGATGCCCGTGTCCTTGTAATCGATGGTGTTGACAACGGCGTTGTTCGCCGACAGCACGGTCGCCGAGCCGGTCTGGATCGGCACCTGCGAGCCAACCTGCAAGGTCGCCACCTGATTGTCGACGACGACGAGCGACGGATTGGAGAGCACCTTCACGTCGGTGTATTGGTGCAGGGCGTTGATAATGGCGTGCGGGGTGAGTTGGTTGCCGAGCACGAGGTTGAAGCCCGGCAAGGTGCCGGGGTTCGTCTGCGTCAAGGGGATCGTCGCCGCCGTATTGGCGAGCGAGCCATTATTCACCCCGAGGCCGAGATTGCTGCTGCCGAGAAAGAACTGCACGCCATAGCCCAGCGTGTCGTTCAAGGTGACCTCGGCGATCGTGAGGTCGACCGCGACCTGCAGCTTCGGCCGGTCGAGCTGCTCGAGCGCCTTCTCGATGATCCTGTAGTTTTGTTGATTGGCGTAGATGACGACGGCGTTGTTCGGCACATCCGCCATAATCCTGACGCCGGGCAGCAGCACAGGTCCTTTGCCTCCACCGCCGCCGGTGTCAGCGGCTCCGGCGGGCCCGCCGCCGAGTCCGCCGGCGGATCCGGCTGCCGAACCAAAGGTCGAGCCCGACGATCCCATAGACGCACCTGAAGACGCGCCGCCAAGTGCGCCGTACGGGCTTGACGACGAACCCGCCCCGCCCGGGACCGCGCCGCCAGTGGCTCCAAAGCCGCCCGACGTCCCGCCTGCGCCTCCTGCGCCCCCAAGCCCGCCGCCGCCTGTCAGCCGCTCGACCGCCGTCCTTTCACCGGCGCCGGGCGCAAGCTGGGCCGACGCGGTGTCGATGCCGCCGCCGCCGCCGGTGAAGAGATCGTTCAAAAGCTTGGCGATCTGCTTGGCGTCGCCATAGCGAACCCGATATACTTTGACGCCGGTGCTCGCCGTCGCCGAGCTGTCGAGGCGCGAGATCCAGGTCGCCGCGGCGCGCAAGAGGTCGGGCTTGCGAGCGACGACCAGCACCGCGTTCGAGCGCGTGATCGGCTGCAGCTTGACGAGGTTTTGGGAAAGGCCCGCCTCGCCCGAATCGAGGATCTTCTCGAGCTCGGCGACGAGCGGCTCCGGCGTCGTGTTGCGCACCGGGAAAATGCCGACGGATTGGCCGCGCAGCCAATCCTGGTCGAAGCTCAGGATCGTATCCACCGCCGTGCGGCGTTCGACGCCGTTGCCGACGACGAGGACGAGATTGTTGCCCGGATCGGCGCGGATCGAGCCGGGCCGCGTCGCAAAGCCCTCCAAAAGCTTCGTGATCGTCTCGACTGAAACATGGTGCACCGGAACGACGGTCGTGCCGAAGCCGGGCTCGCCCGCGCCGCCCGCCCGGCTGACCGAGCCATTGCCGACGGCGTCGTCGATCGGAATGATGCGATACCCGCCGGCGTCATGCACCAGCACCGCATTCGAGGTGCGCAAAACGCTCTCGAGCACGTATAAGAGCCGCGATTTCGGCACCGGCCGGCCGGACGACAAAGTGATCGAGCCCTGCACGCGCGGATCAACCGAATAGCCGAGGCCGAGAATATCGCCGAGGATCACCTTGGCGACCGCTGTCACCGGCGCATTGTCGAAGTTGAGGTCGACGCCCTCGCCCGCCCCGCCGCCGGCCGCGCCGCCCGCCTCGGCGACGGCGCCCGTCTGCCCGGCCGGCGCGGCGGCGCCAAAATAGAGCGCCGGGCGCTCATTGCCCTGCGTGCCCGTGTTGACCGTCTCCGTCGATCGCGGAAACTTCGGCTGGAGATCGAGCCCGCGCACCCTGTCCGTCGCGTCCGGAAGCTCATTTCCCCCGCCAATCAAGGGAACCTGCGTGCACGACGCGATAAGCGCCGCGCAAAGCAACAGCGCAGCCGCCTTCGCCCAGCGGAAAGGATAAATTTTGGCGCAGCTCTGGATCCTGAACAATAACCCTACTCGAATAAAGCGGCCCAGCGAAACGAATCCTAAGAGCGGTCCAGAGAATATCGATTGAGGTTGAAACTACGGTAAACGTGCAACATAATTTCGCCACTCCGGTGGTAGAGGTCAAGCTGGTATGTCGCCAGTGCTGATTAGCCGCATTCAGCCGCCGATTTCACCTCTGAGGCGCAAATAGCTTCATCTCCACTGTCAGGCGCGACGCCATGAATGCGACCCTTTTGGACGAATTCGCAGGACATCTTGCGGCGAAGAAGCTTCTGGCTTCCGAGACGCCGCTCACGTCCTCTCCTGGAAAGGAGGCCAGCGCTGATCTGACCCTGCGAAAACTATGGGAGGCCAGCGATCTCTCCGCCAATGGATTTGCCGATGAAGTCGCGCATTTTTATGGCGCGCGACGCCTGAGCCTGCCTGACCTTGTCGCCGCAACGCCGCTCGCCGATCGCTTCTCGCCGCGCTTCCTGCGCGAGACGGCGGTATTCCCATTCGTGGCGGCCGACGGCGGCTTCACGCTCGCGATGGCGGATCCAACCGATCGCGCAGCGGTGCGCGCCGCCGAGATCGTGCTCGCGGCGCCCGTCGCGATCGAAATCGCCTCGTTTGAGGATATCGCCATCATCCTCGGCGAGCGCCTCGGCGGCGAGGAGGCGGCGGCCGAAGAACGAAGCCAGCCGCGCGCCGGCGACGACGACATTGAAAGCCTCCGCGATCTCGCGAGCGGCGCTCCTGTCGTGCGCGCCGTCAACGACCTGCTCGAAAGAGCCGTCGAGCTGCGCGCGAGCGACATCCACATCGAACCCTTCCGCAACGGACTGACGATCCGCATGCGCGTCGACGGGCTTCTTCGTCCCGTTCCGGCGCCCGCCGACGCGCTGCCGCAGGCCCTCATCTCGCGTATCAAAATTCTCGCCGGACTCAACATCGCCGAGCGGCGCCTGCCGCAGGACGGCGCCGCCCGTCAGCGTATCGGCCGCTCCGACGTCGACATCCGCGTCGCCACCATGCCGACCCAATATGGCGAATCCGCCGTGCTGCGCCTTTTGCCGCAAGATCGCAGCCTGCTCGACGTGGCGAGGCTCGGGCTCTCCGCGACGGACGAGAGGACCGTCTCGGAGCTGCTTGACTTGCCGCATGGGCTGATCGTCGTCACTGGACCGACGGGCAGCGGCAAGACGACGACGCTTGCGACCATGCTGTCTCTGCTCAATCAGCCGACGCGGAAAATTCTGACGATCGAGGATCCGGTCGAATATGAAATTCCCGGAGTGAACCAAAGCCAGGTCAAATCCTCGATCGGCCTCACTTTCGCCACGGCCATGCGGGCCTTCGTCCGTCAGGATCCGGATGTCATCATGGTCGGCGAAGTGCGCGATTCCGAGACCGCGAATATTGCCGTGCATGCGGCTCTGACAGGCCATCTCGTGCTCACCACCCTGCATACGGAATCGGCCGCCGCCGCCATCCCGCGCCTGCTCGACCTCGGCGTCGAGGGATTTCTTCTGAAATCGACGCTGCGGGCGGTCATCGCGCAACGCCTCGTACGCGTGCTTTGCGACCGCTGCAAGGCAAAACACGTTCTGACCGACGCTGATTTCACCCGCGATCCGCGCCTTTCCGCGCTCGGCCTGAAGGCCGACGACTGCGTCTACGAGCCCTCCGGCTGCCAACGCTGCGGCGGCGTCGGCTATCGCGGCCGCAACGGAATTTTCGAGATGCTCGAACTCAAGGGCGAGGCCTATGATCTCGTCGGACCGCACGCCGACGCGCGCCAGATCGATCTCGCCGCGCGCCGTTCCGGAATGATGACAATGGTCGAGGACGCCGTCGCCAAATGCCGCGCCGGAACGACCTCGACCGCCGAAGTCCTCCGCGTCACGACGATACGCTAGCACGGCGGCGACGGACCTCCGGCATTCGGACAGGACATGCTGACCTTTCGTTATCAGGCTCTGAGCAAGACCGGCGAGGTCGTCACGGGGACGATCTCGGCCGCGAGCGCGTCCGAGGTCGCGCTGCGCATCGAATATCTCGGGCTCATCCCGATCGAGACGAAGCAGGAAGGCGCGAAGGCGAGCGGGCGTTTCTCTTTCAGCGCAGCGTCGCCTCCGCGTTTCGAGGACGTGACCTTCTTCACGGGCGACCTTGCGCTGCTCCTCAAGACCGGCGCGCGGATCAACGAAGCGCTTGATCTCGTCGCGACGGACGCCGACGCCGGACGCCTGCGCCCGGCCATCTCCAAAATCAATTCGGCCATTCTCGGCGGCGAGAGTTTCGCCGACGCGCTGTTGCATTATCCGGCGCTTTTTTCGCCCATGTATGTCGCGCTCGTGCGCGTTGGTGAAACCTCCGGCAATCTTGTTCCGGTCCTCGAAGCGCTGGCGGCGGAGCGGACGCGCTCCGAAGCCTTGCGCCGCAAGGTCGCGGACGCCCTGCGTTATCCCGCATTCGTCCTCTGTGCCGCCGGCGCCGTCTTGGTTTTTTTCCTCACCTTCGTGCTGCCGCAGTTCGGTTCCGTGCTGCGCGACTTCCATGTGACGCTCGATCCTGTCGTCTCCGGGTTTCTGTCGCTGTCCGACTTCTTCTCCGCTCACGCTACAACGCTCGGCGCGGCGTTTGTCGTCGTCGCAGTTAGCCTATGGCTCCTGCTGCGCCGGCCCAATGTGCGCAGCGCGCTGTTCGAGACCCTGGGGCGGCTGCCCCTCGTCAGCCGCGTCATGAGCTATCACCGCACGGCCGTCTTCTGCCGCAACCTCGGCGTGCTGCTTGCGGCCGGCGTCACTCTGACCGCCACCTTACGCATTCTGGCCGACATGATGGCCTCGACGGGGCGCGCGGAGTCCTGGCGCGCGATTGTCGATCTTGTCCGTCACGGCGGCAAACTCTCCGAGGCTCTCGGCGAAACGCGGGCGCTGCCGCCGATGGCGGTGCGCACTTTGCGGCTTGGCGAAGAGTCCGGCCAATTGCCGATGCTCGCCGAGAGGATCGCGGGCTATTACGAAGTCAAGCTCCAGCGAAGCCTCGACAGGCTCGTCGGAATCATCGGGCCGCTCGCCATCATCATCATCAGCATCGTCGTCGGCGGACTGATCGTTTCGATCATGACCGCCCTGATGTCGGTCAGTCAGGCGATCGGATAGCTCGCTCTGGCGCGTCATGCCGACGGAATGACGTCAAGTTGCGGGACAGGCTCGCCGCGTAGTAACTCAGGGCTTGGCATTATCTCAATTGAGATCAAGGAGATCGCGGCATGAAAACCAGAGCGATGCTGATTGAGAGCCTCGGAGCAAAGCTCGCCGTCGCACGCCTCGCATTGCGGCGCATGAGCCGTCGCTCCCTCCGACCCCAAGGGACGCGCAATTCGTCGGCGCGACGCGGCGAGGCGGGCTTCACGCTTGTCGAGATTCTGGTCGTAATCACGATCATCGGCCTCATCATGGGGCTCGTCGGTCCTCGGGTGCTCAACTATCTGTCGGAGTCGAAGGTGAAGACCGCCGTCATCCAGATCCAAAGCCTGTCGAGCGCGCTCGATCTCTATTTCCTCGATGTCGGACGCTACCCTACGACGGCGCAAGGACTGGCCGCGCTCGTGCAGAAGCCGGCCGCCGCGTCGGCCTGGAACGGGCCTTACCTCAAGAACGACGCTGTGCCGAACGATCCCTGGGGCCATCCGTACCTTTACCGTTCGCCGTCCGAGCATGGTCCTTATGAGATCGTTTCCTACGGCTCCGACGGGCAGGAAGGCGGCGTCGGCGTTGCGGCCGACATCAAGAGCTGGGAGATCGGCGGACCAAAGAGAGCCGCGGGCCGATGACGACGCCGCGCGATGAAAGCGGGTTCACGCTCCTCGAAATCGTTTGCGTGCTCGCTATCATCGCCATGCTGGCTGCGATTTCGCTGCCGGCGCTGCCGCGTGGCACGTCCCGCGCGGGCCTCGAGTCGCTTGCGGTCGCCACCGCAGCCATTCTGCAAACGGACCGCAATGCGGCAATGCGCCAAGGCGCGCCGGTCTCGACCGAGATCAACACGGCCGCGCACAGGATTCGCTCGGGCGCCGGCGGGGGAAGCGTCGTGATCCCGCGCGATGTCGCTTTCAGCGCAGTGCTTGCCGAAACCTGCGGACAGCGCGACGCAGGCGCGACGATATCGTTTTTTCCATCCGGCCTGTCCTGCGGCGGAACGGTGTCGCTGTCGCGTTTTGGCGCGACCTTCGAGATCCGCGTAGCTTGGCTGACGGGAGGCGTCGAGATTGTTCCGAAGAAAGCGTCCTGAACATTTTCGTGCGTTGGCTGGACCGACATCGATGGGCATTGATGAGGCCGAACGCCCGATGCGGGATACTGGAACGTTTCGCAATGGCGACGGAGTTCTCATTCGTGGCGGAACGCACACGAACGCTGTGGGCGGCTTCACGCTGATCGAAGCTCTCGTCGCGCTCGCCGTCGCCGCCGTCTGCCTCGGCGCGATCGGCGCCTTGATGACCACGACCATCCGCGGCGTTCGCAAAATTGATCAGCGCCTCGCGCTTGTCTCCACGCTGCGCAAGGTCGTGGCCGCCCTGCCCGACCGCAACAATCTCACCGCGGACTCGTCTGGCGAAATGGCCGGAGCCGACTGGTCGATCAAAGTCGCGCCCTACCCTGATCCGACGCCTCCTTCAAAGTCCACAAGCAAGGCCCCCCCGGCCTGGACGCCGGAAACGATCGACCTCAGCGTGCGGGCGGCGTCCGGATCGAGGGTTTCCGTCAAGACCATCCGTCTCGTTCCGGTCCAACAATGAACAAGCTGCGCCCAGCCTTGATGAGAGTCTCCGCGCAAGGCGGCTTCACCCTTTTCGAGGCGCTGGTCGGCGTCGCGCTCATGGGCCTCATTCTTTCGATTCTCGTGGTCGTCACCGCCAAGTGGGTGCCCCATTGGCAGGCCGGCTTCGTCCAGTTGCAGCGCGACAACCTCGTCGGCCTCGGGCTCGACCGCCTCGTCTCCGACCTTGCAGCAGCGGAATATATTGCGCCGATCGGCGGCGATCAGCCGTTGTTTTATGGATCGAGCTCCTCTGTCACCTTTGTGAGAACGCCGCTCGGTCCGAAGCTGCCGAACTCAGCGCCTGACGGGCTCGAGATCATTCGCTTCGCCGACAATCCCGACGCTGGCGGCCTCGTTCGATCGCGCGTCGCCTTCTCGCCCGAGTCAAGTCTCGCTGTGAAGTCGGAAGACTTCGAATTTGCGAGCTCGAACCTCCTCATCCGAGCGCCCTTGCGGGTCTCCTTCGCCTTCGCCGGCCCTAAACGCAGTTGGATCGAGAGCTGGACGGAGACGACGTTGCCGGTCGCGATCCGCGTCTCGATCCGCAACGCGGATTCAGGCGATCTGCTTGCCGTATCGACGGCGACGCTCGTTCATATCACTGCGCCCGCCGGCTGCGTCGCCGCCAATTCTTCGGACTGCCCGCTCGAGGGCGCCGGCGGCAAGCAGCAACCGCCGGCGGACGCTGCGAAACCGGCGGGATAGATTAGATCTGTGATCAGCTTCGCAAAATGCCTGCGCTCCACACGCAATGTCTCGCCGGCGCGCCCGCGCGAGACCGGCTTCATCATCATCGCGGTCTTATGGATTCTTTTGGCGCTCGCCGGCTTCGCCTCGATCTATGCCCTTTATGTCGGCAACAGCACCGTCGCGGCGCGCGCCTCGACCGACCGGCTCGAGGCCGACGCGCTCATCGCCGCAAGCCTCGAACTGACGGCATTGCAGCTTTCCGGCAATTCAGACGACGATCCCCGGAGCGTCGGCGAGTTCCGCTTCACTCTCGCCGATGCAGAGGCGGCTGTCGCCTTTCATTCCGAGGGGGGACGCATCGACCTCAATGCGGCGCCGAAGGAACTGCTCGCCGGTCTTTTCCAAACGCTCGGCGCCAAGAAGGACGACGCGGCCTACTTCGCCGACCGCGTCGTCGGGTGGCGAACCAAGAGCAAAGACTCGGCGCAGAACAAGGAGGCCGACGCCTATAAGGACGCGGGCCTGCGATACTCGCCGCGCCAGTCGCCTTTTCAAAACGTCGCCGAATTGCGCTTCGTCCTGGGTTTGCCACCCGATCTTGTCGATCGCGCTGCGCCCTTCATCACCGTCTTCAATGGCTTGCCGCAAGTCGACGCGCGGACGGCGCCGCCCGAAGTGCTGCAGTCGCTGCCCCACATGACGCCGGACCTCCTGCAAACGGCGCTCGCTCAGCGCGGCGTTCTCGGCGCCAAAGCGCTCACGGCCCTGTTCGCCCCGGTGAAGGACAGCGTGTCCGTCAGTGCGCGCAAGTCCGCGCGGGTCGATATGGCCCTCCGGCTCGCAAGCGGGCGCCGCGTCAGCGCCGAAGCGGTGATTCTCCTGCGCGATAAGGATCAAGATCCTTATCGCGTTCTCGCCGCGCGCGACGACTTCGATGGAATGTTCTAATTTCGGCCACGCCGAAAGGGCAGATGATGTGAGATGAACTGGCTCCGCAAGCTTCTTGACCGTGTCGCCGCCTGGATCGACGAGGTCGCGACAGACTTTATCGAGTGGCGTCAGGCGCTGCGGCCGCCACGTTCCGCGCGTCTCGTCGAACAGGAAGACGGCGCCTTTACGTTGGAGCGGGCGTCGGCCAAGCCGGAGCCGCCAGCGGCGCGCTCCGCCCTGAAGAAGAGGCTCTTTCACGCGCCCCGCGCCCGGCCAAAACCTCAGGCCCACCTCCCTAAGAGCCTGTTCCATCTCGCCGACGGCGCTCTCACGCGCGAGGACGTCGCGATTTTGACGCCGCTGCTGTCGCGCGCGAGAGTCGAGGTCGTGCTGCGGCCGGAACGCTTCTTGTTCCGGCCCCTGGCGTTGCCGCGCCGCGCCGCGGATTTCCTCGAGGGAATCATTCGCGCTCAGATCGACCGGCTGACGCCCTGGAGCGCTCCCGATGTCGCGTTCGGCTGGCTGCGCCCGCCGGAAGCGCCGGGCGACCGGATGACCGTAACCGTCGCTGCAACGGCGCGCCGCCTGCTGGCGCCCTATGTCGACGCCGTTGGCCGCCTTGGCGTCGACACGGTGACGATCGCGACCCCCGCGCCGGACCTTGAGGCTACGACGATCAAGGTGTTCGAACAAAAGATCAAGGGAGCCGTCGACTCACGCCGCCTGGCTCGAATTCTTTCCGTCGTCCTTTTCGGGTTGGCCGGCCTCTGTGTCGTCGCCATTGGTCTATCGATGGTCATGGGAGGCGACCTCGAGGCGCGCCGTGACGCGATCAACGCGAAAATCGCGGAGCGCCGCGCCGCGCTGCATCGCGGAGGCGACGCATCGAGCGCCGCCGCGCTCGCCCTTCAGCAAAGAAAGCACAATCAGCCACCTACCGTTCTCGTTTACGACGAGCTTTCGCGCATTCTGCCGGACGACACCTATCTCACCGAAATGCACATCCAGGGCGACAAGCTCCAGATCGCCGGCATCTCGCACGACGCGCCGGAACTGATCCGCGTGCTCGAACGCTCGCCGTCCTTCACCCATGCGACCTTTTCCGCGCCGACGACCCGCTCGCCCTCCGACTCCAACCAGCATTTCTCGATCGAGGCTCACATCGAGGCGACCTTTCCTCCCTCCGAGGCGGCGACTGAATGACGACGTCCGATTTGATCAGGCGCTTCAAGGAAGCGCGCCTTCCAGCGGCTGTGACATATGGCGCGCTTGTGGTAATCTTCCTGATCGTGATCTGGCAGGCGCTTTCCGGCCTGAGCGACGTTCACGCTGAGCATTCCGCGGCCGCCTCGCGCCTTGCCGCGCTCGAAGGCCGCGGCGCGCCCGGAGAGTCATCCGGCGACGAGGAGAGCCGAGGTTCACCCTTTCTCGACGGCCCGACCGTGACGATCGCCGGAGCCGATCTGCAGCGACGGGTCGCGGCGGCAGTTACAGCGGTCGGCGGCAGCGTCCTCTCGTCGCAGGTCGACCTCCAGGGCTCGCAGGCGAGCGAAGGTTATGTGATTGTGACCGCAAGCTGCGAACTTGCACAGAGCGCGTTGCAGCCTCTGCTTTACGATCTTGAAGGAGGGATGCCTTTCTTGTTTGTCGAGCAGCTTGACGTCCAGTCCCCGCAAGCCGGCGAACAATCGGAAGGCAAACGGATGCGTGTGCAAATCGACGTCGCGGGACAATGGCAGGTCGGCAAATGAATCGGCGCGCGGCGACCTTTCTCTATCTCGCTCTGGCAGCGCTCTCGGCAGGGCCGGGCGCCGCCCAGATGAGAGGCCTCGGAAGCGAAGCCGAGCGCAACGACCTCGGCGCCGCGCCTGTCGCCTCCGGGCCCGCTCATGGCGAGCGCGGCCGCGACGACGCTCCCCAGACCCCGCCGAAGCGGCCGCCGTCCGGCGTCCCCAATCCGTTGTGGGCGATTCCGATCGAGAGCTTGAGGGCGACGCGTGAGCGGCCGTTGTTTTCCGCTTCGCGGCGGCCGCCCCCTGCGCCCGTCGCGGCAGTTCAAGCCATCGAAGCGCCTCCGCCGGCGCCCCCCGCGGAGCCCGAAAAGCCGCAAATCACCCTCGTCGGGGTCGTCCATGGCGCGGCAGTGGACCTTGGCGTCTTTACCGATTCGACGGGGAAACTTCTGCGGCTGCGCATCGGACAGGAGGACAATGGCTGGATCGTTCGCTCGATTGGGTTGAGGGAGACGATCCTCGAGAAGGATGACCAGAAGGTCACGCTGGAGCTGCCCGCGCGCAATGCCGAGATCGCCGGGTCGGCGGGCCGAACCGTGGCGGCGATGGCTTCGAGCGGTGCGCCGACAGGGTTGCCGGGCTATCCGCGCGTCGCCGGCCCAGGCGCCGCCGCGCCATGCGACCCGGGAGACGACGAGTGCCGGACGCCCTAGGCGCGCCGCCGCTGGAGCAATTTGCCGCCCTGGAGGCAGACATCTGACGCCCCCGCCCGCCTCCTCAATTCGGCAGCGCCATTTCTTTCGCCGAGGGGACGGTTTTCGCGAAGTTCAAATCATAGGTCTTGTCGCGCAGCGGATCGAGAGCTGTGCCTTCGGACACGTCTACGATGCGCGGGCGAGGCTTGCGGCCCTGCGCCGGCGTGCCGGTCTCGTCCGCCGCCGCGGCCGCGAGTCCGGCCTCGCCATTGGCGCCCGCGTAAGTCTGGCGGTCGGGTGCGCGATCCGCCACCGGGAAGCGCGTCTCGGCCGAAACGCCGGCGCCCGAATCCGGCGCGTCTGCGGCGTCGGACGGGCTGAGCGGCCCGTCAAGCTGCGATTTTCCCCGGGCTCCGCCCAGGCTGATGCCGAGATCGTCGAGGCCCGGACCCATTGCGAAAGCATCCGCGGCAAAAGCGCCCGCGCCCGAAGCGAACGCGTGAGCGTCCTCGCCTTTGCGGGGGCGGCCTTTGCCCAGCCGTCCGTCAACAGGTTTGAGCTCCGCCGCCCTCCAAGGCGCCGCCGCCGGAAGCCCCTGGCCGCTGGAGCCAGAGTCATAGGAGCGCTGAAACGCAAGCGTCGCGCTCCGCGCCGAAGTCGCATCGATCGCGGCCGGAAGGGCGCCATAGATTGACCCCTGATTGAAGAGTTCGGTGCGCTGGTCGCTCCGATTTCCTCCGGCGGGCGAGGCGGCCGGCGGCGCGGGAGTCGATCTGTCCACGTCGCTTCCAGCGACGCCCTTGTCTTTGGCGTCCTTCTCGATTTGACGCCAGCGCTGAACATTGCGCGAATGCTGATCGAGCGTTTCGGCGAACACGTGCCCGCCCGTGCCGTCGGCGACGAAATAGAGATCCTGCGTGCGCGAGGGATTCGCCACCGCCTCGAGCGCCGCACGGCCCGGATTGGCGATCGGCCCCGGCGGCAGGCCGTCGATCGCATAGGTGTTATAGGGCGTCGGCTTATCGAGCTCAGCCCGCGTGATGCCGCGCCCGAGCGTTCCCTTGCCGCCGACCAGGCCATAGACGATCGTCGGATCCGATTGCAGCCGCATGTGCTTCGCGAGCCGGTTCAGGAATACGCTGGCGACGTGCGGGCGCTCGTCCGCCTTGCCGGTTTCTTTCTCGACGATCGAGGCGAGCGTCACGAGCTCATAAGGAGAATGCAGCGGCAGATTATTCGCCCGCCGCGTCCAGATCTGATCAACGGTTTTTTTGTGATCGTCCTGCATCTTCTTGAGGAGATCGGAGCGCGATGAGCCGCGCGCCACCTTATAGGTTTCGGGCATCAGGCTGCCTTCCTTCGGCATGTCCCTGACGTCTCCGATGAGGACATCGGCCTCGCGCAGGCGGTCGACGATCTGCTGGCTGGTCAGTCCCTCGGGGATGGTGATCGCATGCAGGATCTGCTTGCCGCTGACGAGCGTATCCATCACATCGCGCAGGCTTGCGCCCTGCTTGAAGAGGTATTCGCCGGCTTTCACCTTGGAGCGATTGCCCTCGACGAGGAGGGCGACATTAAAGGCGAACGGGCTGTCGATGATCCCCTCGTGCTCGAGCTCGCTCACGATCTCGGGGACATCGGTGCCGGGAACGATATAGAGCACCTTATCGGCGGCGAGCGGTCCCGGCTCGCGCATGCGGCGTTCGCTCCAGACGAGCCCGATCATGCCCGCGACGGCCGCGATCAGGAGAAAAGAGAGAAATCCGCTGAACGCGGAGAGCATCGGCCGGCGCCGGCTCGGCGGCACAGGCGGCGGCGGCGGAGCGACCTCCGGCTGCAGCGCTTCGTTTGGGCTTTGCGGCGTGACCCTATAACCGGCGGAACGGCCGGAGCGGCCGTCCACACGGTGGTCCTGGTCCTTTGCGTCCTGATCCCTTGGAGGCGCGCCCATCTACTCCTCCGGCCTGCTTCATCGCGCCAATTCACGGCTTCGGCGTCATAACCTGAAATCTTACAAATGCGGCGGCATCGAACCGGACAATTGTGGCCAATTCGGGTTCCGCCGGATGCGCCTGCCGCCAGCGCTCAGCACTCGGCCCGCTTGAAGATCAGGCAGGCGTTGGTGCCGCCGAAGCCGAAAGAGTTCGACAGAACGAATTCGACTTTGCGCTCGCGCGCCGCATGCGGCACGAGATCGATCCTCGTGTCGATCGAGACATTGTCGAGATTGAGGGTCGGCGGAACGATCTGGTCGCGAATGGCGAGCATCGAAAAGATCGCCTCGACGGCTCCGGCCGCGCCGAGCAGATGGCCGATCGCCGATTTCGTCGACGACATGGAAAGCGAATCGGCGCCGTCGCCGACAAGGCGCTGCACGGCCTGCAGCTCGATCTCGTCGCCGAGAGGCGTCGACGTGCCATGCGCGTTAATGTAATCGAGAGCGCCCGGCAAGATCCCGGCCCGCTTCATGGCGGCGCTCATCGCGCGGAACGCTCCGTCGCCGGTCGGCTGCGGCGCGGTGATGTGATAGGCGTCCCCCGACATGCCATAGCCGATGATTTCCGCGTAAACGCGCGCGCCCCGCGCCTTGGCGTGTTCATAGGCCTCGAGGACGACGCAGCCCGCGCCCTCGCCGACGACGAAGCCGTCGCGATCCTTGTCATAAGGACGCGAGGCCTGTTTAGGTCGGTCGTTGAAGCCGGTCGACAGCGCCTTGCAGGCGGCAAAACCCGCGATTCCAATGCGGCTGATCGGCGATTCCGCGCCACCCGCAACCATGACCTCCGCGTCGCCGAGCGCAATCAGCCGCGCTGCGTCGCCGATCGCATGAGCGCCCGTCGAGCAGGCGGTGACGACCGCATGGTTGGGGCCGCGAAGCCCGTGCTGGATGGAGACGTAGCCGCCGGCGAGATTGATGAGGCGGCCGGGGATGAAAAAGGGCGACACGCGGCGCGGGCCCTTCTCGTGCAGCGTCACGGCGGTTTCGGCGATGCCGCCAAGTCCGCCAATCCCCGAGCCGATCAGCACGCCTGTCTCGATCTGATCCTGATAGCTCGTCGGCTTCCACCCGGCGTCGTTCAGGGCCTGCGTCGCCGCCGAGACGGCGTAGAGGATGAAATCGTCGACCTTGCGCTGTTCCTTAGGCTCCATCCACTCATCTGGATTGAAGGTCGCGTCGTGGCCGTCTCCGCGCGGAACCGGCATCGCGACCTTGCACGGCAAGTCGGACACGTCGAAGGTTTCGATAGCGCGGGCGCCGCTCTGACCCGCGAGCAACCGGCTCCAGGTCGGCTCGACGCCGCAGGCGAGCGGCGACACCATGCCGAGACCGGTGATCACTACCCTGCGCATATCGGACCTGGACAATATCTAACCCTCGCGCCGGGCCCGTTCCAGCGGCCGCCCGGGTTCCCCGCGAGGACTCGCCGCCAAACTGAGATCGCGGCGTGAAGCCGCGCCGACCGCGTCAGGCCGCAGTGGCTTTCTCGAGAAAATTGACCGCGTCGCCAACGGTCACAATGGTTTCGGCCGCGTCGTCCGGGATTTCAACGCTGAATTCCTCTTCGAACGCCATGACGAGCTCAACGGTGTCGAGAGAATCCGCGCCGAGATCGTCGATGAAATTGGCGCTGTCGACAACTTTATCCGCATCTACCCCAAGATGCTCGATGACTATCTTTTTTACCCGCTCCGCGACATCGCTCATGGTCGTTTGATCCTCGTCCTCACATTATTGCCGACATAGGCCGACGTCGATGCGGCATTCCGCGGCTTCGTCATACGCGGGTTTCTCTAGCGCGTCACCAGGGCGACGGCTAGACGCCGGCGTCGATCCCCCCTAGCCCCGCTTCCCGACTCTCAACGCTGGCTTGGTAACATACTTCATTCCCGATGGCGAGAGCCTGCGCGAGCTCCCGTCAGCTCACCTTAAGCGGTTCAAATCATTGCCATTCCCCCGTTGACATGCAATGTCTGTCCGGTCACGTAGGCCGCCTCCTCGCTCGCCAGATAGACGATCGAGGCCGCGATGTCGGCGCCAGTCCCCATTCGGCCCATCGGCACCGCGGACAGCACGGCGGCCCGCTGCTTCTCGTTGAGCGCGGCGGTCATCGGCGTCTCGATGAAGCCGGGCGCGACGCAATTCACGGTGACGTTGCGGCTTGCGACTTCCGCCGCGAGGCTCTTGAACATGCCGATCATGCCGGCCTTCGAGGCGGCGTAATTGCCCTGCCCCGGATTGCCCGCTACGCCGACCACCGAGGAAACGCCGATGATGCGGCCGTAGCGCTTGCGCATCATGGTCTTGAGGGCGGCGCGGGCGAGCCTGAAGGCGGCAGTGAGATTGATCGCGATGACCGTCTCCCACTCCTCATCCTTCATCCGCATGAAGAGATTGTCCCTGGTCACGCCGGCATTGCTGACCAGTATGTCGAGGCCACCCATGGCGGCTTCGGCCGCCGGAACGAGCGCCTCGACGGCTGCCGCGTCCGCAAGATCGCATGGCAGGACCGTCACGCGGTCGCCGAGCTCCGCCGCGAGCGCTTCGAGAGCTTCGCGCCGCGTGCCCGAGACCGCGACCTTCGCCCCTTGGCCGTGCAAGGCTCGGGCTGTCGCCCGGCCGATGCCGCCGCTTGCGCCGGTGACGAGCGCCGTCCTGCCGCTGAGGTCAAACATGTCGAACTCCGAAAAGATCTGTCAGGTCAGCGCCTTATAGCTTGCGACGTCGGCTGGCGTTCCGATCGACACGCCGCTCGCCGCGGCGCAGACGCGCTTGACGAGGCCGGCGAGCACCTTGCCCGCGCCGCACTCGACAAACAGCCCGACGCCCTTGTCGGCCATGAAGATCAGGCTTTCGCGCCAGCGGACCGCGCCAGTGACCTGCGCGACGAGGAGCTTGCGGATCTCTTCGGGATCTATGACGGGCGCCGCGGTTACATTGGCGACGAGAGGCGCCGATGGCGGCCTGATGTCGGCCGTCGCGAGCGCCGCCGCCATCGCCTCGGCCGCCGGCCGCATCAGGCTGCAATGGAAAGGCGCCGACACCGGCAGCAGCAGCGAGCGCCGCGCGCCCTTCGCCTTCGCGATCTCGATCGCGCGGCTGACGGCGGCCGCCGAGCCGGAGACAACAACCTGGCCGCCGCCATTGTCATTGGCGACGTCGCAGACGGCGCCGCCCGTCTCCTCAGCGGCCTGCCGCGCGATCTCGGCGCCCGCTTCGATCTCGACGCCAAGGAGGGCGGCCATCGCGCCTTCGCCGACCGGGACGGCGTCCTGCATCGCTTCGCCGCGCCGGCGCAAGAGCTTCGCGGTCTCGGCGACGCTCAAAGACCCCGCGGCGGCGAGCGCCGAATATTCGCCGAGCGAATGGCCGGCGACGAAGGCGGCGTCTCGGGCGAGATCGAGGCCGGCTTCCGCCTGGAGCACGCGGACCGCCGCGAGGCTTGCCGCCATCAGGGCCGGCTGCGCATTGGCGGTGAGGGTCAATTCTTCCTGCGGCCCCTCGAACATCAGCTTCGAAAGACGCTGGCCGAGAGCGTCGTCGACCTCGTCGAGAACCGCCCGGCCTTGCGGAAATTCATCCGCCAGCGCCTTCGCCATGCCCACGGCCTGCGAGCCCTGCCCCGGAAAAAGAAACGCCTTCGACCGTCCGCTCAATGGCTCGACCTGAACTCTTAATGTTGACCTCGAGGCGGCAGCGACTCGCATTGCCGTAAACGCCTGTCAAGCGGGCCGACGCAAATTCATTGCATTTCGCAGGCGCCGCGAAGGCCGATTTTTCACGCCTCGCGCGCAAATGCTCTTGCGTTGCAGCGCAGTCATGCGACCCTTCGGCCGCGAGCGAATCGGCGAAAGGCGAAGGGACACACGCGCCTATGCTGTCAATTCCGGGAAAGGCCTGCGGCGAATGCAGCTTCTGCTGCAAGGTTCTCGAAATCGTCGAATTCGAAAAACCGGCCGGAGTCTTATGCGAGAACTGCCTGAACTCCGGCGGGTGCGGGATTTACAAGACGCGTCCCAACGTTTGTCGCGATTATGAATGCCTTTGGAAGGGCGATCGCGGCCTTGGCCCGCGATTCCGTCCGGACCGGGTTGGCGTGATCTTGATGGAGGATCCCGATTCGGACGAATATCGCGCGGTCTGCGATCCGGCAAAGCCCCTCGCCTGGCGCAACCCGCTCGTCTTCCAGCATCTGGTCGCCATGGCGAAGAGCGGGCGCATCGTCGTCGCGAAGGCCGGCCTCAAATCCTGGCGCATCCGCGCCGACGGCGAGACCGGCCCATGTGTTTGAGGACATGTGTTTGAGGGCCTCCGCTGGCCTCTTACGGAGGCACGCCTGTTTGGCGCCCTTACCGCCGTCGCGAAGCGGCGCGGGTCCACAATGGCGGCGCGGCCTTCAGCCGACAGCCTCTCGGCTAGTCTCTATAGCAAGATACATAGGCGTGTTCCGTGCCATATCCGAAGGATATGACGAACCAGAAGAAGCCACAAGCGGTCGAGCGGACCCCCGCATAGGCTTTGCTGATGCCTAACAGGTCCAAAAAACCGAACTGCGGCGACAGGCTTGCGATGAAATCGGCTATGTCATCGTCAATCATTTTGCTGGAATTTTTGAGGATATTCGAAGCGCCGCCGTACCGCTGCAATTGCTGTTGCAATATCGCGCCGCCGAGCCCGGCCGCATTGGCGGCGGATAATTTGTCGAGAGCTGCGGTTTCGTTATTCGCGACGAGAGCATTGTAGAACGCGTTGATGTCCGCTTTGACGATCTGGGCCTGTTGAGCGAGCTTGTTCAACGCCGCCGCGCGAGCCGTCGCAGTTGTCGCAAGAGAGGCCTGTTCGATCGCGCTTCTGAAAGCCAACAAATGGCTCATATTGGCGGGCTGCGTCCTTATTCCGGTGAGCGCATAGGAAGGCGCCGCCAAGAACAACAGCAACATCGACAGGCATATTTTAAGCACGCCGGCGTTGTTTTTGACAAGATTTGCAAACCATGTTGCAAACGAGACAAAAGGCTTCATCTCATCTTCTCCCTCATTTAGCGCTGACGCCCCTATCGAGCCTCAACGCCCAATGATTGGCCGGTTTGGCGCGCGTGGCTGTCACCTGAGGAACAAAGCGGATGATTTTATTCGCGGGGCCTGCGAAAACCGCAGAGGAAAGCGCGCGAGCCGAAATTTGCGCGCCCGCAGGCGGCTCGCCCGGCGTTTCTCAAGCTTTTGCTTGCGCCTCGGCCAAATCCGTTTATAAAGGCGCGCTTCGCGGTTCCGGCTGGGGGCTGAACGGAAAAGCTCGCCTTGCGGGCAGGATTTTTCAAGGATCCGGTTTCCCGTGTCTCCGCCTTCGATTGTCTTGTCGAGCCTTTCCGAGGCTCGAAGGGCTTTGCGCCGGGCGCCGCGCCACATGTAGAAAGGCAATGAAGATGGCTCTTTACGAGCACATTTATCTTGCTCGTCAGGACATTTCCGCCGCTCAGACGGAGGCGCTGACCGAGCAGTTCAAGACCATCATCGATTCTTTCGGCGGCAAGGTCGAGAAAGTCGAATATTGGGGCGTGAAGTCGCTCGCCTATCGCATCAAGAAGAATCGCAAGGCGCATTTCACGCTTCTCAACCTCGATGCGCCACCGGCCGCGATCGCCGAAATGGAGCGCCAGAGCGGCCTCAACGAGGACGTCATCCGCTTCCTGACCATTCGCGTCGAAACGCTCGAACAGGGCCAGTCCGCGATGATGCGCAAGCGCGACGACGACGACCGCGGCGAGCGCGGCGACCGGCCCGAGAGAGGCGAACGCAGCCGCGGCCCGCGGTCCGAACGCGGACCCAGACGCCCGCGCGAAGAAGCCGCCAGTGAGGAGAGCAACTTCTGATGACGACCGCCGCAGCTCCCCGCCGCCCCTTCTTCCGGCGCCGCAAGACCTGCCCATTCTCGGGCCCCAACGCGCCGAAGATCGATTACAAGGATACGCGCCTTCTCTCGCGCTATATTTCCGAACGCGGCAAGATCGTGCCTTCGCGCATCACCGCCGTGTCGGCCAAAAAGCAGCGCGAGCTCGCTCAGGCGATCAAGCGCGCTCGCTTTCTCGGCCTTCTGCCCTATGTGATCCGCTAGTTTTCCGGCGGTAAACCCTGCTTGGGTAGTCGCCGTTTTGCCGGACACGACGAAGGAACCGGCGACGCTTCAGAGGTCTGGCGAAAAGGATAGCGCCGGCCCAAGCAATGATTGCCGCGACGTCGATGCGTCGCGGCGCCAAGGATGCGCCGGACCCGGGGCTTGAATCGGTTCCGACTTGAACCGGTTCCGAAATGTGTTGGGGCGGGCGGGGCGTGAGGTTCCGGCTCGTCTCTAACCGCCGATCAGCGGGACAGCAGAGCTTATGACCAGTCGCGTTTCTCAACTCGGCGCCTCTTCCGCGATCGCCGTCGGCGCCGGATTGGCGTCCGCCTTGCTGTTCAGCCTGGTGACCAAGGGCACCGTTTTCGCGGTCGCCCTTGCTTATCTCTCGCCCTTGCCGATCATGATCGCGATGATCGCCTTCGGCCGCGGGGCCGGCTTCACCGCCGCCCTCGCCGCGATCGTCGCCGTCTTCGCGGTCTCATTCCTTTGGCGCACGCAAGGTTCAGGCGGCGACGTCCTCTCGGGCGCTGCGCTTGCCGGATTGGCCTTCGCGCTGAGCCTCGCCGCGCCAGCGCTCTGGCTCAGCTATCTCGCGGCCGCAACCCGGCCAAAAGACGACGGCTCCTGGCTTGGCCCAAGCACTGGCCCAAGCACTGGCCCAAGCAACGGTTTGACGAGTGATCCAAGCGGCGCCGTGCGAGCCGCCGCCCGGGAGGGCTCCTCGCTCGAAAGACTGCTTTCGTACGCGGTCGCGCTATCGGCGACGATCGCGGTCATCGCCACGCTGCTGGTCATCGCGCGCCACGGCGGCTTCGAGGCGGCGCTGAACCGCGCCGACGAGGCGCTGACGCCGGTCCTTGAGAGTCTCGCCGCCGAGACTCCGTTTCCGCATGGCGTCGACCTCCATGAGGTTGGCCGTATGCTCGCGCTCGCGGCGCCGCCGGCCATTGCGGCGTCGACCCTTTTAATGATGCTTCTCAATCTTTGGCTCGCCGGACGCGTCGCCCAGGTCTCGAGCCTCCTGCCACGGGCATGGCCGGACATCCCGCACGAGTTGCGGCTGTCGCGGATCTATGCGCCGGTTCTGATCGCCGCCCTCACGGTCGCTTTCGTTGGGGGGCTTGCGGGCGTCATCAGCTCGATCGTGGCGGCGGCGCTCGCCACGGCGTTTGCGCTGCAGGGCCTCGCCGCGTTGCACGACATTTCGCGCGGATGGAAGTATCGCGCCCCCATCCTCGGTCTCGTCTACTTCAGCCTCGCAATCCTGGCGCCGCCCTGGCTACTGATCGCCTTCGCCATGTTCGGACTTATCGAATCGGTGTTTTCCCTGCGCGACCGCAGAAAGAATTCGACAGCGGCAAAATCTCAAAACAACCAAGGAACTTAAGACATGGAAGTCATTCTCCTCGAGCGCGTCGCCAAGCTTGGCCAGATGGGCGACACCGTCCGCGTGAAGGACGGCTACGCCCGTAATTTCCTGCTTCCGGGAGGCAAGGCGCTGCGCGCCACGGCCGCCAACAAGGCCCGCTTCGAGACGCAGCGCGCCCAACTCGAGACGCGTAATCTCGAAGCGAAGACCGAGGCCGCCAGCGTCGCGGAACGCCTCGACGGACAGACTTTCGTCATCATTCGTCAGGCGGGGGAAACGGGGCATCTTTACGGCTCGGTGTCGTCGCGCGACATCGCCGAAGCCGCGACTGCCGGCGGCTTCACCGTCGCCCGCAACCAGATCGTTCTTTCGACGCCGATCAAGACCATCGGCCTGCACCAGGCCCCGGTCCAGCTCCACCCCGAAGTCACCGCGACGATCACGATCAACGTCGCCCGCTCCGCGGCGGAGGCCGAACGCCAGGCCGGCGGCGAAGAGATGACTGTGGTGGAAGAAACCACGATGGACGATCTCGGGCTCGAAGTCGGCGCGGCGCTCGCCGACGCGGGCGGCAGCCTCGGCGACCGGTAGGACGCCGAGGGAAAGCAAGGTCGCTCGAGACACGGCGTTAGAGCATGTTCCGAAAAAGTTGACTAACTTTTTCGGAACATGCTCTAACCCATTGATATGGCGTGATTTCTTGACGAGCGGATGATTTCGTACGGTCGAAAAGCGCGCTGGCCGTGGTGACGGTTTACCTGAGCATTGTGGCGACGCGCCGGAACTGCTTCAACTTGTTGAAGAAACGCTCGCTGAGATTGCGCTCCTCATAGAGCGCCTTGTCGTATTCGATCGCGCGCGGCGATTGGATTTGGGCGAATCACAGGTTCGGCGTCACGGGCAAGGACAGCCTCGCGCAAGTGATTGGCGTCATAACCCCCTGAGCTTGTAGAAGCGGTCGGCGATTAAAGCGTCGGGCTCAAGGCCTTCGACCGGCGCGTGCGCCTTTGTGATGTCGTTTCGCTGGCCTGGGCTGAACAGCAGGCGCACAGGGTTGCCGGGGGCGTCGGCCACGGCGTGGATTTTTGTGCTCAGCCCGCCCCGGGAGCGGCCAAGGCCTTGAGCATCACCCCCCTTTGACGATCCGCGCTCCGGCCGCGTGCTGATGAGCGCGGACGATCGTCGAGTCGATCATCAGCCATTCGAGATCGGCTTCGGCGGTGAGCGCGCCTTAAGAAATCCGTCCAGAGCGCCGCGCGCGATCCAGCGGTAATAGCGGCGCTTTACCGCCTGATAGTCGCCGAAGCGCTCGGGCAGATCGCGCCAGCGCCCGCCCGAACGAGCCATCCACAACAGCGCGTCGACGAAGCGCCGATTGTCGCAGCGCGGCTCACGCTGGCCCGCAGGGATGCCTTGCTTTCGGCATGGATCGCACGCTACATCGCGCTTCCTTCGGCGATCCGATCTTTCGGTTGCGGCGGCCGTTCTCGACTGGCGCGGTCCGGCATCGCTCTCGGGCACGGGCAGAGCACCCACAAAGCAAAAGGCCCGGCGCGTAGGCGACCGGGCCTTTCGTCTCAGAAGCGATCGATTCGTTTCAGAAGCGATCAGAAGGCGCGCTGAACGCGGATGCGGCCTTCGTATTCGTTTTCGCTGCCCTTGTAGCCCGGCAGCCCGACTGACTTCAGAACCGCGTCCGGCGCGAGTCCGGCGGGCCGCGAAGTGGTCACGTTGACGTACATGAACTCGGCGCCGATGTCGAAGCCCTTGATCGGAGTCCAGACCAGATTGGTGCCGACGCGGCCGGTCTTCAGGTTCGAAACACCCACAGCGCCGCCGAAGCCGGCCAGCGCATTGTTCGAGTAGTTGATCTGCAGGTAGGACCCGTAGACGGCGGAAGCCAGGGTCGGGATCCAGTAGTGCTTGTAGGCGGCGGTGACGCCCCAGCCCGACTGCTGCTCGCAGGCGCCGCTCAACGTGAACACGCAGTCCGACCCGACGTTGGGGTTCCAGCCCGCGCTGGTGTCGGCCGGCGTATAGGCGGAGCCATAGAAGCGGTTGCCGCTCCAGGCGCCGTATGAAGTGGCGAAGTTGTCGCCATAGACATAGTTGAACGCGCCCTTTTCATAGGCGGCCTGCAGCCACAGCTTGTCGCCGGGGGAGAGGTAATCGGCGTTCAGCTGAATGCCGCCCTGAATCGCCCAGCCGTAGCCGTTCGAGGTCGCCGCCGGGAAAGCGTATGTTGTTCCCGCCGTCGCCAGAGCAGTGGTCGGGAACAGGCTGGCGTTGACCTGATGGCCAGCCGCCGACAACTGGGCCGAGCCCCAGGGCTGATCGACGCGGATGTTGCCGACAATGTCGGGGAAGCGCATGCCGCCGGGCGTCCCCACGAACGACGTCGAGTTGATGCCGCCCATCGTGATGCCGGCGGCGGAAGTGGTCGCGATCGTGCTGCCGATAAAGGTCTGGCGCGCCGACTTGTCTTCGATCGAAATCGTGCCGGAGAGGCCGTTGCCGAACGTATAAGTATAGGCCAGGAGCTGCGTCGTAGCCGCCGAGCCGCCGAGCCTTTGATAGTTGTAGGCGTTGGCGTAGAAGTCGAACATCGACTGCGCGCGGCCGGCGGTCAGGCCGGCGAACTGGATGAACGCCTTATTGACATAGGTCGTCTCGCGCACCGCACCGACGCCCGCCGACCCATTGTACGGGTTGGAATTATAGCTGGTGCCGGTGTTCAAGGCGCCCGTGTTCGAATAGCCGGTGCCGACATAGGCGTCGACGCGGAGGAAGGCGCGCAAGGTGCCCCAGGGCGTCGCCGAGCGCGAGTCGAGCTCGATGCGGCCAAGCGTATCCCAGCCGTAATTGTCGCGCTGGCGGGCGTTGCTATATTGGCTCCCCGTGGGAACGAAGCCCAACGTCGAGGGGCCGCCTCCGCCCGCGCGCAGCGTGGCGGCCGCGCCCCCGGCAAGGCTAAGCGGATTGGTCGTTCCGAAAGCCGCTGAGCCATTGCCCTGGAAGGCAGAGCCGGCAATGGAATAGCCCGCGTCGTAGGACCGCACTTGGGTCAGACCCAAGCCGCCGACTTTCAGGCAGGTCTCGGTCCCGGGGATAAAGAAAAAGCCGGCGCCGTAAGCGTCGCAGATGCGGACATATTCAATAGGCGCGGCCTGCCGAACCGGCAGATCCGCGGCCTGGGCGGTGGCCACGCTCGCGAGGGCCGCGGCGGACCCCAGGAGAAGACCCTTCAAGAGCTTCATTTCAAACCTCCGATCAAAAAACCCAATCAGAACCGGCCTGGCATTCGACGCCGTCGCGACGGCGGAGCCGCTGCATCTGATGTTCGCGCCGCATGGATCAAACATTTCAGGTCCTGCTTTCCGTGATCGGATGAACGCGATTTTAAACCGCAATGCCTTGGCCGCCAACGGCGTTCAATCCGACGCGACGATTGGGTTGGCCCCCTCTCGCCCACGCCGGCACCCTAGACGCGAGCCTTGCCTCAGGAAACAGATTTCCAGCGTCCGCATGTGATCTGCGGCGAGGTGTGGCTTTGCTGCAACCTTCGCGGGGCCACGCAGCGCGCGGACGGGGGTCTTGCCTTCGGCTGACGGGTCGGGCATATGTCCGAAACCCTCCGGGACCGCGCGACGCGCCCTTCCGCGGGCGAGGAGACGTGGCCGAGAGGCTGAAGGCGGCGGTTTGCTAAACCGTTATAGGGTTGTAAAGCCCTATCGAGGGTTCGAATCCCTCCGTCTCCGCCACTTTGGAACCCCTCTGGGCACGCCAGTTTGCGCCGATTTCCCGCCTCCAATGGCGACAAGCGTGCGCAAAAGCTCGTCTTTCGATCCCTTGATGAACACTTCGCGCTCGGCGACTTCGACGCGCTGCGCGAAGGCGCGCAGGTGGTCGCGGCGGTAGCCGCCGCCGTCGAGGCGCATCCGCTTGCGGGCTGTGGCCGCGAATCTCTGCACCATCTGCGGCGTGATCGCCTGATTGGTGGAGCTTTCAAGCATGGCCTGCGCCCGCTCGGAATCGGCCTTGGCTTGGTCCCTGAGGGCGCGCAGGCCGTCGATGCGGTCTTTCAGCGCCGGATCGTCCAGATCGGTCAGGCCAGGCTCTATGGCGTCGTAGAGCCGTTTCAGGCGTAGCTCGGTCTCGGCGCTGCGCTTGTTCAGTTCCGCGATGTGCTCGCGGCGACGCTCGCCGCGCTCCTGCCGGCGGTCGAGCACTGCGGACAGCACGATTTCCAGCCGGGAGGGGTCGAGGAACTCCCGCTCGATGTGGTCGATCACCACGCCGTCCAGTTTCTCCATCGGGATCGAACGGCCCTCGCATCCCGTCTCACCCTGCCGCGCCTTGATCGAACAGGCGTAGTAGCGATAGCGCCCGCCCTTGCCGGTGCGGACGGTCATGGCCCTGCCGCACTTGGCGCAATAGCGGATGCCGGTGAGCAGCGTGGGACCACTCACCACGCGGGCGGGCATGATCTTGGGATTGCGCGCCTTGAGCCGGGCCTGAACTGTATCGAAGGTCTCGCGGTCGATCAGCGGTGGCACCTCGACGGTGACGACTTCCTCTTGCGGCTTCAGCTCCTTGGCCTTGCTGCGCTTGTTGAACTCGTGCTGGCCGATATAGGTGCGGCGGGTCAGGATGCGGTGAACCTGGCCGATGCCCCAGCGCCCGCCGTCGCGGGTGATGCGCCGGGCGTTGAGGTGGGTGACGATGGCCTTGACGCCCATCGGGCCGGAGCCGTTGTCGCCATCGAGTGCGAGGCGGAAGATCAGTCGGATGGTGTCGGCGTGTAGCGGATCGATTTCGAGCTTCTTCTTGACCTTCGCACCGCGCGTCTCGGCCGCGATGATGCGATAGCCGATCGGTGGCAAAGCGCCGTTCCAGAAGCCTTGCCGCGCGTTCTCCTTCTGCGCCCGCAGGACGTGCTTGGCGTTTTCCTTCGACCGGTATTCGTCGAACAGCGCCATGATCTGCCGCATCATGACGTGCATGGGATCGTCGCCCATCTCCTGCCAGAATGCACTTCCGGCATAAATCGATCACTATCCCCATTTGAGCGCAGGGAGCTAACCCCACCCCTCGATACTCCCCTCCCTCCCAACCGCAAAGCCCGCTAGCTGTGAGCTTTCAGGAGGTTGTCCATTCGGTCCCGACCGGAGAGACTGGGGTTGTCACGCTTCAGATTCGCCGGGGGGGACCGAATGAACATCCATAAGAATGCCCGTCCCACACCGCTGCGTCGAGAGGAGATGGCGCTTGCGGTCATAGAAGGCGGCCTTTCCCGAGCCAAGGCAGCGTTGAAATTCGCGGTGACGGCGAAGGTCGTGAAGCGGTGGGTGGAGCGCTACAAGGCCGGAGGCCGTGCCGGCATGGCCGACCGCTCGTCGCGGCCGCGACACAGCCCGAACAGGACCGACCAGGCAGTGGCCGATCGGATCGTTACGCTGCGACGCCAGCGCTTCACGGCCAAGCACATTGCAAGTGTGGTCGCCGTCTCGCCGGCGACGGTGAGCCGGGTGCTGGCGCGGGCAGGACTGTCGCGGCTGAAGGACCTTGAGCCGGCCGAGCCGGTGCGGCGCTACGAGCGCGACGAACCGGGCGACATGATCCACATCGATATCAAGAAACTCGGCCGTTTCGACCGTGTCGGCCATCGCATCACCGGCAATCGCACCGGCCGGTCCAACAGCCGCGGCATTGGCTGGGAATATGTGCATCTGGCCATCGACGACCACTCGCGCCTGGCCTGTTCGGAAATCTTCCCCGACGAAACGCGGCGCTCCTGCCTGCGGTTTCTCTTCAACGCCTTGCGCTTCTTCAAGGCCCATGGCGTCAGGGTCCATCGCCTCATGACCGACAATGGCACAAGCTTCCGCTCCCATCGCTACGCCAAGGCGCTGCGGCGGCTCGCCATCAAGCACATCCGCACCAAGCCCTATACGCCCAAGACCAATGGCAAAGCCGAACGCCTCGTCCAGACCGCCCTGCGCGAATGGGCCTATGCCAGGGCCTACGAAACGTCGGAGCAGCGCGCCGCCGACCTGCCGATCTGGCTTCATCGCTACAATTGGCATCGCCCGCACCGCAGCCTAAAATCCAAACCGCCCATCAGCCGCCTCCGCCTCACCCAGGACAACCTCTTGAGCCTCCACAGCTAGGCAATCCTAGCTAGAGGTTCTTCAAATCCTTGATGAGCGCGAACCGATGCAGCGGATCGGTGGGAGACGGCTGGAAGTCGAACCGCTCATAAAACGAACGCGCCGCCTCGTTCTTGGCGTGAACCACGAGCGCGCGGATACCGGCGATGTCCGCCGCTTGCAGAGTGCGCAGAATGGCGTCGCGGAACAGCCCCGCGCCGATCCCCTTGCCCTGCCAATTCATGTCTGCTCCAAGCCGGGCCAGCAGCATGACCGGCACGGGATGCCGGGCCAGTCCCTTGCTCAACCGCTCGGGCGCTCCCTCATAGCGAACCTCGCCGACAAAAACCCCACGATGGCGTCATTATCCGCGATGCCGACATAGGTCTGCGAGGCGTTCGCCATCTGGTTCGGAAGGGCGAAGCGGAACAGAAAACGATTCAGCGCTTCCTCGCCGCAATCGAATGTCTCGACGGCATGGTGGCGATGCAGCTTTTCGACTCCGAAAGCCTGTCACGCGCGCTTGCCGCCCGAAAAGACGCTCGGCTCTTTCAGAAGCTTGCGCAGACGCGGCAGATCGGCCAGAGGTTCGAAGAACGCGATGATTTGTCCGGGATTGCAGCGCCTCCCCGAGATCCCCGTTGAACCTGCGCCGGGCCGCGTCATTTCGTCGTGTAGCCGCCGTTGACGAGGATGGTCTGTCCGGTCATCCACCAGCCGTCCGACACGAGGAAACGAATCCAGGGCGCGATGTCCCCGATGTCGGTCAGGCCCGTCTTCGAGAATTTCGAGAGCGCCGCCGCCGTCTTGTGATAGGCGACCGCATCCGCGCCTTCGGCCGGATAGAAAAAGGGCGTGTCCATCGGACCCGGCCCGATCGCCGTCACCGATATGCCGCGCTCGCCAAACTCCTTGGACGCCGCCCGCGTGAAATGCTCGACCGGCGCCTTCGTCCCGGCGTAGGCGGCGTAGAAAGGCGTGAACGCGCCGAGCAGCGACGTCACCAGCGTGCAAATCTTTCCATTGTCGTTGAGACGCCTGCCCGCTTCCTTGATGAAGAAAAAGGCGGTTTTCGCGTTCACCGCGCTCATCTGTCGAATTCGGCTTCGCTGATTTCGGCCATCGGCTTTTTCAGCACTTTTCCGACTGTGTTGATGGCGATGTCCGGCTTGCCGACGGCGGCCATGGCGGCCGCGAACAGCTTCTCGATCGCGCTCGCCGTCGTGAGATCGCCCTGGAGCGCGACCCCTTCGGCCCCGGCCGCCTTGATCGCGGCGACGGTCTCCTCGGCCGCGCCTTTGGTCGCCGGGCTGTTGTAGTGGATCGCCACTGCCCGCGCTCCGTGCGCGGCAAGATCGCGGGCGAGGAGACCGCCGAGGTTCTTCGCGCCGCCGGCGATAATGACGGTCTTGCCCCTGATGCTGTGATCGGTCATGTCATTCTTCTCCGTGTTGTCAGATCGTCCCGCCCTGTTCGGCGGCGTAGCTAGGTTGCGCCCTTGTCAGACGCCGTGCTTGCGAAAGACGGCCAGGATCGTGAATGCGGCGCAGGCGATCGCGGCGAAATGGGCCAGGCCATGTGGGGTGACATCCATGGCGAGGCCGGCCATAGAGGGGCCGACGAAAGCGCCTGCTCCCCACGCGACCGACATGACGGCGTAGATCGACACAAGATCGCCCCCCTTGAAGCGGCTGCCGATCAAGGACATCATCACCGTGTAGATGCCGACGAACAGGCCGCCCCAGATGAAGAGCAGCGCATAGGCGAGAATTGGCGAGCCGAGCGCATAGGGCCAGACCAGGGCGCCGGCCGCCGAGGCGATCCCGAGCCCGATGACCAGCCTGCGCCGATCCACGCGGTCGCCGAGCCAGCCGATCGGCAGCTGCATGATGATCGCGCCCAAGAGCAGCACGGATAAGAGCAGCGTCGCCGCCTGCTCGTCCCAGCCAATGCGCATGGCGTAGAGCGGCAGAAACGACATGCCAGCCGTCTCCAGCGCCGCATTGACCAGCGTGGCGGCGAGCGCAACCGGCGCCAGCGCGAGATAGCGCAGCGGATTGGGATGGCTCGGCTGTTCGAAGGCGGGCGCCCGGACCCACGGCATGGCGACTGAAAGCAGCGCGACCAGCGCCATGCCGGCCGCGATCAAGAAAGGCGTCCGTGCTTCGGTTCCGACAGCGGTCAGGATCATGGGGCCGAGAGCAAAGCCGAGGGACAGCGCGGCGGTGTAGATCGCCATCGTGCGCGTGCGGCTGGCCTCGTCGCTGAGCTGGTTCAGCCAGGTCTCCGACATCACGAACATGGTCTCCGAGGCGGCGCCGAGCGCGAGCCGCAACGGGAACCAGAGCCAGATCGCGGGCGCGCTGGGGAACAGGGCCAGTATCGCCGCCGCGGCAAGCAGAGCGGCCGTGATCGGCAGCTTCGGCCCCGCCCGCCAGGCAAGCCCGGGCAAGAGGGGGGCGACCAATAGCACGCCGACGGCATGCATGGCGGCGTTGGCGCCGACGAAGCCCTGGCCGAAGCCCATTTGCGTGAGCGTCAATGCCAGGAGCGGAGCGCTGAGGCCATAGGTGAGGCCGAAGATCATGCCCGTCGCCACGAGAGAGGCGATGGCGGGGATATTCGAGCGGGTTGGTTGCCCTTCCGCCGCCAACGCGCGGCGCTGCCGCTCGTAGCGCGCCCGGCTTGCGCGCAGGCGGGCAAACCATTTCTCGCGCCTGCCTTCGAGGATGTGCTGCAAGGTCTGCGCGTAGTCGAGGACCAATCCGGGCGTCCAGGTCATCGCCTCGGCGCGGCGGCGCCAGAGAGCGAGCAGCCACATGGCCGGGTCCGTCAGCAGCAGGAAGAGATGCTTCCAGGGACGCTCCCGCCCCAGGACGCCCTCGACGGCGGCGTCGAGCGACAGGGCGACGGTCGACGAGCAGTTGCGGCTGGTCAGATTGTAGATCGGCTTGGCTTGATAGTCGGCCAGAAAGGCGCGGACCGCCGCGCTGTTGTAGCAGTTGAAGACGATCTCGCGATCCGGCCGTTGCCAGCTGGCGCACTCATCTTCCAAGGAGGGATGAAACACGCCTGCCACGTCATTCTCCGGCCCGGCGCGCAGCAGGCGCCCAAACTCCTCCGACGAATGATCGATGTCATCGGCAGGAAAGAGGCTGACATAGATGTCCGGAGACAGCGACATCGCAGCGTGGCCGGTCGAGATGACGCCGCCCTGGTCGATGGCGGCGATATAGCGGTCGATGAGGAACCGGCGCTGCGGGTTCACGGCCGAGCCGACCGGCGTCCATACATGAACGATCAGCCCCTTTTTGTTGTCCCAGCAGCCGCTCTCCTCCTGAGACGGCTGGAGAAGTCCTCGCGCATGCCAGTTCGGCCCGGCGAAGAGCGGCAGCTCGGTCACCGACGCGCCCGGCCTCAGCCGCCACAACTGCAAACAGAGTTGGGCCAGGCTCCATGAGGTCCCGAGCATTATCACCCCGAGGACGAAAGGGACCGAATGTCGATACCCCACGGGCCATGGCGTCAAGACGAGAGTAGCCACTATCAGCTCGATGAGGCCGATCACCGCTTGGTGTCGCCACCGTACCGAACGGATGACGAAAGCCGCAACACAACGGAAGAGCCCGTCGACGATAAGAGCGACGCCGACCACAATGTCGGCCATGATGTTGTTATCCGCCGGGGTGTCAATAGCCAGAACGCCTATGGCAAAAAACCCGAGCGCCTTGAGGACCGGAATTGTGGCGTTCGGGAATCCGATCGCCGCCAGTGCAAAAAGCCGGACCGCGCCCTCTGTGACAAGGAGGAAGGCGATAATATCGCTCGTGACGCCAATCGCCGTCACGAAAAGGTCTATTACAAAAATGACCCCGACAATCAGGCACACAAAGGAGAGCGCAGCGGCAATCCACCAATAAGTCCGCAGAGGGCGGGCGCCCAACAGAAGGAGAACGAGCCGGATCACAAACAAATCCCTTGATGACAGCTTCCTGGTCTTGCGCCACAATTCGTGAGCCGGACCATGCATGTTCTGTCAAATGCAACAATCCAATTTCTCGGCTTCATCTCCTGAAGATGACCATTATATCACCACATGAGCGTCTCTGCCTGCCGGGGCTCCGCGAGCACGTTCATGTAACAGGTAGCTATATACGTACGAATGGACGACACTCATTTCAGTTGCTTGCCATGGCTGGAAGAGCCCGGTCATCTGTAAAGCATTGCGCTCCTCCGCTGGGCGTCGGAGCGTAGCGGGTGACTCGACCGCCCTTTATGTAGAAAATATTGTTGCAAGCCATCTCTTGGCTTGTACAAAACGTCCGCCCGGCGCAGCTTGTATTTATTACCGCGTTCACATAATTCCTGATTTCGGTTCCATCTTCCGCATAAGACTTCTGTAGTTTCATCGTCAGGAAAAGGGGATGTCGATCAAGAACGTCGACAGGCTGACCAACCCAAGCGTTCAAATCGCTCTGCCGGACCGTCGCACAGGCAGCCAAGGACACAAGGCTAAGAGCGATAAATACAGCTTTCTTTTTCACTTTCATGGAGTCACTCATCGCTAAGGAAAAATACAATGACCGGCGTTGGCCTCAACCATCGAGCGCGGCGGCAATCATTTTACGCAACGGTTCTTTGATCTCCATTACACCGGCCTTCCTCGGGCGACTTGGAGAATTGCCGGCACGACGGCAACTGCGGAAAGGCGCGTCTCGTCTGCCGCTCACGTCGACGGCGGGCGAGCGCCCGCTGTTCCGATGCTGATAACCGAGCCACGGCGGACGCAACGATGTTCCGCGTGCATGACGCCTTCTGCTTGTGGACATTCAAGACATGGACAGCGGCGAAGAAAGCGATACTGCGAGATCAACCTTCCTGCACACGTCATCCCCTCTTTACGTCTCACGCCATTTTCGGCGACTGACGCTTGAGCGATAATGGCAGGCTTTTTCGTGACCGGGAGAGCGAGCGGCCAGAGTTTACGATATGATCGTGATAACATGGTCCGATTTTGCTACAATGTAGCTCGTTCCGGCGAGTTGGCTGAGGACCAAACGGAGCTCGCTTTAAGCGCCCACCGCAAGTGAGTTTCTCAGACGCCCTTTGATTGGGCGCGGCTTCGCTGACGGCCTTCCCGGAGAGAAAGTCTTATCGGCCTTGCTACAACACATTCTGGCCTTGAGCGGCCGAACATCCGCCGCCGCTTGCATTCAGGCTTCTCAATGAACGGCTCCGGCCGACCGGCGAGGCCGGCACGCCACTCGCCAGTTCTCGCGCCTACTCGACCGCCCGGGCCGACTGGCTCATTCAGGATCCTGCCGTCTTTTCTCCCGGCGAAGGTCGGTCGGCGTGATCCCTCGCAGCCGCTTCATGGTGGCCGTCATGTGGCTGTTGCTGGAAAAGCCGGCGGCTTTCGCAACGGCTGCGAAAGGCATGTTCGTCGATTTGGCGAGCCGCTCGACGATGGCGAGCCGCTGCGCGACGACATATTGGTGCGGCGCCTGGCCGGAGGTTTGACGGAACGCGCGCAGGAAATGGCTCGGGGAAAGACCCGCCACTTCTGCGAGACGACTGACGGGCGGGTTCAGAGACAGGTTGGCGTGGATGTAATCGGTCACGTGGCGCCATGTCTTTGGAGGAAGACCGCCAGTGAGAAGACGGCCGGGGCGATCGCGGAAGGACGAATGGGCGCGCAAGAGGTGAGTCGCAAAAAGGGTGATCAGAGCGTCGAAACAGAGCTCGTTCACTGTGTCTCCGCGCTGGAACTCGTCGCGGATCAAATTCGCGAGGAGAAGCGCCTTTTGGTCCACGAGGCCGGGCGCGGGTGGCCGAAACTCGAAATCCTCATTCTGAAACTCCGCTCCTGCGAGCCGCGCCAGGCGGTCTCGATCGACCGCGACCAGCAGATTCTCCTTATCGACGGTCCAGCGGGCGAACAGATCGGCCTCGACGGGCACGACCTCGATCGAACCGGCCGGCGCCAGCGTCACCGTTCGCCGATCGCTGTTGAGGGCGATCTCTCGGTTGGGCTGCGGCGTAAACATCACCACGGCCATATGCGCCGGCGCCTTGAAGGCGATTTCGTTCGGACCTGTTCGAGTCCGTGTGACAGCGCCGCTGTCCGTGCCGATTTTGGGGCCCCAGGCGTCGGGAACGCACTTTAGCAATGCCGGCAAGAGCTTCCTCCACGATGCCACTGCCTGCAGATTAGCAAGAAATAGGCGCCTTGTCGAAATCCCACTTAAATTGCAACGCCTGCCGGCCTTTGTCCGTGAAGTCGCGGCAGTTGTCAGACCAAGCGTAGCCAGTTAGAGCCTAGAGGCAGAGAATGTGCAAGCGGGGAAGAGGGCTGCGCTCGTCGTCGTGCGGCCAGCTACGCCACTAACCATGCTTCGATCTGTTGAATGATCGCGGCGGCGGAGATTGAAATTGCCGGCGACGCGGCCATCGGCATTCAGCCGCAATCAATAGGGAGGCCAATGTGGAATCAACCCGATTGCGATGCGCCGGCTCGATCGTGTTTTCCGCTTCCCGGACCATCGCTACGCCGTCTGCCGCAGTCGAGGAGAACATAGGCGTCACTCTGAACCTACGGGTCATCCCCTTCGCTCTCGCCGTCCTGGCGTCCACCGCGGCATATGCCAACGACACGCTCGTCGTGCTGGGGGCTGGGGGGCTTGAGCTGACGAAGTCCGAGCACATCGCGATGGTCAGCGAGGATCTCTATCTGGCGCCGAGCGCGGTCCGGGTGCGGTACGCCTTTCGCAATGAAAGCGATCGAGACATCACGACCCTGGTCGCTTTCCCGTTGCCGGATGTAGACCAAGGACCGGGCACGAATGTGGACTTGCCGATGCGCGGCCAGCAGAACTTCGTGCATTTTCATGTGACCGTAGACGGACAGCCGGTTCAGGCAAAGCTCGAGCAGAAAGCGATCGCCGAAAACGGCGCCGACATCACAGCGGAACTCGCAAACGCGGGGTTGCCGATCGATACGAGTCTTCCAGGATACGACGAGAAGGTCCGTGCGTTGCCCGACGATGTCTGGCGGCGGCTCGTCAAGCAGAAGATCCTCGATTATGGGGAGGGAGAGCCCCACCGTTCGGACAATGCCTATTTCATGTGGAGCCTCAGGGCCACTTTCCACTGGGAGCAGACCTTTCCGGCCGGGAAAGCGATCGTTGTCGATCATCGCTACAAGCCGATTGTCGGGGGATCCTTCGTCTATTCGAATGCGCAGCTGGTCGAGCAGTTCGGGTCATATTGCCTCGACGACCAGAGCAAGGCAGGAGCGAACCACCTTCTGAAGGCGGCGAAGACGCAAGCGCAGGGCGATCGGAACTCGGTGGGAATTCCCGCTCGGGAGGTCAGCTATGTGCTGACCTCGGGCGCCAACTGGAGGGGGCCGATCGGGACGTTTCATCTGACGATCGACAAGGAAGATCCCAAGGCGATCCTGTCGACCTGCATCACCGGCCTCGAAAAATCCAATCCGACAACCTTCGAGCTGGAGCGAATGAATTTTACGCCGAAGGAAGACATTCGCTTTGTCGTCTTCGGGGGCGACTCATAGCTTCCTTCCGAACGGTGGGAGCGATCGGCTGGCGATCCGGTTGCGTGAGATATCTCGAACGCTGGCTACAGTACGGATCATGCCGCCAGTCTACGTGGCCCAGTGGAGCCGGATCGCCCCGTTGCTTCCGGGCAAGGTCGGTGATCCTGGTCGCAGCGGCTCTGACAACCGCCTGTTCGTGAACGGGGTTTTTGTGGGTTCTGCGATCGGCCGCCTTCTAGCGGCATTTGCCGGAGCGCTATGGCAAGTGGAAGAGCGTCCACGCCCGCTTTAGCCGTTGGGCCAAGGCCGGCGTATGGGAGAGGGATTTCGCCGAACTGATCAAGGATCGCGACAACAAGTACCTGATGGCGATAAGTACCTGATGGCGATGCGGCAAATATCTGACTGATTTAATAATTCCGTGCCGCCGCATCGCCACGTATGATAAATTATCATAGTCGTTATGACGCGTATGCATACGCGCCATGATTTTGCTGCAAACGTGACAATATGGAGAGATTTAGCTAAAGGCGGGCTCTACGCGACTGAGCTTCAAGCCGGTTGGTTCAACAGGTTTCGTTCGCGCGCCGTGCTGAGCCATGCGATCGAACTCGCGGCCGTGTCTTTGGACTGAAAGTGGTGAGTTCCTGAGCCGCTCGCTGAGCTTCAGCGACAGCGGCTCCCGACCGCGCCCCCGCTGCAGATCGCCGCGATGACGGCAACGGCAGATAAAGGCGTATCGAAAGGCGCCATCTTCGAGGACAGTCGCCAACTCGGCAACCTCATCGGACGGCCGAGCACGCCAATGGCGACGACAGCGTCAGCCGTGCTCGAGGTTTGATACCGAATGGCTCGCAGAACAAATCTCCGCTACCGCCGCAAGCCGGGATTGCAACGCGGCCGGCAAAGCGTCATTGCAGGCGAACCGCGTTGCGGCCGCAACCATGGTTTCGAGGCGAAGCAGATTGGCTCATCTTGATCGCAACACGGCCGCGCTGCGTCCCGCGGGAAAGCCGCGGGCCGACGCAGAGCCCGCGCAATCCTCGCGCTTCGCACGGTCGTTCCTCCTCGTCTTGACGATGAGTTTCGTCGGTCTCGGACCGGTCGCGGCGGCGACCCCGCTTCCGCCGGCCCGGCCTCCGAATCTCGGCGGCGTGTCAGCGCCTCTCGAGGCGCCTCCGCCGGCTGCTTCAGCGCCCGTGGCGCCGGTTGCGCCGGCGGCTCGCCGGCACGAATCCACCGCTCAGCCGCCGGCGGCGACGCCGGCTTCGGGGCCGCATCCTTTGCCGGCGGCGTCGCGCCAGCGCATGCACGCCTGCGGCGCCGAGTGGCAAAAGATGAAAATGGAGGGAGCGGCGCGCGACAAGAACTGGCGCGACTTCGCCGAAGTCTGCCTGACGCAATAGGGCGCGTCCGCGCTCATCTCAGCCTTCGCTCTCATCAAGTGAAAAGCCGCGCCGTCGCCGGCTGACGCAGGAGCTGCGAGCTCTTTCGGGCCACCAGCTTTTCGGGCATGCGATCAGCACGCCGCACCCGCGCGGCGCGGGCCGCCGAATGCAGCCTTCTCCTGAAATCTTGTGAGCCTGCAACAAGGATTGCAAGCGCAACGCCCGCACTTCGGCACGCCGTCTCACGAACAAGAAACAGCCGCGCGACCCAATTCAGCCGTCACCGGCGCGGCGACGGAGGCAAGGGCGGCTGCCGGCCCTTGCGCAAGCCGTCGTCAAGCCGTTTCCGTCGGCGTCTCGGGCGGAGTTTGCGGCGTCTTCGTCTTGCGAGAAACGGCCTTGCGCGCGGCCTTCTTCACGGCCGTCTTCTTCACGCTCGGCGATTTCGCAGAAGCCTTGCGCGCGCCCGCCTTGACCGCGGTCTTTTTTGCAACCGTCTTTTTCGTGGCGACCTTCTTCGTCGCGACCTTCTTCGTTGCGGCCTTCTTCGTTGCGGCTTTCTTCGTCGCCGTCTTCTTCGTCGCGGCTTTCTTCGTCGCCGTTTTTTTCGTGGCCGTTTTCTTCGTGGCGGCTTTCGTGGACGCGCTCTTTTTCGCGGCCGTCTTCTTCGTCGCGGCTTTCTTCGTCGCCGCCTTCTTTCCAGCAGCCTTCTTCGCCGGCGTCTTCTTGGTGGTTGCCTTAACCATGGTCGAGAACTCCCCTCCGATAGTCGTCAATCGGTTCATGCGCCGACTAGAGGCGCACATAGGGTAGCGCTCTTCGTAAGACGCGCAAGAGGCGTTGCGCGAAGACGACGCGCATCGAAAGCTCATGCAGCGTCTTCCGCGATCTCGAAACGGTCGCCATCCAATGCGCGAAGCCATTGCCGATCGACCGTCATGCAATGCGTCAAGGTGCGGAGGACGGCGCCGCAACGACGAAGCGCGACGCTCCAAAGAGACTCGAAGCGAAGCGGCTTCTAACCCATTCTCCTCTTACAAAGTCGTTGTTTTTTTGGGCTCTACTCTTTTTTCGAACCGCCTTCGCAAAGCATGTGCTGCGCGCAGCCGCAATGCTCCGTGCATGGTCGAAGGCCGTTTGATGAGTGCGCCGCATCGAGATGCGCAGCGCGTCGGGAATGTTCAGAAGCCGGCAAACAGCGCCGCGAAAACGCCGCTGCGGCAGCCGCTAAAATTCCACGACGCGGCTCATAAAAAATGCGGAAAAAAAGAAAAAAAAGGCGACGCAGCGCAGCCGGCGCTTTCCGCATCAATCAAAGTCGCGAATCAGCGGCAGTGATTCGCGACCAGCATCTCGTCAGCGTCGTCGCATCGGCCTTGGCGCCGAGGGAAGACGTTGCTCAGCTAGATGCCGAGCCTGGCTTTCAACTCGTCATTGACGGCCTGCGGATTGGCTTTGCCGCCGGTCTGCTTCATCACCTGCCCGACGAACCAGCCGAGCATCGAAGGCTTCGCCTTCGCCTGCGCGACCTTATCGGGATTGGCCGCGATGATGGCGTCGACCGCCGCCGCGATGGCGCCGACGTCGGTCACCTGCTTCAGTCCACGCGTGTCGACGATCGCTTTCGGATCGCCATTCTTGTCCTCGTTGATGATGATGACGAGCACGTCCTTGGCGATCTTGCCCGAGATGGTTCCATCCGCAATAAGGTCGACGAGCGAAGCGATCTGCCCGGGCTTGATATGAGTCTGCGTGACCGGAAGGCCGACGGAATTCGCATAGGCCGCAACGTCGCCCGTGATCCAGTTGGCGACGAGCTTGGCGTCGCGCGGCTTCCCTCCCGCGAGCACGGCCGCTTCGTAATAGTCCGCCGTCTCCCTGTCGGCGACGAGGACGCCGGCGTCATAGGGCGGCAAGCCGTAATCCTTGATGAAGCGCGCCTTCTTGGCGTCGGGCAGCTCCGGCAGGCCGGCCTTCAGGGCGTAGACGTAAGCCTGATCGAACTCGAGCGGCAAGAGATCGGGATCGGGGAAATAGCGGTAGTCATGCGCCTCCTCCTTGGACCGCATGGCGCGGGTCTCGCCACGCGCCGGATCGAACAGGCGGGTTTCCTGATCGATGACGCCGCCATCCTCGATGACGCCGATCTGTCGGCGCGCCTCCGCCTCGATCGCCTGTCCAATGAACCGGATGGAGTTGACGTTCTTGATCTCGCAGCGCGTGCCGAGAGGTTCGCCCGGACGGCGCACCGAAACATTGACGTCGGCGCGCAGCGAGCCCTGCTCCATATTGCCGTCGCAAGAGCCGATATAGCGCAGGATGGTGCGCAGCTTGGTCACATAGGCGCGCGCTTCCTCGGCGGAGCGCATGTCGGGCTTCGACACGATCTCCATCAGGGCGACGCCAGAACGGTTGAGATCGACGAGCGAGTCGCTCGCCGACTGGTCGTGCAGCGACTTGCCGGCGTCCTGCTCGAGATGCAATCGCTCGACGCCGACCTCGATCTGCTCAGTCGGCGAAACATCGACCGTGACGACCCCCTCGCCGACGATCGGGCTCTTGTACTGCGAGATCTGGTACCCCTGCGGCAGATCGGGATAGAAGTAGTTCTTGCGGTCGAACACCGACCGCAGGTTGATCTGCGCTTCCAAGCCGAGGCCCGTCCGCACGGCCTGCGCCACGCATTCCTCATTGATCACCGGAAGCATGCCCGGCATCGCCGCGTCGACGAGGGAGACATGGGCGTTGGGCTCGCCGCCGAACTCGGTCGAGGCGCCCGAGAAGAGCTTCGAGCGCGACGTGACCTGGGCATGGATCTCCATGCCGATCACGACCTCGAAATCGCCGGTCGCGCCCTTGATGAGCTTTGAAGGTTTCGCCTGCGTGTTCATGATCTCGGATTCCGTCGTAGGAAGTCGGCCATCAGGGCCATCTCGGCTTTCAGCATGGACGCAGAATGGCCATCGACAGGGACTTGGTCAAACAATCGGACGATGACGTCCGCATATTCTGGGAATTTTCGCAGCTCAAAAACGGCGCCCACATGGGCGGTGACCGCACCGCCTGGCTTCCCCAGATGCTCCAGACTTGAAAAAAATCTCTCGTATCGCTCGCGTTGGATTTCCCTCTTCCGTAGCCGAACGTAAGCGACAGCTGACCACGCCAACGCACAGATAGGAACCGACACACTGAGAATCGCAGCGATCTCCGCGACTTGATCCAATGTCGTCGCACGATGCATTCCACCACTTCGGCGGACCTATACCCCACCCCGTCAGCGAAGCTTCGCTTCGCCGCCACCCTCCCCTTCCAGGGGAGGGACTTCGCGACATTCAGCCGCGTGCCGAAAGATCGTCTCGACGACTCCGTCGAGATTTTCGTTCACCTCATTATTCCAAAAACGCAGCACTTTGAAACTGGCGGCCGCAAGCTTCGCATCACGCTCTGAGTCCCGCTGCAATTGCCCGGGTTCGGCGTGGTGCGCGCCATCGATTTCAATGACGAGCTTCGACTTCAGGCATGCAAAGTCGACGATAAATCACTCACGCGGCGTTTGGCGACGGAAATGGAGTCCTTGGCCCTTGAGAGCCCTGAGTTGAACCCAGAGTTTCACCTCCTGCGGCGTCATCCGCTTTCGCAGAGCGCGAGCGGTCTCATTAGCCATTCCTCACCTCGACTGGGCGAATCCCTCCCCGGCACGGGGAGGGTGGCGGCGAAGCGCCGCTTCGCCGTCGGGTGGGGTTGTCACGCCCACCATTTCGGCGGCGGCTCCATCCTCGGGGCCGCCTTCTCGATGACGCTGGCTATCGAGAACAGGGTTTCTTCCTCGAAGGGACGCCCAATGAGCTGCAGCCCGAGCGGCAATCCCTCGGCCGACGTTCCGGCCGGAACGGCAAGGCCCGGCAAGCCCGCCATGTTCACCGTCACCGTGAAGACGTCGTTCAAATACATCTCGACCGGGTCGCCCGAACCTTTCTCGCCGAGGCCGAAAGCGGCGGACGGCGTCGCAGGCGTCAGGATCGCATCGACGCCGTCGGCATAGGCGCGCTCGAAGTCCTGCTTGATCAGCGTGCGGATTTTCTGCGCCCTGACATAATAAGCGTCGTAATAGCCGGCCGACAGCACATAGGCGCCGATCATGATGCGGCGGCGCACCTCCTTGCCGAAGCCCGCCGCGCGCGTCGCCTCATACATGCCGACGATGTCCTTGCCCGCAACCCTCAAGCCGTAGCGCACGCCGTCATAGCGCGCGAGATTGGACGACGCCTCGGCCGGCGCGACGATATAATAAGCGGGCAGCGCATAGCGCGTATGCGGCAGCGAAATGTCGACGATCGACGCGCCCGCCTCCTTCAGCCATTCGACGCCTTGGCGCCAGAGCGCGTCGATCTCGGCCGGAATGCCGTCGAGCCGATATTCGCGCGGGATGCCGATCTTCATGCCCCTGACGCCGCGGCCGAGCGCCGCCTCATAGTTCGGCACCGGCGCGTCGACGGAGGTCGTGTCCTTCGGATCATGGCCCGCCATCGAGCGCAAAAGAATCGCAGCGTCGCGAACGGTGCGTGCGATCGGCCCCGCCTGATCGAGCGATGAGGCGAAGGCGACGATGCCCCAGCGCGAGCAGCGTCCATAGGTCGGCTTGACGCCGACCGTTCCCGTGAAGGCCGCAGGCTGACGAATCGAGCCGCCGGTGTCGGTTGCCGTCGCGCCGAAGCAGAGCCGCGCCGCCACAGCCGCCGCCGAGCCGCCGGACGAGCCGCCGGGGACGATCTTGACGTCCGAACCCGCCCGGCGCCACGGCGAGATCACCGGCCCGAAATAGGACGTCTCATTCGAGGAGCCCATCGCGAATTCATCGAGATTGAGCTTGCCGAGCATCACCGCGCCATCGCGCCAAAGATTGGCCGAGACGGTCGATTCATAGCTCGGCGTGAAGCCCTCGAGGATATGGCTCGCGGCGGTCGTCTGGACGCCCTCGGTGCAAAAGAGGTCCTTGATTCCGAGCGGCACGCCTTCGAGCGGACCGGGCTCCCCTTTGGCGATGCGGGCGTCGGAAGCCGCGGCCATCGCCAGCGCCCTCTCGGGCGTCTCGACGATGAAGGCGTTGAGCGCCCGCGCCTTCTCGATCTCAGCGATCTGCGCGCGCGTGAGATCGACGGCGGAGACCTCTTTCTTCAGGAGAGCGTCGCGCGCTTCGGCGAGGGTAAGGTCGGTGAGTGCGGTCAAAGTCCTGTTCTCTACTTCGCTGATGCGTCCATGTGGTCGCCGGTTGGCCCGCGCCGAGCGGCCAAGGCGGCGCATGTCGCTTCTATTCGACCACCTTCGGCACTTTGAAGAAATGATCGTCGCGTTCCGGCGCATTGGCGACAATGGCGTCGGCGATCTCGCCGTCGGTGACGACGTCGGCGCGTTTTTTCATCGGCATCGGCATCACCGAGGTCATCGGCTCGACGCCCGAAACGTCGACGCCCGACAGCTCCTCGACGAAGCTCAAAATGGCGTTGAGCTCGTCTTGCAGATGTGGCACGTCTTCGTCGCTGACCTTGATCCGCGCAAGATGCGCGATGCGCCGGACGGTAGCAGAATCGACGGACATTCAAGTTCTTCCTTGCAAGTTCTTCCTTGCCAAAAATCCGGAGAGGCAGCCTATAGCATTGGCGATCGGCGCGGAGCAATCGCCGACGGCCGAGCTCCTTCGGCGCGCGCCTTGCCAATGCGCTGGCCAATGCGCTGGGCGGAGCGCAAAGCTGCGTCGAGCCGCGACCGCCGGTCTGGCGACTCCGGCCTTTTCAGCGAGCCATTCGTCAAAGGTTTTTGCGTGAAACAGGAAATCCTGCATAAGGGGCCCAAGGGCGGCCGGGGACGGGCGCCGCTCCTTTTCGTACATGGCTCTTACAGCGGCGCCTGGATCTGGGCCGAGCATTACCTCCCCTTTTTCGCCAAACGCGGCTATCCGGCCTACGCCGTCTCGCTGCGTGGCCATGGCGGCAGCGAGGGGGATCTCGCGAGCGCGTCCTTTGGCGATTATGTCGACGACGTCGAGGCCGCCGCGAAAACGCTCCCCGCCGACCCGGTGCTGATCGGCCATTCGATGGGCGGCCTCATCGTGCAGCATCATGTCGCCCGCGGAGGCCGGGCAAGAGCTTTTGTCGCCCTCGCCTCGACGCCCCCCTCGGGGCTGCGCTCCTCGGCGCTGCATATGGCGATGCTCGCTCCCGATGTGCTGTTTCAGCTTGGCCTGCTGCAAAGCCTCGGCCCCGCGTGGACGTCGCCCGCGATCATCGTCCGCGCCTTTTTTTCAAGCGGGTCAAATGCGCAATCGCAATCAACCCTGCTGCGACAGCTGCAGAAGGAATCGCCGCGCGCCGCAGCCGAGCTGATGGCGCCGCCTCCCCTGGCCCCTTCCCGCGTCGTCGCAAAGCCGCCGGCGCTCGTGCTGGGCGGCACGGCGGATGTCTTCTTGCCCCCCACGGCGATGCAGGAGATCGCCGATTTCTGGAGCGCCGATCTTGAAATGCTCGAGGGCGCGCCGCATGGGCTGATGCTCGATTCCGTCTGGCGCGACATCGTCGCCGAAAAAATCGTCGCCTGGCTCGACGCGCGGCTCGCCTGAAACGCGAGCGAGCCTTCGCTCCTTCAATAGATCAGGCTGCCGCCGATCGGCGGCGCGTCGACCGTGACGCCCGACCCCGCGAGAGCCGCGATGAACGCGTCGGGCGTCTGCGCCAGCAGATCGAAGGTGCCATAATGGCAGGGAATGACGGCTTCGAACTTGAAGAAGCGCAACACGGCGAGAGCGGCCGTCCGCGCCCCCATGGTGAAGCGATCGCCGATCGGAACGACGCCGATCTTCGGCTGATAAAGTTCCGCGATCAGGGCCATGTCCGAGAAGATCTCGGTGTCGCCCATATGATAGAGCGCTGGCCCGTCCTTCGGCCTGATGACGACGCCATTCGGATTGCCGAGATAGACGGACGCGCCGTTATAGACCGCCCCCGACGAGTGAAGGGCCTGGGTGAGGCTCACGACGAACGCTCCGCAATCGATCGAGCCGCCGGTGTTGCCCGGATTGATGTTGGCGGCGCCCTGCCCGGCGAGGTACATGCAAATCTCGAAATTGGAGACGATCTGCGCGCCGGTCGCCTTGGCGATGGCGGCTGTGTCGCCGACATGATCGTCATGGCCATGGGTGAGGACGATATGCGTCGTCCCTGCGGACGCTTCCGCCACCGTCCCCTTGAACTTTGGATTGCCGCTGAGGAAGGGGTCGATCAGAATGACCGCTTCGGGCAGGTCAATCCGGAACGCCGAATGTCCGAGCCAGGTCACTTTCATTTTCTCATCTCCCAAAGCCAAGCGAAGCGCCGCCGCGCCGGCGCGCCTCGGCTATAACATGACGCTGCGAAGTTTTACCGGCGCCGCGGCGGAAAGCGAAGCGAAACGCGGGATGACGGAAGTTCTGGACATCGCCGACCTGCCGCCGCGTCTTGCCTTGCGCCAGCGACTGATCGGCGTCGACCTCGGGACGAAAACGATCGGCCTCGCCCTCTCCGACGTCGAACGGCGGATCGCGACGCCGCTCGAAACGATCCGGCGCACGAAATTCACGCAAGACGCGGCGCGTCTCGTCGCCCTGCTGGATAAGTTCGACGTCGCCGCGCTGATCGTCGGCCTGCCGCTCAACATGGACGGCTCGGAAGGCCCGCGCGTTCAGGCGACCCGCGCCTTCGTGCGCAACCTCGGGGCCCTGACGCCGCGTCCCGTCGTCTATTGGGACGAGCGGCTTTCGACCGCCGCGGTGACGCGTTCGCTGATCGAGCAGGACGTCTCCCGCGCAAGGCGCGCCGAAGTCGTCGACAAGATGGCCGCCGCCTATATTCTGCAGGGCGCGCTCGACCGCCTCGCCCGGCTTGGCGCCGCCGCGCGATAGAAAGGCCGAAGGCCGCTATTTTGCCGCGCCTTGCGCGAGATGGCTGTGCCTGCGGCCATAAGAGAAATAAATCGCAAGGCCGACCACGAGCCAGATCACGAAGCGGATCCAGGTTTCGCCCGGCAGGCCGCACATCAAGAACACGGCCGAAGCCGCGCCGAGCGGCGCGACGACGAAGATCAGGGGCGCCTTGAACGAGCGGCGTATTTCCGGCTGCTTCAGGCGCAGAACAAGAACGCCAGCGCAGACGACGGCGAAGGCGAACAGCGTGCCAATGCTGACGAGCTCGCCGACCAGGCCGATCGGCAGCAGGCCGGCGAGCACGGCGACGACGGCGCCCGTCCCCAATGTCGTCACATGCGGCGTGCGGAAGCTCGGATGCACCTTGGCGGCGACCGGCGGCAGCAGCCCATCACGCGCGATGGAATAAAGCACGCGGGTCTGGCCGAGCATCAGGACGAGCACGACCGAGCTCAGGCCCAGGATCGCGCCCAATTTGATGATGGTCGAAAGCCAGCCAAGGCCGATAGCATCGACGCCGAGGGCGATCGGATCCGGCACGCTGAGGCGGTCGAAAGGCACGATGCCGGTCAGGACGACACTGACGAGAATATAAAGAATGGTGCAGATGAAGAGCGATCCGAGAATGCCGATCGGCATGTCGCGCTGCGGATTCTTGGCTTCCTGGGCCGCCGTCGAGACGGCGTCGAAGCCGATGTAGGCGAAGAAGACAACCGCTGCCCCACGAACGATCCCGCTCCAGCCATATTGCCCGGGTCCCGTATTGGGCGGGATGAAGGCGCCTGAAGGATTGCTCGCCGTCGTCCAATTCGCCGTGCTGAAGGACGAGACCCCGGCGACGATGAAGGCGACGATGATGGCGAGCTTCACCGCGACGATGATGTTGTTCACCCTCGCCGATTCGCTGATTCCCGCGGTCAGCAGCGCGGCCACTGCGAGGACGATCAGCACGGCGGGGGCGTTGACGATCGCGCCCGTGTGCGTCCAGGCGGCGTTCGCCGGATCGAAAACGAAAGGCGAGCTTGCAAATGCCGCCGGAACATGAATGCCGAAATCGCGCAGAAAGCTTGTGACATAGCCCGACCAGCCGATGGCGACGGTGGTGGCGCCGAAAGCATATTCAAGCACGAGATCCCAGCCAATGACCCAGGCGATGAATTCCCCGAGCGTCGCATAGGCGTAAGTATAGGCGCTGCCCGCGACCGGAATCGTCGAGGCCATCTCGGCGTAACATAGGCCGGCGAAGCCGCAGACGAGCCCTGAAAGCAGAAAAGAGAGGCTGATCGCAGGACCGGCGAAGGCGGCGGCGGCATGCCCGGTCAGAACGAAAATGCCAGCGCCGATGATGCAGCCGATGCCGAGCGAAATCAGGCTCGCCGCCGAAAGCGTTCGGCGCAGATGGGGCCTTTCCGCGCCGAATTCGCCGCCATGCGCCTCCGCCCTCAGCGTCGCAACCGGTTTCGTCGTCCAGATGGTGCTCACTTCCGTCCTCGCTGTCGCGGTCGAGATATGGCGGCGCAGGTCGCCCTTCTGTCACACTGAAGCGGCAAGCATCGCTCTTGGCAAGAAGAGGGCCGCCTGGCCTGAGAACTCCGGAATGCGTCCAGGGTCGCGATAACTTCAAGGAGAAGACATGACGCAAACGCCAGTCGACGCCGAGGTCGCCGTCGTCGGCGCGGGGGCCGCCGGACTGGCGGCGGGCCGCCGGCTCGCCTCCGCCGGCCTGTCGTCCGTCATCCTCGAAGCTCGCGACCGCATCGGCGGCCGGGCGCAGACGCAAAAGATCGAAGGCTATCCGATCGATCTGGGCTGCGGCTGGCTGCATTCGGCCGACCGCAATCCGTGGACGGCGATCGCCGCCGGGCTCGGCTTCACGATCGACAAGACCCCGCCGGTCTGGACCCGGCAAAGCCTTGATCTCGGCTTCAGCCGCGCCGATCAGGACGACGCCGCTGCGGCCTCGCGCGCTTTCCACGCGCGGCTCGGCGCCGCGGACCTTTCCGAGGGCGATTTTCCAGCTTCGCGCCTGCTCGATCCGTCATGCCGCTGGAACGCGCTGCTGAATGCCGAGAGCGCCTACATGAACGGCGCCGAGCTCGACCTCGTCTCCGTCGAGGACTGGCGTCGCTATGCGGACAGCGGCGTGAACTGGCGCGTCGCTGAAGGCTTTGGCGTAGCGATCGCGGCCTATGGCGCGGGGCTTTCCATTCGCCTTGACTGCGCCGTCACGCGGATCGACCATCAGGGTCCGGCCGTCGTTCTTGAAACGGCACAGGGCATGCTGACGGCCCGCGCGGTCATCGTCACCGTCCCGACAAGCCTGATTGCCGCCGAGACCATCGCGTTCCAGCCGGCCCTCCCGGACAAATGCGAGGCCGCGGCGCTGCTGCCGCTTGGCCTCGCCGACAAACTCGTCATGGCGGTCGACGCGCCGGACCTCCCGGTCGGCGGCCATCTATTCGGCGATCCCCGCAAGATGGAGACGGGAAGCTATCATTTGCGCCCCTTCGGCCGGCCGCTGATCGAAGGCTTTTTCGGCGGCGCGCTCGCCCGCGATCTCGAAAGGCGCGGTCCCGGCGCCTTTTTCAACTTTGCGCGGGAGGAGCTTGCAAAACTCCTTGGCGGAGAGTTCGCGGGGCGGCTACGATTGCTCAGCGAAACCGCCTGGGCCAGCGATCCGCTGGCGCGAGGCTCCTATTCCCACGCCCTGCCCGGCCATGCGGACGCCCGCGTGAGGCTCGCCGAGCCCGTGGACGGACGCCTGTTCTTTGCCGGCGAGGCGTGCTCGACGCATAGTTTCTCGACCGCGCACGGGGCCTATCTCACCGGGATCGCAGCGGCCGAAGCAGCGATCGCCGCCTGCCGGCCGAAGCGCCCGCCCGCTTGACCGGCGCCCCGGCGCTGGTCAATCCTATTGCAACGGCGAAAGGATTGCGCCCCAATGCCGCAGGCCTACAGAGTCGAAATGGCGGCCTCCATCGATCAGATCGACGCCGCGCAATGGGACGCTTGCGCCAATCCCGACTGGCCAGAAAAGACGCAAGAGTGTTCGGCGCACGAAGAGCCGCCAGACGAGTTCCGTCTCAAGGCCATCGACTCCGTTCGCGCCGACGGCGAGCGCTTCAATCCCTTCCTCACACATGCGTTCCTCAAAGCGCTTGAAAGCTCCAGATCGGTCTCGCCCGCATCGGGCTGGAGGAGCGCCCATGTCCTCGTCAAGGACGCCGGCGGACGGCTGGCCGCGGCGGCGCCTGCCTATGTCAAAACCCATTCGATGGGCGAATATGTCTTCGACTTCGGCTGGGCAGAAGCCTACCAGCGCGCCGGCCTCGATTATTATCCAAAACTCCAGGTCGCTGTCCCCTTCACGCCGGTGACTGGCCGCAGGCTTCTCGTCGCCCCCGGCCATGGCGAGGCGGCGAAGCAGGCGCTGATCCTCGGCCTTCAAAACTGGCGCAAGACGTTCGACGCCTCCTCGATCCACGTCACCTTTCCGACAAAGTGCGACTGGGAAGCGCTGGGCGCGTCCGGTTTTCTGTTGCGGGTCGGACAGCAGTTCCATTTCCTGAACAAGGGCTACGCGGATTTCGAAAGCTTTCTGACCGACCTCGCCTCGCGCAAGCGCAAGATGATCCGGCGCGAGCGCAAGGAGGCGCTTTCGGCGGGCATAGAGATCGAGCGCCTGACGGGCGCCGCGATCAAGGAGGCGCATTGGGACGCCTTCTTTACATTTTATATGGACACCGGCGCGCGCAAATGGGGCTCGCCCTATCTGACGCGGGCCTTTTTCTCGAAGGTCGGCGCGGCCATGGCGGAGCACATCCTGCTCGTCATGGCGAAGCGCGACGGCCGCTATGTCGCGGGCGCGATCAATTTCATCGGCGCCGACGCGCTCTATGGCCGCAACTGGGGCGCGATCGAGGAGCATCCCTTCCTGCATTTCGAGGTCTGCTACTATCAGGCCATCGAGTTTGCGATCCTGTGCGGCCTCTCCCGCGTCGAGGCCGGCGCACAGGGCGAACATAAGCTCGCACGCGGCTATGGCCCGGTCGCGACCTATTCGGCGCATGAAATCGCCGATCCGCGTTTCGCTCGCGCGATCGGGGACTATCTGAAGCGGGAACTCGTCCACTCCGAGCTCGCATTCGAGGATTACGCCGCGCAGACGCCTTTCAAGAAAGGGCTTTGAAGTCGCCGGACCAGCTCTTGACCGGCGCCGCGCGCCTTGCCTAATCAAGCCTTCCCCTCATGGAGCTTCCGCGATGGCGCCGACCTATGACGACAGCAATATATTCGCCAAGATTTTGCGCGGCGAGATCCCTTGCCTCAAGGTCTATGAGGACGATATCGTCCTGGCCATCATGGACGTGATGCCGCAGGCGGACGGACATGTGCTGGTGATCCCCAAGGCGGCGTCTCGCAACATTCTCGACGCCGACCCGGACGCGCTGGCGGCGCTGATGCCGCGCGTGCAGACGATCGCCCGAGCGGTCAAGACGGGCGTCGGCGCCGAAGGCCTCACCATCATGCAGTACAACGAACCGGCCGGCGGCCAGACGGTGTTTCATCTGCACGTCCATATCGTGCCACGCTGGACCGGCGTCCCCGTGAGGCCGCATACTGGCGAGATGGCAAAAGCCGAGACGCTCGCGCCTCTTCGCGACAAGATCGTCGCGGCGCTCGCGTCCGCCTGAACACGCCTTAGCGCGCTTTCCGACCGGATGGACTCGTCCGGTCGACAAGAAATCGCGCCAATTCAATGAGTTTGAGCATGTTTTGGTCGGCAAGGCCGGCCAACTTTTTCGGCACATGCTCGCCAAAATCAATAAAGGCCGCGAGCGCGGCCTTTATCATATTTGTGTCCGCGGATCCGAGCCTGCGGCCGCGCTTCAGTGCTTCGTCTCGGACTCGTCGGCGAAAGGCTCCTCGTCGTCGTCGGCGAGCTCGTCCTCGTCGAGATCGTCACCGTCGGTCTTGAGGCGGCGCGACTTGGCGCGGCGCACCTCCGGTTCAGGCCTCACACGTTTCTTGCCCGCTTCGACAATGTCGCGCTCCGGGCGCGGCAGCACCGGGCCTTCGGGGAACACGAAGCCGAGCTTCTTGACGCCGTCCTCCTCGGTCACGACGACACGCACCGTGCCGCCATTCTTCAGGCGACCGAACAGGACCTCGTCGGCGAGTGGCGTCTTGATCGTCTGCTGGATCACGCGTGCCATCGGCCGCGCCCCCATCTGCTCGTCATAGCCGTGCTCGACCAGCCAGGCGCGCGCGTCGTCCGCAAGTTCGATCGTGACATTGCGGTCGGCCAGCTGCGCTTCGAGCTGCATGATGAATTTGTCGACGACCTTGACGATCACCTCAGGCGGCAGATGGCCGAAGGTCACGACCGCATCGAGGCGATTGCGGAATTCGGGCGCGAACATGCGGTTGATCGCCTCGACGTCCTCGCCTTTTCGCTTGCCGGCGGTGAAGCCATAGGACTCGCGCTGCATGTCGGCCGCGCCCGCATTCGTCGTCATGATCAGGATGACGTTGCGGAAATCGACCTGCTTGCCGCTGTGGTCGGTGAGCTTCCCGTGATCCATCACCTGCAGCAGGATATTGTAGAGATCTGGATGCGCCTTCTCGATCTCGTCGAGCAGCAGCACGCAATGCGGATGCTGGTCGATCGAGTCGGTGAGAAGACCGCCCTGGTCGAAGCCGACATAGCCGGGCGGCGCGCCGATGAGACGCGAGACGGTATGGCGTTCCATATATTCCGACATGTCGAAGCGGACGAGCTCGACGCCGAGCGCGACGGCGAGCTGGCGCGCGACCTCGGTCTTGCCGACGCCGGTCGGACCCGAGAACAGATAGCTGCCGATCGGTTTCTCGCCGTCACGCAGCCCTGCGCGGGCGAGCTTGATCGCCGAGGTCAGGGCCGTGATGGCGCTGTTCTGGCCATAGACCACCCGCTCCAACGTTTCGATCAGATGCTCGAGAACCTCCGCGTCGTCCTTCGAGACCGTCTTCGGAGGAATGCGCGCCATCGTCGCGATGGTCGCCTCGACCTCCTTGATGCCGATCGTCTTCTTGCGCTTGTTTTCCGGCAGCAGCATCTGGCTCGCGCCGGTCTCGTCGATCACGTCGATCGCCTTGTCCGGCAATTTGCGGTCGTGGATGTAGCGCGCGGACAGCTCGACCGCGGCCTTGATCGCCTCATTGGTGTAGCGGATCTTGTGGAACTCTTCGAAATAAGGCTTGAGGCCCTTCATGATCTCGATCGCGTCCGGCACCGAAGGCTCGTTGACGTCGATCTTCTGGAAGCGGCGGACGAGGGCGCGGTCCTTCTCGAAATACTGGCGGTATTCCTTATAGGTGGTCGAGCCGATGCAGCGCAGCGTGCCCTGGGCCAGCGCCGGCTTTAAAAGGTTCGAGGCGTCCATGGCGCCGCCCGAGGTCGCGCCGGCGCCAATGACCGTATGGATTTCATCGATGAAAAGGATCGCGTTCTTGTGGTTCTCGATCTCCTTCATGACCTGCTTCAGGCGCTCTTCGAAATCGCCGCGATAGCGGGTCCCCGCGAGCAGCGTTCCCATGTCGAGGGCAAAGACCGTCGCCTCGGACAGGACTTCAGGCACGTCGCTCTTGACGATCTTGCGGGCTAGCCCCTCCGCGATGGCGGTCTTGCCGACGCCGGGGTCGCCGACGAGCAGCGGATTGTTCTTATGGCGGCGGCACAACACCTGGATGGTGCGCTGCACCTCGGCCTCGCGGCCGATCAGGGGGTCGATGCGGCCTTCGCGCGCCTTCTTGTTGAGGTTGACGCAATAAGCATCGAGCGCGCCTTCCTTTTTCTTCGAATCGCTCGAGTCCTTCTCCTTCGACTCGCGCGCTTCGGCCTCCTCGTCGGCCCCGCGCGGCGTCTTCGAGGAATCCGAAAGGCCCGGACGCTTGGCGATGCCGTGACTGATGTAGTTGACGGCGTCGTAGCGCGTCATGTCCTGCTCCTGCAGGAAATAGGCGGCGTGGCTCTCCCGTTCCGCGAAGATGGCGACGAGCACATTGGCGCCCGTCACCTCCTCGCGCCCCGACGACTGGACATGGATGACGGCGCGCTGGATGACTCGCTGGAACCCGGCGGTCGGCTTGGCGTCCTCGCGCCCGTCGCTGACGAGATTGTCGAGCTCCTGGTCGATGTAGTCGCGCAGATTTTTCCTCAGATGGTCGAGATCGACCGAACAGGCCCGCAGGACGGCCGAGGCGTCGCTGTCCTCGGTCAGGCTGAGGAGAAGGTGCTCGAGCGTCGCATATTCATGATGACGCTCATTGGCGACGGCGAGAGCGCGGTGGAGCGACTGTTCCAGATTGCGGGAGAAGGACGGCATTGACTCCAACCTCTCATTTCTTTTCCATGATGCACTGCAGAGGGTGCTGGTGCTTACGGGCGTAATCCATGACCTGCGTTACCTTGGTCTCGGCGACCTCATAGGTGAAGACCCCGCATTCGCCGACCCCATGCTGATGAACATGGAGCATGATCCGCGTCGCCTCTTCCGGGCCCTTGTTGAAGTATTTCTTGAGGACAGCGACGACGAACTCCATCGGCGTGTAATCGTCGTTCAGAAGCAGGACGCGATACATGCTCGGCCGGCGCGTCTGCGCCTTCGTGCGGGTGATGACCGCCGTCCCGGACCCCGGGCCGCCTTCGCCGCCCTTCTGCGGATCTTTCGCGGCGCGGATCGCCGCGCGACCGGCGCATTCATGGGCTCCCAAGACATCGTTCGCGTCCACGACATCGCGGTCGTTCGCGTCCAAGACATCGCGGCGCGGCCCCGACGCGCTCGGCGCCGTCGGAACAAACAATCGCGGAGGAAGTCCGTCCGTCACCGCCATCCCCGTCCTGAAAACAATTTGCCTAACCATGTAGGTAGGCCGATCCCGAAACTCCAGTGAACAACGCGCGCCGCATTCCGGCAAGTGAGAATTGGCCGCGACTCTTGACCATTCCCACCAACGCGCAAGGCTGGCTCCAGTTCGAATCCTGCCGGTTCGGAGAGGCAGCAAAAATTGCGCCGCCAAGATCGAGGCCGTTTCCGAAGCCAGGAACAGTCCGTGCTTCGGGTCGGTTTTTTGGGAGGCCCGCGGCGCCGCCTTTCGCGCAGGCGATCGAACGCCTGCGGCCGCCCCCGCACGATCTCCGCGTCCGGCGCCCAGTCTCGCTCGGCGCCAAGTCTCGCCCGGCGTCAAGTCGCGCCGGCAATAAAAAAGCCCGGCGGGAGGCCGGGCTCGGGATCGCGTTACTCGCCGTGCGGGTCGCAGGAGGCGTTTCCATGCACATAGCCGCCGTCTTCAGATCCGCTTCACTGCGCAGGATGCCGCGCCAGGCTTTCGTCAGGCTCGCCCGACGGTTTCAAGGCTTCGATCGCGAAGCCTTGAATCTTACCCCCCGGGGCGCGGCGTCGCGCCTGTTGCGTCAGTCCTTGGCCTGAACCTTGGCAAAAGCAAGCTCGACCGGCTTGAACGCGTCCTTGGCGAGGTTGGTGTAGAGTTCGCCAACCTTCGTCGCCTGCGTGACAAAATCAGCATAGGCGCTCTTGGCATATTCGGTCTGAAGCTGGATCGCGCTCTCGAGCGACTTGGCGGCGAGCAGCTTCTCGAGGAAAGCAGAACCGTTTTCCAGCACCTTCTTGGAATAATCCGCAGTTTCAGCCGCGATCGCCTGCAGTCCCTTCACGAAGGAGGACGACGCCGAAGCCGCCGAGTCGAGTTGGGCCTTGCCGATTTTCTGGAAGTCTTCGATCGAATTAGCCATGTCTTTTCCTTTAAGCCGAGCTTGCGCCGACTCTCCCTAGCTCGAGGCGGCATCTGTGAGCGTCCCGATGGCGCTCATGATGAGTTTTTAGTGCACTGCACAATCGGCGTCAAGGCTTTTTTTTGCGGTGCACCATGACTGACGAGGCTGTTCAAATTGCTCGCTTAACCAAGCGGTAACCGAGGGGGAATTAGCGTCCGAGCATGCATTCTGGCCACAGACGTCGGGGGACGCCAAAATGGAGCAGCAGGGCGCGACAGTTCGCCGCATTTCAAAGAGCGACGCCTTGTTTGGCCTGTCCCTGGCCGCGGCGGCCGCGGGCGTTCTCGTCGCAGCTTTCATAGCTTCTCCGGCGCAGGCGCGTCACCGCGGCCATCACATAGCCCATCACGGATCAAAGCATCATGCGCGGGAGACGCGGGCGACCCGAGAGGTACGTCACTCGCTTTCCATACGCCATCAGCGCGCGTGGTCCGTTGCCGGCGGCCCCGCCTTCGCCGCAATCGTCGTCGACGGCAACAACGGCCAGACCCTTTACGGCCGCAACGAGGATGAGCTGCGCCATCCGGCTTCGATCACCAAGGTGATGACTCTTTACCTCTTGTTCGAGCAGCTGGAGCAAGGTCGCCTGAGGCTCGACAGCCAATTGCGCGTTTCGGCCCACGCGGCCGTCCAGAAGCCGACCAAACTTGGCTTGAGGCCAGGCGCGACCATCAGCGTCGAAGACGCCATCAAAGCGGTCGTCACGCGGTCGGCGAATGATATCGCCGTCGCCATTGCCGAAGCGATCGGCGGCGACGAAGATCGCTTCGCCGAAATGATGACCCGCAAAGCCCATGAACTCGGCATGAGCCGCACGCGTTACGTCAACGCCTCGGGCCTTCCAGACGATGCGCAGATCACGACGGCGCGCGACCTTTCGCTGCTCGGCCGCGCGGTGCAGGAGCGCTTCCCGCGCTACTATCGCTATTTCGCGACGCGCGCCTTCTACTACGCTGGCGCGACGATCGCGAACCACAACCACCTCATGAGCCGCGTCGAAGGCATGGACGGCATCAAGACCGGCTATACCCGCGCCTCCGGCTTCAATCTTCTGACCTCCGTCAAGCGCGACGACCGCTATCTCGTCGCGGTCGTTATGGGCGGCGCCAGCGCGTCGTCGCGCGACCGGATCATGGCGGGTCTGATCGACGGCGAGATAAGCCATGGATCGACGATCCGGACGGCCTCCGTGATCCCCGACCTGCCGCTTCGCCCGATCGACAGGGACGCGCCGCAGCCCGATCTCGCTACATTGCGCGCGCCGATCGCGCAGGCGGCTCAGCCGGCGAACCATAAGGAAATAGAGACGCGCTCTCGTGCCGGCGCCGAGACGGACGCGCCGGCTGCAGGCGCCTCGAAACTTGCATTGTCGGCCATCGCGCCAAAGGCCGCGCAACCCCTCGATCCGATCCGCGTCGCCTCGATCGACGCTGATGTTCCGCTTGAAAGGCCGCGTCCCGCCTATGTTTCCGGCGCCGTCAGGCCTCAGCCCGAGGACGAGGTTCGCGCGGGCGGCAAGCAGGCGTCGACCAAGGCCGCCGCCGACGGCTCGACCATCCGCGCCGCCTATTTCGCGCCGCCGACCGCGACGCCCTCCACCATGCGCTGGGTGACGGGTCCCGGCCCCGCCAAAGACCGCAAATTCGAGCAGCCCGCCGAAAAAACTGCCTCAGTCGAAAACACGCCGCAGAAAGGCGCTCCCGGGAAAACCAAAACCGCGCAGGCCAAACCCGATGTCGCGAGCGACCGTCCGGCCGCGGCGCGCAGCGGATGGATGATCCAGATCGGCGCGACCGACGACGCGGCCAAGGCCAACGCGCTGCTCGCCAGGGCGAAGGCCGACGGACGCAGGGCTCTCGGCTCGGCGCAACCCTTCACCGAAAAAGTCCAGAAGGGCTCCGCGACCCTGTATCGGGCACGCTTCGCCGGACTTGAGCAAGACAGCGCCGAACTCGCCTGCAAAACGCTGCAACGGAGCGGATTTTCCTGCTTCGCAACGAAAAACTAAGAGATTGGCGGCAACACTTTAATCATTAACCAAGCGCGCCGATCCAACTCCTTTGCGCGCAAACCTCCGGACGCTAGGGATGACGGCGCATCAAGACTTCCTTCGCTTCGTTCACCCGCGCGGCCAGATCCGTCGTCCCGCCATGATCTGGATGAAGCTTCTTCATGAGGGAACGGTGCGAGCGAACCACTTCTTCGCGCGACGCGCCTTTCTGAAGCCCCAGAACTTCATACGCTTCATCCTGGGACATGGCCCCGGCCCGTCGCCGCGCCTCGCCGCGCCCCGCGTCGCGCTGGTCCTCTCCTGCCGGACGCCAGCCGGAAAACCGGCGATCCAGATAAGCTTCCAGAAGTCGGGCGCCCTCCGGATCGTCTCGACGGCAAAGATCATAGAGGAGCAGGCACTGCGGACGCGTCAGCGCGTCTAGCTCCTTGCCCTCGTCCGGTCCGGCCAAGACCATTCCGCGCATTTTCCCGGTCGCATGATCGAGCTCCATTTCGATCATGGCGGACCGGACGCAAGACGCCCGCTTCGCGGCGCCGCCCGGCGCTCCTTCCGTTCCCGGCCGTTGCAGCCAGCTGAACATGCCCCAGAGAGGGCCTGTCCCGCCCCGGATCAACCAGAAACCCAGCCCCGCCAGCGCGAACGCCATTCCGACCGCTCCGCGCAGCATCAAGAAAGCGGCGATCGCGAGCGCCGCCGCCCCGCCGCCCTGCTTGATGAGCCGGGCGAGCTCCGTCGGATTTGCCTGCGCAAAGGCCCGAAGCCCGGCCATGCACAGCCAAAAAATCAGAAACCCGACGAGAAGGTAGATCATCGAACGCCGCTGCTCCAAAGGCGGAATGCGTCTTCCGAAGCCGCCTCCGCTCCTTGGCCTTTGTTTTGAAGCGAGATCCTGTCGAAAGACTCCGCCGTTTTTTCGCGATCCCGCTTTGAATGAAGATTGCGCCAAAATGCTCAGAGTTTGCAATCTCTTTGGTCTGATGGGTGAGTTTCGAAAGGCCTCGGTTCACCGAAACACGTTCTAGCGGATTTGCGCCAGCAAGAGACGCGCCGACTCGCCGGACGTGAGCGCCTCGCGCTCCAGGGCCGCGCGGCCGCCCGCCGCATAGGCCGCCGCCGCCGAGAGCAGCGCCTTGAGGCGCTCCGCTGCGCCGGCGTCGAATTTGGCGTAGGCGCCTCCGGTCAGCGAGGCGATCTGGCGAAAGGCCTGCTCGACCGCGCCGTCGCGCCCTTCTTGAAACACGAAAGCCTTGATCCCGAGCAGCCCCGCCTCTCCGGCAAGGTCCGCGAGTTCGTCGATCTGTTCCTCCACGGCGTCGCCGACGAAGACCAGGGCGCCGACGGGCGCCGCGCGGGCTTCACTCAGCGCATGACGCAGAACCTTGGCGATTTGCGTGCGGCCGGCGGCGACGGATATTTTCGCCATCAGCGCGGCGAGTTCCTTGCCGCCGTGTAGAAATTTCGACGCCTTGCATTCGCCGAAGCCGCGGTAATAGACAAGCTGCACATCGAGGCCGCCATGCGCCGCGGCCGTCGCGAACATTTTGCCCTGCAGGCTTTGCGCCAGATCCCAGGTCGGCTGCCGGCTCATCGTCGCGTCGAGCGCGAAGATCAGACGCCCGCGCCCGGAGGCGGATGGCGCGCGCCGCTCCGCCGCGCCGAGAAAGCGGTCGATCTCGCTCTGGTTCCGGCCGCTCCTGTCAGGGACGCTCCGATCCCTCCCCGCGACATTGCGTCCGCCGCTTGAACGATGCACGGCATCCTCGCAGATTTGCGTTTAGAGGCAGATCTTGCGTTTAGAGTATGTCGTATTTTTCGATTGTCCAGGGTTCGGCGAACGCCCCTTGGATCCATTCCCGCCAGGCCGGCAGCGCCATGACAGCGTCCATATAGGCGCGGGTCTGGGGCGTGACGGGCGCCGCATAGATATGCAGACGGTTGACGACCGGCGCGAACATCGCATCGGCCGCGCAAAAATCGCCGAAGAGGAAATCGCCGCCCGCGCCGAACTGGCGCCGCGCCGATGAGAAGGCCTCTTCAATGCGGGCGAGGTCACCCTGAGCTTCCGGCGTCAGCGAGCGCTCCCGCACGGGCCGGCGGAAATTCGTCGGCAGATGCGCCCTCAAGCCCATGAAGCCCGAATGCATCTCGGCGGCGAGCGAACGGGCGTGAGCCCGCGCCGCCTTGTCGCGCGGCCAGACCGCGCGCTCCGGAAAGGCCTCCGCCAGATATTCGACAATGGCGAGCGAATCCCAGATCGCGCCTTCGCCGTCGCGCAGGATCGGGCATCTGCCCGCAGGCGAGTAGCGCAGGATTTCGGCCCGCGTCTCGGCCCGGCCGAGCGGCACCGTGATTTCATCGAAAGCGACGCCAAAATGCCGCATGAGGATCCACGGCCGGAGCGACCATGAGGAATAGGCCTTGTTGGCGATGATGAGAGTATAGGTCACGCGTCAGGCTTTCGGCATTGGAGCGGGCGAGCGTTGATAGGCCGGTTCCCCCCGCCCCTCCAAGGGTTTTTTGGCGGATGCAACGGACCGGCGTTCTCGGCCGAACATTCTCGGTTAAGATGGCGGCGCAAGCGGAGGTTCGCGTAGCCATGGTCAGCCTTTCCCTCGCCGACATCGTCGCCGTCGGCCTCTTCCTAGGAGTCTGGGTCTTCTACCGCGTCGTCAACGAGCGGGGCTTTCGCGGAGCGAAGAGCCTGTCTGTGCTGATGAATTCGCATCGCCTCGCGTGGATGCAGGCGATGTCCCTGCGCGACTCCCGCATCGCCGACGCCAACATCATGGGGAGCCTGCAGAACGGCGCCGCTTTTTTTGCCTCGACCTCGCTGATCCTGCTCGGCGGCGCGGCAGCCTCGATGCGGGCGACGGACGAGGTTCTGAGAGTGTTCGGCGACCTGCCGTTCGGCCTGACCGAAACGCGGGGCGCGTGGGAACTGAAGCTTCTCGGCCTCCTCTGCATCTTCGGCTATGCGTTTTTCAAATTCGCCTGGGCCTACCGCCTCTTCATCTATGCGGCGATCCTGCTCGGCGCGACGCCCGACCCGGAATGTCCGGACGTCGCGGCGCGCAACAAAGCCGCAAAGCGCGCGGCGCTGATGACGATCGACGCCGGCCTCCATTTCGCCAAGGGCCTGCGCAGCTTCTACTTCGCCTTCGCCTATCTCGGCTGGTTCCTCAGCCCCTATGTGCTAATGGCGACGACGGCCGGGATCTTCACCGTCGTGATGCGGCGCCAGTTCTTTTCATCGGCGCGCTCCGCGTTGACGCACGACCCGTGAAAGCCTTCGATTGCCGGCCGGGCGCAGCGTCAGGCCGCAGCCGCCGCGATCAGCGATTTGAGCGATACGTTCTCGTCGGCGAGATCCTTGGCGCTCGCCCTTATCCCCTCGCCGATCAGACGCTTCGAGGCCATGAATTCGGACGGTCTGTTGACGGCGTCGGCGGCGATCACCTGCCCATCCTTGAGATAAAAGGCGATGAAGGACGAGCCTTCGGTCGAGCCGCGAATCGCCACCTCTTCATAGCCTTCCGAAATGCCGGCCATCTGCAGCTTCAGATCGTACTGGTCCGACCAGAACCAGGGCGCGGTCGCGGCGGGCAAGGGTTTGCCGGTGATTGTCGCGGCGACAGCGCGCGCTTGTTCGAGCGCGTTCGGAACCGATTCGAGCCGGATCCTGCGCTGCAAGAACCCATGGCGCGCATGAATGGCGCAGTCGCCGATGGCGAAGATTTCGGGGTCGCTGGTGCGCGAGGCCTCGTCGACCACAATGCCGCCTTCGACCAGAAGCCCGGCGTTCGCGGCCAACTCCGTATTGGGAACGAGGCCGACGCCGACGAGCACGAAATCCGCCGCAAACGATTGCTCGCCACACAGGACGGCGCCGACGCTGCCGCCTCCCGCCGCCGGCGCAAACCCCGTAACGAGGACGCCCGTGCGGATCTCGACGCCGGCCGCGCGATGGAAGCGCTCGTAGAAAGCGGAAACCTCGGGCGCCGTCACCCTCGCGAGAACCCGCGCCTCGCCTTCGAGCACAGTGACGGTCAGTCCGCGCTTGACGGCGACGGCGGCAAATTCGAGGCCAATATAACCGCCGCCTACAATCACGAGCCGACGACCCGCCTGCAATTGTGGTTTGAGGCGTTCGACGTCGGCGATCGTGCGTAGCGAGAATATGTTGGCGAGCGAAGCCCCCGGAATGTCGAGATCGCGCGCGCGGCCGCCGACCGCGATGACGAGCCTGTCATAGGCGACGCCTTCGCCGCCCTCGAGCAGGACCCGCCTGGCGCTGCGGTCGATCGCATCGACGCGCCGCCCGAGCCTCAACTCGACGTCCGCCTTCTCATAGGCGGTCTTTGCCTTGTAGATCAGCGCGTCCGCGCCGATCTCGCCGGCAAGATAGGCCTTCGACAGCGGCGGCCGCATATAGGGCAAGTGCGGCTCCTCGCCAATGAGGATAATTTTTCCCTGATGGCGGTTCTGGCGCAAAAGAGTGGCGACCTCGGCCCCGGCCTGGCCGCCTCCGATAATGACGACCGTCGCCGAGAGGTCGGCTTCGTTTGGTTGTGACACGATGTCGCTCTTTCCCGAATGTGCGGCGCAGCTTCGGCCGTCAGATGAGCCGAACGGCGATCTTGCGCAAGTTCGATTCGGCTTCCGCCCTTATGAAAGCTCTGCCGCCGCCGCGCGAGGTCGCAAGATTTTTTAAAGCATGTTGCCGAACTTTAAACGAGTTAGCGAGAAACCCGCGGCCCGCCTAAAGGCTTTCGAAAGCATGAGGGACGCAATTTAACCGAAGCGGGCGGGTCGCGAAGCGTTCGGCTCCCGCCTCGCGCAAGGTCCACCCTTTTCAATGACAGGCTATCTATCGCCTTAGAAAAGCCATGGAACGAAATGTCGCCGGTTTGAGTTTTGTCGTCAAAGGTCTACGCGAAGCGACGAAGCGCGGCCAACGGCATGCGGTTCGCCGGGTGCGTCTCGCCAAACCGCATAAAATTCGCAGCGCAAAAAGCTAGGACGTCGCCGCAAGGGGATTGCCCGAGCGTGGGCCATTCGCGCGATGAATCCTAGTTTCGTCACAGTCATCGCCCAGACATCCAGGACGAGGCGATCAAGAAGCAGTGATATGAATCAGATCATGAACCAGCGCAGCTTTTTCGCCGCGAGCGCAGCGCCATACCGCGGCCAGTTCGAAAAGCCGGATATTTCCGGCAATGGTTCGCTGTGCGCGCAATTCGGCGGCCGCTTGAGGCGAGTGTTCGAGTTGCCTTGCGCGGAGAGCGCGCCGGACGACTTCGCCGTCCTGCTGCGCCGGATCGAAGAAAAGCTCGACGCCAAAAAAGGCGGAGTCCTGTAGCGTCCTGGTCCTTGAGTTCCGCGCAAAGGCAGAGGAAGCGCAAGGCCGCCATCCGGCGGCCTTTCATTTTGAAGTGAGCCGCCGAGGCTCTCCTTAAGCCGTGCCGCGTCGACCTCTTCCGCCTCAGGCCGCGCAGAATGCGAGTTTCGTCCAGGCCAACACGGCGCTTGCGGTCATGCCCCTTTCCTTCGCCGCGCCGGCGCCTGCGGCGATGCGCGAAGTCGTCGTTCCGATGGTCGGGCCGGTGACCATTTTGGAGCTGCGCGATTCGATGCGCCGGTGGCCGATCGGCGACCCGCCGCAACCCGATTTTCGCTTCTGCGGCGCGCACGAAATACCGGACGAAGGTCCTATTGCGGTTGCCATTCCGCCATCGCCGATCAGCCGCAACACGACCGCCGACGCGCGCGCAAGCATGAACGCGCGGGCGCCATAGGTTGCGCGCGATCCGACGTGGATCGTTTTGATGCGCACTTTCCGCGCGAGCTCGCCGAGGCTGCTCTCGCCCATGTCATCGGCGGGCCCTGCTAGCCGCTAAAGTTGCTAAATCGTCTGGTCGTCGTCTCCTGTGGCGATCCAGTTTGGATCCACGTTGAGCTTTTCAGCGATTCTCCGTAGCGTCTCGCGCGTACCGCGCCGGCGCCCGGCCTCGAGGTCGCTGAGATAGCCTTGGCCGAGATCGGTCAGGGTTGCGAGGTCGATTTGGGTCATGCCGCGCCATTTACGCAGCGCCTTGAGCAGGCTGTCGCCGCGCAGCATGGCGGCCGAGACTTCAGGCGGCAGGCGGGCGTCACGCCCCGCTTCGAGATCGGCCTTGCGGGCGTCATAGACGGCGGCGTCGGCCTCGTCTTCGGCGGCGTCTGCTGCGGCCGCAAGAAGAGCCTCATATTCGGCGCGCGGCAGAACCACGAGTTCCTCGCCGCCGGGCGTGCGGATGATCTGTGGTTCGGTCATGTCATTGTCTCCGGTAAGTCGTCGTCTCGCGCTTGCCGACATAGATCGCGAGAATAGTGGTCTGGTCTTCGTCGAAAATCACCCGGTAGCGGCCGACGCGGAGCCGGAAGCCGTCCCGGCCTTTCAACTGCTTCACATCGCCCCGGCCGTCGACCGCATAGGCGGCGAGCCCGGAAAGAATCGCCTCGCGCGCGACCTGCTCGATTGCGTCGAGATCCTTGGCGGCTTGATGGGTGAAGATGATCGTCTTCATAGCGATAATATCGCCTTTTCGCGCGATAAAACAAGCGATATTATCGCGAGGCAGAAGCCAGCGAGGCTGGCGACAGCACACAAAAATTTCAGGATTCGCTCGGATCGCACACCTTCAAAACCCTCAAAACCAATCCGCCGCCATTGCGCTCAACCGAACGCGGTGACGGAAGTTTTCCAAATTCGCTCGACTGACGAACTGCCAAAACTGACAAAACCCTTCCGGGCGGCCCGATGTAGGCCGGCGCAAGGCAGAATTTTTTCGATTTCGCTTCGGCAAAGCACCCTCAAAACCTTCAAAACCTCACGCCCCGGACAGCTGGCGCAGACTTCTGTGTAAAACACGAAGCGCCGTTCGATCGTGCTGGCGTCCGCACTCGTCCGTAGCCGTCCAAGAGCGTCCGCCAGTATCCAATAGCGTCTATAAATCAGTCGTTTGGGCGAATGCCGCTGTGTGCGACACTCTCCGCATCGACAGTGGAGAGGATGATGCGCGCTTATTCCGACAGACGCCGATCGCCGCGGGGATCGCGTCTTCCCATCCTGGCGGTGCGCTGCCCGGCGGAGCTTCGCGACGCGTTGAAGCGTCAGGCTGAGGCCGCGGAGACGACGCCTTCGGCGATCGTGCGCGCCATGCTCGCTGCGCATCTCGGCGAAGTGTCGCCTTTTCAGGGAGACGCGTGATGGCTGGCTCCTACGTCCCCGCTGTAGATATCTTCGGGATGGCTTCGGGCCTCGGCGACACGCTCCAGCAGGCGCAAGAGCTTGCCCGTCAGCGTCAGGCGCTGGAGTTCGCGCCGATAACCGGCGCAAACCCGCCCTCGCCGCTGCCCGCGCCCGGCGGCAGCCTGTTCCGCAACTTGCTCAGCGGCATCCAGAAGACGTTCTCGCCGCAGCCGCAGCAGCCGGCGGCCCCGGCGGGCGTGTCATATGCGCCGGCGCAGCCCTCTCGCCCGGCCGGCCGGAACGCGCGCGCCTGTCACGGTGGCCGTGGGTCAGAAGACATTCACGCCGGAGCAAATTCTGACATGGGCTAGCAATCCCTGGCTCGCCAAGAACCCGCAGGTCCAATATCTGCTCCAGCAGCTTCAGGTCGCGCAAACGCAGGCGCTTCAGCGCCAAACGCCACTCACGTCGCCGGCGCAGCGCGCGCAATATGGAATCCCGGCGGACGACTCCGGCATCTGGTCGGTCGACGGACAAAACAAACTCTCGCGCATCGCGACCGACCCGCAACCGACGAGCGTCCAGGAATACGAATACTACAAGGCGACTCTGCCGCCGGGGCAGCCGCCCATGCAGTACGACCAATGGGCAACCGCGAAAGCGCGCGCTGCGGCGATGAACGTGAGCGTCAACAATGTCGGCGCTTCGCAGGAGACAGCGGCGGCCAAAGCTGTCGGCGAGGCGCAGGGCCAGATCGTCGCCGACGCCATCAAGGCCGGGGCGACCGCCGCGCCGACCATTCATTCGCTCGCCAGCATCGCGGAGGCGGCGAGAGCCGGCGGCGACAACATCACGACGGGTCCGCTCGCCAGTCTCGCGTTGAGCGGAAAGCAGATCGGAAGCTCGCTCGGGATCGACATGGGCGAAGGCCTTCCCGGATAGCCCGCACGATCTGAGCCTGACATTGGCAGGACGGTCGGTCGTGCGCTCATGCTTCAGCGAGATCGAGACGTCGCTCGATGCGTGTGATGCGGGCATCCATGCGGTCGGGCTTGATATTCACCTCGGCAAGCTGGACAGAATGATCGGCGACCGTGCGCTCGATGTGTCCCAGCCGGGTCGTTATGTCGTCGAGCCGCTGCTCCACGCGATCCGCTGATGCGCGGATATGGCGGAGGTGCTCAAGCACGAGGTTCTGGGCGTCGTCGGTCATTCGAAAATCCTGCGCGCTCGGAGCGGCCGAAGACGACGCTATCACGATTCCACGCTAAGCGCTCGCCGTTGCGGGGGCAGTCGACGAAGCCAAAGACCTCGAAGCCGCCGACAAGCATGCGCTTGTAGGCGATGGCGACGACGATCAGGACCAGCGACCAGACGACGTTGCGGAGCATGGCCGGGGCTCTCGATGAGCGGACCGGAGGCCCAGGAGAGCACGCAGAGGCGCCGGCGGCAAAGGGCGAGTTCTTCAAGCGCGCGGCGGGGTTCGGGGCGAGGGCGGTCATTCCGATAGAGGCGGAGGGGGTAGTAACTCTCGACCGCAATATCTCCGCCCGCGTCTTTTCTTCCCAGAGCGACAGGACCGCCCGCCGTCTGTAAAATATACGACTTAACGCCATGCGTTCAGTCGCTAATTGACAATGCGCCGCTCTGTGTTCATATGCTGAGTCGTATGAAGATCGTGTTTGCCGACAAGCGACTCGCGCTCATACACACGGATCGGGCGCACGAGCTCGGCCTGCCGATTGGCGTGATCAAGGCGGCAAGAGAAAAGCTAATTTTCCTCGCTGAGGCGCCCGACGAACGTACGCTTAGGAACTGGAAATCGCTGAATTTCAAGCGCAGGGAGGGAGTCGATGACCAGTTTCAAATTCGGATCAACAATCAATACAGGATCATCTTCCGAATGGACCCAAAATGCGTGCCGCCAATGATCACAATATTGGATATCGGCGACCCGCACTGAGATAGCGAACCATGGACGGACATACCTATATTGGCGACGTTCCTCATCCCGGCTTTTACATCCGGGAGGAGCTTGAGGCGCGCGATTGGACGCAACGCGATCTGGCTTACATCCTCGGAGCGCCGGAGCAATCCGTGAACCTGATCATTTCGGGCAGGCGGGGAATTAGCCCCGAAATGGCGAAGGCGCTCGGCCAGGCGTTCGATGTCTCACCTGATTTGTTCGCCAACCTTCAGCGAGCTTACGACATGGCGCGCGCGCGGGATCCCGATCCCGGCGTCGGACGCCGCGCGCGAATGCAGTCAGCTTTCCCCATCCGGGAAATGATCAAGCGCGGCTGGCTGCAGGATACGGACGCGGCCATGTTGGAAGTTCAGATAGCGCAATTCTTCGAGGTCGCGAACACTGATGACGTGCCTCACCTCCAGCATGCGGCTCGCAAATCCTCCTATTACGACGAAACGCCGCCGGCGCAACTTGCTTGGCTGTTTCGCGTGCGTCAGATCGCCAAAACCATGACGATTGGCAAGTTCAGCGAGAAGGCGTTGCGTGACGCTCTGCCGCGGCTGCGCTTGCTTCTCGTCGATCCCGAAGAGGTCCGCCATGTGCCTCGCATTCTCGCGGAATGTGGCGTTCGGCTGGTGGTCGTCGAGAGCTTGCCGAACGCCAAGATCGATGGGGTTTGCTTCTGGCTAAGCAAGAGCTCGCCGGTGATCGGGCTGTCGATCAGGTTCGATCGCATCGACAATTTCTGGTTCGTCCTGCGGCACGAAATCGAGCACGTGCTTCGCGGCGACGGCCGGGAGCAAGAGATAATCGACGTCGACATTGACGCGTCGGCGAGCGACGAAGGACTGCCTCCGGAAGAAGTCGCGGCCAATGCCGCGGCTGCGGACTTCTGCATTCCTCAGGCCGAGATCGACTCGTTTGTCGCGCGCAAAGCTCCCTACTTCGCCGAGCGCGACGTGCTCGGGTTCGCTCGCAGAATTAACGTTCATCCGGGGCTCGTCGTCGGCCAGATCCAGAGGCGCACCCAGCGATGGGATTGGCTGAGGCGGCACTTGGTGAAAGTGCGCAGCCATCTGTTGCCGGGCGCGATCGTGGACGGCTGGGGAACTCCGGCCTCTGTGGCGCTTTGAGGATTTGGAAGATGACCAAGACGTGACCTGCCACTGCAAAGTTCGTCTAGGTGCGATTAGAGTCCGGCCCCTGAGAGGATGGACGAATGAAGCGTGCACGGTTCACAGAAGAGCAGATCATTGGCGTGCTGAAGGAGCAGGAGGCCGGC